>Ga0302326_10004315_pt1 | contig 32959 bp, 31 predicted proteins | sample Palsa_T0_3_FD_202264 | JGI IMG/M metagenome (GOLD analysis project Ga0302326, IMG submission 202264) | Peat permafrost microbial communities from Stordalen Mire near Abisko, Sweden - Palsa_T0_3 | ecosystem: Environmental > Terrestrial > Soil > Palsa > Peat permafrost | place: Sweden: Abisko...
TCAGCGGCGGCGACCCCACCCCGACCGCGATCTGCCGCGCCCCCGCCGCGACGCTGCCGGTCGGCGTCGGCGTTGCCGTCGGCGAGGCTCCGGTCGGCGCCAGGTGGAGCAGGCTGATCAGTCCCCGGGCGTCAACCGTGAGCGTCACCGACTCCCTGGCGGTGCCGTTGACCGTGATCGTGAAGTCGACAGTTTGCGGCGTGCTGGCCGTGATCGCGTCGAGCCGGAGGCTCCGCAGTCCGGCCCAGCTGGCGTTCAGCGCCGCTGCCGCCGGGGCCGGGACGCTGGCCAGGAACGCCTGGTCGAAATGGGCCGCGATCTCGGCCGCGGGGACCGGCAGCCGGTGCACCGCGCCGGCCAGCCAGCTTGCCTGCCGGCCGGCCGGGGTGTCCGGGAGGACGATCGCGGTGGTGCGGGCCGGGTGCGCAGGGGTGGCGCTGCACCCCGATGCCACCGCGATCAGTCCGCCGACCGCGAGGGCGGCCGCCCGCCAGCGGGCCGGGCGGCGGGGCATGATCATCGCGCTGGGTCCGGCCGTACCGAGGCCGCGGGGGAGGCGGGCCGCAGCAGCAGGCCGGCCACCCGGCCGTCACGGTCGAACCGGATGGATCCGACCGCGTCGCCCGCCTCGAACAGCAGCGGGACGTCGACCATGGTGTCATCGCCGGCCCGGTGGGCGAACGGCTCGCCGGTCCGCTCGAAGCGGCCGATCATGCCGACGGTGTGCGCCCAGGCGCCGGCCATCCGCTCGGCGTCCACGCGTTCCCGCATGCGCGCATCGAATTCGCCGACCACCTCCTCCCACCGGCCCTCTGCCAGGCGGGTGATCAGCCCGACCGCGCGGTCGGCGGCGTCGGACGGGACATCGTGGCTCATCGGCGTGCCCGTGCGCGGGTCGACCGGGTGGCCGAACCGCTGGAAAGCCGCTTGCCTGGTAGTGCCGAGCACCTCGCCGATCTCCCTCCAGCTATGGCCGGCGTCGCGGGCGCGGTCAACGGCGGCCTGCAGCGCCTCGTTCGCGGCGGCGGCCCGCTCCCGGGCCGCCGCCATCGCCTCAAGCGGCGAGCTGGTGTCAAGCCTTACATGACGCCCAGTCCCTGTCAAGGAAGGCTTCACGCCGACCGATGACTGGCCGTCACCCGAGCCCCGCCGGCGGCGGGCGGCGCTGCGGCAGGTGGCGTCGCAGTAGCGTCGTATTCGCCCCCTGCCTTGCTGCGCTGGCAGTGGTCGTCCGCACGCCGCGCACATCGCCGGTCCCGTGATATCCGCCATAGCTTGGTATCTTAGCTCAAATTACGTGCTGAGTAACAGCACGAAAAAATAATTCGTGCAGTCCGGAACCCGGCACGTAATACGTTGCTCAGGGAGGTTTCCCAGTCCGTTCCGGGCGAATTCCCAGGCGGCCGGGTTAGCGTGGCCGGGTGGACGAGCTGGCGGATTCGCGCGACCTGGCCGGTGACCCGGGGGCGCTGCGGGCCCGGCTCGCCGCCGACGGGTACGTCTTCCTGCGCGGCCTGCTACCGGAAGACCAGGTCCGCGCCGCGGGCGGCCGCGTCGCCGAGGAACTGCGCGCGGGCGGCTGGACGACCGCGGGGTCGCCCCGGCTGAACCCGGGCGCCGGACCGCTTGAGGCGCTGGCCGACCCGTCCTACCGCGCGGCGGTGATGAGCCGGGCGTTCAACGCGCTCCCGTACCAGGCGTCGCTGCGGGCGACCGTCCGCCGCATCCTCGGCCCGGGGGCCTTCTCCTACCCGGTGAAGGTGCTGCGCGCGGTGCCGCCGGAGTCCCTGTCCAAGCGGACCAGCGGCCGCTACATCCACTGCGACTACCTCGGGGCGGGAGTCCAGGACATGCTGACCAGCTGGATCCCGCTGGCCGAGGTCCCGGCTGAGCTCGGCGGCCTCGCCGTGCGACCGGGCGGCCACCGGGAGCGGCCACGGCCGCCCCGCCTGCTGTCCGGCGGCGAGCGCGGCTGGGCCAGCACCGACTACCGCCCTGGGGACGTGATCATCTTCCACTGCCTGACCCCGCACGCGGCCCTGCCCAACACCGGCCGCCGACTCCGGCTATCGGCCGACTTCCGCTGGCAGCAGCCCGGCCGCCCGGCGCCGTCGGAGATGATCCTCGGGCCGGTCGGCCGGACGCCCGAGCTATTCAGCCGTCTGCTGCGCCGCGAGCCCTGGTGGGAACCGGTCCCGTCCGGCCTCCAGCTCCGCCCGCGGGCCGAGCTGGCCGCCCGGCCCCCGGGCCCGTCCGGTCTCTTCGCGGTCGACCGCTCCTGGCAATCCTGGCGCCCCCCGCCCGGCCAGTTGCGCTAACTCGGCAAGACCCGCGGCCCGCCGCCGCGGCCTTACCTGAGCCTGACGTCGAGCGAGTCGCGGATCGCCTCCCCGACCAGGTTGAACGCGATGACCGTGATGATCAGGATGATCGCGGGCGGATAGACCATCCACCAGTAGCCGTCGAACAGGTAGTTCAGGCCGTCGGTGAGCATCGTCCCCCAGTCGGCCGCGGGCGGCGGCAGCCCGAGGCCGAGGAAGCTCAACGCCGACAGCGTGAGGATCGCGTCGGCGATCGTGAACGTGGCGCTCACGATGATCACGCCGAACGCGTTCGGCACCAGGTGGGTGCGGATGATCCACCACGAGTCGCCGCCCACCGCCTTGGCCGCCTGCACGTACTCCCGGCTCCGGAGCGAGATGACCTCGCCCCTGACCAGCCGGGCGGTGCCCAGCCAGGACAGCGCGGTCAGCAGCGCGATGATCATCAGCAGGTTCGGCGCGAAGATGTTGACCAGGATCAGCAGCAGCACCAGGCCGGGGACGGCGAGCAGCGTGTCGATGACGCGCATCATCACCACGTCGACGATCCCGCCCGCCCAGCCGGCGATCGCGCCGTACAGCGTGCCGATCACGGTCGTGGCGATCGCCACCGCGAACCCGAGTTCCAGCGACGACTGGCCGCCGACCATCAGGCGGCCGAGGACGTCGTAGCCGTAGCCGTCGGTGCCGAGCGGGTGCCCCGCCCCGGGCGGCAGCGTCGCGCTGTTGAGCTCCACCGTCACCTGGTTGGTGTGGTAGAACAACGGGCCCAGGTAGCAGAAGGCGGCCAGCGCCAGCACGATGCCGACGCCGATCCGCGCCCGCCGGTTCGCCAGCCACGCCCGCAGCGCGGTCTGGCCGCCCGGCCGTTCGTTCCCCGACTGCTCGGCGCCGGCGCCGACGCCGGCAACCCCGACGCCGACGCCGGCCGGCAGCTCATGCGTCGCCATGACGAATCCTCGGGTCAAGAATGCCGTAGGCGAAGTCGGCCGCGAGGTTCCCCACGACCGTGGCGACGCCGATGATCAGCGTGCAGCCGAGCAGGACGGGGAAGTCGTGCTCGGTCGCCGCCTGGAAGAAGAGCAGCCCCATGCCCTGGAAGTTGAACACTTCCTCGGCGATGACCGCCCCTGAGATGATGCCGGGGAAGGACAGCCCGACCAGCGTCACGATCGGCAGGATCGAGTTCCGCAGCACGTGCCGGAAGAGCACCAGCCGTTCCGACGCCCCCTTGGCCCGGGCGGTGCGCAGGTAGTCCTGCGCGAGCACGTCGATGGCGGCGGCCCGCATGTAGCGGCTGAACCCGGCCACGCTGACCAGCGTTAGCGTCAGGATCGGCAGCACCAGCGCGCGCGGGTCGGCCAGCATGCCGGTCAGGCTCTGGGCCGGCGGCGCCTCCGGCGGCAGGATGCGCAACTGCACCGAGAACAGCGCGATCAGCATGATCGCGAAAAAGAAGTCGGGCATCGAGTACAGCGTGAACGACACCCCGTCGAGCAGGTGGTCGCTGAGCCGGTTGCGCCGGACGGCCTGGTAGATCCCCATCGGGATGGCGATCAGCAGGGCGAGCACGGTGGACACGCCGAGCAGCAGCACGTCGCCGGGCAGCCGCTGGATGATCTCCGTCAGCACCGGCTGCTGGGTCATGTACGAGACACCGAGGTTGCCGTGCAGCACCTGGTCCACGTACTCGCCGAACTGCACGTAGAGCGGCCGGTTGAGGCCGTAGGAGGCGTTGAAGATCGCGATCCGCCCGGCGGTGGCCTTCACTCCGAGCACCGCCCGGGCGGCGCTGCCCGGCACCAGGTGGATCAGGATGAACGTCAAGATCATGACGCCGATCACGACCACCAGGGCCTGGGCAGCGCGCCGCAGGAAATACGTCACTTCGTGTAGTACCAGTCCTCGGGGTTCAGGCCGCCGGTGAACGGATTCAGCGGCGCGTAGCCGACGAGGTCGGACTTGTACACCTGGATGTTGGACGCCTGCGGCACCCACAGCCACGGGAGCTGCTCGGCCGTGTAGTCCTCGTAGGCGAAGAACGTCTGCGCGCTGCCGCCGTACTCGGTGGCGTTGATCAGCGCGTCCTCCTCTGGGCTGGAGTAGCCGCCCTGGTTGCCGTTGCTGTCGGTGTTGAAGATCCCGTCGCCCGCCGGGTACAGGTCATACGGGTCGTAGCCGAAGTCGACCAGCTGCCAGCCGCAGGTCGAGGCCGGGTGGCTGCCGGAGTTGCAGACGCCGACGGTGGAGATCAGCGAGTTGAACGGCTCGGCCTTGAGGCTGACGGCGACTCCCGCCTGCGCCTCGGAGCTCTGGATCGAGGCCTCTTCCTCGTCGCCGGTGGTGGAGCCGGACGAGTAGAGCAGCTGGAACGAGAGCCTCTCACCGGCCGTGATGCCGGCCCCGCAGTCGGCCGCCCCCGCGCCGGGGCGCTGGCAGGTGGAGGTGCCGTTCGGTACCACCTTCCAGCCGTGCGCCGTCAGCAGGCTGATGGCCTTGGACGGGTCGTACGGGTAGGGCCCGCCCGACTTCTCCAGGGGCGAGGTCCACTCGCTGAAGCCCGCAACCGGGACCGGGCCGTTGCCCGGGTCCGCGTAGCCGTCGTAGATCTTCGAGACGATCTGCGTCCGGTCGATGAGGTCCTCGAGCGCCTGCCTGACGTAGAGCTGCCGCAGGACCGGGCCGACCTTGGCGTTGTAGAGGTTCGGGATGATGCCAGACACCCCGGGGATCGGCTGGTTGGCGATGCTGTAGCCGTCCCCCTTCAGGACCGAGGCCTGCGGAAGGTCGTTCTGCGGGAGGGTGCCGACGGTCAGCGCGCTGCCCGACCGCAGCGCGTCGAGCTCGGCCGAGTCGGAGGTGTAGATCTCGTTGGCGACGGAGTCCAGCGTCGGCTTGTCGGGTCCGGAGTAGTTCTTGTTGGGCACGTACGTGTAATCGCCGTCGCTGTTGAAGGCGGACAGCTGCCAGGGCCCGTCGGTGACCTTCCACAGCGGGTTGGTGGTGAACGTCGCCAGGTCGCCGCCCTGCTTCTGCAGGAACGCGTAGACCGCCTTGGCGCCGCTCGCGGTCTCGTCGTAGTTGCCGACCCGGCCCGCCGCGGATTCCTTGTCCCAGGCGTGCTGCGGCAGCAGCGGGATCTCGCTGAGCACGTCGTCGGTGAAGAAGTCCGGGTTGTAGGACCGGGTCAGGTGCAGGACGACCGTGCTGCTGTCCGGCGTCTGCACGCTGGCGACATCAGTCGGGAACAGGCCGACGTAGGCGTTCCAATTGGACCAGTTCGCCTTGAGCAGGTTGTAGACGAAGGTGAAGTCCCGGCTGGTGATCGGCGCGCCGTCGGACCACTTCCACGGCTTGAGCTTGATCGTGACGGTCTTGTCGCCGTCGCTGTAGGCGAGCGAGCTGAACAGGCTCTCCTGGGGGTTGACGACCGACTGCGCGCCGTCGCCGTCGTAGACCAGGTACGGCCACATGAGGTCGGTCAGGTTCACGTTGTAGCCGTCCGAGTTGGTGGCCGGCGGCAGCGGGAAGATGAAGTTCGGGGCCGAGCCGTCCGGCCAGGCGATCGTGGCGGCGCCGCCTTGCTCCTTCTGTCCCCCGTGAGCGGTGCTGGTCGTGCCGTTGCCGATCGCGCCGCTGGTGGCGATGCCGGAGCAGGCCGCGAGGCCCATCGCGGTGGCGGCCACGGCCGTCGCGATGGCTAGGCGACGGGAGGTGCGCATTCGATGCTTCCTCTTGTCTCTCGTTTGGTGACTCGCTAGTGACACGCCGTAGGATCTCTACAAAACCTAGCGATTTGATGTGCAATATAGCGATATGTAGTGAACATGTCGAACTCTGATGGAAAATTAGTATTTCCTTAGTATTTGTGGCCTCGCCCGCAGCAGGCACCCGGCGGGTCTCTGCGAGGATGGTCCGCAGCCCGATATCCGCCGGACCGAGCGCGAGGAGAGCCGATGACCGAGCCGACGCCGGAGCCACCGGACCGGGAGCGCGAGGCGCTCCTCGAATGGCTAGTCGCCCAGCGCGGTCACGTGCTCGGCGTCCTCAGCGGCCTGTCCGACGAGGATCTCAGGCGGCCGGTGCTGCCGTCGGGCTGGTCGTGCCTGGCCCTGGTCCGGCACCTGGCGGTCGACGACGAGCGATTCTGGATCCGCGCCGTCGCGGCGGGCGAGCCGCTGCCGCTCGATGACGAGACCGGCTGGCAGCCGTCCCCGGATGAGACCGCCGAGGCCGTGCTCGACCTGTACCGGCGGGAGATCGCGGCCTCCGACGCGGTCCTGGCCGGGCTCAGCCTGGACGCGCCGCCGGCCAGGTGGCCGGAGTATTTCGAGGACTGGCGGCTGCAGGACGTGCGCGAGGTCGTCCTGCACCTCATCACCGAGACCGCGACCCACGCCGGGCACCTCGACGCCGCCCGCGAGCTGCTCGACGGCTGTACCTGGATGGGCCCGGACGAGACCCGGATCGCGCGCGGCTAAAGCGAGCGCGGCTGCGAGCGCGGCCAGCCGTAACTCGCGCCCGGGCCCCGCGTCCGGCACCTCGTGCTCGCTCGCCGCGCGGACCGCCTCCCGCAGGGCCTCGCGGAGCGCGCGGATGGCGGGCTGGCCCGCCGCGCCCGCCCGGACCCCGGTGGTGAGCCGGCGGTGCGGGCGGCCGGGGATGCGCTGGATGCGGGCGCGGGGCCGCGGCACGGCCGCCAGCAGCATCCCCGGGATGACCGAGGCGGCGTGCCCCCGCTCCGCCAGCAGGATCTCGAACAGCAGGTCAGAGCCCGAGTAGCGGACGTCAGGCTCGAATCCGGCCGCCCGGCAGGCGTTCCGCGCCCACGCGCCCGGGCTGGTGTCGGGCGGGTCGAGAATCCACGGCACGCCCGCCAGGTCCGCCAGCCGGAACCGCTCGCCCGCCCCTGCGTCCGCCGCGTACGGGCCGTGCGACGGCAGGACCAGGAAGAGCTCGTCCTCCGCCAGCAGCTGGGTGCGGGCGCCGGTCACCGGCGGCAGGGCGACCCCGGGGTACTCTTCGCCGAGCACGAGGTCGAACTCGTGCGCGAGCAGCCCCTCGAACGCCGGGATCGCCTGTTCGTGGGTGATCTCGAGCCGCAGTCCGGGGTGCCGCTCGGCCAGCCGGGTCAGCACCGACGGGATCAGCGCGAACAGCACCGACTGGAACGAGGCGACCCGCAGGGTGCCCCGCACCTCGGTCGACGCCGCCCGCAGCTCCGCCTCCGCCTCCTCGAGCCGCTCCAGGATCGCCTCGGTGTGGGCGACCAGGATGCGCGCCAGCGGGGTGAGCCGGACACCGCGCCCGACCGGCTCAAGCAAGGTCACCCCGGTCTCGGTCTCGAGCTGGCTGAGCTGCTGGGAGATCGCGGACGGGCTGTAGGACAGCGCCCGCGCGACCGCGGCGAGGGTGCCCCGCCGGTCCAGTTCGCGCAGCAGCCGCAGGCGGTAGACGTCGAGCATGAACGGATCCGGCCCCTCAGCAAATTGATCAATTCTGCTTACCATTATTAACCAAAAACCATCGCTGGACGAACCAATCGATTATCCGTGACTGTAGAGGCATGACCACCTCGGCCCCGCCCGCGGCCTCACCTCAGTCTCCGAACTCGGTCGCATCCGCCCGCTCAATCCCGGCCGCCTCCGGCCCGGCCGGGGGAGCGCGGCCGCGGCCGGAGACGGCGGTGCTGCTCGTGCTCGGGTCGTGCACGTCGTTCCAGTTCGGCGCCGCCCTGGCGACGCGCCTGTTCCCCGTCACCGGCGCCGTCGGCGCGACCCTGCTCCGCCTCGGCCTCGGCGCGATCGTGCTGCTGGCGATCAGCAGGCCCAACGTGCGCGGCTGGACCAGGGTGCAGTGGCGGTCGGTCATCCTCTACGGCGTCAGCCTGGCCGGGATGAACGGGTTCTACTACGCCGCCCTCGCCCGGCTGCCGCTCAGCGCGGCGGTGACGTTCCAGTTTCTCGGCCCGCTCGCCCTGTCGGCCGCGCTCTCCCGCCGCTGGCGCGACGGCGGCTGGATCGTGCTCGCGCTGCTCGGCGTCCTCACCCTCGGCCTGGCCGACCGCCACGGCGGCGGCGGAGGCGGGCTCGACCCGATCGGGGTGGCGCTGGCGCTGGTCTCGGCCGCGTTCTGGGCGCTGTACATCCTGGCAGGCTCGCGGGCGAGCGCCGCTGTCCCCGGCCGCAGCGCGGTCGCCGTCGGCATGACCGCGGGCGCGCTGGTGCTGCTGCCGTTCGGCGCGATGGGCGCCGGGCACGCGGTCGGGCGGCCGGGCCCGATGCTGCTCGCGTTCGGCGTCGCGATGCTGGCCTCGGTGGTGCCGTACACGCTGGAGTTCGCGGCGATGCGCCGAGCCCCCCGGCGGGTGTTCGGCGTCCTGCTCAGCCTCGACCCCGCCCTCGCGACGCTGGCCGGCTGGCTGCTGCTTGGCCAGCACAGCTCCCCGGTCGCGATCGCGGCCGTCGCCGTCGTCATCGCCGCCAGCGTCGGCTCGACGTTGACCGCCCGGGAGACCCGGACACCGGCCGCGAGCGCTTAGGGCTCTCCTCCGATGCGGTAGCCGCTCTCCCGGACGGTCTGGATCACCGGCGGGTCGCCGAGCTTGGCCCGGAGCCGCCCGATGGTGGTCTTCACGGTGGTGGTGAACGGGTCGGCCGCCTCGTCCCACACCCGCTCGAGCAGTTCCTCGGCCGGCACCGGCCGTCCCTCGGCCGCGAGCAGGCACTCGAGCACGGCCAGTTCCTTGGTGGTGAGCGGCAGCCGCCGCCCGGCCCGGATCGCGACCCGGCGGGCCGGGTCCAGGCTCAGGTCACCATGCTCGAGGCTGGCGGGCAGCGGCGCGGCCGCCCGCCGGCCAAGCGCCCGGATGCGGGCGACCAGCTCGGCGAAGTCAAACGGCTTGGGCAGGTAGTCGTCGGCCCCCAGGTCGAGGCCCTCGACCCGGTCGGTGACCGACCTCGCGGCGGTGAGCATCAGCACCCGCGCCTGCGACCGGTCGGCGACCAGGGCGCGGCAGACGTCATCGCCGTGCACGCCGGGCAGGTCCCGGTCGAGCACCACCACGTCGTAGCGGTTCACCGCCAGCCGGTCCAGCGCCGCCGCGCCGTCCAGGGCCACGTCGACCGCCATCCCCTCCCGGCGCAGCCCGGCCGCCACCGTCATGGCCAGCACCTCGTCGTCCTCGGTGACCAGAACCCGCATCGCCCGCCCGTCGTCTCGTCTGCCCCCACGGTAGGTGAGCGGCCCGCTTCCCAGGATCACAGACCGCAGGTGACAGCCAGGTGACATTTTCGGTCACCGTCCCGTCACCTCCCCTTCTCTACAACAGGAAGGAGCAGCAAGACACCGAGGAGATCACGATGAACACCAAGAGCCGGCGGCGCGCAGCCGCCCTCGCCGCCGCCATCGCCGTGCTGGCGACGGCGACCGCGTGCGGCGGCACCGCCCCGTCCGCCGCCAGCACGCCGACCTACGCGCAGGAGCTCGCCCTCGTCGGGTGCATGCGCAGCCACGGGGTGCCGAGCTTCCCCGACCCCAGCGCATCCGGCGGCTACAGCCTGACCGCGCAGGGGTCGCTGCAGGGCGCGGACGGGTCGGTTGACATCAACAGCAGCGTGGCCCAGACCGCCTACGGCAGCTGCCGGCACCTGCTGCCCGGCGGGCCGTCGCTGACGCAGCTGGAGCAGGACGTCCAGCAGGCCGCGCAGGCGCAGGCGCAAGCCCAGGCGCAGGCGCTTCCGCTCGAGTTGAAGTACTCCCAGTGCATGCGCAGCCACGGCGTGCCCAACTTCCCCAGCCCGGGGCAGGCCACCCCGGCCGCCGGCAGCTCTCCCGTCAACCCCAACTCGCCGCAGTTCGTGTCCGCGGCGGGTGCCTGCCAGCATCTGCTGCCGGCCGGGACGCACATGACCTTCCACCAGTCATCGTCCCAGTCGCCGTCATGACCGGGCCGCAACCGCGCAGCCGCAGCCGAGGCCGCAGCCGCAGCCGTCGGCGGGCGGTCGCCGCCGCGGTCATGCTGGTGCTGGTGGGACTGGGGGCCGGGGCCGCCGCCGCCAAGACGGCGTTCGGATCGCGTGACCCGAACGCGACCGCAGAAGACGCGCCGCCGCCGGCCACCCAGACCGTCACCCGGGAGGATCTGTCGTCGGTGACGCCGGTCGACGCGACCCTCGGCTACGCGGGCGCGTACACAGTCGCGGCGGCGGGCGGCGGGACGCTGACCTGGCTGCCCTCGGCCGGGCAGGTAATCAGCCAGGGGCAGGCGCTCTACCGGGTGGGCAACGGCAGCCCGGTGGCGCTGCTGTACGGGCCGGTGCCGGACTGGCGCACCCTGGACGAGGGGCTGACCGGGGCGGACGTGACCCAGCTCAACCACGATCTGGTAGCGCTGGGCTACGCCGACCGCTCCGATCTCAGCGCGCTCGGCTGGGACTACTTCTCCTGGGAGACCGCGGTCGGGGTGCAGCGGCTGGAATCGGCGCTCGGCGTCTCCAGCCCGCCCGGATCGCTCCCGCTCGGGTCGGTCGCGTTCGAGCCGGCCGCGCTCCGGGTCAGCAGCGTGCTCGGCACCCTCGGCGGCCAGGCGGCCGGGCCGGTGCTGGCGGCGACGTCAGACCGGCACCTGGTGACGATCGCGCTCAGCACCGCCCAGCAGTCCGAAGTCACGGTGGGCGACGCGGTCACGGTCACGCTCCCGGACGGGTCGAGTACGCCCGGCCGGATCTCCCAGGTCGGCACGGTCGCGTCCGGGACCGCCGCCGACGCGACGATCCCGGTCACGGTCACGCTGAAGCACCCGTCGGCGGCCGGGACCCTGGACCAGGCGCCGGTGACCGTGTACGTCACCACCGCCAGCGTCAGCGACGCGCTGGTGCTGCCGGTGGCGGCGCTGCTGGCCCGGTCCTCCGGCGGCTACGCGGTCGAGATCGCGGGCGCCGGGGGCGCCCGGCGGCTGGTGCCGGTGACGGTCGGGATCTTCAACGACAACTCCGGCCTGGTGCAGGTGACCGGGGCGCTGACCCCCGGCCAGCGCGTCGTCGTCCCCGCCACGTGAGCGCCCCGGTGCTCCACCTGGAGCAGGTCACCAAGGAATACCCCGGCTCGCCCCCGGTCCTGGCACTGGACCAGGTCAGCGTGGCGATCGCGGCCGGCGAGCTGGCCGCGGTAGTCGGCCCGTCCGGGTCCGGCAAGAGCACGCTGCTGCACCTCATGGGCACGCTGGACCGCCCAAGCACCGGAACCGTGCGCGTCACCGGCCTGAACGCGGCCCGAATGACCGACCGGCAGCTGTCGGCGCTGCGGGCGGGGCGGATCGGGTTCGTATTCCAGCAGTTCTTTCTGGCCGAGCACCAGACCGTCCTCGCCAACGTGGCCGACGGCCTGCTCTACGCGGGCGTTCCCCGCGCCCGGCGCCGCCAGCTCGCCGCCGCCGCCCTGCAGCGGGTCGGCCTGGCGGACCGGATCGGCGCCCGGCCGACCCAGCTGTCGGGCGGCGAACGGCAGCGGGTGGCGATCGCCCGCGCCATCGCCGGCCGGCCGCCGGTGGTGCTGGCCGACGAGCCGACCGGCAACCTCGACTCCGCCACCGGCGGCTCGATCCTGACGCTGCTCGACGAGCTCAACGCCCAGGGCACCACGATCATCGTGATCACCCACGACCACGCGGTCGCCGCCCGGATGCGACGCCGGATCGAGATGCTCGACGGCCGCATCATCGCCGACACCAGCGAAGGACGATCATGACGCCCGCCCCGCCCGAGGCCGCGCCCGAGCCGCCCGCCCCGGCCCGGCTGCGCCCGGCCGACCTGGCCGGGCTGGCCACCGTCGGGCTGCGCACCCGCAAGCTGCGGGCGGCGCTGTCGGCGCTCGGCATCGCGATCGGGACCGCCGCCATCGTCGCCGTCCTCGGCCTGGCCACCTCCTCCCAGGCCGGGCTGCTGGCCGAGATCGGCCGCCTCGGCACCAACCTGCTCACCGTCGCCAACGGGCAGGAACTGAACGGGCAGACCGCCGAGCTGCCCGATGCCGCCCCCGGCATGATCGGCCGCCTCCCCGGCGTCCTCGACGTCCAGTACACCGCCGCGGTCAGCGGGGCCGGCGTTTACCGGTCCCCGCTGGTCCCGCCGATCGACACCGACGGGCTGACCGTCACCGCCGCCAGCCTCGGCCTGCCCGCGGTCGCGGGCACCTCGGTCGCCCAGGGCGGCTACCTCAACGCCGCCACCGCCGGCGAGCCGGTCGCGGTCCTTGGCGCCGAGGCCGCCCAGCTGATGGGCATCGACCGGATCTGGCCAGGGGAGCGGATCTGGGTCGGCGGCCGGTGGTTCTACCTGGCGGGCATCCTCAACCCGGCCCCGCTCGCCCCGCAGCTCGACGCCTCGGTCCTGATCGGCTTCCCCGCCGCCGAGAAGTACCTCGGCCTCGACGGGCACCCCGCGCAGATCTACCTCCGCACGGTCAACACCCAGGCCGCCACCACCGCCGTCGACAACCTGCTGGCCGCCCAGGCCAACCCCGAGAACCCGAGCGCGGTCAACGTCTCCCAGCCTTCGTCCGCCCTCACCGCGCAGGCCGACGCGGCGGGCGCCTTCAACACCCTGTTCCTCGGCCTGGGCGCGGTCGCGCTGCTGGTCGGGGCGGTCGGGGTGGCCAACATCATGATCATCTCGGTGCTCGAGCGCCGTCAGGAAATCGGGCTCCGCCGCGCCCTCGGCGCCACCCGCGGCCAGATCCGCGTCCAGTTTCTGGCCGAGGCCGTGCTGCTCGCCCTGGTCGGCGGCGCGGTCGGTGACGTCGCCGGCATCGCCGCCACCGCCGTCTACGCCCACGCCAAGGGCTGGGCCATCGTCATCCCGCCCGAAGCCTGGGCCGGCGGCCTCGGCGCCGCCCTCCTCATCGGGGCCCTGGCTGGGCTGCTGCCCGCGATCAGGGCCGCCCGGCTGACCCCCACCCAGGCCCTGTGGACGCTCTAAATTCAAAAGCTCACATCCGTCATCTCGAACGGACCCTGGTTTCACCACCCGTGTTCACCAGACCCGCACCCGTTGCGAGATCACCTTCGACGCTATCCAGAGCCGCATCCGCGCCAAGTACGGCGTGATGGTGCCGATCACGAAGGTCTTCAACCTGATCGGCAATCGCGGGAAGTTCCCCTACGGCGACGTCGGCGTGGTCATCACCGTCGGCGACGCCAGGGCCCCGAGCTAACGAGGGCCGCAGTTACCGAGTCCGATGAGTTCGACCCGGTCCGATCGTCTGACCAGTAACGAACCACTAAGGGGGACCCCAATGGAGACGGTGACGTCGGCTGACGGGACCGCGATCGCCTACGACCGCGTCGGCGAGGGACCGGTGCTGATCGTGTGCGTCGGCGCGTTCTGCACCCGCGCCACGTTCGTCGCCCCCGACGACCTCGCCCGGCAGTTCACCGTCGTGACCTATGACCGCCGTGGCCGCGGCGACAGCGGCGGCGGCGGCGATGCCGGCCCGGTGGCGGCCGAGCGGGAGCACGAGGACCTCGCCGCCGTCGCGGCCGCGACCTGGACCGGGGCCCCGTTCGTGTTCGGCCACTCCTCGGGCGCGGCGATCGCGCTGCGCGCAACCGCGGCCGGACTGCCGTTCGCGCGCGTCGTCGCCTACGAGGCGCCGTTCGGCAACGACGACGCGCCGGTGCCCGCGGTCGACCCGGACGAGCGCATCCGCGAACTGGTCGGCGCCGGCCGCGACCGCGAGGCGGTGGTGTTCTGGATGACCGAGGTCGTCCGGCTCCCCGGTCAGACCCAGGCGGACCTGGACCGCGCCGCCTGGGTGACGGCGCTGGCGCCGCTGGCCGGCACGCTCCCTTACGACCTGGCCGTTACCGCGGGCGGCGTGCCGGAGGCCGAGCTCGGGAAGATCGCCGCCCCGGTCTTGATCCTCGGCGGCAGCGACAGCCCCGCCTGGTTCCGCCGGTCGGTCGCCGAGCAGGCCGCCGCCACGCCCGGCGCGCAGCTGAGGATGCTGGACGGGTTCGGCCACAACACGCCGGTCGAGGTCATCGCCCCGATCCTGACGGAGTTCTTCACTCGCCCGCTGGGCTAGCGCCAAGGCCGGTCAGCTACGCGGTTCGATCGCCGCGGCGACCAGCGCCGCCATCTCCGCCGGGTCGAGCCTGAGCGCCGCCCGGGAGACGGCGAACTCGGTCGTGATCCGGCCCGGCTCCTGGGCCGAGTGCCAGGCCGGGAGTCCGATCCGGCGCTCCTCGACGCGGGCGAGCACCTGCTCGTTGACCGCGTCGGCGTCGCCCGCGGCGTACGCGAGAAACTGGTTGGCGTGCGGCACGCCCGGCTGCACGGCGATGAAGGACGGCAGCTCGGCGGCGAACGCGCGGGCCCACCCGACCGTGTCGGCGACGATCGGGAGCTGCTCCCTCAGGCCGGCCAGGGCCGAGACGGCCTCCGCCGTCAGGTGGTAGACGGTGCCGCCCTGACGGCGCCGCCACAGCCGCGCCTCGGCGATGAAGTCGGCCGGACCGAGCAGGGCGGCGCCCGCCAGGCCGCCGAGCCCCTTGTAGAACGAGACGTAGAGCGAGTCGGCCAGCGCCGCGATCTCCGGCAGCGGACGTCCGAACCACGGCTGCGATTCCCAGATGCGCGCGCCGTCGAAGTGCAGCGCGACACCGCGGGCGCGGCACGCCTTGGACAGCTCGGTCAGGTCCTCCCAGGTCGGCAGCAGGCAGCCGGCCTCGCGCAACGGCAGTTCGGCCAGCACCGCGCCGAGCAGGCCCGGTATCGCCGCCAGGTGCCGCGCCGCCGGGGTCTCGAAGCCGCGGGTCAGCAGGCTGAACTCCAGGCGGTGGAGCAGCCGCGGGCCGTCTTCCTCGTGCAGCAGCAGGTGGCTGAGGTCCGGCAGCGCCACCCGGCGGACGCCCGCCCGGTCGGTGTGCACCCGCAGCGCCGCCTGCTGGGCCATGATCCCGGTCGGGAAGAACGCCGCCGCCTCGACGCCGAACAGCTCGATCAGCTCCGACTCAAGCCGCCCGACCGGGCCGGACTCGCCGTAGACGTCCCACTCCTGGATGCCAAGCTCGTCGCACGACCGCGCCAGGTCCGCCAAGGCCCGGGCCGGCGAGCGGAAGACCTGCCCGGAGACGGCGTCGGGACAGGACCGCGAGGCGATGCGGATGCGGGTGGCGAGATCGTCGGCAGGCATGACCGCCATGGTAGAGGGGCGGCTAGCCAGCCTTGCGGCTGGCGTCGGAGCCGGGCTCGCGCCCCGCGGCCACGTTGTAGGCCATCCTGAATTCGTCCGCCGTGCCCTCTCTAAGCCCCAGCGATGACTCGATCCAGTTATCGAGGCTTCCATCGTCACCATATATTTCTAGGGCCAATATAACGGCCAGGTAGAAGAGGGAGATCCCTTGGGTAAGCCCGCGTGGAGCGGGCTCGGCTCGTTCTACACTGAGCCGTACCCACTCCTTGGCGAATTCAACAATCGAATCACTTCTTTTTTTCAGAGCGGAAGCGAGTTCCGCGATGGTCTCGATCCCCAGCGGCAAGATACCCTCAGCGATCATCTCCGAATATAGCACCGAGACGCTGATCCCTGGCTCTATTCGACTACCGAACACGAGCGCCAGCTCTTCGTCGAGGTCGGACACCTTCGGTGATTGCTTGATGAAGGCCATGAGCGAGATCCGGTCGATCGGCAGGTTGCCCGCGCCGAGCCGGATCTGCGAGGTTACCCTGGCCGCGTACGTCGCGCCCTCATCCCGGATGGCCTGGAATTCGGTGTCGGCCACTTCAAGCAGTCCTGCGAGCCTGCAAAACCGTCGCCGCATGTCCCGCGGAACCGCCACCTTGGTTTTATATCCAAAGTCATGTTCTATTTCCGCCCAGGCATGTTGCAGAAACGTGCGAACCTGGAATTCGATCTTCACGTTCTTTGCTTGATTGTTCTCGGCCAGTGCGGCCCTGGCCTGATTGAGGGTGGCGATATAGTGGACGGAAAGATATCCGAACCGGTCTACATCCAGCGCTGCCCGCTTGTCCACGGAGTTCTCATAGTCAACGTCATACTCGCGTTCGATGATCGCGGCGACGTCATCCACCTGGTCAGGAAAATAGGTAATGATGCGCACGCCAAGAAGGTCAGTGAGGTCCGCTATCGACCTGTATTTGTCTGGATGGTCACGGACCTTGCCTTCCGCGCTTTGGCGTGTTTTGACCCGATAGGTGACCTGATTAACGGGCAACGACTCGGCGCTCAGCAGACCTTCGACCATGGTCTGCAGGCGACGACCGAAGTCATCTAGTCCTTCGGTCGCCTGCTCGTACTCGCGCTGGCCCACCATCGTTTCGCACCCCTGGATACCAGACTAACTCCCGTGATTCGACCAGCGCCGGCCCAGGCCGGCCCCGGTCATCGGCTAACCAGGTGCCCCACGCCAGCGCGGGCGCGGCCAGTTCGGGCGGCGTCAGGAAGGCCGGCCGGGCCGCCAGGTCCAGCGCGCCCAGCGGCGACGTCGCCGCCGCGTCCCGCCGCGTCAGCGCGGGCAGGTTCCACTTCTCCTCGACCAGCTTCAGCACCGACGTGTGATCGAAAATGTCTGACAGGACGCAGTCCGGCCGCGCGTAGGGTGACACGATCACCGCGGGCACCCGGAAGCCGTAGGTGTCGTAGGCGCCCGGGCCCGCCACCAGTTGCTCGGCGTGCCGGACGTAGCCGGGGAACAGCACCCTGAGCACGCTGCGGAGCAGTGACTGGTGCGCGACCAGGCTGCGGCCGCGGACCTCGTCCGGCGGCACCGCCGGGGGCGGGGCGACATGATCGTAGTAGCCCCCGTTCTCGTCGTAGGTCCAGATCAGCAGCGTGTCCGCCCAGCCCGGTCCGTGCATGACCCGGTTGACCACCTCGGCCGCGAAGCTCTCCCCCTTGCGGATGTCCTGCGGGTTCTCCTCGGAGAAGGTGCGGAAGTCGGGGTCGACGATGCAGAACGAGGGGAGCCGGCCGGAGTCGGCGTCGGCGAAGAACTGCTCGATGCTGCGGACGTGGGCCATGTACCGGACCATCCCGAGCGGGTAGATCGCGGCCGTGAACTGGAGGTCCCGCTTGAACACGTCGCTGGTCTTGCGGAACGGCTGGCCCAACGAGGTCAGGTGGTGCCGGGTCCGGCGGTGACGGTACTGCACGTAGCGGCGGAACGCGGACTGGTCGCGGCTGGCCGACCGGTAGTTGACCCAGGAGATCCCGTGTCGGGTCAGCAGGTCCATGATCGTGCCCGTCCGCGGCCGGTCGAGCAGGTTGAAGGGCAGGTCGTCCATCAGACCGTTGGCGGTCCCGGCGAGCAGGAACCTGCGGTTCGGGAACGTCGGCCCCAGGCACGAGCTGAACCAGCGATCCGCCAGCGGGAACGTTCGGGCCAGCGAGTGATAGAACGGCAGATCCTGCTCGGTCCAGTAGGCCATGGCGGCGGCCTTGTCGCCGTCGGTCGCAGCCTGCTCGGTCGAGGTCACGAACCCGTTCATCTTGCCGTCGGCCCACTGGGTGTGGCTGGCGCTCCAGCTCTGGCAGGGCACGCCGTCGGCCTGCACGGTGGAGCTCGCGTGCTTGGCCCGGATCATGGCGCCGGCCGAATCGGGATTCTCGGCGTCAGGCGCGCCGTCGTCGCCGAGCGGGAATCCCTCGCCCCGGCCGAGGGTGCCGAGGTAGTTGTCGAACGAGTGGTTCTCCATCATCAGGACGACGATGTGCTTGATCTGCGGCAGCAGGTCGGTGCCGACCCGGCGGCCGGGATCGGGCCGGTCGCCCGGCCGGTGCCGGTGCGACTGCCGCTCCCGCCCGCGCAGCTGCCGGCGTTCGATTCGCTCCCAGGTGCTCGCGCTGCCCATTTCAGCCGATCCTCCGCTGCTCGCTCGGACGCCCGATCATCGTTCCGCGGTTGCGCTAGCCGATCGGCTGCGCGGTCTCCTGGTCTTTGCCGGCGTGCTTGTCGGCCGTCTTATGGCCGGGCAGCCGTAGCGGCCTGCGGTAGAAGGCGTCGGTGTTCGGCTTGATCAGCGTCGTGGTGGCGGTCAGCCAGAGTGCCGCGAAGAGCACGCTGGCGAGGATGTCGGTCGGGTGATGCTCGCCCCGGTACATGCGGGCGGTCGCGATCGCGACCGGCATGACGATCGCCGGGATCAGGAACAGGTAACGCCACCAGCCCCGCGCGTGGCCGATGACCAAGATCGCGATGGCCACGTAAAGGCACGTCGTGGCGGCCATGTGGCCGGACGGGAACGCCGAGGTGGGCAGGCCCGAGTCAAGGTGCGGAACGGCGGGCCGCGGGCGCTTCACGATTTCCTCGATGAGCAGAAAGGCAGTCAGCTCGCCGAACATGACCACGGCGATGAAGATCACCGGCCGCCAGCGGCGGGTGACGGCGAGGAACACGACGCAGGTGATCACGCTGACGATGAGGATGTCCTGGGTGGCCCCGAGGTTGCTGACGTCGAGGCTCCAGTGATTCAGCGACGGGGTGCGGTGCGCGAGGAACCAGCGCGGGATCGTCCGGTCGCCCAGCAGGTCCCCGTTCCCGTTGTGGGTGATCATGATCAGCTTGCCGATGCCGGTCAGGATGCCGACGATCAGCACCCACGCCACCACGACGCCGGCCGCGATGCGGCCGTATTTTCTGGCCCGGTCATGATCCATGGTCTTCTCCGGTTCTGCTGGCAGTAGATCGGTGCGGGACTCGGGCTCGAGTCCCTCGGTTATCGGCTCGGTGGCCGGCGTCCCGCCGGCCTGGCGGGACAGTTCGAACGCGAACGCGGTGACGCCCAGCCAGGCGATGCCGAGCGCCCAGCCGCCGAGCACGTCAGAGATGAAATGCACGCCGAGCAGGAGTCGGCTGGCGCCGATCGCGACGATCAGCGTGGCGATCACGACCGTGAACCGGCGGCGCCATTTCCCGCTCGCCACGGGAAGGAAGACCAGGTACAGGGCTCCGTAACAGACGATCGAACCGAGCGCGTGCCCGCTCGGGAAGCTGTTGCCGGTCCCGTACGCGATCGGATCGGCGACGACCGGGCGCAGCCTGCCGACCAGTGTCTTCAGGATCGGGTCGAGCGTCAGCGCGCCAGCGCCAGCCACCAGGAGGTAGAGCGCGAGCCGCCACCGGCGCCGGATCGCGAGCACGACGGCGGCCAGCCCGGTCACCGTCCACAGCACGCCGCTGCTGCCGAGCCAGGTGACCGCCTTGATGACGCTGACGATGGCTGCGTGGCCGGCCACCAGGCGATTCAGCCCGGCCGCGGCACGGTGGTCAACCGACTCGAGCGGCGCCCACTGCAGCCGCACGAAAATGAGCAGGAGCGCGAACAGGAACGCCGCCGCGGTGACGGTGACAAGCGGCGCGAGAGCGCGCCGGGTAGCAGCGGCGGTTGACATGGGCGCGCAACTGCCCATTGCCGAAGGGTTTATCCCCATTCCTGTTTATTTGCATGCCACGCAGGTAGTGACGGGTATGCACTCAACATCGACCTCGAGCGCAATGGGCACGGCCAGGCGGGCGTCCCACAGCCCGGTGGCACACTTCCTGGCCCGGGCGGGTCTGACCGCCCGCGGCGTTATCTACATCCTCATCGGCTGGGTCGCGGCGCTGGTCGCGCTGGGACAGAGCAAGCGCGAGGCCGATCAGCTCGGCGCGCTGCAGCTGCTGGCCGGCAAATCCTACGGGCTGGTCTCGCTCTGGCTGATCGGCATCGGTTTCGCCGCCTACGCCCTGTGGCGGTTGAGCGAGGCCGCGTTCGGCGTCGTCGGCGAGCCGCCCGGAGCAGGCTCCCGGCTGAAGTCGCTGGGCCGGGCGATCGTCTATGCCGCCCTCTCCTACCTGACGTTCACCGTGATTCGCGGCACGGCCAAGAGCGAGTCCAAGCGGCAGCAGGACATCACCGCCACCGCGATGCAGCACACCGACGGCCGGGTGCTGGTCGGCGTCATCGGGGCGGCCGTCGTCATCGCCGGCCTCGTCCTGATCGCGCAGGGCATCCGCAAGGAGTTCATGAAGTACCTGCAGACCGGGCAGATGAGCGCCCGGATGCGCCGCGCCGTCAAGGTGCTAGGCATGACCGGGACGATCGCCCGGGGAGTGGTCTTCGGTCTGGCCGGCGTGGGGGTGATCGCCGCCGCGATCACGCACAAGGCGTCCGATTCCGGCGGCATCGACCGGGCGCTGCTGACCCTGCGCGACCAGCCGTTCGGTGAGTTCCTGATGCTGCTGGCCGCGCTCGGCCTCGTCGTCTTCGGTGTCTACGGGCTGTGCGAGGCCCGCTGGCGAAAGGTCTGAGTCAGATGGCTGACGTTGCCGTGGTGGCGCACGCGGGCAAGACTCTCGGCGGCGGCCTGCCGGAGCTGCGGGAGATCCTCGCTCGGGAAGGCGTCACCGACCCGCTGTGGTACGAGGTGAGCAAGAGCCGCCGCGCGCCCAAGTACGCTCGCCGGGCCGCCGCCAAAGGGGTCGACGTGCTGTTCGTCTGGGGCGGCGACGGCTCCGTCCAGCGCTGCATCGACGCGGTCGCGGGGACCGACACGGCGGTGGCGATCCTGCCCGCCGGGACCGCGAACCTGCTGGCGGCGAACCTGGAGGTGCCGAACGATCTCACCGAGGCGGTGCAGGTCGGATTGCACGGGGACCGGCGACGGCTGGACACGGGATCGGTCAACGGCGAGCGCTTCATGGTGATGGCGGGCGCGGGCTTCGACGCCCGGATGATCTCCGACGCCGACCGGGGCACGAAGGACAAGCTGGGTCGCGCCGCCTACGTCGTCACCGGGATCAGGAACCTCGCGACCCGCCCGGCCAAGGCGACCGTGAAGGTGGACGGCAAGCGCTTCTTCGCCGGCAAGGTGTCGTGCGTGCTGGCCGCGAACGTCGGCAAGATACTGGGCGGGGTCGAGGCCTTCCCGCAGGCGCAGCCGGATGACGGGCGCCTCGAGCTCGGGGTGGTGACGGCCAGGAACTGGGTCCAGTGGGCCCGCACCTTCGGCCGGCTCGCCGTCGGGCATCCGGACCAGTCCCCCTTCGTCAACGTCACCCAGGGGAAGAAGATCACCATCAGGTTCGACCGCAAGGTCCGCTACGAGCTCGACGGCGGCGCGCGCCCGGCCACCAGGAAACTGCGCATCAGGGTCCGTCCCGCCTCGGTCACGGTCTGCGTCCCGTCGGCGCGGTTACAGGACGCCGCGCCGCTGCAGCACCAGGTAGCTGGCCCAGCCGACCGGAATCGGCAGCCAGAACGTCGCCATCCGGAACAGCAGCACCGCCGGTATCGCCTCGTGGGCCGGAATGCCGATCGCCGTCAGCCCGGCCGCCAGCACCGCCTCGACCCCGCCCAGGCCGCCCGGCGTCGGCGTGGCCGAGCCGACCGCGTTGCCGGCCAGGAACACCACCGCGGCGGCGAGGATGGCCGGGTGGGCGCCGACCGCTCGCAGGGCGGCGATCAGCGCGAGCGTGTAAGCGGTGGAGAGCAGCAGGTTCGCGCCGACCGCGATCCCCAGCCGGAGCGGATGGGAGACCGCCTCGAGCAGCCGCGGCCCGATCTGGCGCAGGTGCGGCCATACCGCACCGGTCACCTTCCGCCGGGTCAGCGGCACCGCCAGCACCGCGATGACGGCGGCGGCGATGACCGCCAGGCCGATCAGCACATCCCCGCCCGGCGCGATCTTGAATTTACTCAGCCCCGAGCCGGTCAGCACGCCGAGCACGATCAGCAGCAGCACCGTGGTGACGATGTTCACCAGCTGGGACACGGTGACCGCGGCGGCGATAGTCCCTTCGTCCACCTTCTCCCGGTGCAGGTAGCGGGCATTGACGGCCACGTGGCCCACCGTCGGCGGCATCGCCACCCCGACGAACGCGGTCGCCAGCTGGACGAAAAAGCCGCGCCAGATCGACAGCCGCTGGGGGATGAACGCGGCGATGCCGATGGCGGCGCCCAGGTAGGTCGCCGCCGACGCGAGCACCGCGACGGCGAGCCAGCCGGGGTTGGCCTGGCCGAGCGTCCCGAGCACGTTGACGCCCGAGATCTCCCCGATGAGCAGGTAGGCGGCGACGCTGAGGGCGACCGCGGTGGCGACCGTCCGCCAGCGGAAGCGTTCCAGCCGGGGAGCGGCGGGCACCCGGCCGGCGTCATCGCCGAGCAGTTGGTGCCTGAGCTCGTTCAGCGGGCCGGCGGCCGCCCGCGCGGCCCGCCAGCCCCAGGGCCGGAGGGCGACCGGCTGCATGACCGCCGCGACGGCGAGCTGATCGACCGGTCCGTAGCCGGACCGCAGCGCCGCCACGGCGTCGGCCGGCCCGCACGTCGCCGCGAGCGTCGTCAGGGCCTGCACCAGGTCGAGACGGCGGGCGAGCTCGCTCGAGCCGGGCTCGGCCGCGTCGAGCGAGCAGAACCCCGCGCCCCCGTCCGCCATGAACACGTTGCCCGCCCGGACGTCGCGGTGCGCGACCCCCGCGTCGTGCAGCCGTCGCAGCGCCGCAAACAGAGCCGTCGCATCAGCCAGCGGCGTCGCTACGGCGGGCGTCGGTGCCACGGCCTCCGCCCCGCCGCCCGACCCGCTGGTCGGGATGGTCGTGACCAGCACCAGCGTCTCGCCCGGCATCTCGCCCAGCAGCCGGACGGCCGGACTGACCACGCTCGCCTGCTGAGCCAGGCAGCAGGCGAGAGCGAGCTGCTCGACCTGGGCGCGGGAACCGAGCGCGATGTGCCCGGCCAGAGCGGGCCGCAGCCGGGCCAGCGCCCACAGCTGACGGGCCAGCCCCGACCCGCGGGTGTCACGGCCGGACAGGTGCACGCGGATCCGGGTGCCGTCGGCCAGCTCCCCGTCCAGCCGCGCGCGGCTTGGCCCCGCCACCGCAAGGTCCGTCGCCTCGACGCGCCGGCCGGCCAGCCACCCCACGAGTTCGGCCACTCCCGGCAGCACCGACGCCGCGCCGAGCGTCCAGCGCACCACCCAGCCGATCAGCAGACCGCCGGACGCCACGATCACGACCGCGAACGGCGTCAGCGTCCCGACCGCCAGCCCGCTCAGCAGCAGCGCCGCCCCGGCGCGGGGCCACCACTGCTGCCACCGGGCCAGCCGGGACAGGTCGGTGCCGACCACGAAGGCGACGAACGCGGTGTCCACCACGAACATCGACGGGTTGCTGCCGTGCAGCACCGCCCGTTCCACCGTCGCGTTCTCGACCCGCCAGATGACTGTCGCGACAACCGCCGCGGCCGCGCCCGCCAGCCCGGCCGCGATCGCGTTGCGCGCGTCCCGCCACTCATTCCGCAGCAGCACGACCAGCGACACGACCACCAACACGAAGCAGCCCACCCCGGCCACCACCGCCGCCGCCAACGCCAGCCAGCGGGGAATGTGCAGCAGCCAGCGGGACACGTCGTCGGCCGCCTCGGTGCTGCCCAGCGGAAGCGTCCGGATGGTGCCGAGCACCACCGCCACCACCGCGAACGCGAACACCGCCAGCAGCAGATCAGCCGGCCGCCGTACCCGCTCCGCGCCGCTCCGCCCCCGGTCCGCCTGAACGCCGGCCGGCCGAACCGCTCCCGCTCCCGCGCCCGCGCCTGCTCCCGCTCGCCCGGCGACCGCGCCCTGCTCGCCGTGCGGTTCACCGATTGCGCCGATCGCCATGCCGCCCGGCTACCCCCGATAGCGCGTCGCACTCCGATTGATATACGCCCAGCCCGTGGTTGATGGCCGGTACCCGCACGGCGCGGCTACCCCGGCTAGTTCGCGGCATTCTCGCCGGACTGCCGCAAACGCTCGACGACGAGCGCCTCCAGCCGCTTGCCCGCCTGCCTCGAGGCGATGAGACAGATGCCGATGGCGATGACGCCGGGGATCTCGGTGATCGACACGGCTCGCGAAACGCTGGTGTGGTAGATGATGACCACCCGCACCACCGCGTAGACCAGGAACATCACGCCCCAGAAGGCCGACAACCCGCGGTGAATGCGCATGAACGGCGCGGAATTCGCCGCCAGCCAGTCGACTGCGGCGACTCCCGGCTGACCGCCGCTTCTGGCCGCGAACGCCTTGCTGGTGCTGATCGTGACCGGGCGGCGGATGACGGCGCTGGCCAGCACCCAGATCCCGGCCAGGGCCAGGTACAGCGAATTGCGCGCGAGTACCAGCCGCGGATCGCGGGTGGTCGCGATGAGCACCAGGCTGAGCGCGATCTCGGCGATCACCAGCAGCCCGAGGGCGTCGAGCTTCCGGCGTCGGATCGTGTTGGCGACCGAGATGACCCCGGTCAACGAGCCGCCGACGATCAGCGACCAGAAGGAGCTCACCCCGGCCGCGGTCAGCGCGTAGAACGCCGCCAGCGGGACGACGAGGTCGAGCAGGAAAGGCAGCACCTGGACGATGCCGCGCGACCGCCGGCCCGGCCCCTCGGTAACTGCGGGCATGGTGACGACGCTCCGATCTGACTGGTCCCCGCGGGATCGGGGGAGACGTGCGCTGCGGATGGGGGTACGAGTTTCAGACACGGGACAGCTCCTTGAGCGAGTAGTTGGCCGAACGATGGAGGGCCTCACCGGCCGTGCTGCGCAGGCCGGCGTGGTAGCGCGCGACCACGTCGGCGACCGTGCCGCCGATCCGCAGCTGCGAGACCAGCAGCGCGGCATCGCCGAAGGCGGTATTCGCCCCCTCGCCGCCGGCCGGCGACATCGCGTGGATGGCATCGCCGAGAAAGGCGACCGGCACCCCGGCCCGGACCGGGATCTCCGGGATCTCGCGCATCGATCGCAGCGAGGTCAGGAAGCTGTCGGCCACGACCGCCTCCCGCAGAACCGAGGTCGCGCGAGAGTCCCAGCCGCTCGTCCGCCAACCGGCGAACCGGACCAGCTCGGCTGGGTCTGCGCCCGGCGCGGGAAACTCGTCCGCCGGTCCCATCAGCACCCACATCACGTACGGCGCGGTCGTCGTTTCGGCCGGCGGCGCCGGCGGGTCGTAGCCGCCGAGCGCCAGGACGGTGCCGCCGTCCGCGACCCCGCAGAACCGGCTGTTCAGGATCACCGGCGCCGTCCACCCCCGGTTCGCGGCGGTCAGCGGGCTGCGCCCGAAGATCGCGGACAGGCCCAGGTCGCGCGGGCCGGCCTCCGGCAGCAGCTCCCGCCGCAGCGTCGACCCGGCGCCGTCGGCCGCGACGATCAGGTCGGCCCGGCCGACCGAGGCGACCGAGCTGACCGCGTGCCCGAAGCGAACCCGGCCCGCGAGCCCGTCCGCCAGCAGCCGCCGCAGCGTTCCCCGGTCGACCGCCCCGGGGACCGGCGCCAGCTGCGAGCGCGACAGCAACCGCCGCGCACAGCCCGCCCAGTCCCGCTCCCACCACGACGACTCGCATCCGGCCTCCTCTCAGCCACTCATCATCTTTGTAAGTCATTACCTTAGTCGCTAAGATAATGAGACTCTAAGGTAGACTGCGGGCATGACGCAAGCTGCCGCCTCAGAGAACCTGCCTCCGGGCGAGTTGCTCGGCCGCGAGTTCTCCACCGCGATCGTGATGTTCCACGAGGCCGTCGGCCGGCTCATGGGCCTCAGCGCGGTCGAGCGGAAGTGCATCGACGTGCTCCGGCGCCTGGGCCCGGTCACGGCGGGCACGATCGGCGAGCACACCGGCCTGACCACCGGCGCGGTCACCGGCCTGATGGACCGGTTGGAGAAGGCCGGCTACGTCCGGCGCGAGCGCGACCCCGGCGACCGCCGCAAGGTCGTGGTGCACCTGCTGCCCAACGAGCAGCTGGACGCGCAGCTGGCGGCGGCGTTCGGCCCGTTCGGCGAGGACATGGCGAAGATCGCCGCCCGCTACAGCCCGGCCGAGCACCGCGCGATCGCCGACTGGATCGCGGTCACGACCGAGGCGCTGGTCGCCAACACCCACCGGGTCATGGGCCTTGACCAGGAGAAACCCACGGTCCGTTCGAAATAAAAGATCTTTTTTCCCCGAACGGACCGAGGCGGCTCTCATCCGTTGAGGCTGCGGGCTGCGCCCGCACTTTTACGCGGGCAGAGCGTCCCGCAGCGCACGCCCCTCGTGGGTGAGAATCTGCGTCTTGATCCGCATGAAGCGCGGCCGCGCGCCCCGGTTCGGGGCGGCGCAGTGCACCATCACCGGATGGCAGAACACCATGTCGCCCGGCTCGCCGGTCAGCTCGACCACGCGCAGCGGCACGTCCTCGACGATGGTCTCGCGGTCCATGAAGGCGGCGATCCGGTCCGCCGGCGACGGCGCGAGCCCGGTGAGCGCCATCAGCCACGGGTGCGAGCGGTGGAACCGATCCCGCAGCGTCGCGATCGAACCGTGCCGCTCGCTCGCGGTCAGCCGCCGTTCCTGCTCGATCAGCAGGCGGGGCGACCCGGACAGGATCAGCGTCCCGCCGCCGCGCGGCCCGACCGAGCCGATGAAGCTGACCACGAACAGCCCGTTGCGCCGATCGAGGTGCAGCTCGCCGGGATTGTCCCAGTGCCACTGCCTGGCCGGCAGCTCCCACTGCCCGGGCCGGGGGAAGGTGACGAGCGGGCGCCCCCAGTCCCGCGGCGGCGGCCAGCCGCCCGGCCCGAGCAGGTCGTCGAGCACGCCGCGGACCCGCGCGGTCAGGATCGTGGCCTGCAGCCGATCGCGCTTGGCGGCCTTGAGGTCGCCCGGCAGCTGGCGCCAGCTGGAGCGATCGTCGCGGCGAATGCCGTGCGCGTCCGCCAGTTCCTGCCACCACTGCTGTTCCAGGGCGAGGCCGTCGGCCCGCGCGAACGCCTGCCTGACCACCAGGTAGCCGTCCCGCTCGAAGCGCCGGAGGTCCGAACCAGCGAGGGCGGTGAGCTGAGCTCCCATGGGGTGCGCCTCCCGGGTGCCGGCGCCCCGCAGCGGACCATCCGCCTCGGCCAGGGCCGACGCGTCCGATCCACCGCGGGGTATTACCCCACGGCCCACCGCGAGGCGCGGTGAACGATAAGCAGATGGTCCCACCCCCGCAAAGCCAGATCAAACCCATTCAGACGATCATTCCCATCGGGTTCTCCATCCGGGCCGTGAACGCCGACAGCCAGCGGGCCGCGAGGGCGCCGTCGATTGCCCGGTGGTCGACCGAGAGCACGCACCTGATGACCGTCGCCGCTGTTACCGCGCCGTCGACGACGACCGGCTGCGGCCGGGCCGCGCCGACCGCGAGGATCCCGGATTGCGGCGGGTTGATGATCGCGGCGAACTCAAGCGTCCCGTACATGCCGAGGTTGGAGACCGCGAACGTGCCGCCCTCGAGCTCGCGCTGGAGCAGCCGGCGTTCCCGGGCCCGCGAGGCCAGGGCCCGCGCCTCCCGGGCGATGCCGGACAGGCGCCTGGCCTCGACCCCGCGCAGCACCGGCGTGACCAGGCCGCCCTCGGTGGCGACGGCGATCGACACGTCCACTGACTCGTGCGCGATGAGACCCTCGTCGCTCCAGGTGACGTTCGCCTCCGGCACGTCCGCGAAGGCCGCCGCGACCGCCATCACGACGAAGTCGTTGACCGAGATCTTCACCGCCGAGGTCTGGTTAATCCGGCCGCGCAACGCGACCAGCTCGTCGATCACGCACTCGGTCGCCAGGTAGAAATGCGGCGTGGTCGCCTTGCTCTCGGTCAGCCGCCGCGCGATCGCCCGCCGGGCGGGCGTGTGCGGGATCAGCCTGTCGCCGGCGGCCTGCGCAGGCACTGGCCCCGAGGGCCGCGGGCGAACCGGGGGAGCCGGGCGAACCGGGGGAGTGGCAGCCGCCGGGGACGGCGAGCTATCCTTGCCGCGCGCGACTCGCTCCGGCCGTTCCTCGAGCCGCGCGATGTCGCGCCGCACAATCCGGCCGTTCGGCCCGGTCCCGGTGACGCCACCCAGGTCGATGCCCCGCTCGATCGCCACCTTGCGCACCAGCGGGCTGGCCATGACCCGGGCCGGCGCCGCCGCAACCGGCCCCGCCACCGCCGCCGCCGAGCCAGCCGCCCCGCCCGCCAGCGCCGCGTCGATGTCGGCGTCCGTCTCGCCCGCGCGGATCAGCACCGCCATCGGCGCGCCGACCTCGCCCGCCTCGCCGGCCGCGAGCACCAGCCGGCCGACGATCCCCGGTTCCTCGGCCTGGTACTCGACCAGCGCCTTCTCGGTCTCGATCTCCGCGATCGGGTCACCGACGGCGACGCGGTCGCCCGGCCCGACCAGCCAGTTCGCGATCGCCGCCTCCGTCGCGTCCGCCAGCACGCTCGGCATCCGCACCACCGAGGCCATCAGACGTCACCGCCCTTGCCCGGAACGACCTGGCCGAATCCGGCCCGGACCCGTTCCAGCCCCGCCACGACCTCCTCGGCCCGGGCGATCGCCGCCCGCTCGAGCACGCGGGAGATCGACGGAGAAGCCTCGCCGCCGGTCACTCGCTGCACCGGCTGGTCGAGCCAGTCGAAGAACCGGCGCTGGATCTCATCCGCCAGCCAGCCGCCGTACGACGTCCCGATCGCGCCCTGCTCGACGATCAGCACCGCGTTGGTCTTCCTGATCGACGCGCCGACCGTCTCCCAGTCGAGCGACGCCCGGTCGAGGAAGCGAAGGTCGATGAGCTCGGCGTCGATCCCCGTCTGCTCGATCGCCGCCAGCGCCTGCGCGACCATGGACAGGTACGAGAGCACGGTCACGTCGTTCCCCGATCGCCGCACCGCCGCCGTCCCGAACGGGATGAGGTAATCGAGGTCGTCGACCGGGATCTCGCCCTCGGACCCGTACAGGTCGATGTGCTCGACGATCAGCACCGGGTCGCCGATCGCGAGCGCCGTGTTCATCAGCCCCACGTAGTCGTAGGGCGTCGACGCGGCCATGATCCGCCAGCCCGGTGAGGTGGCGAAGATCCCGACCGGGTCCATCAGGTGCTGCGACCCGTAACCGGACCCCATCGCGACCTTCGTCCGCAGCACCAGCGGCACCGGGTTACGGCCGCCGAACATGTGCCGGGCCTTGCCGATCTGATTGAACACCTGGTCGGCGGCGACCCAGAGGAAGTCCGGGTACATGAACTCGACCACCGGCCGGAACCGGCCATCGAGGGCCAGCCCGCCGCCGAGCCCCGCGAACGCGTTCTCGCTGATCGGCGTGCCGAGCACCCGCCCCGGGTACTTGGCCGCCAGTCCCTTGGTGGCCCCGTTGGTGCCGCCGCTCAGCCGGTGCACGTCCTCGCCGAGGACCACGATGCGATCGTCGGAGCCCATCCGCCGGTCCATCACCCGCCAGACCGCGTCAATGAACTTCCCCGTCTTCAGCGCCCCGGTGAAGTCCCGCTGCTCCACCGCCCGGGCGCCCGCGATCTCGGACAGGTCGCCGCGGATCCCGACGTCGACGAAGGCCGGATCGGGCCACAGCGCCGGCCGGATGCGCCGGCCCCCGGGTCGGGCCGCGTCCGGATCCTGCTCGACCAGCGCGCCGACGGCCAGCCGCATCGCGTCCTGGGCCTGCGACCGCACCGCGGCGATCCCGGCCGAGTCGATCAGGCCGAGCGCGGTCATCTCGGCCGCGACCCGGTCGAGCGGGTCGCGGGCCCGCCAGGCGGCTTCCTCCTCCTTGGTCCGGTAGCCGAAGGCGCTGCCGGGGAACGGCCCGTTCTGATGGAAGTAGCGGTAGACCAGCGCCTCGATGACGACCGGCCCGTCCCCCGCCCGCAGCCGCTGCTGCGCCCGTTCCATCACCAGGTGCACCGCGAGCGGATCCATCCCGTCGACGCGCCAGGCCGGGATGCCGAAGCCGATGCCGCGGCCGGACAGCCGAGGCTCGCCGGTCGCCTCGGCCACGGTGGTCGAGACCGCGTAGAGGTTGTTCTCGATGAAGAAGCAGAGCGGAAGCCGCCAGGCCGACGTGAGGTTGAGGCTCTCGAGCACCGACCCGATGTTCGCGGCGCCGTCGCCGAAGTACGTCACGGTGATGTCGGAGGTGCCCGACTGCCGCTGCGCCCAGGCGTTGCCGGCCGCCATCGGCACGCCGCCGCCGACGATGGCGTTGGTGCCGAGCGCCCCGGCCTCGAGCCACTGCAGGTGCATGGAGCCGCCGCGCCCGGCGCAGTACCCCTGCGCGAGCCCGAGGATCTCGGCCAGCGTGCGCTGCAGCACCTCCTGCACCTCGGGGGTGACCAGGCGCTCGAGGTCAAGCGCACCCTTGGTCACGTGGGTGAGCGCCTTGGCCAGGAACTGGTGATGACCGCGATGCGACCCGTTGACCGCGTCGGTCGAGCGCAGCCCGACGATCGAGCCGACCGCGCCGCCCTCCTGGCCGATGCTGGAGTGCGCCGGACCGTGCACCAGGCCCGCCCCGGCCAGGTCGAGGACCGTCTCCTCGAACGCGCGGACGAGGTGCAACTGCCCGAGCATCGCCGCCAGCAACCCCGGATCGGCGGCCTTCCAGTCCGCCGCCGTCGTCCTCAGCTCGTTCCACTCGGCTCCGGGCGCAACCCGCTTCACGCGTGGCATCGGCATCTCCCTCCGCAGACCAGTGTCGCCACGCTACCCCTCGAATGCATCCATTTCAACCCATCAAGTGGCCATACCGTCAAGATCGACGCCACCGCTGATCTGCATTGGATACATTCTCCGGAACGGCAAAAAATCAAATTCAGTCATCTCGAACGGTCCCTGACTCCGCCCCCACCGCCCAGGCCAGGCAGCAGGTGGCGCGCTCCCCGGTCTCCGACCCGGCCAAGCTCAAGTCCCTCATCGATGAGGGCGGCGTGGCGGTCGCGGTCGCGGTGGCCAACCAGACCCGCTACCTCCAGGAGAACGCCGCCGGCCCGTGCGACGGCTGCGCCCAGCCCGACTCCGGCAGCGGCAGCGACAACGGCGATCACCCCGACGAGCCCCCGGTCGACCCGGTTCCGTGATCCCGCCCGGCACCATCCGGCGTCTTAGTCCGCAATAATTGCGTGTCGCGCACTTCTTGCGTACTGCGCAAGTTCCTGTTACGCTCATCCCATGAACGGTTCAGCCGGGACCGTCATCAGGGAAGGAAGACTTCCGATGCTGCTTCTCATCAACCACCGCTACCCGCGCCTCGGCGCCGTCCTCGGTGTCATCTCCAGCGTCGCCTTCATCGCCCTCGGGGTCGCCGAGCACTCGACGTTCATGATCGCCTTCAGCCTCGTGTCGCTCGCCCTGCCGCTCGTCAAGACCGCCGCCAAGCGGCACGGCGGCACCCCGCAGGCCCGCTCGTGACCCAGCAATCGGCCGAAGTCGTCGACGGCCGGGACGGCCAGGCCGCCCCGGCCGTCGCCACCCCGCCCGTCCGCCGACGCGACCAGCAGAAGGACCAGACCCGGATCGACCTCTCGCTGGCCGCGTTCGAGCTGGCCCGGGAGCACGGGCTGGCCGGCGTCCGGGTTCCGCAGATCGCGGCGGCGACCGGCGTCTCGCCCCGGACCTTCAACAACTACTTCGCCAGCAAGGAAGCGGCCATCGTCTGGCCGACCACCTGGCGGGGATCTCGCCTGGCCGCCAGCCTGGCCGGCCGCCCGGCCGGCCAGCCGCTGGCGGACGCGCTGGTTGAAGCCACCGCCGGCCTGTACGAGGAAGGCGAGGCGGACGGGCTCCCGGCCGGCTGGTTCCGTGATTTCCGGGCCCTGGTGGCCAGGGAGCCGGCCCTGCACGGCGAGTACCTCAAGGCGACCAGCGCCGTCGAGGGCGCGCTGGCCGACGCCATCGCCCGCCGCATCGGAGCCGACGAGGGCCAGCTGGAACCCCTAGTGCTGGCCGGGGTGGTCGCCGGGGCGGAGCGGGCGGCCGTCCTCTACTGGGCCCGCCACGCCCAGGACTCCTCGACGCTGGCGGACGTCGTCCGCGCCGCCGTCGGGATGGCCGTCCGGGGGATGGCCGGCGGCCAGGCCCTCGCCGAGCCGAACGATTATTTTTGACCTGCAGGTACAAAAAGACCACCGTGGGTCCATGGGCAGACACCCGAAGTTCGACCACGCCGCCGTGCTCGACAACGCCATCGGCGTGTTCTGGCGGCAGGGCTACGCCGGCACGTCCCCGCAGCTCCTGGTCGAGGAGCTCGGTATCGGCAAGGGCAGCCTGTACAACTCCTTCGACAGCAAGCACAACCTGTTCACGCTGGCTCTGCGGGGCTACTGCACGACGCGAGTGCAGGACCTGACCGCCCGACTCGGGGCGCCGGGGCCGGTCAGGCCCGGACTGCGGGCGGCGCTGGCGGAGCTGACCGGAGCCGGCCGGCATAGCCGCGGCTGCCTGATGGTCAACGCCGTCACCGAACTGGCCCGGGAGGACGCCTCGGTCGCTGAGCTCGGGCGGACCCTGTTCGCCGGCCTCGAGGAGGCGTTCCGCGAAGCGGTCGAACGCGGTCAGCGAAGCGGCGAGCTCGAGCCGGGCGACCCGTCGGCCGCCGCCGGCGCACTGCTGACCACGGTCATCGGCGTCAGCGTGCTGTCCCGCGCGGGCGCCGACCCGGCGGGGCTGAACCAGCTCATCGACACCGCGGTCGACCGGCTGTGACCGCGCCCGGGGGCTTCCGATGAAGCTGCTCCTGGTGCCGCTGGGGGCGGCCTGGTCCTGGTCGGGTCCACCGTCGCCGCGCTGCTCGGCCTGTTCGGCATCACCCGGCGGATCGCCGCCC
>Ga0302326_10004317_pt1 | contig 32951 bp, 29 predicted proteins | sample Palsa_T0_3_FD_202264 | JGI IMG/M metagenome (GOLD analysis project Ga0302326, IMG submission 202264) | Peat permafrost microbial communities from Stordalen Mire near Abisko, Sweden - Palsa_T0_3 | ecosystem: Environmental > Terrestrial > Soil > Palsa > Peat permafrost | place: Sweden: Abisko...
GCTATAAGCGTAAGCCCGTCCGTCAGGGGTTGGCAGGCCCCCGCGAATCTGCACCACGCCGGTGTGATCTGCCGGCATGATCTGCTTCCAAAGTTCGCGGTGTCCCGTTTCGAGGTTCAGACGAAATACGCGAGCCGGCATCTCATCCCAGCGCCGCACATACAATGACCGTCCATCCGGCGTCCACTGGATGGGCACGTCACCTTCTGCGATGCCGGAGATGAGGCGTGGTTGGCCTCCATCCACAGGGTAGAGCCGGGCATTTTGTCCGGCCTCGGAGATGGCAATCCACTTGCCGTCCGGGGAAAGAATATCCTCTCCGCCTGATACCTCTATATTTTCAGGCGTGACGGGCTGGAGTTTGCCTCCCTCCAGATCGCGAACGTAAAGGCGGGTGCTATGGCCGGGTTCACTGCCTGCCACCAGAATGCGCTTGCCATCCGGAAACCACCAGGCCCGCTGGTAGTCGATGGAATCGCGCGAGAGTATTCTGGGTTCACCAGCTCCCGTCGGCAGCAGGCTAAGCTGCGGAGGCGAAGTCGGCACCAGGGTCAAGACCCACTTACCATCGGGGGATATATCCTCTCCGCGGCCATCACCTAAACGCACCGCCGGAGATCCATCCGTACGGCGCAGGAAGACAGAATAGAGAGAACCGCCCGCGCCCGAAGATTCCGAGAATAGCAGCTTGCTTCCGTCGGATGAAACGTTATTGAACAATGAATAATCGAACCAAGACCAATCGTGCTCCTGGCCTTCCCCGGGAGCGCTTCCCATCAACCCCATCCGGCGTTGAAAGCTGGCGACCAGAACTCGCCCATCTTTGGAGATATCCTGGAGTTCCAAATCGCCGGCCGAGCGCATGACCACGCGTTGTTTTCCGGAAAGCGAGACCGCGCGGAGAGTCGTGAAATCCGTGTCGGCTGCGGTAAACCAAATCTCCTTGCCTCCAGGAGCCCAGGCCAAACCCACCTCAGCGGCATATTCTCCGGACAACGTGGTTTTCTTTCGCGACTTGTCCACGGTGGCTACCGTGCCCCGATCGTCTCCCACCAGCGGGTGGTCCATAAAGGCGACCGTTTGCCCGTCGTGCGAGACTCGGGCATCGCTGATCCATCCGCTGGTTTCGTAGAGCACTGTGCCTTCTGGGTATTCCAAGCGGTAACGGCCGCCGACGGAACGGACCAACGCAAGCGAGCGCCCGTCCGGCGACCAGTCCGCGCACAGTACGTCGTCCAGCACCTCGCGAGGAACTTGACCGTCCAGGGCCACGCGCGCCAGCTTTCCGCTGTTGATCCATCCCACCGTGTAATGACGGCCGGTGGAGACGGCCATTTCGCCGGAAGAAGAAATCGAAAGCACGTCGGCGCTGGGAAGTCCCAACGAGCGGGACTCCACGCTCCCCATGCGAACAGAGAACAGTTGGAGCGGATTTCCTTTCCAAGCTGCGCCATAAACCACGGACTGGCCGTCCGGCGTAAATCGGGCTGACCACACGTAACCCTGGTCGAAGGTCAGGATATGGAAGGCTGGCGGCGGAACAGGTGGAATCTTCCAAAGGTAATGGCCCGCGGCCACGCAAGCGATAGCCACAACCACCGCGGCTATGCCGGCCATCAGGCGCGAGCGATTCGGAGAAACAGGTTGGAGCGCGGGTCCGGCTGGAGCTTGGCTGGGGCTGGAAAGCGTATCCAGGTAGAACCTCAGGTCGCGGGCGGATTGCAGCCGTTCCTCCGGATTCTTCTCCAGGCAGTGGCGAATCAAGCGATCAAAGCTGGCATCGGCCAGCGGCGGCGGATCTTCTTTCAGGATCGCGTTCATCGCTTCTATCGCCGAATCACCCTGGAACGCTCGCTGCCCGGAGAGCATTTCGTACAGAATCACGCCCAGGCTGAAGATGTCGGAACGCTGATCGATGGCCTGTCCGCGAACCTGTTCCGGCGACATGTAGCCGGCGGTGCCCATGGCCGTTCCTGGTGCGGTAGCGTTCAGTGTGGCCGTTTTGGACGCGTCGGAGCTGGTCACCTTGGCGAGCCCGAAGTCTAGGATCTTGACGTGGCCATCGTTGGTGATAAAAATATTTTCGGGCTTCAGGTCACGATGCGTGACGCCCTTGGCGTGCGCGGCCGCGAGTCCGTTCGCGATCTGCTGGGCATACTCGATGGTCTTGCGGCGCAGCAAGGGAATGTGCTCCCGCAGCGTATCGCCTTCCAGCAGTTCTGTCACCAGATACGGCGCGCCTTCGTGGGTACCAATGTCGTAGACCGCGAGAATGTTGGGATGGTTCAACATTCCGGTGGCGCGCGCTTCCAACTCGAAGCGCCGCAAGCGGTCCGGATCGGCGGCAAATGACGCGGGTAAAACTTTTATCGCAACATCGCGGCCCAGGCGGGAGTCGCGGGCGCGATACACCTCGCCCATCCCGCCCGCGCCGAGCGGCGCGAGGATTTCGTAGGGACCGAGTTTTTCGCCGGCAGAGACGGGCATCGGGGTGACAGAGCTAAGTTTAGCCGAACCCGGAAGTATTATAGGTCAGGGAGCCGTGGCCACGCGTCAACATAAGGTCCACACGCAACTCGGCCGGGCCGCAGTCCAGATCTTTGCCGCCAATGATCGCATGAACCAGGTTCTTATCGAACATCTTGACCCTGCCGCCTGGAAAGCCAAACCGCCCGGCCAGGCCCGCAGCATTGCAGCCATCTTCACGCACATGCACAATGTCCGCGCCAAGTGGGTCAGGTTGACAGCTCCGCACCTGAAGGTTCCAGCGCAGCTCAATCGCGCGCGCTGCACGCCGCGGCAGGCCCGCGCGGGACTAGCCGAGAGCGCCGCTCGCTGCGCGGAGATGCTGGCGGAAGCGCTGGGCGGTCCTGGGGGCCGCGTCCAGAAGTTTCACAGGGACGGCTGGGCTCGGCCTTGGCCGGCGGGCCTGGAAATGCTGTGCTATATGATTGCTCACGAAGCCCACCATCGCGGGCAGGTGTGTATGCTGGCGCATCAGCTCGGCTTCCCGTTGCCGGCCGCAGTAGCGTCCGGGATCTGGAATTGGGAAAAGCTGTGGAAAGAGTGCGGGTGGCCGGGCGGGATCGGAGGATGACAACGATGTTGAAAACTGGCGGGTTTCTGGCGAGATCAGCGTGGTTCGCGGTTGTGCTCGTAATGGTGTGCGGGCTGGCGTTCGCACAGGCTCCAATAACGATCACTTTGGCGGGGCAGTCGATGATCCGGTCGGATATTCGCGCGACCGCGCCGGCCGCGGTGCCGGTGATCCAGGGGCTCTTGAGGGGCGATGTGGTGTTCACCAACTTTGAAGCCGCAGTCGCCGAAAAAGGCGAGACGGTCCACGAGGGCAGGGGATTTCTGAGCCCTCCCGAAGCGCTGGATGCGCTGACAACCTTCGGCTTTAACTTGTTGGCCCTATCCGGCAACCATGCATTCGACCTGAAAGTGACGGGCATTCAGAACACGATCCGGGAGGCGGACCGCCGGAAGATCGCGCACGCCGGAACCGGGAACAATCTGGCCGAAGCAGCATCGCCGGGTTATCTGCATACTCCGAAGGGCACCGTTGCCCTGATCGGAATCGCGTCGGGCCTGATTGCACCGGGAGCAAGCGCCACTGCGGACCGGCCAGGCGTGAACGAGCTTCGCATCGAAGCCGGCGGCCAGGAAAATGAGGCGACGGCCGATCTCCCCGGCGCGCCTGGAAACACACCGAATCAGGCGGATTCCGAGCGCATCCTCGCAAGCATTCGCGACGCCCGCCAGCATGCGGACCTGGTGATCGTGTACCAACATAACCACGTCTTCGGGAATCACTCGTTCGCGACGATTTTCACCGAAGGTCTGCAGGAGCGCCTGGCTCCCAACGATTGGCTCAAGAAGTGGACGCATGCGGAAGTGGATGCGGGCGCGGACATTATCGTGATGCATGGCGCGCCGCTGCTGCATGGAGTGGAGATTTATCACGGCAAGCCCATCTTTTACGATTTGGGCAACTTCATTTACAACCTGCCACCGTGGTTGACATACATCCATGAACCGATGAATTTCGAGAGCGCGGTGGCATACCTTCAATTTCAGGGCAAACAATTACAATCGATTTTGTTGCGGCCGATCGTCCTGAATTACCTCGGCGAGGGCCAGCCCGATGTTCACAACGAGTACGCCAACAACCAGTTCATCGATACGCGCGGGTTGCCATCGCCTGCGACGGGTGCGAAAGCGGGCTATATTCTGCAGCGCCTGGCCGACGCGTCAAAGCCTTTCGGCACGACGGTTGAAATCAAGGGCGACACGGCGGAAATCAAGCTGAAAGCCAGAAATTAGCGCTGACAGGTCAGGGGCGCGCGTAGACTTCGATCCACTGCCCGCGGCGGGTCCAGCGATGCACCGGAACCAGCCCGAAATGCCGGCGAACTTCGGAGGGCCTCATCTGACGCTCATACTCATAAAAGCGCTGCAGAAAGTCGCGGACAGGCGCCCATTGCAACACGCCCCAAGCCGGCTCCCAAGTTCGCGAATACAGCACCAGAACGTCCACACCCTTGGGTTCGAGAGCGTTCAGCGTGGAGAAACGCAGATCGGATGTCTCGGCCGAGGATAGCTTCGTGTCGACATAGCCGAACACCGGGTCGCGCAATGCCTGTGTGAGGGGCCAGGCAGTGTAGATGGTCGTAGCGGGATATGATTTTTCGAGAAATTGCGCGGCGTCGCGGTGCAGTTCGACGAAATCGGCCATCGCGAGATTGTTCTCGAAGGGCATGGGAAACGGCGGGTTGAGGAACAATCCCGCAAGAAGCCCCATGGCCATGATGGAGACGCCAATTACGCGCCAGGGCGGATCGATCGCCACAAAAGCGGCGGCCATCGCGATGTAGACCAGCGGAAGAACGGGCAGCAGATAGCGCTCGAGCCCGGCGCCTCCCAACAGGCTGACAAGAAGCACGTGGGCGGCAATGAAGATCCAAACGATTTTCCATGCGGGTGTGTTGTAGAGGCACTGGCGCTTCCAGGCGAAGAGGATCGCGATGGTTCCCACCCAGCGGAAATCATCGAAGAACAAATAGTAAATGCGGCGCAGCAAGGACAGCGATGCGCGAACCGGATTCAGCGAGTACAGCGTATTGTAGTGCGTGAAGCCGGGATCGCCGAACAGGTAGCCCGTGGATCGCCAGAGCGCGAAAAACCAGATCGCGAGAGCGATGAAGGGCGCGAGGTAATAGAGGGCGTACTTGCGGCGGGTGGGATTTAAGAACAGAATCACGCCGAAAATCAGAGGCAGTATCGCGCCGGTTTCTTTCGCCAGCACGAGAGCGGTGCAGGCGGCGGCCGCGGCGGCGTGGCGATCCCGCAAAAACAGAACCAGCGCGAGGACGGTGAACAACATGGCCGGCATATCCAGCTGCGCCATCATCCCCTGCGTGTAGAACAGCGGGTCACACAACAGGAACAACGCGGCGATGGCAGCAGGAGCGCGGGCGTGGTTGATGTCCCAACTCAGCAGAAAGGTGAAAAATACGGCCAGGCTCGCGAGCGCGAGCATCGCCGAACGCGTGGCGGCGATGGAATAGCCGAACGTTCGCCAGACCAATGCCAGGTACGCCATCACGGCGGGCGGATGGGCGTTGGGGACGGTGGAATGCGGAATCCATGCGCCGTCGCGATCGATGTCGAGCGCGGCGGGAACGAACTGACCGAGTTCGTCCCAGAAATACGGCAGGCTCAAATACGGAAGATGCGCGAGGAAAACGATCAGGGCGAAAGCAGCCGCGAGAAGCAGCCCCGTACTTTTACTGGATGGCACCGGGCTTGCCGGCGTGAGGCTCCAACTTGATTTCACCGAAAGTCGCCTCATACTGCGAAACGTTCTGCGTGAGCACGTTCAACAGCGCTTTGGCCTGCTGCGGGCTCACATACACGCCTTGAAAATTGTGGATCGTCACGCTGTCGGGCGCGGTTTGGTTCACCAGGCCGAACATCAGAAAGAAGTCCCACAGATTCACGCGAATTTGGACGCTGTTGGCGTAGGATTCGCGGTACTCGGGCATGTTGACCAACTGGAACTTCGGCGCAGGTTGGGAAGGCGTCATAGACACCTCCATCTTGGCATACGACAGCGACACACCGGCGTGAAGGCTAGTCGATCTGATCGCCCTAGCCCTCGGGTTCGTCCATCGGAATCGGCACCAAAACTTCCGGATCCAGGAATTGCAAGAACCCGGGCGGCAGCGTATCGCTGGGATCGTCGATGTTGGTGGGCGCCAGCGCTCCGTCCGCTCCGATCAGGCAAAGATCGTTGTCCGGCCACTGATCGCGCGCGCTGTCGAGAGCATTGGTGAAGGAAAGAAGGTCGGGGCGTTCCAAGCGCCGTGCCGCTGGCGCATGGGCCGGCTTGGGCGGCTGGGTAGTGATGCCGAGATGCTGGTGATGGGACTTTTGTAGGGTTTCGGCGATCTTATGGAGCGCTTCTGGTTTCATGCTGTTCCCTTTCATCGCCAGAGTAAGGCCGGCGCGCGGGGACTCAACGCGACTGATATGGCTAAGTGATTCTCATCGCACGAAACATAAAGTGGCGCGCCGCGTGATCGATCGGCCGGCTTGGCTCTGATCGTAGTCCGCTATGATCGTAGTCCGTGAGCGGAACACTGTACGTTGTTGCGACCCCGATCGGCAACCTGGACGACATCACGCTGCGCGCCCTCCGAATCTTACGGGAAGTGGACCGCATCGCGTGCGAAGACACGCGGCAGACGCGCAAGCTGCTGGATCGCCACGGTATCGCGAAGCCGCTGGTGAGTTATCACGAGCACAACGAGCAGGCGCGCGCGGAAGAACTGTTGAGAGAGCTGGAGGCGGGCGCCAATATCGCGCTGGTGTCGGACGCGGGAACGCCGTTAATCGCCGATCCCGGGTACCGGCTGGTAGCGCAGGCGCGCGCGCAGGGAATCGCGGTTTCGCCGATCCCGGGACCATCGGCCGTGCTGGCGGCGCTGAGCGCATCCGGATTGCCGACCGATGCCTTCTTCTTCGGGGGCTTTCTGCCGGCGAAGAAAACCCAACGCCGGAAAATTCTGGAAGAGATGAAGCTCTATCCGGCAACGTTGGTCTTCTATGAAACGCCCCACCGGATTCTGGAAGCCTTGGACGATATCGCGGAAGTGCTGGGGCCGCGGCGGGTGACGCTCGGGCGCGAGCTGACCAAAATTCACGAAGAGTTTCTGGCGGGTGAGCCGGCGGAGTTGCGGGAGACGCTGGCGAAGCGCCCGTCGATCAAAGGCGAGATCACGCTCATGATTGGCAAAAGCGAAGCTCCGGCCGCGGATGCGATGCCCATCGAAGCGGCCTTCGAAAAGCTGCTTGCAGCCGGAGTGCCGCGCATGGAGGCGATGAAGACCGTGGCGCGCGAGCGGGGTTTGTCCAAGCGCGAGGTTTATCAGAAGCTCAACCAGCCTGATTTAACCAGCGATGACGAGTGATGCGGGACGCCGCGCTGGCGCGGGACAACAATCCGCCGGGCACGCCTCGTGACTGTTCGGATCGCCGATCAGCTCACGAATCATCCGCAGAAACTTGGGATGCACGCCGACGGTGCCGGCTCGCAGCATGTTCACGCCGCGTTCGCGGGCCACGGCTTGCGCTTCGACGTCGAGATCGTAGATCACTTCAATATGATCGGATACGAAGCCGATGGGCACCACCACGATGTCGGCGCCGCGATCCAATTCGCGCAAAACATCCGCGATGTCCGGCTCGAGCCAGGGCTGTGACGGAGGCCCGCTGCGGCTTTGATAGGCCAGCCGCCAATCACTGGATCCGAGGCGCTCGGCGACTAGGCGGCACGATTCTTGAAGCTGCTTTTGATAATCGCTGGTTTCGGCCATCGACATCGGTATACTGTGCGCGGTGAAGATCATCTTCGGCGGCCGGTTGCCAACGGCGTCGCGAACCCGATCGGCCTGTGCCTCGATGAACAGCGGATGATTGTAAAATGACCGCAGCTTGTAGATTTCCGGCGCGCCGTCTACTTCCGCGCGCGCGCGCTCAATATCTTCCAGGTATTGGCGGCATCCGGAATACGAACTGAAAATCGACGTCACGAACGCCAGCGCTCGATCGACGCCGTCCGCTTTCATCTGGCGCAGAGTATCGGCGAGCATGGGATGCCAATTGCGATTGCCCCAGTAAATTGGCAGCCCCTGTCCATGCGAATCGAGCTCTTCGCGAAGCCCCGCGATCAAGGCGCGGGCTTGATCGTTGATGGGACTCTTGCCGCCGAAGTGGTAATAATGCTCGGCGACGGCCAGCATCCGCTCCCGAGGAACATTGCGCCCGCGCAGCACGTTCTCGAGAAACGGAATGACGTCGGCGGTTTTTTCCGGTCCTCCGAAGGACAGCACCAGAACGGCGTCAAAGGCGGAGTCGGGCATGCATACTTATTGTAAGTGGCTTGGCCTCCGCGACAGAAGACCGCTTGCTCACGCGCGCGGTTCAGTAACGGGGGCTAGCGCCAATGCCCGCGATGGTAACGCCAGCCGCCGCCGTGCCGCTCCCAACGGTCGGCTACCCAAACCGCGTGCCCGCGCGGAGGCACCGCCCATCGGCCATTCACCCAGACCCAGCGGCCTCCATTCAAGTTCCAAAAGCCGTCCACCCACACATAGCCCGGGCCAGGCGCGTATCCTACCGCACCGACCACATAGGGCGCCGGCGGCGGAGGCACGACGACCGCCACCCGCGGAGGTCCGCAAGCCACTATCGCGGACGACGCTAAAAGAATCCCCGTAAGAACCGCTGATTTCATCGCAGTAATGTCTCCTCACCACGTTAGATGAGGAGCAGACTGCGACGGGTTTCGATGCATGAAAATCCGCTAACGTTAGGGCGGATTCATCTACTTCGACAGATCCACAGGCGCTGCCGGGCTGCAGACCACCTTCGCGGCTGACGCTCCACCGCACACCGACACATTGACCGAGCTGCCAGTCAAGTTCGAGGGCAGGATCAAATCGATCTGCTGCATGCCGGGGATTCCCGGAGCAGGGCCAGCATAATAAGGTTGCTTGACCACTTCGGACCCGATCTTGGCCGTGATGACTCCAGTTCCGGACAAACCAGTAGCGTAGACCTGGATGATGCTTCCAGGCGCTGCCGGCTTTTTGGAACTGTTCAAGCTGTTGTCCTGATCCAGTATGCCGTTGGAAAAAATGCCCGGTGCGAAAGGCGCCAGACTGGCGGCGAGCGGAGCGCTGGCCGTGCCATCCACGGTGACAATCAGCTGCGCGGATGTCTTGGTGCCCAGCCCCGCCGGTACGATCACATTGATCTGAGTATCGTTGGAGAAAAGAACGGCGGCATCCAGACCGTCGAACGCCGCGGTCACAACCTGGCCAGAGAGCTCGGTTCCGCCGATGGTCGCCATGGAGCCGGGAGCAACCGGACCCTTCGCGAACGTAGCCCCGTTGACCAGACTCTGTACGGAGGGCGGCTGAGCAATGGGCGCGGTGGGCGCCGCGACTACAAAAGCGATTGCCACGGTGGCGGATCCCACGACCGGTCCGGCGTTAATGGTCAATGTGGCATTGTAGGTTCCCGGCGCGAGCGTTCCAGGAACGGCTTCGATGCGAATGTTTGCGCGGTTTTCGCCTTGCGCCGGCGACAACTCCAGCCAGCCGCTGCCGTTGGTGTAGGTGACCGACGAAGTCCACGGCATCATGCCGCCCGATACATTCTCCACGGAGAGTTGCTGAGTCAGATCGGACGCGCTAAAGGACATCGAAGATTGGGACACCGACAATTTGGGAAAATAACCGGCATTGCAATCGCCAACGATCGAACAATCGTCGGGAATCGGCACCTGCTGGAAGCGGGGAATAGGATCAGTGGCTGTGGCCGTATAGACCGTGGAAATAGGCGCGAGCGAGACATTCTCCGAGGTTTGAACGGTGGCAGCGCCGCTGGACGGAGCAAGCGCGAGAAAGGTGGGGAATTGCGCGCTCTCCTGAATCGACGGGTTGGCGTCCATCACTTGATAGACCGCAATTCCAGCGCCGTTGGCTAAAGTAACGGGACTCACCGAATCGAGGCTCACGGTGCCGGATCCGGGCGCTCCCGGAGTATAGAGGACGATTCCATCGGCGCCGTTTGCGTTGGTATTCTGAACCAGCGAGAGCAGCAGCGAGGGATTGCCGGGCGTGTACTTGCCTCCGGAAGCGGTTATCCCGAGATCGCCCCCGGCCGTCGGCTGCGTGGCATCCGATCCCGCAATCACGGTGGGAACAAACAACTGCGCACCTGCGGGAAATCCGGAGTACTGCACGATAATGCGCGTGCCGGTATCGGCGCCGTGGTTTGATATATCGCTCAGCGGAGCAAACGAGTCCGCGAATCCTTCGGTTACCCGAGTGGAGGTGAAGGCGGTGCCAGTCCCCAGGAAACTGGCGAAGCTGGCAGGATTAGAAGGCAGCGGCGATCCCGCTTGGCCGCAGATGAGCTTGCCTGAAAAAGTGTCGTAAAGGCCACGCAGCGGGTTTCCGACGGTGACGGAGTTCGTGGAAAGCGGCACAGCAACATTCGACTCGAAACCGATTGAAACCTGAAGCGCACTGTTGGGCGCAAAGTTCAGCTGATTAGCCGCGCCTCGAAGGCCACTCACTTGCAATGTAACTGAGCCGGTGGGCGATAACGTGAAGGCTACATCGTTGAACGTCAGGGACGCTTGTCCTGTAAGTGTGGGCTGCGTGCTAATCGTTTGGGGCCCAGTGCCGTTGTCGGCTGTGAGTATAATGCCCAGTAGGTCGTTCGAAGAAGGCGACGCCAGGCGATTCGTGATATCCACGTTTAGATAGAGAGACAGGGTGGTAATGGTTACCGTCGAGTTCGGAGTGCCGCCGGAACAAGAGAATACCAAGTCGCCGGTCCTTTCCGTAATTCCTTCGCCATGTACGACCAGAGGCTGGGCGGACGGGGCGCAGGTTAAAGGCGCAGCACTGACGGGAAGCGCGGCGGCAGCCATCAAGAATGAAATAGGGACGAACAACAGGCGAAACATGAACGGAACACCTCGAAGATTAGTGGAACGCGGCGTTTTTGATTATACATGTTTGTCTGCCTTGTTACAATAAAGTCGATCCACCTATTTTATGACCGCGCCAGTGTCCATCGCCGATCAATCTGCGGTTACCAGTCCTTTGATAGACACCTTCGGCCGCCTGCACGATAATCTCAGGATCAGTGTGACGGATCGCTGCAACATCCGGTGTTTTTACTGCATGCCGGAAAGCAATGTGCAGTATCTGCCGCGCGAGGAGCTGCTCTCCTTCGAGGAAATCGAGCGTTTCGCTAAAGTCGCCGTGTCGCTAGGCGTGACGAAAATTCGGGTGACGGGCGGGGAGCCGCTGGTGCGCAAGGATCTTCCGGTGCTGATCGCAAAGCTGTGCGCGATTCCGGGCGTGCGCGACGTCGCCCTCACCACCAACGGCGTACTGCTGGCCCGGCACGCGCAAGCTCTGTATGACGCGGGGTTGCGGCGGCTGAATGTGCACCTGGACACGCTGGATCGCGAGCGCTTCCACAAAATTACCCGGCGCGACGATTTGGACAAAGTGCTGGAGGGCATCGACACGGCGCAGCGGATCGGATTCGGCCGGATTAAGATCAACGCGGTGGCGGTGAAGAATCTGGTGGAGCCCGATATTATTCCGCTGGTGCAATATGGGCGCGAGCGCGGCATCGAAGTCCGGTTCATCGAGTTTATGCCGCTGGATTCGCAAGGGCTATGGGCGCGCGAAAACGTTTTGTCGGCGGACGAAATTATCGAGACACTATCGCGCGAAATCTCGCCGCTAGTGGAAATAGCGGATCGCGATCCGCGGGCGCCGGCCAGCGAGTACCGTTTTGCCGATGGAATCGGATCGGTCGGCTTCATTGCTTCGGTTACCCGCCCGTTCTGTTTGAACTGCAATCGCGTTCGGCTCACCAGCGACGGCAAGCTGCGGTATTGCCTGTTTGCTATCGAAGAGACGGATGTCCGGGCCTTGCTGCGCAATGGCGCGCCGGATGCCGAGATCGCCGCGATCATCCGCGAGACGGTACACAAAAAGTGGCTGGGGCACGAGATCAATTCCGCCAAATTCGTGGCGCCGCCGCGTCCGATGTACGCGATTGGTGGCTAGCTTACGGACCTTACGGTTACTGTACACCCCCTGCGCGCCCGCGGCGTCTCAAATACATGCGTGGTGGAGACATCATTTCAGGCTGGGGCAAAATTCTGCGCGGCAAACTGCCGCTATTATCGATTGAGATTACGAGCGAATGCCCGCTCAGTTGTCCGGGTTGTTACGCTTACGGCGACCGGCACCTGGGTGGAGGAGTAACGCTGACGCAGTTATCCGATTCGCGCGGCGAGACGCTGGTTCAGGGCATTTTGAGGCTGGTGGACAAGCACGATCCCATGCAACTGAGTTTGGTGGGCGGCGAGCCGATGATGCGCCATCGCGAGCTAAGCAAGTTGTTGCCGATCCTGAGCGAGCGCGGAATCTACACGATGGTGGTTACTAGCGGAGTAATTCCGATTCCCGCCGAATGGACCGCGCTCCCGCGAGTTACTGTCGCCATCTCCGTGGACGGATTGCCTGAGCATCACGACGTGCGCCGCAAGCCCGCGACTTACGAACGGATTCTTCGGAATATCTCCGGCCGGCGAGTTTATATTCATTGGACAGCGATAAGGGAACACGTGCAGGATCTCGGTTATGCCGAGCGCTATCTCGAATTTTGGAGCGCGCGCGAGGAAGTCCATCGCATCTGGATGAGCGTATATACGCCGCAGCGCGGAGAGCAAAGCGCGGAGCGGCTGACATTGGACGATCGAAAACGGCTGGCGGATGCGATTCCGTGGCTGGCCGCGAAGTACCCGAAGTTTCTGATTAAATCTGGGATGGCGCGGGCCATCCTGAATCCGCCCGCTAGCCCCTCGGAGTGCTCCTTCGCGCGCGTGTCCGCGAATTACACAGCCGATCTGCGAACGCGCGTTGCGCCGTGCGTGTTCGGCGGCGATCCGGACTGCTCGGAATGCGGCTGCGCGATCAGCTCCGCGCTGCACTGGATCACCAACGAAAAGGCTGGGCCGATCGCGGCGCGGCATTTGCTGGATGCGTCGCTGAAAATTGGCGAGACTGTGGCGCGGTTAAAGAAGGCGAGTTAGAACCCGGCCGCTTGCTCACGCGCGCGGTTCAGTCCTCGTCGGAGGAGAGTTTGGCCAGGACTGAAAAATCTTCGAGCGTTGTGGTGTCGCCTTTCACTTCACCGTTGGTTGCCAGCTCGCGCAATAGGCGTCGCATGATCTTCCCGCTGCGGGTCTTGGGAAGCGAATCCGTGAAACGAATGTCGTCGGGCTTGGCGATTGGGCCGATTTCTTTGGCCACCCACTGGCGCAACAGATTCTTGTTTTCCTCGCTGGGGGTCTCGCCACTCTTCAGGGTGACGAATGCGGAGACGGCCTGGCCTTTCACCTCATCGGGACGCCCCACCACCGCGGCTTCGGCCACCATGGGATTCGCTACCAGCGCCGATTCGATCTCCATGGTGCTCAGCCGGTGTCCGGCCACGTTCAGAACGTCATCCACGCGGCCCATCAGCCAGAAATAGCCGTCGGAATCGATGCGCGCGCCATCGCCGGCGAAGTACATGCCGGGGATCTGCGACCAGTATTGTTCCTGGTAGCGCTCCGGATCGCCATAGATGGTCCGCAACATGGAAGGCCAAGGCTGTTTGATCACCAGAAATCCGCCTGCGCCCGGCGGCACTGTGACGCCTTCGCGTGTGACCACGTCGGCGATCACGCCCGGCAGAGGCAAAGTGGCCGAACCGGGCTTAGTCGCAATCGCGCCTGGAAGCGGCGAGATCATGGCGGCGCCGGTCTCGGTTTGCCACCAGGTGTCGACAATGGGGCAGCGGCCGTGGCCGATCACTTCCCGATACCACATCCAGGCTTCGGGATTGATGGGCTCCCCGACGCTGCCAAGCAACCGCAGCGAGCGGAGGCTGTGCTTGCGAGGCCATTGCTCGCCCAAGCGCATAAACGCGCGAATGGAAGTAGGCGCGGTGTAGAAAATGCTCACCTGGTATTTGTCGATGATGCGCCAGAATCGATCGGGCTCGGGCCAGGTGGGGCCGCCTTCATAGATCACCACGCTGGCGCCGTTTTGCAGCATTCCATACACGACGTAGGTGTGGCCGGTGACCCAGCCGATATCGGCCGAACACCAGAAGGTGTCTTCGTCGCGCAGATCGAAAATCCATTTGGCCGTGATGTAGGAGCCAACCGAATAGCCGCCGGTGGTGTGCAGAATGCCTTTGGGCTTTCCAGTGGTCCCGGAGGTGTAGAGCAGATATAGCGGATGCTCGGCGTCCAAGGATTCGGCCGGGCACTCGCCGGAAGCGGTCTCCATCAATTCATGCCACCAGTGATCGCGGCCCGGCTGCATCGTGACGTGGCTTCCGCTCCGCCGGTAAACCAAAACGCTCTTCACCGAGGAACACTGCGGCAGCGCCTGGTCCACAGCCTCTTTGAGCTTTACTTCCGTGCCTCTCCGGAAGGCTCCGTCCTGCGTGATCACCGCCGACGCTCCGCAATCGTTGATACGATCGATCAGCGCCTGCGCGGAAAATCCGCCGAATACCACCGTGTGCGCCGCCCCGATGCGCGCGCACGCCAGCATCGCGATCGGCAACTCCGGCACCATGCCCATGTAGATGGCGACGCGATCGCCCTTGGAGACGCCCAGCGACTTCAGCACGTTCGCGCACTTGGAAACCTCGCGCAGCAGCTGCTGGTAGGTGAGCGTTCGCGAATCGCCCGGCTCGCCTTCCCATTGGATGGCGGCTTTATTCTTACGCCAGGTGGCCACGTGACGATCCAGGCAGTTGTAGGAAATGTTCAGCTCGCCGCCGATGAACCACTTGGCGAAAGGCAGCTTCCATTCGAGTACGCGATCCCAAGGCTTAAACCAGTGCAGTTCGCGCGCGATCCTGGCCCAGAAACCTTCCGGATCGTCCTTGGCCTCCTTATATAAGCGCTCGTAATCGGCCCGGCTCCTGATTTGGGCCCCGGCGCGGAACTCGTCGGGTGGTTCGAAGACGCGCTGTTCGTTGAGAACAGAATCGATGGCGTTCGATGACATGGCTTTCAATAGCATATCGCCGATGGAACTGGCCGCCTGAGCAAGGTGACACAATTCAACCCCGTCCAGCGTCGACAATGTGCGGCTGGAGGTAACTGATGAGCGATTCTTTAGGCACTTACTTACACGATCACCTGGCCGGTTCGAATTTCGCCGTGGAACTGCTCGAATTCTTGCGCGATCAGCATTCGGGCGAGGCACTGGGCGCAAGCGCGGCTGCGCTGCTCGAGGAAATCGAGCAAGATCGCGAAACGTTGCAAGAAATTATTGGCCGCGTGGACAGCGGCGCCCCGTTAATGAAAGAGGCGGCGGCTTGGGTGAGTGAAAAGTTAAGCGAATGGAAGCTCGGCCGCGGCGCCTTCGGAACTTTTGAGGCGTTAGAAGCGCTGGCCCTCGGCATCCTGGGGAAGCTTGCCTTGTGGCAAGCTCTCGAAACCATCGCCGATGCGGATATCCGGCTGCGCGGAGTGGATTTCAGCCAGCTTGCCGCACGCGCGAAGCGCCAGCATTCACAGGCGGAACAGCTCCGGCTGGAATGGGCCCCAGCCGCGTTTGCTCCCGCCCAGGAATGATTCTTTATTCGTACCGCAGGGCTTGGATCGGATCCAATCTACTTGCGCGCAAGGCCGGCAGCCAGATCGCCAGCAGCGCGACGCACGTCAATGCGATGGGAATCGCGGTGAACGCCATCGGGTCTCGCACATTCACGCCGAATAGAAACGCAGCCAGGAAGCGCGTCAGCCCAAAAGCGGAGCCGATCCCGATCGCAACTCCGATCAGCACCAGACGCATGCCCTGCAACACCACCATCTTCCGCACCACGCCCGTTTCGGCTCCCAGCGCCAGCCGAATCCCAATCTCCTGGGTGCGCTGCTCTACCGAGTAGGCCATGAGACCGTAGATCCCAATCGCGGCCAGCAGCAGGGCGGAGCTTCCAAAAATAGTCATCAGCAGCATATTGAACCGTTGGCGTGAAAGCGAGATCGACACAACTTCATTCATCGTGCGCACGTCGGAAACAGGCAGTCCGCTGACTTGGCGCAACTGCTCCTGGATGGCGCTGCTCAACGAGGAGGGCTGGACCCTGGTCCGTACCACCCAGGCGATCGGCGTCAACCCCACGTTCAGTGCGTTTATCTCATCGGTAATCTGAGCCTGAGGGACAAACATCTCCGCGTCAGGGTCACGGTTGAGTGCGCCATCGCGCGAGTCGGCCACCACGCCGATGATTTGGCGCGGCGGCTCGCTGGCTAGCTCGTGCATATTCTTGGCGCCACCGCCGATGAGGATTTGATCTTGCAGTGGATCGCCGTTCTTCCAGTACTGCTTCGCCATCGCCTCGTTGATGACTACTACAGGCCGCGACGCCTTATCGTCCGTCTCGGCAAACGTTCTGCCACGCTTCACGGGAATCTTGAACACTTCGAAGTATCCGGGCGAAACGGTCTTCCATCCACCTCCGCCGGTATAAGGAGAATTGTTTGCCGGCGGCCGTCCCAGGATGTTGAATGGCAGGCCATATCCGCCCTCCAGCGGAATGCAACAGGTCGCGCTGGCAAGTTCAACTCCAGGCAGCGCTCGCAGCCGGGTGACGCCGTCCCGCACCAGCCGTTCCACTCCGGCGGCTTTCAGAAAGCGCGGGCCAGTCAGCGCCATTCGCATGGTCAGAACATTATTGGGGTCGAATCCCGGAGCTACCGCGCCCAGCGCCAGCGATGTGCGGATCAACAGTGCGGACCCCACCAGCAGGACCAGCGCCAGCGCAACCTCCGCGACCACCAACATGGATCGGACTTTGTTCTGGCGAAATCCTGTGCCGGTACGCCCGCTGCTTTCTTTGAGAGTAGCGCTGAGGTCCGCCCGCGAACTTTGCAGCGCCGGGATGAGACCAAACAAGATTCCCGTGCCCACCGAAATCAGCAGAGTAAACGCGAGCACCCTCCAGTCGGCGCCCACCAGCGTTCCCTTTTCGCCCAGCCGTGGAAGATCGGCGGTATTGATCGCGAGCAGCGCTCGAATGCCGATCACCCCAAGCCCGAGTCCGGTGATGCCGCCCACCACGGACAACAGCACGCTCTCAGTCAGCAATTGCCGGATGATGCGGCCTCGTCCGGCCCCAATCGCGGCTCGAATTGCAATCTCGCGCCGCCGCGCTGTGGCTCGCACCAGCAAAAGGTTCGCGACATTCGCGCAAGCGATCAGCAGCACCAGCCCCACGGCGGCCGCCAAAACCAGCAATATCGGGCGCGATTCGCTTACGAAGGTCTCCTGAAACGGCGTCACCGAGAATCCGTTGTTGGGTCCAATGACTTTCGGGAACTTGCGCTTGAAGTCCTCCGCGGAAAGCTTCAGCTTGGCTTGCGCCTGCTCCAGACTCACGCCCGGTTTCAATCGACCCGCGGCCATGAAGTAGTGTCCCTGGTCGATGGTCTTGGGATCGAGTTGGAAGGGCATCCAAACCTCGGGCGCGTCCTCCAGTTCACTGGTGTCGAAATTAGAGCCGACAATTCCGACTACTACGTGCGGTTCGCCGCTTAACGATATGGTTTGGCCGATCACTTTTGGATCGCCGCCGAAGCGCCGCTTCCACAGGCCTTCGCCGATGAGAGCGACCGGTGGTCCTTGCGGTAAATCTTCTTCGGCCGAGAACGCGCGTCCTCGGATCACTGGCGCGCCAAACAAGCGGAAATAGTCTGCGCTCACCTGGCCAGACTTCAGCTGCTCGGGAAACGCGCCCCCGGTGAGGTTGACGGCGCCCGTGCGAAACGCCGCCACATCCTGGACGACACTCGTCTGCTCGCGATAATGCTGGAACTTGGCCGGTGAACACGCCGGCCCCGAGCCTTCCGGCGAGGTGTTCATGAACACCACCAAGCGATCCGGGTCAGGATAGGGAATCGGCTTCAGCAGCACTGCGTTCACCACCGAAAAGACGGCGGTGTTGGCGCCAATTCCCAGTGCCAGCGTGGCCAGCGCCGTTAGAGTGAAACCAGGGCTCTGCCGGTAGCTGCGCAGCGAGTGTTTGAGGTCGTGCAGGAGATCCACGTCTGCCAGCTTAGCGAACAAACAGCAGCGTTGGGTGCCCCTTGTAAGTCGCAACTTGCAATTGCCGGTAGCCGCATTTCTCCGCCACGCGAATAGACGCCAGGTTTCCGGGATCGATGATGCACGCCGTGGGGCCAGCTCCGAAGTGCGCGTCCCCCCACGCGACAGCTGCGCGAACAGCTTCCGTCGCGTAGCCCCTGCCATGGAATTGCGTGGCGAACACCCAACCAATCTCCGGCGTGTCTTTGAGCGATGGCTGCATATCACGCTTATAATCGGCGAATCCAATCTCTCCGATAAAGCTGCCCGTGGTCTTATCCTCAACCACCCAATAGCCGAAGCCGAGCACGGCCCAATGGCCGACGTAACGCAACAACCTGGCCCAGGATTCCTCTTCGGAAAGAGGCCGGCCGCCGATGTGGCGCGTGACGATGGGGTCCGCCCACATGGCTGCGCTCTGAATGAAATCGTCTATGCTATGTCCCCGCAGTTTGAGCCGTTCTGTTTCCAGAACCGGTGCCGGGATCGTGGAATAAAAAGACCTCGTCATGACGTATACTCCAGTATGCGCGCTCTGATTTGCACAATATTCCTGGTCGCTGCCGGGCTGGCCTCCGCTCAAACGATCACAGTTAGCTTTCCAGCCTCGCGATCCGAAAAGCCCTTGGACGGCCGGCTATTGCTTCTGCTCTCGAACGATCCAAGCGAAGAGCCCCGGATGCAGATCGACGACGGCCTGAAGTCGCAGATGGTTTTCGGTGTAACCATGGACGCATGGAAGCCCGGTGACCCGCTTACGATCGGCGACAGCGCGCAAGGCTATCCGCGGGCGAGCTTGAAGGACGTTCCGCCCGGCGACTACACGGTGCAGGCGGTGCTGAACGTTTACGAGACCTTCCATCGGTCCGACGGCAAGACGGTGAAGTTGGCGCCGGATCGCGGCGAAGGACAGCACTGGAATCTGGCGCCGGGCAATCTGCTATCGAAGCCGCGGCTGGTTCACATAGGTCCCGGAGCGCCGCCGATTGAGGTTTCGCTCGGTGACGTAATTCCTCCCATAAAACCCGATCCCGATACAAAATATATTCGCCATATTCGCGTCCAGTCGCAGCTCCTGACCAAGTTCTGGGGCCGGCCGGTATATCTTTCGGCGATCGTGCTGGTGCCCGAGGGCTTCGATATGCATAGTGAAGCGCGCTATCCTCTGGTCGTTTTCCACGACCATTTTGTGGCATCTTTCCCCGATTTCCGCGAGACCCCGCCGGACCCGAATCTGAAGCCCGATTACTCGGAGCGCTTTCACATTCCCGGCTACAACCGCATCCAGCAGGAGGAGGCGTACAAGAACTACCAATCGTGGATCGCGCCCGGCACGCCCCGCATGTTGATTGTGAAGCTCCAGCATGCCAATCCTTTTTACGACGACTCGTATGCGGTGAACTCCTCCAATTTGGGCCCCTACGGAGATGCGCTCGAGACCGAGCTGATCCCAGCCATTGAGAAGCAGTTTCGCGGCATCGGCCAGGGCTGGGCGCGATTCGTCTACGGAGGGTCGACCGGCGGGTGGGAATCGCTGGCCGTGCAGATGTTTTATCCCGAGCATTACAACGGTGCGTTCGTCGCTTGTCCGGACCCGGTGGACTTTCACGCGTACATGACGGTGGACCTCTATAAGCAGGACAATATGTTCTACATGCAGGGCGCGAACAAGCGGGTGGAGCAGCCCGCGATGCGCGACTATCTGGGACACACGCTGATCTCGATGCGCGACAACATCGCATACGAAGCCGCGCTCGGCGATCACGGTCGCTCCGGTGACCAGTTCGACATCTGGCAGGCGGTTTATTCCCCTACCGGGGAAGACGGCTATCCGCGGCCGATCTTCGACAAGCAGACGGGAGCGATCGACCACAAAACAGCCGACTACTGGGGTCAGCATTACGACCTGGACGCTATACTGCAACGCGATTGGGCGACGCTCGGGCCGAAGTTGCAGGGCAAGCTGCATCTGTATGTAGGTTCCGATGACACTTATTTCCTGAACGACGCGGTTTACCTGATGGAAGACTTTCTGAAGCAGACCGGGACCCCTGGACACGGCGTGCCCTATCAGGGCGAGGTTCGTTATGGGCCGCGCGCCGAGCACTGCTGGAACGGCGATCCGGAGAAACCAAACTGGTACTCGCGGCTGCACTACAACCAGATGTACGTGCCGCAGATTATGGAGCGCATTCAGAAGACTGCGCCTGCCGGCGCGGATCTGACAAGCTGGCGATATTGACCGCCGCGCGTGTTCACATGCGGGACTTCGCAGCCGCCCGCTTGATCGATCTCCGCACCCGCGTGGCGATGAATTTAGCGAACGGTTCGATCTGCATGTCGATGCTCGCGCGATCCAGCGCCACCAGATACCCGTCGCGATCCTCAACCCGGATGATGGTCCACGGATAGCCGCCCGAGGCCAGCATCGCGTTCATCAAGAAACGCGCCATCCGTCCGTTGCCGTCCGGGTAAGGATGGATGTAGCCGAACAGCCAGTGCCCAAGCACGGCTCGGACGCCGGGCTCAGATTCATGCCGCAGCAGATCGAAAAACGCCGGCATCGCATCGCGAACCGCTTCCCAACGCGGCGGCACGTAGCGCGAGGTCCGCAGATACACCGCGCTATTCCGGTAGCCCGCGAGCGCCGCGGCCTCAATCAGGCCAGCCGCCACGCAGGGTTGGAACAACTCACGGTACCACTCCGTCTGAGCCGAGCGCGCCAGTGTGCCGGGATTGCCGCCGGCGATCACCTCGCCCACCGTTTCCTTCACCTTCTGGAAAGCTTGCCAGTAGCCACGCGCCGCCAGGGCGTCGCGGCTCTGACGGTCGTCATCGTGATGATCCGGGTCCCAGTTGCCGCGGTGCACTCTTTCGATCAGCGCCGGCGTGACGCTGTACCCCTCGATGGACAGCGAATGGTAGGCGTCGCTCTTGTACATATCTTCCACGAAGCGCAAATATTTTGCCCTGTTGCGCGGTAGCCCCGGGGCCTTTGGGAACGTCTCGATAATCGCTTCCCGCATGGATTCCCACATCGCCCGAATGCGTCCGACTATGGGGGCCGTGACAGCGGGCAAAACTCCGAAGGTCTGCTGGGGCGCGAAGGGATTGGCTTCGCGCACGTCGTATCCGGCGGACTTCATCACCCTGACGATCTCGCCGGCGATTCGCGGGCGGCCGATGCGGCGGAATGCTCCGGCGATCTGTCCAGCTTTTGCCGAATGGCCGCCGTTGAGCAAAGGGCGCAGCACGTCCGATGCTTCCCGAATGCCTGCCAGCACCACTTGGGTCTCGATGGGATTTCGGCTGAAAAAGCTCTCCGGAATCTTCACCAGCGCGGCCGCGGGAGAAAATAGCCTCAGCCTGTCCTTGACCGACACGTCCGCCGCGGGCGGCATCTGCGGTTGTTTGAGGTCATAAAGGGATGTGCCGAAGAGCAGCTTCATGGCGTGGTTCGTGCCTTTCCGGCAGTAGACCACCACCTGCGTGGGAATCACGGTATTCTGCCCATGCAAAAGAACCGACTGCTCGGGCGACAGGTGCCACGCATCTTTGAATCGGTCCTGGCAGTAACCTGCACAGAACTCCCAGAAGGACGCATACCAAGCCGTGCTTTCGCCCTCGCGCGCGTGTGGACCGGAGGACATCAGCCAGCCTTTGATTACTTCCCGCAAGAAGCCATGGCGGAGCAGCCGCTCGCGATGCGTGCGGGTGAGGTCTCGCGACCGGAATACGCGGCGTCCGCTCTTCTGAAGATCCTGAAGGACCGCCAGGGCTTCCGCGAGTTTCACGTTGGGTTTGGGCATAAGAGGTGTCGAGAGCGGTCTGGGTATCTACAAGCATATTCTGCTGTGTAGATACAAGCATATCATGCTGTACCATTACAAGCATATTATGCTGTACGGTTACAAGCATATTGTGCTGTTAAGCTCAAAGTCTAACTAACCCTGCCCGCGGTAGTGGGATAGTAACTGAATGAAGCTCACGCTCTCGCTGCTCCTCCCGCTGAGTCTGCTCGCGCCGGCTCTCTTAGGACAAAACTATGATCTCGTTATCCGCAACGGTCACATTATCGACGGCACGGGCTCACCCTGGTACGCAGCCGATATTGCGATTCGCGACGGCCACATCGCGGCCATTGGGCATCTCGATTCGGCCACGGCAAAACAAACGATCGATGCCGCCGGCATGGTGGTGGCTCCCGGCTTCATCGATATGCTGGGGCAATCGGAACAATCGATCCTGGTAAATCCGCACCTTCCGTCGAAAATTTATCAGGGCATAACCACCGAGATTACCGGCGAAGGCGGATCGGCCGCGCCTCTCACTGACGCCATTCGGGCGGCTGACCACGCCAACTACGAACACTATAAAATCGACCCCTACTGGAACACCTTCCGCGAATTTTTCGCGCGCCTCGAAAAGCAGGGCATGGGCATTAATCTGGCAAGCTACGTTGGCGCCACCGAGGTGCGCCGGGCCGTGATTGGCGATGGCGACCGCCCGCCCACGCCCGCCGAGCTCGATCGCATGAAAGCGCTGGTACGCGATGCCATGCATGACGGCGCAGTCGGAGTATCCACTTCGCTGCAATACGCGCCCGCGCCCTATGCCACCACCGAAGAACTGATCGCCCTTGCGTCGGAGAGCGCAAAGCTCGGCGGTATCTACGCCACGCATATGCGCAGTGAAGGCGATGCCATCATTCCCGCCATCGACGAAGCCATCCGTATCGGCCGTGAAGCGCACATTCCAGTCGAAATCTGGCACCTCAAAGCGGCCGGCCGTCAGAATTGGGGCCGCATGCCGGAGATTGTCGCGCACATCGATGAGGCCCGGCGATCCGGTGTCGAAATCGCCGCCAATACCTACGCGTATACGGCCTGGTTCAACAGCTTCTCGGCTTTCATTCCGCCCTGGGCGCACGATGGCGGCGACGCCAAACTTATCGAACGCCTCAAAGATCCTGCCGCGCGCGCCCGCATCCGTAAAGAAATGCAGACCCCCAGCACCACCTGGGACAACGAATGGGACGAGATCACCGGCCCTGAAGCGATCTTGATCAGCGTCGTGCAGAACCCCAAACTACTGCCTTTGCAAGGCAAGACCATCGCCGAAATCGCCAGGCTCTGGAAGAAAGATCCCTTCGACACCATCTTCGATTTCCTCATTGAAGACAACGCGGCCACCAACGTCGCCGTCTTCGGCATGTCCGAGCCCGATGTCCGGCTGGCGCTCCAGCAGCCGTGGACCAGCGTGTGCAACGATTCCCAGGGCACGGCGACCGATGGTTTACTCGGCCAGGAACATCCCCACCCGCGCGCCTACGGAACATTCCCGCGCATCCTGCGCAAATACGTTCGTGAAGACGGCGCACTCACGCTGCCCGATGCCATCCGGAAATTCAGCGCGCTGCCCGCCTCGCATCTACGGCTTGCCGATCGCGGCGTCATCAAGACCGGCATGTGGGCGGACATTGTGGTTTTCGATCCCGGCGTCATCACCGACCGCGCCACTTTTGATAAGCCCAATCAACTGTCCGAGGGAATGCAATACGTGCTGGTGAACGGCGTGCCGGTGATCGAACATGGAAGCATGACGAACGCACTTCCGGGCAAGGTGGTTCGCGGACCGGCCTGGAAGCCTTAATGCCGCGCGGCCGAGGATGCCACCACTGCAGCGAAGCGCGAATCGCCGCGCAGAGCGTTTAGGTCCTCGTCCTTTTCGATCCCCGACGGATTTCCGGGGTCAGGGCGTGCTCCACGGCGAAGCGCAAATTGGTGAACGCGGCATCGCGCTTGCCCTGCAGCGCCAAGACCTCTGCTAAATCATAAGCTGCCTTTGCGCAAGACTTGCGCCAAACCCATCGTCGTGGAGAGCGTGTCGGTATGATCCGGCCCCAGCGTTCGCTGCTCGGTTTGGAGAGTCTCGCGAACCAGTTGCTCGGCTTCGGAATACTTGCCCTCGTCGGTCAGCGTATCGGCCAGATTTCCCATGGTGACGAGCGTGGAACGATGTTCCGGACCAAGCTTCTTGCGCTTAAATCCCAGCGTCTCACGGAACACGATACCTTGAACATGCCGGTCATGAACTCGGTGACCCTGTCCGCGCGGTCGCGCTCCCGGCGGCCCCGCCGCAGTTCGATGGTTTGTGCCACCGCAAAAGCGATGAGCAGCACCGCGGCGATGGCCGTCACTCCCACCGCGACGCGATGGCGGCGAATGTACTTGCGCGCCCGATATCCGGCGCCAGCTACGCGGGCCTGCACCGGCTCGTTGCGCAAATATCTTCCGATGTCGGCCGCCAGCTCAGCGGGCGTGGCATACCGCCGCGCTCTGTCTTTCTCCAAGGCCTTTAGCGCAATCGCGTCCAAGTCACCGCGCAACTGGCGCGCCAGTGTGGGAGCATCGGCGCCGGGGTTTTGCGCTGTAATCCCAGACTTCTCGGCGAGCGTGCGCAGCTTGTGCTGGGCCGCGGTGCGTCCTCTTCACGCAGTTTGCGCTGCACCTCATCCAAAGGCGTCGTGCTGAAATCCAGCGGCAGAGCGCCTACCAGCAGCTCATACAGAACTACGCCCAGCGAATACACATCCGTGCGAGTGTCCACGTCCACGCCGGCTGAGTCGGATTGCTCCGGGCTCATGTAGCCCGGCGTTCCGACAACGGTCCCCACGCGCGTGAACATGGTGTCCGCGTCAACCCCTGCGCTGTCGCTTTCGCGACGCCGAAATCGATAATTCTCGGCGACGCTACGCCGTCGATCTCACCCACCAGGATGTTGGAAGGCTTCAGATCGCGGTGCAGGATGGCTTTCTGGTGGGCGTGCTGCACGCCTTCTCATACCCGGACGAACAGCTCCAGCCGCTGGAGCATGGTCATTTTATGCTGGTCGCAGTAGATCGTGATGGGAATGCCGCTGACAAACTCCATCACGAAGTACGGCCGGCCTTCCGTCGTTGAACCGGCATCGAAGACTTTCGCGATGGCCGGGTGGTCCGTCAGTGCCAGTGCTTGCCGTTCGGATTCGAAGCGCGCGCCACCACTTCGCGCGTGTCCATGCCCGCTTTGATGAGCCTGATGGCTACGCGCCGGCGCACCGGCTCTTTCTGATCGGCCAGCCACACTTCGCCCATTGCGCCGTGGCCCAGAAGTTGCAGCAAACGGTAGGATCCGATGACCGTGCCGGCCCAGCTGTTGGTGGGCGCAATGGTCCGAGTGAAGAGTGGAGTTTCGACGTCTTCCGCCCGTGGCGAGCCGCTGTCTATTCGCCCGCCGTCAGGTGCTCCAGGTGTCTCGGCAGACAAGGCAGGCGTTTCCTTTTCGCGCTCTGTCCAGTCTAGCCCAAGCGGCGGCTAACTTGGATCTCGCTGCCTGGTATGGGTTACGGCCTTGAGAATACCCAGGCCCGTCAAAACCACCACCCCAACGCCGATCCACTGATTCGGTACATGCGCAAGAAATGCGCCATAAGCCAGACCAACGATCACCACGATGAAACCAACAATGTACAGCCCGAAAGACATAAAATCTCCTTTGACGCGCGTCGCTCGCCATAGCGGCTGCGTGCAATTCGGCTTCCAACCGTAGAGTCATGTTCGATCATTCAGGCCAAAGGGGTTCCGAGGACGTGTAGGAAATACTTACCGATATAATAAAGATGGTTGGAAAACAAACCAAACTTCCGCAAGCTCCTCCCCTACGTGCTCTTCGCCATTGCAGTGCTTTGGATGGCTCTTGCTACCCAAACCTGGACCGATCAAGCGGCCGGCGTAAAGCCAGTGCAGGATCGAAAGCCCGTAGCGGACCTAGCCATGCCCGAACTCAATGGCGGTTCCTGGCGTCTTTCCGAGCACCGCGGCCAGGTTGTGCTGATTAACTATTGGGCCAGTTGGTGCGCTCCCTGCCGGCAGGAAACACCTGGATTGATCGATCTGGCGCGCGACTATCGTTACAAAGGGCTCTCGATCGTCGGCGTATCAATGGATGAAGGCGGCAAACCCGCCGTTCAGTCGTTCCTGAGCGAATTCCATGTGCCCTATCCGGTGCTAATGCCCGATCTAGCGACACCCGCGGCGCCGGCCATCGAGGCTCTGCCCACCACGGTGCTGGTCGACCGCAACGGGCGCGCGGCCAAGTCCTATGTCGGCGCGGTGCGTGAGTCGGTGTTTCGAGCTGACGTGGATCGGCTGCTGGCGGAACAAACCCCGCCGTCCTCCATTAAGGATTAACTTTGCGTCGGCTCGCTATTGCCGTCGTTTTTGCAGCAGCACTGTTGCGCGTGCCGGCACCCGCTCAAACTCAATTCGACAACTATCAACGCGAACGCGTGCGGCAGATGTTGCGCGATCTCGAAGATGCCCTCAAGCACAACTACTACGACCCCCAATTTCACGGCATCGACATGGAGGCGCGTTTTAAAGCGGCCGATGCCCGGCTGCAATCCGCCAAAAGCATCGGAGAGGCATTCACCACGATCGGCCAAACCCTGGACGGACTGAAAGATTCACATACCTTTTTTCTGCCGCCTTCCCGCTTCGTTCACCGGGAGTACGGTTACATCCAGCAGATGATCGGAGATCGCTGCTTCATCACGGCGGTTCGTCCGAACCGCGACGCATCGGAGAAATTAGCCGCGGGCGACGAAGTCCTCACCTGGGAGGGGATGGCGCCACAGCGCAACAACTTCGCGACCATGAGCTACATTTTCAATACGCTGCTGTCGTTGCCGATGATGACCCTCACGGTGCGAGGACCCGACGGCGCCACGCGCAAGGTGGATGTCACGCCCAAAGTTACTCGGGGCAAGCAGGTGATGGATCTCACCAACGACAACGATTACTGGCAGATTGTGCGCGATGAGCAGAACGGCGAGGGCGAGAACCGGCAACGGCTGGCCACTTTCGGCGACACTTTAGTGATCTGGAAAATGCCGGAGTTCTTTATCTCGGACGACGAAGTGGACCGTCTGATCAAGGACGCGCGCAAATACCAGACGCTCATCCTGGATTTGCGCGGCAATCCCGGCGGATTGATAAGCACTCTCGAGCGCGTGGTCGGCGGCGTCATGGATCGCGATGTGACCATTTCCCGGCGCGTCGGACGTAAGTCCGATCTGAAGCCGCAGCTCGCAAAATCCCGCGGTGCGAACGCATTTGCCGGCAAATTGATCGTCCTGGTGGACAGCCGGTCGGCGTCCGCGGCCGAGCTATTCGCGCGCGTCATCCAACTCGAGCACCGCGGTGTCGTGCTCGGGGATCAGAGCTCGGGTTCCGTCATGGAGTCGCGCCGCTACCAGTTTCACCAAGGCGCGGACACCCAGATTTTCTACGGCGCATCGATCACCGATGCCGACCTGATTATGGGCGATGGCAAGAGCCTGGAGCACACCGGCGTTATTCCGGACGAGTTGATTCTTCCGTCGCCAGCCGATCTCGCCGCCGGTCTCGACCCGGTTCTGGCCAGAGCCGCGAAACTCGCCGGCATCGAGCTCGATCCGGTGAAGGCTGGACAGCTTTTTCCGATCGAGTGGCGGAAGGACTAGATCGGCGAAGTAGAGCTTGTAGCTTCCGAGCGTCACCTTTGGTCCCCACCTGCCGTCAATTGAGCTTCGAGGTCCGGCCGTTTTCGGCCTAGCGCGATTCTTGGCCAGCGGCAATGCCGACGTGCCGCGGTGCAATCAGTGATTGCAATGCTATCATTGAGGCATGGCAAGCATTACCATACGGCGCCTGGATGACGCAGTCAAGGCCCGGCTGCGAATCCGCGCCGCCCAGCATGGAAGATCGATGGAGGAAGAAGCGCGTCAGGTCCTGAGCGCGGCCCTCTCGGATGAGCCGGAACGGCCGTTGAATCTTGCCGAATCCATCCGGCGTCGCTTTGCACCTTTGGGCGGAGTTGAATTGGAGCTTCCGCCGCGCGAGCCTGTTCGCGAGCCACCCGACTTCGAGTGATCATTCTGGACACCAACGCTGTGTCTGAAACGATGAAACCCGCGCCCTCGGAATCAGTTCTGCGCTGGCTCGCCTCCCAGAACCCGCTGAGCATTTTCATCACGGTGATTACGCAAGCGGAAATTCTTTATGGGATCGAGCTAATGGCAGTAGGGAGGCGGAGGCAGCGCTTGGCCCACGCTGCCGAAGGAGTGTTCAGCGAAGATTTCAAGGACCGCATTCTTCCCTTCGACCAGCCGTCCGCCCGGGAGTTTGCAAGAATTCTCACCGGCCGCAACGCGGCTGGCCGTCCGATGTCTCAATTCGACGCGATGATAGCTGCCATTGCCCGCCTTCACCGGGCCACACTGGCAACCCGCAACATCAGCGATTTCGAAGACTGTGACATCCGCCTGATCAATCCATGGGACGGTTGAAGGTCTTTGCGCGGAGGTATACTGAGAGCTACCAAATCACCGGTCCACGAAAGGAGCCAACGTGAAAACAAAATTCCTGGCTGCTCTCCTCTTCGCAATCGCGCCCGCCGCCTTTGCTCAAACCAACACCCCATCCCTGTCGGGTCTTTGGGACGCCACCATCACTTTTGGTGGCCAGGACATTCCATTCCGCCTGCAGATCGCGGGCGACGGATCGAACGTCAAAGGCTGGCTGTTCAATGGAGACGAAAAATTGGTCGCCAGCGGCGCAAGTTTTCATGACGGCTCGCTGGTGTTGAATTTCGATTCCTACGCCGCGAAACTCGAACTCAAGTTGCAGGATGGCGCGCTGGTGGGCCAGTACGGGCCGATGTTGAAGAAGACTTTCCCCGTGACGGCGCACAGGCACCAGGCAGCGACGGAATCGAGCGCTTCCGCGCCTTCCATCAACGGACTTTGGGAAGTGGCCGTCAAGAGCTCCAAGGGCGAGCAGGCGTGGCGTTTGATCGTTCAGGAGAAGAGCGCCTCGGATGTTTCGGCGGCGATTTTGCGTGTTGATGGCGACACCGGCGCGTTGACGGGTGGTTATAAAGATGGCAAGTTCGTACTGAGCCATTTTTCGGGCGGACGGCCGGCTCTGATGATCCTGACACCCTCGAGCGATGGGACGCTCGCAGTCAACATGACCGATCTGCATGGCTCCAGCCAGCTCACGGCCACGCGGCCCGACGTCGCGCGCGCCAAGGGCCTCGCCCCGCCGACCGATCCGGATCATCACACGTCCGTCAAAGATCCTTCCGAGCCGTTTCAGTTCAGCTTCCCCGATCTCAACGGTAAAATCGTCTCCAATACCGATGCGCGCTTTCAGGGCAAGGTGGTCTTAGTGAACATCACCGGAAGCTGGTGCCCCAATTGCCACGACGAAGCGCCGTTCCTGGCCGAGCTGTATCGCAAGTACAGGAGCCAGGGCCTCGAAGTTGTTGCGCTATCGTTTGAAGAAGGCGATCAGCTCAAGGACCCGGTGCGTTTGCGCGCGTTCATGAAGGAATACGGGATCGACTACACGGTGTTGCTCGGCGGCACTCCGGACGATCGCGACGCGAAGCTGACCCAGCCGGTGAACCTCAACTCCTGGCCGACGACGTTTTTCCTGGGACGCGATGGGCGCGTTCGTTTTGTCCACGCCGGATTCCCGGGACCGGCCAGCGGCGAACTCTATCGTCAGGCAGCGCACGAGTTCTACGCGCAGGTGGAAAGCTTGCTGGCCGAGAATCGGACCGCTTCAACGCGCTAGCAGGCTCAGAGCGGCGCGCGCCAGCGCAAGCCTTCAAACCGGGCGAAGTCCCGATCGGTGGTGATCCACTCGCATCCCGATTCGATGGCCAGCGCCGCCAGCCAAGCGTCTTGTGCCAGATTTCCATTGGCGTTGGCTTTCCGGCACAATGCCGTGAAGATGTCCCAGTGACGCGGGCCGGGCTGAATAATCTGACAATGTGGCTGGTCCAAGAGCACCGCCGCGAACGCGATCGCGTCCGCCAGCCGATCGGGTCGCGCGAAGATGCGCGGATGAGTCGCCAGCCGGATCACGCTGGCCAGCACTTGCGGCGACATCCCGTATGCCATCTCCCCATTGAGGATTCCTTCCAGCCAGGCTCTATACGCGGCGTGATTTTCAGCGTCGGAACGGAACGCGTACAGAACGACGTTCACGTCCGGCAAAATCACCGGCGGCCTTCCATAATATCGAGCAGCGCCGCGCTATCATTCAGGTCGATTCCGGGAAGCACGCCGCCTCCAGCCTCAGAGATGGGAAGCTTCACTGGTTCTCGCTGGCGCCGTGTTCGCGACTGTGCCAACACCAGTCGAAGTCCTTGTTCAATCAGGCCGGTCAGCGTCTCCCCGCGCCGCTCCGCTTCGCGCTTGGCTTGGTTGAGGAGGGCGTCTTCCAGCCGGACGGTAGTTCTCATATGGCTAGACATATCATCATGGCGTCGTTATGTCAAATTCCTGCATGCAAGACTGGATTGACTTTGCTTCGGACCCTTTATATCATTCAATTGCTTATGGCGATGAGAACTATGAGGAGCTATCGATGAAAGCGAAACGGATGATAGTCCAGGGCGCGGTCGCGTGGCTGGGCGCGGCCCTGCCGTTCGGAGGTGTCGCCTTCGCGCAGACTCCCGCCGGATCGCAGATGGCCGACGACGTATTCAAGAATGTCCAGGTGCTGAAGGGTCTTACCGTGGACGAGTTCATGGGGACCATGGGCCTCTTTTCGGCCGCTCTGAACGTGTGCTGCGGGGATTGCCACGTCGGCGCCGGCGGCTCCAACCCGCAATGGGATAAAGACGTTCCCCGGAAAATAGTCGCGCGCAAGATGATCACGATGATGAACACCATCGATAAGGCCAATTTCGGCGGCGCGCAGGTGGTCACGTGCTGGACTTGCCATCGCGGCAGCGGAGCGCCCGCGACCACGCCTTCGATCGATGCAATCTACAGCGACCCGGTTTCCACGCCGCCCGACATCCTGCCGCAGGCTACCTCGGGCACCAAGGTGCCAAGCGCCACCGAGATTCTCGACAAATACATTCAGGCCCTGGGCGGCGCTGACAAGCTGGCGAAGCTCACCAGCTACACCGCCAAAGGAACCAGCATGTTGTTTGGCGAGGATAAGGGCGATCCGGCTGAGATCTATGCGAAAGCGCCGGATCAACTGGCAACGCTCGTCCACGAGCGGGAAGGGGATATGGAACGAGAGTTCGACGGCCACGATGCGTGGGTCCTGCTGCCGCTCACCGTTGTCCAGGAATACCAATTGCACGCCAGTGCTCTCGAAGGGGGCAAGCTGGACGCTCAAATGGCCTTTCCGGGGAATATCAAGACATTTTTCCCCACTTGGAAGGTGAGCTACCCGAGCACGATTGATGGTCGCGACGTGTATGTCGTCCAGGGAACCCGGCCGCCCGGTTTTGCCGCAACATTCTATTTCGACCAGAAGACCGGCCTGCTGAGGCGGATGGTTCGCTACGCCACTTCAGTGGTGGGCCGCGTTCCGACGCAGTACGATTATTCGGATTATCGCCCGGTGGCAGGCGTCATGATGCCGTTCAAATGGACCTTCGGCTGGGTGAGCGGCCGGGAGGACTACGTGCTGACCGAAGTACAGCCGAACGCCCCGGTGGACGAGTCGAAGTTCGCGAAACCGGTGCCGCGGCCAAAGTAAGCCGCATCACGTTGAACACGGTGTTGCGCCGGTGATTTGACAAACTTCCGAAGTATTTTGTATTCTTAGAAGGTTTGGCGAGTTGTGTCTTCTGCTCCCGCGCTACCACTCTCTAGCTAGAGAGCCCGGCCGGGGGCCGGCCCCGAGGTCCTGACGGTTTTTCAGCCACTGGGATATGGGCTAGTCCAGAGCAAGTACCCTCGCAGCTTTGTAGTTTCTAGCTTGCAGTTTTTTCGCGGTGCGGCTTCGAGCCTGCCGCTCAGTGTCAACGAACAAACATAACGTCTGAAGGGGAGATTCGTGCCGACGTTTAATCAACTCGTGCGAAAAGGGCGAAAACCGCCACGTTACAAGACCGCCAGTCCGGCGCTGCAGGCTTGTCCGCAGAAGCGCGGCGTGTGTACGCGCGTGTACACCACCACTCCCAAGAAGCCGAATTCGGCGCTGCGGAAAGTAGCGCGCGTGCGGCTGACCAACGGGATCGAGGTTACCACTTACATTCCCGGCGTCGGCCACAATCTGCAGGAGCACTCCATTGTGCTGATCCGCGGCGGACGCGTGAAAGACCTGCCTGGCGTGCGCTATCACGTAGTACGCGGGACGCTGGACGCGGCCGGAGTTTCCGACCGTAAACAAGGACGATCGAAATACGGAGCGAAACGGCCCAAGGGTGGGCCGGCGAAATAAAGTATGCCACGCAGACGACGACCTGAGCCGCGCGAGATTCTGCCCGATCCGTTGTACAACTCCACGCTGGCGGAGAAGTTCATCAACTCCATGATGTGGGACGGCAAGAAGAATACCTCCCAGCGGATCTTCTACGGCGCGATGGACAAGATCAAGGAAAAGACCGCCGACGATCCTTTGAAGCTTTTCAAGAAGGCGGTGGAAAACGCCAAGCCGTTGCTCGAAGTGAAGACGCGGCGCGTGGGCGGCGCCAACTATCAGGTTCCGGTGGAAGTTCCCCAGAACCGGCGGGTGAGTCTCGCGATTCGCTGGATTTTGCAGAACGCCCGCAGCCGTCCCGAAAAGGGCATGCCGGACAAACTGGCAAACGAGTTGACCGACGCCGCCAACATGCGCGGCGGAGC
>Ga0302326_10004318_pt1 | contig 32948 bp, 31 predicted proteins | sample Palsa_T0_3_FD_202264 | JGI IMG/M metagenome (GOLD analysis project Ga0302326, IMG submission 202264) | Peat permafrost microbial communities from Stordalen Mire near Abisko, Sweden - Palsa_T0_3 | ecosystem: Environmental > Terrestrial > Soil > Palsa > Peat permafrost | place: Sweden: Abisko...
GCTCGGCATCGCGGCTGTCGAAGCCGGCAAAGGCCTTCCGGTATTCGCGATCCTCATTTTCCCGCTGCTCTTTACTGCGGGGATGTCGCTCGTGGACACCACCGACGGCATCGTCATGGTCGGCGCCTACGGCTGGGCGTTCGTCAAGCCGATGCGCAAGCTCTACTACAATCTCGTGATCACGCTCGTCTCGGTGCTCGTCGCGGTGATCGTCGGCGCGATCGAAGCAACCAGCGTCATCGCCGGTCAGCTTCGGCTCAATGGAGGCATGTGGGATGCGCTCAAAGCGGTGAACGAAAACTTTGGAACCCTGGGCTTCATCATCGTCGGTCTCTTCGTTGCATGTTGGCTCGTGTCGATCGGCGTTTACAGGCTGCTGCGGTATGACGATGCATTCAGGCTGCCGTCGTAGCGAGCCGCGGGGCCCCGGCAGAGTTTTCGCTCCGTCTCGCCGTATAGTAGAGTCCCGCCTGGAGGTACTGACGATGGAAAAGAACCTGCCTCACGAGCACGATAACGGGACCGTCCACGTGCACGACGACGCGCAGCCGGGCCACAGCCACGAGCACTCGCACGCCCACGAGCATCACGACGGCACCGAGCACGAGCACGCCCACAGCCATGACGGCTCCGATCACGACCACGAGCACGAACACGGTGGGCGCGGTGCCGCGCCCTAAGGGCTCCGGGCGGTTAGGGCCGGTACGCTCGCTGCGGCTCCCGCTCGAGCTCGACGCGTGGTTCGAGCAGCGGCTGCGCGACGACTTCGCGCGGCCGGCGAGCGATATTCTCTTAGAAGCGGTGCACGGCGGCCTGCGCCTGGAGGCAGGCTACATGCGCCGTCAACACGCCGCGCTCGCGGCACTCGCGAGCGTCGGCGACGACGCCGGATACGAATCGTACGTTCGGGCGCTGGCCGATTCGTTCGGCGGCGCATACGTCAAACATCTGGAAGCCTGGCTGCTGGCCGACGGAATCCGACCGCCATCGATACAAGCCAGCACAGCGCAAACAGCGCCACGATAGCAAAACCCAGCCAGCCGATCTGAATCCCGCCGCCGGCGATCGTGGTGAGCTCGATCGTTCCCACGACCACCGCCGTGAGCACCGACGCCGCCGTGATCGTGACGTTGTAATAGAGTTTGCGCGCCGGATTGAGAAACGCCCAGCCGTACGCGCCGAGCATCAAGATTCCGTCGGTCGTATCGATCAACGACATGCCCGCGGTGAAGAGCGCGGGAAAAATCAAAATCGCCCAGAGAGGGAGTCCCTTTCCGGCTTCGATTGCGGCGATGCCGAGCAGCCCGACTTCCGTGGCTGTGTCGAAACCTAGTCCGAAGAGCAGGCCGATGAGATACATGTCGCGGCTGCGCGAGACCAAGCGTAGCAGCGGCGCAAAGATGCGTCCCAGCAGGCCGCGCCGCTCGAGCGAATCGTTGAGCGTCTGCTCGCAATAGGAGCCGCCGTCACGCGCGCCGCGCAGCGCCCGCACGACGTCGACGAGCACGAACGCGTTGATCGCCGCGATGACGAAAAGAAACGCCGCCGAGATTCCCGTGCCCAGCACGTTGCCGATGCCCTCGAAGCTGGGCAAGTGGTCGCGAACGGCGGCCGCGCCGAGCACGATCGCGAGCGTCATCGCGACGACGATCGTCGAGTGGCCCAGCGAGAAGTAAAAACCGACCGCGACCGGCCGCTTTCCCTCTTGCATGAGCTTGCGCGTGACGTTATCGATCGCCGAAATGTGGTCGGCGTCCACGGCGTGACGTAGGCCGAAAGAGTAGGCGAGCAGCGCCGTGCCCAAGAGCAGCGCGTGCGGCGGCGCAAAGAAGATGAAGGCGAGCGCCCACACGACGGCGTTGGCGCCCAGCAGCAGCGCGTACATGGTCACAACCTTCGCGCGCGTCGAGCGAGGCACGCGTACGCGTTCGCTCCTATCCGGGTGGGAACCGCCGGTTATTTGTAGACAAATTGCTCGCGGCGCGCGGTATCCTTCGCAAGCGCGTTCGCGAGCTCTCGCCGCACGTCGGCGAGATGCTCGCCGTACGGCGCGAACCACGGCCAATCGCCGGCGCGCGCCGGAGGGCGGGCGCCCCACGCCCCGAGCGCTTGCGTTATTTGAAGGCGTAACGATTCGCCGATCGTTCCGGCTCCGCGCACGGAGTGCAGCAGGCGTTTGAGCTCGCGCACGTCGCTCTCGACGTGCTCGCCGATCGCATACCCGTTGCGCGCGCTTTGAATCGCCTCGCGGTCCCCGAGCTGCGCGCGCGTGCGTGAGACGCACATCTTGAGGGCGTTGACCGCCGCGCGCGCGTCGAGCGCCGGCCAAAGCGCCGCCGCGAGATCCTCGTTGACGGTGCCGCCGTCGAAGAGCGCGAGGGCCGCGAGCAGCTCGAGCCCGCGATCGGAAACGTGGAGCCGCTCGGAGCCGCGCCGAACCGTGCCGCGCATCACGTCGACGAAAAGCCGGTCGTGGCGGACTTTGAGCGGCGAGGTCGCGACCCGCGCTCCGAGACGCTCGAAGATCCCGTAGTCGCGCGTTTCCGGCGAGTCGATTAGCAGCTCGAGCGACGTCTGCAGCGGCGGCGATTCAATCTGCTGCGCGATTCCGCGCGCTTCGATGAGGCGTCGGCGCTGGGCCGGCGCGAGCAGCGCGGCGCAAACGCGTACGACGATGCGCAGAAAATGATTCTCACACGCGTCCACGCGTTCGATCGCGCGATCGAGCATCGCCGCGGCGCGTTCGAGGTCGGTGGCGACCAGCGCCGACTGAAGATCGGCGATCGCCGCGCCCTCGACCGAGCCGGCTTCGGAGTAGCCGCAGTCTTTGACGATCTGCGCGGCGGCGGCAACGCGGTCGTCGTCGCCGCGGTACCAGGCTGCGCGTCCGACCGCGCGCGCCGCTTCCACGATGCGCTCGGTCCGCCCGGCGCGCAGCGCCGCGTTCAAGCGATCCTCGCCGATCTTGAGCAGATCGTCCCAATCCCCGTAGGCCGCCGCCTTTTCCATGGCGATCTCGGCGCGCTCTTCCTCGAATCGCAGATGACGCGCGTGGTGCACGGCATCCGCCTGCTCGACGAATGCGTCGGCTTCGAAGAAACGGCCTTGTTTGGCCGCGACGACGGCGGCGGCGATCGACGACAGCCGCCGCTCCTCCGGCGTATCGCTCTCGGCGGAAACCTTCTCGAGGTCGTGGAGCGTTTCGCGCGCTTCGGTGAGCCGGTTCAACTCGCAGGCGAGAATCGCGCGCCGCACGCCCAACCGGCGATAGAGTGCCGGCAAAGCGTTTGGATCGACCACCTTTTGCAGCGCGACGGATCCCGCGTGGAGCCGCTCCGCGTCGATCGTCTGGCGGCGGTACGGAAGAACGCCGATCCAAAGATTTGGATGGGCGGCGATGGTCTCGATCGGAATGTTCGCGAGCGCGTCCGCCAGGCGCGGAGACGGTTGCTGCAAAGCCGCCGCCGGTAGGCGATCGAGTGCGGCGGCTGCAGCCTGCGTGTCGCCCGCGACGTTGTACAGCTCGGCCGCCCGCAAGAAGTCGCCGACGCGTTCGTTGCCGCCCGCCGCGCGCAGAACGAAGGTGTTGAGGTCGCTTTCGTGACGCGCGCGCAGCGCCGAGTGCGGGAGCGGATGCATGTGGTACGCGCCGGATTGATACGAGATAAATCCGGGCAGGCGCAGCAGCCCTTCGACGATCGGGGCCGCGTGGGCGACTTCCGTGGCGACCGAAATATCTTCGAGCGTTGCGTCCGGAATTGCCGCGATGGCGAGCATGGTCGCGGTCATCTCCGGCGTGAGCGCCGACAGAACTTCGTGCACGAGATGTTCGTGCAGATCGGTTTCGATGCTCGCGAGGCGGTCGAGCAGTTGGTCGATATCCGGCTCGTAATGCGCGATCCGCGCCAACAGCAAGAGCGCCACCGGCCAGCCGCCGGCGAGCGCGAGGACGCGGTCGACGGTCGGCTGGGAGAGATCGCTCCCCTCGAAGACGCTCGCCGCCTCGTCGGCGTCGAGCCGAAGATCGCTGTCTCGCAACGTTAGGATCTGATGCGGCGCAAAGTAGCGTCCGGCATCGATCGGCAGCGGCTCGCGCGAGCTCACCAGCAGCACGCGCTCCGCGGGACGTGCCGCGAGCATATCGCCGAGCAGCGCGAGAACGCGCGGCTGATGAGCGATCGCGTCGGCGTTGAGCAAAATCAGCAGCGCGCGCTCCTGGCGAAGTTTCCAGCAGTCGAGGAACTCGCGAATCCACGCGGCTTCACCGGCTTCGGTTGCGTGCAGCAGCAGCCGGGTTCGCGCGATGGCGTCGCCGTTGCCGTACGACTCGCCGGCGAGTGCCGACATCAAACGGCCGGCGAAGTCGATCGTTCCCTTCAGGCCGGCGCAGTCGCAGATCGCGTGCCGGTCGAACCGGCGGGCGAGAACGCCGGCGAAGTCCGTCTTGCCGTAGCCCGCGGGCGCGCAGACCCGCACGAGCCGCGGCTCGGCGGCGCCGAGCCGGGCCAGCAGGCCTCGCCGCGCGAGAATCACCGCACTACAACGAGTGCCTTGTCGCGGATGCGCTCCTCGAGCAATCCGATCCACTCGTCCATGCCCGAGCCGGTTCGGGCGGAGAGCTCGAGAATCCGCGCACCGGGCTTCACTTGCTCGATGCTCGTGCGAGCCGCCGCGCGGTCGTAGCCGACCGCATCGGCGATATCGGTCTTGGTGACGACTGCAAGCTGCGCCGTGTTGAAAGCGAGCGGATATTTGAGCGGTTTGTCCTCGCCCTCGGTGACCGAGAAGAGCACGACGCGCAGATCCTCGCCGAGGTCGTACTCGGCCGGGCAGATCAAATTCCCCACGTTTTCGATGAAGAGCACGTCGAGACGCTCGTCCGGCCAGCGCGCGAGCGCCTTGGAGATCATGTCGGCGTCGAGACGGCACTCGGCGCCGGTGGTGATCTGCTCCGTGCGCACGCCGTCGCGGCGCAGCCGCACCGCATCGTTATCCGTCGCCTGGTCCCCGACGAGCACGCCGGCGCGATACCGCCCGGCGAGGCGGTCGAGGGTACGTTCGAGCAGCGTGGTCTTGCCGGACCCGGGGCTCGAAAGCAGGTTGACGACGAGCGTGCCGCTCTCGGCGAACCGGTCGCGAAGGCGCTCGGCGATTGCGTCGTTTCTCATCATGAGATTGCGGGCGATCTCGACGACCCGAAGCTTCGTCATTCGGGAACCTCCATTGCGACGAGTTGCATTTCGCGGCCGCTCACGATATTCGGTGAGACGGTGGCGCATTCGGGACACAGCAGCCCGGAGCCGGGCCGTGGCGAGCGTTCGCCCGCGCAGGGCTTGCAGTAGACCACCAGCGGAACCTCCTCGATGCGTAGCTCGCTCCCTTCGCAGATCGTCTGCGCGGTGACGATATCCCACGAGAAGGTCAGCGCGTCGCGCACGACGCCGCTCAGCGCGCCGATCCGGACGTGAACGGCTTGCACGCGCTCGATACCCTGCGCGAGGGCGGTGGTTTCCACCCCCTCCAGCAAGCTGAGCGCGACCGAAACTTCGTGCAAGTTTCTACCATACCCGGACTTCGATAATTTGGGAAGCGCGCACGCGGCGAGTGTCGCCGAGTCGCTCGGCGTAACCGACTGGTAACCGATCGTAAGCCGTCGAGGCTATGTAAATCGCGCCGTCGCCGGGTGCGATCGCAAGATCGGGCGACGACGTCCGCTCGGCGCAAATGAGAGCGCCAAAAGTAACGATGCGGTAACCGATTCTGCTACTTGTCGTCCCTATTTTTTTTCTCTAGCATAAATGTCTACAGACGAGAGGATACACGCATGGCTGAAACGGTTGTCAACGTCCTCTGGATCCCGGCCGGTTTGAGTTGCGACGGCGACTCCGTCGCGCTGACCGGCGCAACGCAACCCAGCATCGAGGAGATCGCGCTCGGCGCGCTTCCAGGACTGCCCCCCGTCAAGTTTCACTGGCCGCTCATCGAATATAGCCTGGGCGGCTCCGAGTTTCTCGAGGCGTTCTTCAAGGCCGAGCGCGGCGAGCTCGATCCATTCGTGCTCGTGCTGGAAGGCTCGATCGCCAACGAGGAGATCAAGAAAGAAGGCTACTTCTCGGGATTCGGCAACGCGCCCGGAACCGATCAGCCGATCACTTTTTCGGGTTGGATCGATCGCCTCGCGCCCAAAGCGTGGGCGGTGCTCGCGGTCGGCACCTGCGCGACCTATGGCGGCATCCACGCCATGGCCGGCAATCCAACGGGCGCGATGGGCATTCTCGATTATCTCGGCTGGGATTGGAAATCGAGCGCGGGCCTTCCGATCGTCTGCGTGCCGGGCTGTCCGATTCAACCCGACAATCTCTCCGAGACGATTCTGTATCTGCTCTGGCAGGCGGCCGGCCGCGCGCCGATGATTCCGCTCGACGAAGCCGGACGCCCCGCGTGGCTCTTCGGCAATACGGTGCACGAAGGGTGCGACCGCGCCGGCTACTACGAGCAGGGCGAGTTCGCGCTCGAGTACGACTCGCCGAAATGCCTGGTCAAGCTCGGCTGCTGGGGTCCGGTGGTCAAGTGCAACGTTCCCAAACGCGGCTGGATGGGCGGCGTCGGAGGGTGTCCGAACGTCGGCGGCATTTGCATCGGCTGCACGATGCCGGGCTTCCCCGATAAGTTCATGCCGTTCATGGACGAGCCGCCGGGCGGAAAGATCTCCTCGACCGTGTCGATTGCCACCGGCACGGTGATCAAAGCGTTGCGTAACTTCACCACGGCGACGCTCGACAAGGAACCGAGTTGGCGGCATAAGGGCAAGAAGCTCACGACCGGATACACGAAAGGCTGAGAGGAGCGAACGAATCATGGCGATCAAAGATCTTCCCTCCACCGGTACCGGAACTCAGCCGTCGCGGCTGGTCGAGATGTCGTGGGATCCGATCACGCGCATCGTCGGCAGCCTCGGCATCTACACGAAAATCGATTTTCAGAACAAGCGCGTCGCCGAGTGCCACGCGACCTCGTCGATCTTCCGCGGCTACAGCATCTTCATGCGCGGCAAGGATCCGCGCGACGCGCATTTCATCACGTCGCGCATCTGCGGCATCTGCGGCGACAATCACTGCGTTTGCTCGGTCTACGCGCAGAACATGGCGTTCGGCGTTCGGCCGCCGGCGATGGGCGAGTGGATCATGAATCTCGGCGAAGCCGCCGAGTACATGTTCGATCACAACATCTTCCAAGAGAACTTGGTCGGCGTCGACTACTGCGAGCAGATGGTTCGCGAAACCAACCCGAGCGTCTGGGAGAAAGCGAAGAAGACCGAAGCCCCCAACGCGAAGATTCACGGTTACAAGACGATCGCCGACATCATGTCGGCGCTCAACCCCTTCACCGGCGATTTCTACCGGCAGGCGCTGCAGATCAGCCGCTATACGCGCGAGATGTTCTGTCTGATGGAAGGGCGTCACGTCCATCCCTCGACGCTCTATGCCGGCGGCACCGGAACGGTTGCGACGCAGCAGCTCTTCACCGACTACTACTCGCGCCTGATGCGCTACGTCGAATACATGAAAGTCTGCGTGCCGCTGCACGACGATCTCTTCGACTTCTGGTACGAGGCGCTGCCCGGATACGAGCACAACGGCGAACGCCGCGTCCTCTTAGGCTGCTGGGGCGCCTACCAAGATCCCGATCACTGCGACTTCCAGTACAAGAACATGACGAACTGGGGCCGCAAGATGTTCGTGACGCCGGGCGTCGTCGTGGACGGCAAGCTCGTCACCAACGATTTGGTCGCGATCAATCTCGGCATCCGCATCCTGCTCGGCCATTCGTACTACGACGACTGGGAGAACGAAGAGATCTTCGTTCCCAACGATCCGCTCGGCAATCCGGTCGACCGGCGCCATCCCTGGAACATGCACACGCTGCCGACGCCGAAGAAGCGAGACTTCGCCACCAAGTACAGTTGGGTGATGTCGCCGCGCTGGTTCGACGGCAAGGATTATCTCGCGCTCGATACGGGCGGCGGTCCGATCGCGCGCCTTTGGTCGACGGCGCTCTCGGGCCTGGTCGATATGGGCGGCTACGTGAAAGCGACCGGCCACAGCGTGCAGATCAACCTTCCCAAGAGCGCGCTGCGCGGTCCGGTCTCCTTCGAGTGGAAGATTCCCAAGTGGTCGAACACGCTCGAGCGCAACCGCGCGCGCAGCTACTTCCAGGCCTATAGCGCTGCGGCGGCGCTGCACTTCCTCGACAAAGCGTTCGAAGAGCTCAACGCCGGCAGAACGCGCTCCTGGGAACCGTTCACCGTTCCACAGGAAGGGATTGGCTGTGGATTCACCGAGGCCGTCCGCGGCGTGCTCTCGCATCACATGGTGATTCGCGAGGGAAAGATCGCGAACTATCATCCGTGGCCGCCGACGCCGTGGAACGGCAACCCGCGCGACGTCTACGGCACGCCCGGGCCCTACGAGGACGCCGTGCAAAACACGCCGATCCACGAAGAAAACGGGCCCGACGCTTTCAAGGGCATCGACATCATGCGCGCGGTGCGCAGCTTCGACCCGTGCTTGCCCTGCGGCGTGCATATGTATCTTGGCGAAGGGAAGAGCATCGAAACCATCCACTCACCGTTCGCTCCCTTCGGATAAGACCGAACGTGAGCTCCAACGTCGCCGCGGCGGGGAAACGCATCGAGGAACTGCTAGCCGGCTTCGATGCGCCCGAAGCGCACGATGGGGCTCACGCACGAGCCGAAGAGCTCGTGCGCACGATCGTCACGCTCTACGGCGAGGGTCTGGAGCGGCTGCTCACGATTCTCTACGATGCGGCGGGCGATCGCGCCGATGAAATCTTCGCGCTCCTTTGCGAGGAAAAGCTGGTCGAAGGTCTGCTCTGTCTGCACGGACTCCACCCGATTCCGGTCGAGGACCGCATCGCTTCGGCGATGGAGTCGGTGCTGCCGTACATACAGTCGCACAAGGGCAACATGGAGCTCTCGCGCATCGAGGGCGACGTCGTCTATCTTCGGCTCGAAGGAAGTTGCGACGGCTGCCCGGCTTCCGCGGCGACGCTCAAGGACTCCGTCGAGCGAGCGATTCTCGAGCGCGTCCCCGAAGTCCGCGAAGTCCGCGCCGAGGAGATGACGCTCCGAGTTCTCACACCGGCATGACCTCGCTCGAACGCATGCTGCAGAAGCGCCCGGCGCCGGGCGAGCGCTGCGACTTCTGCTCGATCCCGGTCGGACCGGAGCACAGCCATCTGATCGAGCTTGCGGCGCGCAGAATTCTCTGTGCGTGCCGTCCGTGTTACATCGTCTTCGAGCCCGAAGGTGCGGCGATGGGGAAGTATCGCCCGGTTCCCTCGCGCTACGCCGAGATTCCCGAGTTCGCCGTCGCCGACGGCGTCTGGGACGCGCTTGCGATCCCGATCGGTCTCGCGTTCTTTTTCAACAACTCGCTGGAGAATCGGATGGTCGCGTTCTATCCCGGCCCGGCAGGTGCTACCGAATCGCTGCTCCCGCTCGACACCTGGAGCGAAATCGCATCGTCGCATCCGTTACTTTCCACCGTTTTGCCCGACGTCGAAGCGGTGTTGATTCAGCGCACGCCCGGCGCGTCGCGCTGCTTCGTCGTTCCGGTTGATGCCGCGTACGAGCTCGTCGGCATCATCCGAAGCACGTGGAAGGGTTTCGACGGCGGCGAAGAAGCGCACCGGCGCATCGGCGAGTATTTCGAGCGCCTATCCGCGCGCAGCGGCGGCCGAGTCACGGCGCCGTCGTCGTGATCGATCCTTCGTTCGCCATCACCGGGGCTCGCGTCGATCCGTACGCGGCGGCGCCGTCGCTTCTCTTGCGCGTCGCCCTCACCGAAGGCAGCGGCGTGCGGATCGACGCGATCGTTCTGCGAGCTCTCGTTCAGCTCGAAGTCCAGCGCCGGCGCTATCTTCCCGAAGAGAGCGCGCTCTTGACGGAGCTCTTCGGCGACGCGTCGCGATACGCGGAAACGCTGCGGCCGATGGTCTGGGCGAACGTGTCGCACTCGGTGCTCGCGTTCGAGCGGGCAACGGAGTTCGAGCTGGCGCTGCCCTGCAGTTACGATTTCGAGGTCGCTGCGAACAAGTATCTCGCCTCGCTGCAAAACGGCCCGATCCCGATCAACGTGCTCTTCAGCGGAACCGTCTTCGTTGACGGTCCGGCCGGCGTCACCGCCGAGTTCGTGCCCTGGAGCTGCGAAGCGCGCTACGCGATCCCGGTGCCGCTGTGGCGCGAAGCTGCGGATGCATTCTTTCCGAACGAAGCCTGGATTCGCGTGCACCGCGACGTCTTCGACGAGCTGCGCCGTTTCAAGAGCGCGACTGGATTGCCTACCTGGGACGCCGCGCTCGCACGCTTGTGCGAAATGGCGCGGCTGCAGCGATGAACCCTATGGCGCCGGCGCTCGCGGTTGCCAACGCCGTCCTCTACGAAGGCTACATTCTCTTTCCGTACACCGCATCCGCGAAAAAAAATCGCGTGCGCTGGCAGTTCGGGGTGGTCGTGCCGGAAGCATACACGGCCCAAGGAACCGGCGAGCCGGCGCACGCGATGACCGAAGTTCTGCTCGAGGTGGGCGACGCCGCGTACGTCACCGTCACCGTGCGTTTTTTGCAAGTCGAGGCTCGCTGGGCGCAAGCCTACACGGGCTCGGATTTCGAAACGGTCGCATCGCTCGAAACCGGCGGGACGCGCTACGTCACCTTCGACGAAGGTGTCGAGCGCGAGATGACGCTGCATCTCCAAGCCGCGACGCCGTTCGCCGCGGCGCCGATCGCCTTCGCCGATGAAGAACGCATCCAGCTGCTTCGCGACGGCGACGGCACGCTTCGCGGCCGCGTCCTCCGCCGCCGCTGCGCGCTCCACGGCAGCGTGACCGTCGAAACCGAGGAGGTGCCGCAGCAGCCGACGGTGCGTAAAGTACGCGTGCGTATCGCCAACCAATCGGCAGTCGTGCCGGGCGAGCGCAGCTCGGCGCTGCGGACGTCGTTCGTTTCGACCCACACGCTGCTCTACGCGCAGGGCGGCACGTTTCTCTCGCTGCTCGATCCGCCGCAGCCATTCGCCGCAGAGACCGCATCGCTGCGCAACCAACACACCTGGCCCGTTTTGGTCGGCGACCAAGGGGACGACGCGCAGCGCTCGCCGCTCGTGCTCTCCTCGCCGATCATTCTCTACGATTTTCCCTCGATCGCCGCGCAAAGCGAAGGCGACACCTTCGACGCCACCGAGATCGACGAGCTCATGATGCTGAGCGTGCGCAGCCTCTCCGATGCGGAGCGTGAGGAGGCGCGCGCGACCGATCCGCGCGCGCGCGCCATCGTGGAGCGAGCCGAGCGCTTCGGCGCCGGCGAGCTGGCCGAACTGCACGGCGTGCTCGACATTCCGGCGATGGATTGCGTCTTCGTCGCCGGCACGAAGGTATCGAAGGGGTCGGTCGTGCGGCTCCATCCAAAGCGTCGCGCCGACGTCTGGGACGCGTTCTTGGAAAATAAGCTCGCGACGGTGCGCGCGATCCATCAAGACGTCGAAAATCAAATGTACGTCGCGGTCACCGTGGACGACGACCCCGCGAGCGACCTCCACGAATGGTACGGCCGCTCGCTGTTCTTCTATCCCGACGAAGTGGAGCCGGTCACCGCCGTCGCGGAGCGCGCGCCGTGAGAGTGCTCGTCGCGGGAATTGGGAACATCTTCTTTGGGGACGACGGCTTCGGCCCGGCGGTAGCGCGCGCGCTGGACGGCGACGAGTTTCCCGGGGTCAAGATTGAGGATTACGGCATTCGCGGTCTGCATTTGGCGTACGAACTCGTCTCCGGCTACGACCGCGCCTTTCTCATCGACGCGGTCCCGCGCGGGGAAGCACCGGGGACGCTCTACGTCATCGAACCGGATTCGGTCGACACCGCGGCCGTTCCCGACGCTCACCGGATGGATCTCGAAAACGTCTTCGCATTCGTTCGAGTGATCGGCGGCGAAGCGCCGCCGGTCACGCTGGTGGGGTGCGAACCCGCGCACGTCGGCGAGGCTATGGGACTCTCGCCGCGCGTCGGCGCGAGCGTCGAGCCGGCCGCGAATCTGGTCCGTCGCTTACTGGAGCAAACGTTGGCCGCGGAGCGCGGCAAGAAGGAGAGTGGAGTATGGTCAAAGGTCTAATCGTGGGCGCACTCGCCTTTGCCGGCGCGTTCGCGCTCGAGCGGCTCATCGCCGGCATGCACTCAGACTTCTCACGTTACGACAATATGCGTAAGATGTCCGGAGAGCAGCCGCTCGGCAAGGAGCTGCTCTCGGCGGTCGGGTCGCTCGTCACCGGCTCGGTGCAGAAGAACGGTCTCACGGAGTTCGCGAACTCGCTCACGAACGACGTCGTCCGCTATGCGAAGATGCGGGGAATGTAAAGCGTGACGGTCGGCGCGCAAAACGCGACAACCTACGCGATCTCACCGGCGGAATCGTCGCTGATCGTGAACGCGCGCTCCACGCTGCACGCGATCCGCGCGAACGTTGCCGGACTCACCGGAACGGTCGCGGCCGCGTGGAACGCCGACGGTACCATCGCGTCGTCGCCGCCGCTCGCGATCCACGTCGAGTTCCCGCTCGACCAAGTCCGTTCGGGAAACGCGATGCAGGATCGCGAGATGCTCAAGATGGTGGACGCCCGGCGCTTCCCTAAGGTGGCGGGCGATCTGAAGAGCGTCGAGGTGATCGTGCCTCCGGATCGTTATCGCGCGACCGGAGAGATCACGCTTGCCGGCCGAGCGCGCCCCTACGGCGGAGAGTTCACGATCGCCGCCGCCGGCGACGATCTCACCGTCGAAGGCGAAGTCAGCATCGATATGCGCGATTTCGGTCTCCAGCCCCCGCGGCTGCTCATTTTCACCGTTGACCCAGTACTTCGAATCAAGCTGCGGCTCGTCGCTAGGAAGACCGCGTGATCGTTATCGAAGAGCGGCGCAGCGAGCGAGTTCGAATGAGGACCGTGACTGAAGAGTTAATACGCGAGCGCTTCGACGTCGTTAGCGCCGACTCGTCGCTGACGTTTTTTGCGACGTCGAGCCTCTTTCCGGTTTACGGGCGAGCGACGGAGATGCGCGGCTACGTCGACGGCCTCTGGACCGAGAACGGCACGCTTGCGGTCGATCCTCTGCCGCGAATGCACCTCGAATTGAAAGTCGAGGGTTTGCGCACCGGCAACGAGCTGCAGGATCGCGAGATGTGGAAGCTGATCGACAGTAAGCGTTTTCCGAAGATCGTCGGCGAGTTGCGCGAGCTGCGCGCCGGGTCGCTCGCGGGACGCTACGCCGCCGCCGGGCAGATCACGCTCGCCGGCCTCGCGCGCCGTTATGAAGGCGAGCTCTTACCGTCGCGCGCCGGCGATGTCGTGCGGATCGCCGGCGATATCAACGTGGACGTTCGCGATTTCGGCTTGAAATCGATGAACCTGCTGGTGCTCAGCGTCGAGCCGCTCGTGCGCGTCCGGCTGCGCATGGTCGCCCGTAAGGAGCAATAGCGGATCATGTGTTTGGCGATTCCGGGCCGTATCGTCGAGTTTTCAACCGAGCAGCCTTCGCTCGCGCGGGTGGACGTCGCGGGCGTGAAGCGCAACGTCAACATAAGCCTCCTCGAGGACGGCGAGGTGCGTGCCGGCGATTGGGTTTTGATCCACGTCGGCTTTGCGATGAGCAAGATCGAGGAGAAGCAAGCGCACGACCAGCTGCGGATGCTCTCGGCGCTCGGCGAGGACGAGATGGCGATGGACGAGATCCGCGGCTACAGTTTTGCCGACGATAGCGCGCGATGAAATACGTTGACGAGTTTCGCGATCCGCGGCTGATCAAGAACGTCGCACGCGAGATCGCGCGGCACGCCGATCCCGATCGCCACTACCGCATCATGGAGGTCTGCGGCGGCCACACGCATGCGATCTATCGCCACGGGCTGAAAGATCTGCTGCCGGAAAACGTCGAGCTCATTCACGGACCGGGATGTCCGGTCTGCGTCTTGCCGATGGGACGCGTGGACGACGGCTTGGCGATTGCCGAGCAGCCCGGCGTGATCCTGACGGCGTTCGGCGATATGATGCGCGTGCCCGGGACGCGCGGCACGCCGCTCGAACTCAAAGCGCGCGGGGTCGACATCCGCATGGTCTACTCGCCGCTCGACGCGCTGCGCATCGCACAGACGACGCCCGAGAAGCACGTCGTGTTCTTCGCCATAGGCTTCGAGACGACCGCCCCGTCGACCGCGCTCACGCTGGCGCGCGCCAAAGCGCTGGGCGTTCGCAACTTTTCAGTCTTTTCCAATCACGTGACGATCGTTCCGGCAATCCGCGCCATCTTGGACTCACCCGACATGCGGCTCGATGCGTTCGTCGGCCCCGGTCACGTCTCGACCGTTACCGGTTGCCGTCCGTATGAGTTCGTCGCGCGCGATTACGGCAAGCCGGTCGTGATCTCGGGCTTCGAGCCGCTCGACATCCTCGAATCGATCCTCATGATTCTGCGCCAACTGCGCGACGGCGAGGCGCGCGTCGAGAACCAATACCGGCGGATCGTTCCGTGGGAGGGAAACTTGCCGGCGCTGCGTGCCATCGCCGAAGCCTTCGAGCTGCGTCCGTACTTCGAGTGGCGCGGGCTCGGCTTCATCTCGCAATCGGCGCTCAAAGTTTCGGCGGCGTATGCGGCGTGGGATTCCGAAGTGCAGTTCGAGGTGCCCGGCGTCCGAGTAACCGATCCGAAGGCGGCGCAGTGCGGCGAAGTGCTCAAAGGCGTGCTCAAGCCGCCGCAGTGCAAGCTCTTCGGCAAGGAGTGCAATCCGGAGCATCCGATCGGCGCGCTGATGGTTTCGAGCGAGGGTGCGTGCGCGGCCTACTACCGCTACGTACACCTCGGCGAGCCGGTGACCGTGTAGTAGCGTGGAAACGATCGAGCGCGAATTGCCGCGCGTGCGATTCGGCGACGCGCAGATCGAGATGGCGCACGGCGCCGGCGGCAAAGCGTCGCGGCGGCTCATCGAGGGACTCTTCGTCCCGCTGCTCGCCAACCCAATCCTCGAAACGCTCTCCGACTCCGCCGTTACCGAGCTCAACGGTTCTCGCTTGGCGACCACCGCCGACGCCTACGTGGTGAAGCCGCTGCGTTTTCCGGGCGGCTCGATCGGCGAGCTCGCGGTGAACGGCACGGTAAACGATCTCGCAGTCTCAGGCGCGCGTCCGCTCGGACTCATGGCGGCATTCATCATCGAAGCGGGCCTCGCCGGCGAGACGCTGCGCGCCGAAGTCGAGGCGATGGCCGATGCCGCGCGCCGGGCGAATGTCAGCATCGTCGGCGGCGACACGAAGGTGGTCGAACACGGCTGTGCCGACGGCATGTACGTGGCAACCTTTGGATTCGGACTTGTCGATCCGCGCGCGAGACTCTCGCCGAACGCAGTTCGAGAGGGAGATCGCGTGCTGCTCTCGGGGCCGATCGGCGATCACGGCATCACGATTCTCCTCGCGCGCGGCGAGCTCGATTTGGAAGCCGACCTCGTTTCCGACACGCGCTCCGTCGCGCCGTTCGCGCAAGCGCTGCTCGATGCGGCCGGATCGGATCTGCGCTGGATGCGTGATCCGACGCGCGGCGGCGTCGCAACCGCGCTCAACGAGCTCGTGCACGCGACCGAATTCGGCATCACGCTCTTCGAAGAGGCGATTCCGCTGCGCGACGAGGTACGCGGCGCGTGCGAGATCCTCGGTCTCGACCCGCTTCATATCGCCAACGAAGGACAGTTGATCGCCGTGGTCGCGCCCGGTGCTGCCGATGCGGCGCTCGCTGCGATGCGCGCCGTTCCGGGCGGTGACGGAGCGGTCTGCATCGGCGAAGTGCGCTCCAAGCCAGCTCGTGCCGTGATCGCGACGACGAGTTACGGCGGAAGCCGCATCGTCGATATGCTCGTCGGCGATCCGCTGCCGCGCATATGCTAACGCGCGATCCTTCGCTCGCCGGGCTCGAGCGCTGGATCAACGAACGCTTCGAGGCACGCGACGCCGTCTCGGATCGATTCTTTCCGGATCAAGCGCAACCGCTCGCACGCGCTTGCCGCCAAATGTTCGAACGCTTCGAGCGCGGCGGCCGGCTCTTGGCATTCGGCCGCGGCTCCTATGCGACCGATGCTCAGCACGTCTCCGTCGAGTTCGTGCATCCGGTCATCGTCGGGAAGCGCGCACTTCCCGCCATGGATCTCAGCCTGGCGTTCGCGCCGTGGATCGACGCCGTGCTCGAACCGGAAGACATCGCGATGGGGTTTGGGCCGCCTGCGGGCGATCCGGAGGTGCAGGCGGTGCTCGACCGCGCGCGAGCGCGCGGCGCGCTCACCTTCGCTCTTCCCGGCGAGCGCGCGGATTATGCCGTCGCTGCCCCCAGCGACGATCCGCACGTGCATCAGGAGATGATCGAGATCCTCACGCACACGCTCTACGAGACGGTGCACGTTTTCTTCGAGCACAGCGAAATGGGACACGACGTCGGCGCGTCGGGATTTCTGTATCCGTTTTTGGGAGAGCGCTCGGCCTCGCAGGAGTCGCTCGTCGACGAAGTCGCCGGCTCGATCTTGATGAAATCGCAAGACGCGCGCGCGCTGCGCGCATCGGTCGTCGCGAATCAAGCCGGCGCGATCGCGCGGGCGATCGCGGCGATCGAAGGCGAACTGCGGGCCGGCGGAAAGCTGATTCTTTTCGGCAATGGCGGCTCGGCAACCGATGCGACGGATTGGGCGCTGGACTGCGTATTGCCCGACGGAGGCGCGCGACCGATTCCCGCCGTTTCGCTCGCCGTCGAACCCGCGATCATCACCGCGGTGGCCAACGACGTCGGCGTCGAAGTAATCTTTCTGCGCCAGCTCGTCGCACAGGCGCGTCCGCACGACGTTGCGATCGCGCTCTCCACGAGCGGAGGTTCCAAGAACGTCGTCGCGGCGCTCGAGGAAGCACGCAAGCGCGGTATGGTGACGATCGCGCTGCTCGGTTACGATGGCGGCGAGATCGTTCGCCGCGGCATTGCCGATGTTCCGATCGTCGTCCACTGCGATTACATCCCTCGTATTCAAGAAGTGCAAGGAACGATCTATCACGTGATTCGCGAGGCGTTGGACTGCCGGGGAGGCCGATGACGCTCGAGCTGTACGTGACGCAAGGATGTCCGTACAGCGCCGAGCTGCGCGCCGAGCTCGAATGGGGCGGCACGCCGTTCCTCGAGTACGACGTCGAGCGCGATCCTCTCGCGCGCGATCGGCTCTTCGCCCTGGTGCGTGGAACGGTCAGCGTACCGGTACTCGTCGAAGACGGTCGCGTCGTTCAAGTTGGGTGGCAGGGTCGGGGCTGTTACGTCGCTGCCGAGCGGCCGTGACGCCGGCCGCCGCGCGCGAGGTCGAGGCTCGGCGGCTGCGCGTCACCGGAATCGTTCAGGGCGTCGGCTTTCGTCCGTTCGTCTATCGGCTAGCGCGCGCGCTGGGTCTGCACGGCTGGGTTCTCAATAGTCCGAGCGGCGTCGAGATTCACGTCGAGGGTGCGCCGGCGTCGATCGAGGGATTCGCACACGCCGTCGAGACCGAGGCTCCCGCCGCGGCGCGCATTGCGTCGCTCGAAGAGGAGCGTTCGCCGCCGCAGGGCTTCGACGAGTTCGTTATTCGCGAGAGCGCAACGCAGGAGCGGCCGACGACGCGTGTCTCGCCGGATCTGCCGGTCTGCGCCGACTGCCTCCGCGAGCTCTTCGATCCCTACGATCGCCGCTTCGGCTATCCGTACATTAACTGCACCAACTGCGGGCCGCGCTACAGCATCGTTTTGGGTTTGCCGTACGACCGGCCGCTCACGACGATGAGCGCGTGGCCGATGTGCGAGCGCTGCGCCGCGGAGTATCACGATCCCAACGACCGCCGCTTTCACGCCCAGCCCGTCGCGTGCCCGCAATGCGGGCCGGCGTACGAGCTCCGAGGGGATGCTACGATCGGCGGTCCGGCGGCGATCACCGAAAGCGTCGCCCTCCTGCGCGCGGGCGCCATCGTCGCGATCAAAGGGATCGGCGGCTACCATCTCGCGTGCGACGCGCGCCGCCCCGAGAGCGTGCGAAGTCTGCGCGAACGGAAATATCGCAAGGAACGCCCGTTTGCGCTGATGGTGCGCGATCTCCAGACGGCGCGGGCGATCGTCGAGCTAACGCCCGAGCACGAGCGGCTCTTGACCTCGGTGCAGCGTCCGATCGTGCTCGCTTCCGCCAAGGTTCGGTTCGACGGCGTCGCGCCGGGGAACCGCGATCTCGGCGTCATGCTTCCGTACACGCCGCTGCATCATCTGCTCTTCGAGCGCGGCGCACCGAACGTGCTGGTGATGACGAGCGCGAATCGCTCGAGCGAGCCGATCGCCTACACCGATGCCGACGCGTTCGAGAGCCTAGGTGGAATCGCCGACGCATTTCTCTGCGGCCGCCGCGAGATCGCGCGGCGCATTGACGACTCGGTGATGGCCGTGGGCCCCTACGGCCCGACGGTGCTCCGTCACGCGCGCGGCTGCGCGCCGCAGGCGATCGCGCGGCTACCGTCGTCGCGGCCGATGCTCTGCGTCGGCGCCGATCTCAAGAACGCGCTCACGCTGGTCGTCGACGGTCAAGCCTTTGCGAGCCAGCACATCGGCGATCTCGATCACTACGGCGCCCTGACGTCGTTCAAAGAGACGATCGCCGATCTCTGCGCGATGTACGAAGTGGCTCCCGACGATCTGCTCGTGGTGCACGACGCGCATCCGGAATATGCGTCGACGCAGTACGCGCTCTCCCTCCGAGGAGAGCACGTCGCGGTCCAGCATCACCGCGCGCACGTCGGCAGCGTGCTCGCCGAGCGCGAAGCCTTCGACACGCCCGTCGCCGGGATCGCATTCGACGGTACGGGCTACGGGGACGACGGCACTATTTGGGGCGGCGAGATCTTCGCGGGAACGCTGCGCGACGGATTCGATCGCGCGATCTGGCTGCGCGAAGCGAGGCTGCCGGGCGGCGACGCGGCCGCGCGTCATCCGGTGCAAGCTGCGGCCGGCTTTCTGAGCGCGCTCGACGATCTGCCGGATTTCCAAGCGCCACCGTTCGATTTCCCGGCGCGGTACGAGCAGGCGCGCCGCCTCGCGCTCAGCGGCATCCGCACGTTTACGACAACGTCGATAGGCCGTCTCTTCGATACCGTCGCCGCACTCGCCGGTTTCACGCGCGCGATTACGTTCGAAGGCCAAGCGGCGATGTGGCTCGAGCATCTCGCCCGTTCCTCCGACGAATCGCGTCCCTATCCGTTCCCACTTGCCGGGCAACGGCTGGATTACCGCCCGTTGCTCGCGGCAATCGTTGCCGACCGCCGCGGCGGCCGCGATCCCTCGGCGATCGCGCGCGGCTTTCACGTGGCGCTGGCGGACGCGGTCGTTGCGGCAACCGGTGCGCTGCGGATCCCGCGCATCGTCGCATCGGGCGGCGTCTTTCAAAATACGCTGCTGGTGGAGCTGTTGGCGGAGCGCCTCGGCGACCGTCTCTGGCTCAATCACAGCGTTCCCGCCAACGATGGCGGCATCAGCCTCGGCCAGGCGGGTATCGCCTCGTGTTTTGCGAGGGCCAATCGCGGGCAACGATAGGATATGCTGAATCAAGAGCCGGCTCGACCGTACGAAGTGCGCGCCCAGCCATCCAAAACGCTGCTGCAGCGTCTCTATCGCGACGTCTCCGCATTGGCAATGAACGAGATCGAGCTCGCGAAAGTGGAGATGCACGACCGGGGCGGCATCGCGCTCGAGGCGTTGCGCGGTTTCGGCCTTTCGGCGATCTTCGCGCTCGTCGGCGCCGCAAGCGTTGCGGCGTGCGCGATCGCCGCGCTCGCGCTCGTCGTCGCGCTTTGGCTCGCCGCGCTGATCGTCGGTGCGGTCGCGCTCGCCATAGCATTCGCCGCAGCTCGAATGTCGCAAGCACGTCTCGCCGGAATCACCGAGCCGTTGCGTTCGACGATCGGGTATCTGATCGGACCTCCAAACGGCAAGCTGACGATGGACGAGCTTCGCTCGCGCGCCGAGATCGATCGTCGCCGGATCGACGAAACGCTCTCCGCGCTGGAGCAAAAGACCGACCTCGTAACACCGATGCGCGATACCGCGCTCGGGCTGGGATCGCTCGGCGTCGCGATCGGCGCGATCGTTCGTAACCAGGAAGAGCGCCACACGTAGAATCCGACCGGCGGAAGGGCGCGCCGTCCGTCGAATCCGACGGGCGTGATCGTTCTCTTCGGTGCCGGCGGCGCGGTCGGCCACGCGCTCGCCGCGGTTCTCGACGCGCGCAACATCCCGTACCGCACGGTCGGACGCGACCGCGAGCGCTTGTCGCGCGAGTTTCCGCGCTCGGAGACGGCCGCCGCCGATTTCTTCACCGGCGAGGGCATTGCGGATGCCGCGCGCGGCGCCGAAACGGCCTTCTACCTCGCCGGCGCGCCGTATACCGAGTTTGTCAAGCATCCGGTCATGGTGCGCAACGCGCTCGACGCAGCGCGGACGGCCGGCATTCGGCGGTTCGTGCACGTCGCTCCCGTGTACAGCTACGGTCTGCCCCAGACCCCTCTCGTTCCCGAGAGCCAGCCGCACGTGCCGAATACGCGCAAAGGCCGCTTTCGTCTCGAGCAGGAGCTCGCGGTGCTTGAGCGGCACGGCGCCGATTTTTCGACGCTGGTCGTGCACTTGCCCGACTTTTACGGTCCGAACGCCGATTTGAGTTACGCCAACGCGTTTATGCGCGAGGCGCTCGCCGGCAAGACCGCGTCGTGGATCGGCCCCCTGCGCGCGACGCGCGAGTTCATCTACGTTCCGGATGCCGGCGACCCGCTGCTCCGCCTCGCGGAAAACGATGCCGCCTACGGACGCTGCTGGAACCTTGGCGGGCGCAGCGTCGAGGCCCGCGCGTTTGTCGACGCCGTCTTCGGCGCGATCGGAACGCCGCCGAAGTATCGTTCGATTCCGAAGATCGTTCTCAAAGCGGCCGGCCTCGGCATGCCGTTCATGCGCGAGGTTTCCGAGATGTACTACCTGTTCGCAAGCGGATTCGTACTCGACGACGGCGCGCTGCAGCAGCTCTTGGGCGGGTACGTAAAAACGCCGTTCGCGCAAGGGATCGCCGAGACGGTCGCCTGGATGCGCCGTTGACTTCGAACAAACTGCGCTTCGGCGTCGCGACGGCCGATCATCAGTGCGAAGCCTACGACGGTCACGACGACATACGCGACGTCTGGGAGCGCGTGCGCGGACTCGTTCCGCGCGGCAAAGCCACCGATTTCTGGAGCCGGTATCGCGAGGACATTGAGTTAGCTCGCGGCCTCGGCTGCACGATTTTTCGGCTCTCGCTCTCGTGGGCGCGTCTCGAGCCCGAGCCCGGTGTTTGGAACGACGAGGCATTCGCGCACTATCGCGACGTGCTGCAGGCGATGCGCGACGCCGGCATGGCACCGATGGTGACGCTCGTGCACAACACCTGGCCGCTCCACGTGCAGGCCGCGGGCAAGGGTGCGGGGCTGCTCGACCACGGATTCCCCGACCGCGTCGCGCGGTTTGCCGAAGAAGTCGCGCGGCGGCTCGGCGATCTGATCGGCGACTACGTTACGCTCAACGAGCCGGATCAGCTCGTGTACGGTTGGATCAAGGGCTTCTGGATGCGCGCGTACGCAATGCCGCCCGGCCAGCCGCCGTATGCGTCGGGCGATCAGCAGATGGACGACGTGCTCACCGTCATCCCCAATCTGTTCCGCGCGCACGCGAAGGCGCGCGAAGCGATCCGGCGCGTTCGTCCCGGCGCGCGCGTCGGCACAAATCCTTTGGTGCTCGGCTTGCCGCGATGGCTGCAACGGCTGATCGATCGCAACGCGACGCACCTGCAATCGCCCGAGGCGGCGAAGCGTAAAGCCGCTCGCTTCGCCTCGTCGCCGATCGACGAGGGCGGACGCGTCGACTGTTCGATCGCGCAACTCACGCTGACGCTCGAGCGCGGCGAGCACGCGTTCTTCTCCGAGCCCTACTACCGCACGCAGCTCGCGCTGCTGCACGGGGCCGCGTCGCCGCCGCCCCTACCGCTGGAAACCTGGCGCGGCCGGGTCGCAGTGGTCGCGCAAACGCTCACGGCGAGCATCGTCGGCGGTTGGCTTCCCGCCGCGAACGTGACGTACGCGTCGTCGATGGCGCAAGCCGTCGACGCGCTTCGCAACGGCGCCGCCGATGCCGTCTTCGACGATGAGGTGACGCTGCAGCCCTACGCGGCCGAGACGTTCGCGCTCTCCGTCATTCCCAACTCAGACCAGTATTTCGCCGTGGCGATGGCGCTGGGCAGCCGAACGCTGCTCAACATCGCCGACCGCGCGATCCGCGATCTGCGCGGCAAGCACGCGGAGATTCCGAGCGCCTTCAACCGCAAAACGATCGCGAACTATGGCCGCAACGACGGCACCGATGAAGGCGAGGATACGGTGCCCGCGATGGATCGCGCCATCGCGCGCATCCGCAAGCGCGGCAAACTGCGCGTCGGCGTTCATCCCGGCGTACCCGGCCTCTGCGTCGCGAAAAACGGCGGCTACGTGGGTCTCGAGCCTGAGATCGCGCGCCGCATCGCAGCGCGGATATTCGGCGATTCGAAACGGGTGGAGTTCGTCCCGCTGCGCGGCGAGCAGCGACTGAGCGCTACGCGCTCGTGGCTGCACGCCCTCTTCGCGCTACGAAAGGGCTTCGCGATCTTCAGCACGCTGCTTGGCACGAACTGGTGGAACCTCGGTCTGGCTGGCAAGTTGCCGGAGTTTCTCTGCCCGCGCGCGTGCGTCGGCGCGCTCGATTATGTGGGGCTGGATTATTATTGGGGCGTGCCGTCGTTCTGGCCGCAAGAACTCCAGCGGCTCAGCGCCGCCTCCGACTTTGAATATTCCAATGCCCCCGTTTGGCCGGATGCCCTCGAACTCATCATCGGCGAGGCGGAGCGCGATTTTCCCGGCAAGCCGATCATCGTGATCGAGAACGGCTGCGTCACGCGCGTCCCCGGCTTCAGCCGCGCCGACTATCTCACCGCGCACGTCAACCAGATACGCAAGGCGATCGCGCGCGGCGCGCCCGTTGAGGCGTACATCTGCTGGAGCATCACGTCGAACCGCGAGTGGGGCTTGCACTTCAACGACGGCAGCGACTTCGGGCTCTACCACGTCGATCTCGATACCGATCCCGATCTCAAACGCGTGCCGACCGACTCGAGCCGCGCGTACCGAGACTTGATCGCGTCCTTCTAGGCGCTACGGCGGCGTGGCGGGTAGAAAGTGAAGCGCGGGTGATTCTTTCATCTCGCCGGCAACTTCGCCCGAGAAAACTTCGCCATTTGCAATCGTGAGTTTGCGGATCGGTGCGCCGGGCTTGAGATCGAGCTTGTCGAGTGAGACCCAGAACGTGTTCGGCCGCGTCGCCGAGTCGAAGTAATAGACGCGGTGCGTCTGATCCGAAACGGTGCGCCACAGGGTCGACGAGATATTCGGCTGATCCGGCGTGGTGATGCCGAGCGGAACGCTTACGGAGCGGACGACCCCGAGCACGCTCGCGATCGCCTGATACGTGAACGACTGATCCGGAACGCTCTTGATGTAGTTCGGATCGGCCTTCTTGGGAATCGCGCTCAATAAGAACGAAGCGCGCGCGAAGCGGTCCGCGGCGCGGCTCGTGCCGGGCAGAAACGTGAGGCCGCCAATGCCTTTCCAATACGCGTTGAGCGCCAGCTGCTGGTCGTAAGTCGGCGAGTTGGTCATTACCGCGTACTGCTTGCCGTGATGGATCACGAGCTTTTCATCAACGTATTCCAGCACCGCGGAATCGCCCGTCGCATCGGAGAGCGAAAGATGGAACGCGGCCGCCGAGCCGTTGGGCAACGTCGGCGCGAGCAGGTTGAAGGGCTCGCCCCGCAGCGCCGTGACGGCTTCGTCGACGCTGGCGAAGTTATCGAGCGCGTACTGCGCCCAGAGCGAGATCGAGAGGTCGGGTTTACCGGCAACGGGCTTGGTATACTGCGCCTCGGCGAGGTAGAGAATGTTGGCGACGAGGCCGCGCTCGTTCATGCCGTCGGGGATGCCGGCTTCGTATCCCGAGACGCCGACGCTGCCGTATTTCGAAACCCAATGCAGCGAGTTCGGCCCGGCGGCACCGTCGCGCGCGATTCCCGCTGGGAAGGCCCAGACGTTCGACATCATGTCCTCCTCCCAGTCCATGCTGCGGCCGGTGATCACCGTTCCGTCGTCGGCGACGTAGAGCACGCGCGTGCACGCGTCGGCGGGCGGCGCGTGCAGCAGTAAGGAGAGCGAGGCGGCGGCTAAGCACCATGCGGTGAGCGCGCGAAACTTCATGAAGAAAACCCCCGCGCTCTCCGTTGCATCACGGGTGTGGAACCGCCTGCAACAGGCGGTTCCCGCTTCCGCTTACACGTAGTCCGCGAGCGTCAGCGTAACCGTCCGCTGCGTGCCGTCTTTGGCGGCTACGACGAGCGTGACTTTCGTTCCCGCGGACTGCGCGAGCGCGCTGCGGATCTCCGCGAGCTCCATTCCGCTTGCGGGCGCGCCGTTGACCGAGACGATCGTGTCGCCTTTGGTAATCCCCGCCGCGGCCGCCGGCGTGCCGGGACGCGAATCGATCACCGTCACGCTGCCGGCGCGGCGGATGAGGAAGAGTCCGGAGCGCTCGTAGGCGTCGGGTTCGGAGAACGCGGCGTTGGGAACGAGCGTCATCGTGCCGTTGTAGTAATCGAACGTCACGGTGAAGCGCCTGAGCAGATTGCCGCCAACGTTCGCACCGACGAACGCGGCCGCGAGCGCACCGGCGGTTTGCGTGGTGAAGTCGCCGACGACGTTGGTGACCTGCAGATCGTCGATGCCGATGCTCTGCACGCGCCCGAGTTTGCCCATTGCGGGACCGCCGAAGCCGAACCCGTTCACGCCGGAGGCCGTCAGCGTTGACGGCACGACCTGCGGGTGCGCCGCCATGAACGGCGCCATGAACGTGAGCGTGTCGCGCGCGCCGGTATCGATCGTGCATTCGGCGGGAATGTCGTCGAGGGTGCACGCGATCTGCGGCTGCGTGCCGTACAGCACGAACGGCACTACGTGGCCGTTGGCCGGCGGCTGCGTCGTGCCGGGCATGCTGAGCGTGACCTGCCGGTTTGTGTAATCGAACGTCGTGATGTAGCGCGCGAGAACTTCCCAACCGATCAATCCATCCACCGGACGCCCGGCCGAAACGCCGAAGCCTTGACGCGTCGGCGCGACCGCGAAGAGCTGGTTTGTGAGCACGGCATCGCCGACTTGCAGCTTCGCGACGTTGGCGAAGCTCAGCGACTCGGTCTGCGAACCGACGCCGCTCCCCTGCGCGTTACCGGTGCCGAACGCGCCGATTTCCTTGGCGACGGCGGCGTCGACGACGTTGGAGCCGCCGGTATCGAAGATGAAGTGGTACGGGCCTTTGCCGTTGAGCATCACGTCGAGGTAGACGTGGTTTTCGTGCAGCGTCACCGGCAGGGTCGTCGACGTTTTGGCGTTGAGGATCGAAAAATCGGTCGGGCGCGTCTGCGGGCGCGCGAGCGCCGCTTCGGCGCCGGGCGGATCGAACGTGACGCTCGTAACCGTCGAGTCGCCGTTGTTGCCGTCGCTCGATTCGGTATGCATCGCGTACGGGAACGAGAGCCCGTTGACCGGGCGATAATCCGAGAACGTAAGGCTCGCGGTCGTAAAGCTATTGACGAAGTTGGCGCGCGCCGGCAGATGCGTGGTTTGATCGAACCAGAGCTCGAAGGGAACCTTCGAGCCCGGCGGTGCGATCGTGAGCGCGTCGTACGTGTGGCCGTTCGCGCTCTTCGGACCGGCCCAGGCGACGGTGGCGCCGCCGGCCTCCGGCTTCCAGAGCCCGTAACTCAAAATGTAGGCCTGATTGATCTCGCCGGCACGGTCGCTATCGCCCCCGTCGTTCCAAACGAGGTGCGTTCCGTCGCCGTTCCATGTGACGTGCCCGTCGTATCCGTCGAGCTGGACGAAGGGCGAGAGGGTCGTGGATTCGGCGAGGCGGCCGTTGCGCAGGTCGACGTACTGCGTCGAGGTTCCCCGCAGCCCGATCGCGGAGACCTTTGCGTCGATGCGCATCGTGCCGACCGACGCCAGCGACGCAACGCCGAGGGCTTTGCCCGAGGCGGCGATGAGCTGTGCTACCTGCGAATCGGCCTCCGCGGCGCGCGAGGGGACGGTTGTGTAAAGTACGGCAGCGGCCAGGGCGGCCGCGCCAACGGCGAGAAGTTTCATAGCCCCTCTACTGACCGGCGCTCGGCGGTGTTTCGCCGAGCGGTACGTTTCGCTATAGTTTCGTCAGCGGAGGTGCGGAAAACATGGACCTGAGGAAGGTCGCGACGGTTCGGATCCACCCGGCGATTGGGATCGCGCGCGTCGGTAACAGCCCCGAGTATTTCATCGGCCCGGAAGTTTCGGATGTCGCAACGCGTCCCGCTGGGGGCTACAAGGATAAAACCGGGCGTATCAAGCGGCAGGCGGCGCGCTTTCGCCTCTACGGATACGATAGCAGCGGCAAGGTGATCGGCGAGGTTACGCCGGGCAACGGCGTCACGATCACTTGGACCGTCCACGTCGCGAACAAAAAGTCGGCATGGTACGACTTCAATTTCCCCCTCGACCTCTTCGATCAGAACTCAGCCAACTATCTATCGCAGCTCGCGCAGCGCCGAAACCCGCAGTTCACGGGCCCCAACCGCGCTCAGTTGATCATCGACGCGGGTCCTCAATCGATCCGTGCGACCAATAAGAGGCGCATACAGCTCGATGGCGGCAGCTTTTGCGGCAAACCGGTGATGCTTGGAGAGATCGCGACCGATGGGAAAGGGCGCCTCGTGTTTATCGCCGGCTTCGGCGAAGCATCGACCATCTATGAAGGCTCGATGCCCGATAGCTATGCGAATAATCCGGGCTGGCACGACGACATCGCCGACGGGCCGGTCGAGGCGAAAATCAAGATCGGCAATCGCACAATTGAGGCCGACGGGGCGTGGATCGTTACGGCGCCGCCGAACTACGCGCCGCACGTCGTCGCGGCGCAGACGCTCTACGACGTAATCCTGGACTCCTACTCGAACAACGTCTGGTACGCTCCGCCTGCGACGACGTCGTTCGAACACGACGTTCTGCCGATCTTCCGGCGCCTCAATCACTATCAGTGGGTGAACCGAGGCTTCTTCGAGCGATACGGCTGGCAGTCGCGCTACGATTTCGACAGTAGTAAGCTGCTCGATCGCATGGCCGTGCTCCCCGCAAAAGGCGCGGACGATCCGAATGCACAGCTCAGGCGCGACATTTACTATATGTTTCGTCAAAAGGGGAAGAGCCCGAAAGAAGAGCCGCCCTTTCTGTGGCCGCCGGTCTACGGATCGGGGTCGGATGGCTTTACCGGGGCGATCGTATCGTACTTCGTTTATACCGATACGATCTTGCAGCATCTCAGTAACTGGCAGGCCGGAAAGTTTATGCCGGATTACAGCCCGAACGCGACTCCTCCGCCTGCACTTGCCGCCGTGCCGCTCGCCGAACAGCCGGCCACGCTCGATCGCGCTGCGCTCGACTGGTGCATCGGCGGACCCTTTCACCCGGGGTGCGAGCTGACATGGATCGTTCGTCACCCGTCGCTCTACCGCACCCCGCTGAGGATTCGGCGCGCAACGATGCTTGCGGCCAGCGACGATTACGGGCCCTCTATTACGCCGGCGATCGCGCTTGCCGACGACGGTCCGCTATCCGTGAGCGGACCGGGCGATCTCACGAAGTGGATGGCGGTGCCGTGGCAAGCGGATACGGCAAGCTGCCGCGCCGGATACAACAGCGACGTCGATCCGTATCTGCCGACGTTCTGGCCTGCGCGCGTCCCCAATCACGTGATTGCGGAGAGCGCGTACCGCACGATCGTCAATCCTCGGAGTACCCCCGCGGCAAGACGCGACGCATTTCGAAATCGCTCGGATTTCTTTCGCGAAATTCAAGGTCCGGAGTACTGGTACCAGCTCCAGCTCATGCTCGAACGGTGGGCGAATCTCGGGATCGTCGAAGGCCTTCCAAATCCACGAAACGACCGAGAGTTCCCGGCAACGCTCTACGTCGAGACCGGGTACCAGTCGACGGTCAAGGCTGCCGCACCGAATGCCGGCAGCGATGCCGGAGTGTCGCTAGCGGCGCGATTTGGGCGCAAGGGGCTACGCTCGTTCTAAGGGAAAAGGCAAGCGGCAGCTGCACTCGCGGCGCGCGCAGTTATTTCATTGCGAAGGAGAGACGATGAGCAAGAAGCTTGTAGTGGCGAAAGCCCTCCTCGAGTTGGCGCGGGACCACATCGACGAGGCTCTGGGAATCGTCACCGGTTCAACCGGCACCGGCGCCGGCGGCAGAACCGGTGGAGGCAGGGCCGGCACGAAAAGAAAGGTGGTCAGCACCTTCGGCTCCAGTGGCACCGGCGCGGGCGGCAAAGGCGGTGGAGGCAAGGGCGGAACCGTGAGAAAGGCGACCAGGACCTTCGGCTCCAGCGGCACCGGCGCCGGCGGTCGTAAGAAGCGGAAGAAGCGCTAAACCGCCTCGATCGAGTTTCCCTTCGCGCAAGGGGTGAACGCGTCGTCAAGCCTTTCGCTCAACGATAGAGCTTGTTCGATCATGTCGTCGAGCGAATCGCTAATCGTTTCGACCGGTGGAGATTGCTGCGCGAGCGCTATCAGATCGGCCATGTCAGCCGCAGCGACGGCTTCCATGGGATAGGAATACTCAAGACGCATTGCCGACGCCGCCGCGAAGAGTGAGAGTGCGTCGTCTGTGCGACCCGCAAGGTAAGCGAGATACGCCGTTCGGTCGGCACCGGCGAGAAGACGAAGTATGAGGCCATGCCGTTGCGACAGTTCAATGCACTCTCGCAACGCTCGGACGGCGCCGTAGTAATCGCCTTGAAACGTACGAATGATGCCGATCACTTCGAGGCAGATCGCAATGCCCGGACAATCGCCGAGTCGCTCGCTCAAACGAAAGCTCTGTTGGAAGTGACGCTCGGCGTTGCCCAAATCTTGCTGATTCATCGAGAGGAACCCCCGCCGAAAAGCAACCCAGGCCAATCCACGCTGATCGCCGATGCGGGTCGCGACCTTGCGCGATTCGGTCAGGAGCTCCTCGGCTTCGCTAAACCTCTTGAACACTGCCGCGATCGTTCCGGCACCGTGCAAGACGCGAACTAAGAGCGGTGAGTCGCCAAACGGACGTAACGCCGTTGCCGCGGCATAGTAGTTTGCGAGCGCGTCGTTGAGATTACCGAGCTCGAATTCGTCGGCTCCCAGCGCCGCCAGCGCCGTTGCCACGAGGCGATCGGCGTGGCGGCCGCGCGCCCGCTCGAGAATGACGTTGTCCAGCGCGAGCGCCTCGGGAGCCCTGCCGCGGTTGCGCATCATTCGGCCCAGCGCCAACTGCGTCGCGTCAAGCGTGTCGTCATCGATCCCGTCTCTAGGGCCGCGCAGCGCCCTCGAGAGGTGCTCCATGCCATCGACAAGGCCTCCGCGTATGTGCCAATATTCGGCCAATCCTTGCACGAGCGCGTGAGCCAAAGGCGCAAGATCGGGGCGAGTCTCCGTGTAGTTGAGGGCGGAGCGAATCGTCGCGTACTCCGTATCGAGTTCATCGAGGGATTTCAGCTCGTCGCTTCCGCCGATGCCGGCGCTGCATCGCTTCACGATGCTCGAGGCAAACGCGAGGAACGCGTCTGAAGATGCCGCATAGTTGCCGTTCTCGGCGAGCGCGTCGGCCGCGAAAGCGCGCACCGTTTCGAGATACGCGTAGCGATTCGCGGTCCCGTGCGGCACGATTCCGATCAGCGAACGGTCGACCAACGAGCCGTGGATTTCCATCACGTCCGCGCCGGGGAGTTGCGATGCGAAGTACGGCAGCGCCTCGAGCGTCCAGCTCGCCGGAAAGGCTCCGAGCGCGTGAAAAAGCCTCTTTTCGTTCGGCGAGAGCAGTGCATAGCTCCACTCGATCGTGGCTTTGATCGTGTGATGCCGATGCGCCGTCGGGCTCGCGACGTCGCGCAGAAAGTCTAAACGTCTGCCGAGCCCATCGAGAATCTGATCGACGGAGAGCGTACGCGCCTGCGCGGCGGCGAGCTCGATCGCGAGCGGAAGCCCGTCGAGCGCGCGGCAGAGAGCATCGATTGACGCGCGTCGGTGACTTGGATCGATCTGCGCCCCGGCATCCTTCGCGCGTGCGACGAAAAGTTCGACCGCGGCCTCGGCATCGAGCGGCGATAGAACAAACACGGCCTCGCCCTGGACGTGCAGCGGCTGCCGGCTGGTCGCGAGAAAGCGTAACGACGGGCAGTTGAGCAGCAGCGTCGTCGTCATGTCGGCGATTGCGCCGGCAAGATGCTCGCAGTTGTCGAGCACGATCAGCGCCTCGCGCTCTTTGAGGCCGATGCATAGGTCGTCCACGATCGACCGTGTCGACGGAGCGGCAAGACCGAACGTATTCGCGAGGAGTGCCGGAACGAGCCGCGGCTCCGAGAGCTGCGCGAGCTCGATAAAATAGACGCCCTCGGCGAAATCTTCTGCGAGCCGGCTCGCGACGGCGGCCGCAAGCCGCGTCTTGCCGACGCCGCCGGGTCCCGTTGCGGTAACGAGCCGGCGCTCGCGCAGCAGCGCCGAAAGCTCGTCGATCTCGCGGCCGCGGGCGAAGAAGCCGTTGAGCCACACCGGCAGCGCGCCGCTCGGGCGCGTCGTTTCGGCGCGGTCGTCGCCCGGCAGAGCGCGCGATTTCCGGCGCTCGGCCGCGAGTTGGTGGAGTCGTTTGCGCACCGGGCCGTCGACGCCTAGGCCGTCGGCGAGCAGATCCACGCTGCTGCGATACGGAGCCTGACGGCTGCCGCGCTCGAGTGCGCTAATCGCGGCCGCGCTCATCCGAGCGCGCTCTGCCAGGCTCTCTTGCGAAAGCCCGTGCGCGACCCGGAGTTCTTTGAGATAAGCGCCAAAACTCGACGCGCTCGTCACGCGGGCCCCTTCGAGTGGCACGCGCCGTCGCCCTGGACGGCGCGGTGCCGCTAGCCGGAAAGCAGCGCGATCAGATTCCCCGACGGCTGCATGCCGAGATCTTTTTCGAGCGCCGAGCGGAGAAACCGAAAGCCGTGCAGCGCGGCCGACCGCTGTCCGATCGCGAGTTGACAGCGGATGATCTCTTCCCACGCCTCTTCGTCGCACGGATCTTCGAACGTGAGCTCCGTCGCAACTTGGATCGCGTCGAGATACGAATGACGGCGCGCCAGCTCGTGCGCGACGTTCAGCGCCAACTGACGCCCAACGCGCTGATGGTTGAGCGCGAACGCCACGTACCACTCATAATGTTCCATGCTGCTGGGGACCGGCGAGCGCAGATTCCGGGCGTTCAAGCGCAGGCGTTCGAGATCGGCCGCGCTGCACGGCATGAGATCGTTCCCACCGATACGCTGCGGCGTGCCGTCGGAAATCGGCGTGCGGACGGCCGGGCCGAGTGCGTACGTGCGATCGCGGCTCAGCACAAACTCGGGCGCCACCCGCCGGCGCAGCCGGTGAACGTAAACTTTGATGCCGTCGGCGGCGCTTGCGGATGCCGAGTCGGCGTAGATCAGATCGGCGAGCCGTTCGCGCGAGAGTCCGTTCCGGTGAACGGCAAGTGCCATCACGATCGCGCGCTCCCTCGCGCCCACCGCAACCGGGGCTTCGCCTTTGGTAATCGTACCGCCGAGAACGTCTACAGTAATCGTTTGCATCGTCGATCCTCCGATGCATCAATTCTCGCGCGGAGAGGCTCCGCTCGACAGCGACACTGTGACAGTTGACTCGCACACTTGTTACCGGCGCGCCCAGAACGGCCGCTCGCGCCAGCGCCGCTCGAGGGCGTAGAACTCGGCGCGCTGCTCGAGGTACGCCGAAAAGCGTCGCTCGAGCGCGGCGGCGTAGGCGGCCAGCGAGTCGCCGGCGACGGCCTCCGCCAAGGCGAGCGCCGAGCTCAGGGCGTTCGTGAGACCGTAGCCCGAGAGCGGATCGAACGAGACCGCGGCATCGCCGGCGGCCGCCCAGCCGTCGCCGGTCAGCCTCCGCCGGCGCGACGACGACACCGCGACCACGTGCCGCGAACTCGGCTCGCCGCCTGCGAGACGCTGTGCCACGATACCGTCGCCGAGCAGCTCATCGTCGAGCGACAAGCCCTCGCGATAGTGCTCGGCATCGCAGACGAACGCGGCGAGTGCGTCGCCGCCGGGCAGCGGCGCGTAATACCACCAGCCGTTCGGCGCACTCTCGACGATCGTGCGCAGATCGGGCGCGCGCCGGGCATACGAATAGCGGCGGAAAATCGCGACGAGGCGATCGTAAACGTCGCGTCCGTCGTCGGCCTCCAGCCGCATGCCGTTGCGGCCCGATGCGTCGACGAGCAGCCGCGCTCGACCGTGCACGTCGCCGGCGATTTCGAGCAGCCAACTGCCGTCGGCGTCGCGCCGGCAGCGTTCGATCCGCAGGCTCATGCGTACCTCGGCGCCGGCATCCGCCGCGCGCTGCGCGAGCATGGCGTCGAACCGGTTGCGGTCCACGTGCCATCCCTCGCCATATCCCGTTGTGATGAAATCGTTTTCGACCGGCGTAGCGGAGCCCCAGAGCGAGATCGTGCCCGGCGACGGCAGATGCTGTTGTGCGAAAAACGCGTCCCAGACTCCCAACTGCCGAAGGAGGGGATTCGCCTGCGGCGCGAGCGTCTCGCCAAAGCGCGGGCCATCGTAGCGCGTCGCCTCAAAGAGCACCACGCGCGCCCCCCTGCGTGCGAGCTCGCAC
>Ga0302326_10004321_pt1 | contig 32938 bp, 26 predicted proteins | sample Palsa_T0_3_FD_202264 | JGI IMG/M metagenome (GOLD analysis project Ga0302326, IMG submission 202264) | Peat permafrost microbial communities from Stordalen Mire near Abisko, Sweden - Palsa_T0_3 | ecosystem: Environmental > Terrestrial > Soil > Palsa > Peat permafrost | place: Sweden: Abisko...
GGCCCGTAGGACCAATCGACTGGTGTTACGGGACCTCACTTGGAAACGAGAAAGGAATTACTTATGTCGCGCATGAAATCGATTGTCGCGGTGCTGGTTGGGACCGCGATCGCGAGCCTGGTGCCTCAGGGACAGGCTCAAACCGTGAAAGTAAACATCGCGGGAGCGTCGGCGCTGTGGCAGACCTTGGCCTTGGCCGCTTACAACAACGGAAATGGCATTTCGGGCGCCACCGCTCCGACTTTCCACTGGACCAGCGCTTCGAATGCAGTCAACCTGACCGACACTCGTCCGTCGCCGGTGGTGGTCGACGAGGGAACGCTCTGGGTGGTCTGGGACAGCGCAAGCCCGCCGAACGTGTGGGCCTTCGACAAAGTCGACTCGGTGGTTGGAGTCCGGGCCTTTTTTGCGCAGCCGCATGCCAATGTAAATGCCAGCGCGAGCGTGCTCTCGGTGACAGGCACTTCGCAGATCACCTTGGGCGCTCCGGTATGGGGTAACGATACCGCTCTGCCCACAAGCATTCAGGCCTTATTTACCAGCGGAGTGCTGGTGGGGGTGGCCGCCACCGACATCCGTCCGGAAGATGCCGCATGGGCGGCGGCGCGCGTGAACTCAGCGCTCGGCGCCAGTGTGGCGGGGGGCTCGGCGAGCGATGGGCTCGACGGGCTCGGATATAACGCCAACAACGCAGCCGGGGTGGCCCCGACCTATGTGAGTGGTGGAAATCAGGACCGGCTGGTGGGCACCGCGATTCAAAGCGGCTATCCCGGCAGCACGCTGGCCTCGAACGTGGTGGCGTTCAGCATTACCGGAAAGGATCCCTTCAACGGTACGAAGATCCCGACCTACACGGTGACGACGGTCGGAGCATCACCGATTGTGTTCATCACCGAGCGCAACGAAGGTCAACTCACCAACCTGACCAACGCCAGCGAGATCCAGCTGCAGCAGGTGTTTTCTGGCACCAACACCGACGCCAGCGCGTTCGGCCTCCCGGCCGGAGGAATCAACGCCTTCCTCCGCGACCCCCTTGCGGGCGCTTACAACACCGCGGAAGCGACCGTATTCCGGCGCCCGACGGTGTATCCGAACCCGGTGCTCGGGTTGAGCCAGGAAACCAACGTGAACGGCGCGGTCAATAACCCGCTCAAGGGGCAGGCCGGGACCAGCAACAGCAGTAATGGTCTCGGTGCGCGGTATCGCACGGGCAGCACCAGTGAAGAAGTGAAGGCTGTTCTCAACTCGGCCACGAAATTTCCCAACAGCCTCGACGGCATCGGGTACACGTACTTCAGTTACGGGAACCTGAGTTCGATCGCCGACGATGCCAACTACGGCTACATCCAACTGAACGGTGTCGATCCCATTTTCCAGACCTACGGGTCGGCGGTCGATCCCGGTCAGCCGAGCGGCGCCGGTCTCGCCGGAGAGTTGCCGGGTGCAGCGAACGTTCCGGGCGGCGCATTTCCAGCCGCTGAAGGAACGATCTGGAAGAACGGGTTTTCCTTCCCGAACCTCCGCAACGGCACCTACCGCGCATGGTCGCTATTCCGACTCTTGTCGAGCGGATCGGCGACCACCAATGCGGCGGCGCTCGTCAAGGCCTCGAATTCATACGTGGTCAACGATGTCCCGGACTATGTGCCGGCGATAGCGGTCGCCGGGACCACAGATCTTGGTCTCAAACTGCTGCGTTCGCACTACCAACAGTTGGACGGGAACGGGAACGACATTGGCGCAGCGGGAGTGGAGAACTCGCCCACCGAAAAAGGCGGCGACCAGGGCGGCTCCATCCTGCCGACCACGATCGGCGTGACTACCTACCAACAGACCCAGCTCGTTCAGAGTGGTACCCAGGACAACCTGGGTCCGGTCGTTCGACCGTAGCTCGAATCATCGGTTCAACCGGGCGGGAAGGGGCGGGCCGTTTTGATCGGTCCGCCCCTTTCTGGCTTTCGGTTGGGAAATAATCCGCGGAGGATGAAGCGGTCGGTTCGACGAGTCTGTTTATTTTCAGGAGGGTGCGGTTTTTGACCCGGGCCGATAATAAATAAGTCGATAGACTTACTTGACATTATTGGGGAAACGCTCTATGCTTGGAATCGTTCGAGTTTCCTCCTGTGCCCGCACCGCTATTCGCCTAGTGGTGCGGGCCCTCTTTTGGTTGTTGGTCGCGCTTGGGGCTTAGGTCCCCTCTTTTTGGAGCTCGAAGGGCTTCTGCATATATCGGCGGCACTCATCAAGCGCGCCCTGCGTGTTGTCATTGGTCTGGATGGCCTGCCGGTATTCGTTGACGGCGCGTTCGCGCTGACCGGTTACGTCGAAAATCTTGCCCAGCTGCAAGTGGCTCCAAACTTCGGTCCAGCGCGGTTCACCATCGCCATTCAGCGATTCGCGGTATGCGTTGGCCGACGCCTGATAATTCCTCTGCATGAAAAAGACTTCAGCGATGCGGTAGTGGGCGAGCGAACTGTTCTTGTTGACTTCGAGCGCTTTATTGAACTCGCTGAGAGCTCCGGCCAGATCGCCTTGCTGGGTGAGACCCTGTCCGCGCACGATCGAGGAGCGCAGCTTGATGTCGGTGGAGTTGGTGAGCACGCGGTTTTCGGGATCGATCGAGATCCGCCGCGGGCGTCCAAAGGTTTCGACCGAGAACGGGGAATCGGTGCCCACGACCTCGATGCGCTTCTCCTCCGTCCTTCCGTCGGTATCGATTCTCAGACTGACCGGCATGCGGAACAGATCAAGGTCCTGATGGATCGCGCCGACAATCCGGAAGCCTTTATTGTTGCCCAGCCGGTAGAACGTGTATTTGGCCTTGAACTCGGGAGCGCTCGTAGAATCCATCCATTGCGAGTAGAACCAGGTCAGCTTTTCGCCGTACACACTCTCGCTCAGCTTGCGGAAATCGTCGCCACTTGCGGATTTGCCGGCATACTTAGTGGCGAAATCGCGCATGATTTTCAGATAATCCTTCTCGCCCACCACCCAGCGCAGCATGTGCAGGATCATGGCACCCTTGTCGGTTACGAGCGCCTGAAATTCGGGAGAAAAATAGTCGAGCTTGTCGGCGCTCGAAAGCGGCACGCTGTCATAGGCGAGCGCGCCGACCGACATGTCCTTCACCATTTCCTCGAGTCCCGCTTGGCCGGCCGCGCTCTCGACGTAGCGAGCTTCGGAGTAGCGCGAGAAGCCGTCCGTGATCCACCAGTCGGCTTTCGACGCCGGACTCACCGAGACGCCCCACCACTGATGGGCAATCGTATTGGACAGCAAGCGATAGTTGGTTTTTTCCGTAATGGCGCGGCTCGAAAGCGCTGCGATTTCAGGCGCCCACGCGGTCGGCACAGTGTCATCCGGGATTTCAACGACTTTTAACCGGGTCGAGGGAGCGGCCCCGTACTGAGTGACAAAGTAAGTGAATGCCTTGATCGCGGTCGATGCGTAGTCCGCGCCCAGCTCTTTTTTGTTGGGCTTGAAGTATAGCTGCAGATCGATGCCCGCTTCGTCGCTCTTGAATTCCTGGAAGGTACCGGCAACGATTGTGCCCGGAAAGCTCGGCTTTTCCCAGGTGAAGGTGAAAGTCTTGGCATTCGCCAGTTCGGAGGTGGGCTTTTTTGAAGCCGCCTGCGGTGCCGACGATTCCTTTCCGCTGCCGATCACCACCATGTGGGCCGGGACGGTAACGCTGATGGTCGATGTGAAGCGGTTGACACCGTACCCCGCGACCGGAAACCACAGCCCGGAGTAAAGCAGATAGCTGGTGTCCGGGCCGACGTAGGCAAGCTTCAATCCTTGAACCGGGCTGTCGTCGGCGCTTTCAAGCGTGCCTTCGTATTCGAAGGTGAAGGTGGTGCTCGCATTTTTTGCGATGCCGCTGTTGAGCGCGAAGCGCACAGTCGAATCCTGGGTGTTGCGCTCCGGAGTCAGTGGCTTGTTGTTGGCGTCGGTGAGCTTGGTAATGCGCAGCGCGTTGTTCAGCTGAAACGTGGCCACGTTGATGTCTTCGAGGGCCGTGACCTTGACCACGGCGCGCGCCGTGAGTTTGTGGGTCTCTGGCAGGAGTCCGACGTCAATCTGGTAGTCGTCAGCGCGCAGACGGGTTTTCTCAGCGGCCAGCACCGGCCCGTTTCCGACCAGGCAAACAAAGAGCAGGGCGAGAAAAGAGCCAACGGTTAAACCGAGCGCCCGGCGCGCCGGTCGAAAGTGGCAGAGATTCAAGCAGAGTCTCCTGGCGAGAACAACAAATTGTATGATGTTAATTTTCACGCAAAAGATGCTGTGCGGACAAGGGTTGGCGGAATTTGACAAGTCCAAGCTTTGTCGGTCCGATCCTTAGTGCTTCAATCGTGCTTCAATCATGGCCGCAGAAACGCGTCGCCGCCGATCGCTCCTTCCCCGGTTCCAGCAGTCGGTCAGAGAGGGGCTAATCCTGTTCCGGTTGGAGTATAACAGCGGGTTTGTGGGCGCGGCTCGGTCGACCGGCGGCGACGCGAAAGGAAAAAACAACGCTCCGCCGGTCCAAGTCCTTGCGCATACGAGCCCGGCGGTGTGTCCCAGTCCGGGAAAGCAGCCCCTACCTCGTTAAGAACACCCTTCCCAAAATTGACGCGAGGTTGGCGCAGAACATGCACAGGACAGTTGAGATCTCGAACCGCCAGCCAGCAAGCCTTCCCCCTCCCTCCTGGCAAGCCGGTTTCGCGAGAACAAGCCCACCAGGAGATTTTACTTGCAAACTGCCCGCTTGCTCGTGCTCATGCTTCTGGCCCTCGTCCCGGCCTTGGCCGAAAGCCCACCGCTTGACGGGGTAGCCCCCGAGGCGGGCGGTGAAATCGACTCAACGGCCGTCAATGCAATGACCGTCAATGCAACGACCGCCAATGCAACGACCGCCATTGCAACGACCGGCGGCTCGGCGAGGGTCGACTCGGCAACCGTGCCGCCCGCCCCGCTTCCCGACACGCCCGCCCCGCAAACACGCAAAGTCAAAGTGATTGACAAAAAATTCATCTTCGTCATGGGAGCGCTCGGTGGCGCCGAGAGTCTGCGTTTCATCACCCACAAACTGGTGCTCGATCGTGAGTTCGCCGCAGGTGCTCCCTGGGTTACGAGCGTGCCTGCGAACCCGCATCTGGTCGCCAAGTACGCGGGGATTTACGCGGCTGAATTGCTGGTGGCTTACGAAATCAAGAAGCCCCATGCCTGGCTTCCGGGCGACCGGGTCATCCGAAAACTGTGGTGGGTCTATCCCGCGATCATGATGCCGATCCACATCAAGAACGGAGTGCGCAGCATTCGAACCCAAGCTCCGTCGTGCCCGGTGGAGCAGTGCCAAGAGTGAGAGGAATCGATGGCGGAAGAACTCGAAGCTACCCGATCATCTGCAGTACGATCTCCGCCGCCGTTTCCGAAGGATGGGGCCCGCCGTTGCCGCGCGTCAACCTCGCCTTTACCTCCGCCAGACGCTCGATCATTCGTGTGCGCGGCTGGCCATCGGGGATGATCTTGTTCATTTCCGCGATGAGGTTTGGCGAGGTGAGCTTGTGCTGCACCAGTTCCGGGACGATCTCCTCGCCGGCGATGAGGTTGACCATGGCAAAGTAAGGGACCTTCACGCGCGGTTTGCCGAGCGCGTAGGTGAGCGAAGATACGCGATACACCATGACAAAGGGAGTCCCCATGATGGCGGCTTCGACCGTGGCTGTGCCGCTGGCAATGATCCCGGCGCGAGAGTGGTGGAGCGCGGGCAGCGCCTCGGGCACCAGATGAATCCTCTCTAGGAGAGACGCGGCTTGCGGCGTTTCCGCCAGGAATGTCGCAATCAGTTCCTTTAGAAACACCCAGTCGAGCGTGCGCGCCACCGGCAACAGAAATTCAAAGCCGCCGTGCCAAGGATCTTTTTCCAGACGACCCGCCGCCTCCAGAATCGTTGGCAGGTTCATGCGCGTTTCCTTCGGGCGGCTCCCCGGCATTAGCGTGATCCAGAATTTAGCGGCGTCGAGCCGGTTTAGGGCCGCATAGGCTTCACGAGTAATTGCAGGCGCAGGCAGGTCGGCCAGCGGATGGCCGACAAAGATCGCGTCCACTCCGCGATCGCGATAGAACTTTTCTTCGAAGGGAAAAATCACCAACGCCTTGTTGACGTACTTGCGCAGCAGCTTCACGCGGCCCTGCCGCCACGCCCAGAACTGCGGACAGACGTAGTAAACGACGGGAATCCCGCGCTTGCGCATCTGCCGCGCCACTCGCCAGTTGAAGGCCGGCGAGTCGATGACGACGGCAAGCGCAGGCCGCTTCTGGTCCGCAGCCCGGATCAATTTTCGATAGAGGCCAACAATCTTTGGCAGACGGCTCAGAATCTCGCTGATGCCGACGACCGCGAGATCCTTGGCGTCGACCACGATTTCGCACCCAGAGGCGCGCATACGGTCTCCGCCGGCACCAAACAACTCAAACTGCGAGGCGGGGGTGGAGGCGGGGGTTTGCCCCGCTAGGACCGAGCCCATCCCGGTCCCCGCCCGGGCACGCAGGGCTTCGATCAATTGCGCGCCGTACATATCGCCGGAGGCCTCACCGGCGGAGATCAGGATTTGCACAGCTGCATTGTAACGGCCGGATGGTGATGAGCGTTTCAGTCGTCGCCGTTCGCCGTCACCGGGGGGCCCCGGCCGGCATCTCCTGGTCCTTATATTGCAGCTGGTAAAGCTTGTAATAGATTCCGCGCTCGGCCAGCAGTTGCTGGTGTGATCCCATCTCGCGCACCTGGCCTTTGTGCATCACGATGATCTGGTCGGCTCGCTGGATGGTCGACAGACGGTGCGCGATGATCAGCGCCGTCCTCCCTTCCACCATGCGGTTGAGGGCGTCGCGCACGCGAAATTCGGTCTCGGTATCGACGCTCGAAGTTGCCTCGTCGAGAATCAGGATCTTTGGATTGTGTGCCAGGGCGCGTGCGAAACTGATCAGCTGCTTCTGTCCAGTTGAAAGTGTCGAGCCGCGTTCACGCACTTGCTCCTTGAACCCTCCAGGCAAGGTTCGAATGAAGTCGGCGACGTTCACGTCCTCCGCGGCTTGCTCTACATCCTGGTCTTGAATGCGCGCGGTACCCAGCCGGATGTTGCCGCCGACCGTGCCGCTGAATAGGAACGGATCCTGCAAGACGACACCGAAGCGGCTGCGCAGATCGTCGAGCTCCATCTCCTTGATATTGACGCCGTCGATGCGAATCGCTCCTCGTTGCACGTCGTAGAAGCGCATCAGGAGCGAGATTAGCGTCGTTTTGCCGGCTCCGGTGTGGCCGACCACGGCGATCGTCTCGCCCGGCTCGAGCACGAAGTTCACGTCGCGCAGCACCCAGTCGGGCTCATTGGTTTCACTCGAGATGGGGCCCTCTCCCGTCCTTGCGGGGCTCGGTCCCGCCCCCGCACGATCGGCTCTTCCAGCGGCGTTATAGGCAAACCATACATGATCAAATTCGATGCGCCCCGGTCCCTGCGGTCGCTTCGCGACCTCGGGCGAAGTCACTTCAATCTCGGTATCGAGCAGCTTGAACACGCGCTCGCCCGCCGCCATGGCCGACTGCAGGATGTTGTATTTCTCGCTCAGATCCTGGATCGGACGGAAAAAACGCTGCGCATACTGGATGAAGGCAGCCAGCACGCCGATCGACGCCACGCCTCGAATCACGTCGTTCCCGCCGAACCAGATGATGCTGGCGATAGCCAACGCCGACAGGATTTCGACGACCGGGTAATACACCGCGTACGCCAGGACCGCGTCTTTGAAGGCCTCCATGTGCGAGGCGTTAATGTCGGAAAATTGACGGAAGGCGCGTTTCTCGCGATTGAAAAGCTGCAACACCAACATTCCCGAGACCGCCTCCTGCAAATAAGCATTGATCCGTGCGATCGCCGTGCGGATGCGCCGGTAGGAGTCGCGCACCTTGTCGCGGAAAATCTTGGTCGCATAGACGATCAGCGGAAGCACGGCGAAGGTGATGAGCGCCAGCCTCCAGTTCATCTTCATCATGATGGCGATGATGCCGGCCAACACGAAGACATCCTCGAAAATCGAGACCACGCCCGCCGTGAACATTTCATTCAGCGCATCGACGTCGGTGGTCACACGCGTCACCAGGCGGCCGACCGGGTTCTTGTCGAAAAATGCGACGTGCATGTGCTGGAGGTGGCGGAAGATCTGGCTTCGCAGATCGAACATCACCTTCTGCCCGGTCCACTGCATCAGGTAGGTCTGAATGAATTCGAGCGCGAAAGTGAAGATGAGAATCCCGACGTAGAGCCCGCCAATCTGCGCAATGCCGACGAGCGGCACGCTGCTCAGCCGGTCGCCAATCCAGGACTGGGAGTTCGGTGACTTGGCCAGGTATTTATCGATGGCGATCTTGGTGAGGAACGGGCCGAGCACGTCTAGTCCCGACTTCAGGATGATCGCCGCGAGCGCCACCACGACGCGCCATTTGTACGGACGCAGATAGGTGAGCAGCCGCCGCATCAGCCGGCCGTCGTACGCTTTGCCTAATACTTCTTCTTCCTGATTGGAGGCCATCGGTGGAGCTGGAGATCAGCTTCCTAGAGATTCCCTTCGGTAAAGATTACCCCAAAACCGGTGCTCCACATAGATCGCTGAACGGGCGCGCACGATGGAAACAGTCGGGACGATCTAATTTGTCTTCTTGATGGATCGCCCATGGATGGATCGCCCAGGCGCAACCGGTCCGGCAGCCTTGCCGGGCCCGCAGTCAATGCCTCCGCGGCAGTCAGGGCACACGACCTTGGCATTCTGGTCCGCCATCTGGTGCAGGAAGGCGGAAAATGTCTTGCCGCACAAGCTGCATAAAGCTTGAATTGAGTCTTCGCTCATATCTGTGCTCATCAACGGCCACCTCCACCCTAGTTGAGACGTTCCCGAACCGGTTCCCGCTTCTTTAATTTTATCGCCCGCCCAGCACGACGCGCCTCGCGGCCCGTCCCATAGAATAAACATAGAATCAACAACCGCATGCCCGTTGGCCTCTACCTCTCCGTCCCGTTTTGCCGGACCAAGTGCAGCTATTGCAACTTCGCCTCCGACGTGTTTTCGAAATCGGCTTACGAAAATTACGTGGTCCGGCTGGTTGAGGACATCGCCCATGCACGCCAGATTGCGGCGGAACTGGGATGCGCTTTCGAGGAAACGGCCGATTCCGTTTATCTGGGCGGGGGAACTCCGTCCATTCTCGATTCCGCGCAACTGCTGCGCATCTTTGCTGTCCTCGGCAGTCATTTTGCGGTCTCGCCCGATGCGGAGATCACGGTCGAATGCGCGCCGGGCACGGTTACGCCCGCCCTCATCGAAACCTTGCTGCAGTGCGGCGTGAACCGGGTGAGCCTGGGCGTGCAGTCGTTTGTCGATCAGGAAGCGCGGTCGGTTGGCCGCCTGCACAAACGTTCGACCGTTCTCGAAGAGATCGGCCGCCTGCGAGCGGCAGGCCTCTGGAACCTCAACATCGATCTGATTGCCGGATTGCCGTATCAGACCGCGGAAAGCTGGGCCTTCTCGGTGTCGGAAACGGTTGCCACGGGCGTTCCGCACGCCAGCGTTTACATGCTTGAGGTCGACGATGACTCTCGTCTGGGCAGGGAAGTGATCACCGGCGGCGCCCGCTATCACGCTCACTTTGTCCCCGATGATGAGGCGACCGCGGATTTCTACCAGCAGGCGTGCGAGACGCTGGCCGCCGCCGGCATCGCGCAGTATGAAATTTCAAATTTCGCCCGCAGCCGACCCTTGCCGTGCGACGAGCAGTCACACGGGAATGGGTCCCGCCATAATTTGAAGTATTGGACAGGGCAGCCTTATCTCGGCTTTGGCGTGGATGCGCATTCGATGCTGGTTGCCGATCTTGGCAACGATTGCGACGAGCGAGCCCGTCGTGCGGCCCACCCTGGCCGGGCCATTCGCTTTCGAACCCCCGATTCGCTGGATGCGTACATGAATCGCGCACCGCATGCGGTGACACCGGTTTCGACGCTCGCAGCAATCGAAGAAAGTTTCTTCCTTGGTCTGCGCCTGAACCGCGGAATCGATCTCGAACGGCTTCGCACAGAATACAAGGCGGAGTTCAATCGTGAGACGGTTGCTGTTTGGGAATCGGCGATCCGGGAGAGCGTGCAGGAGGGCTTACTCGAACAGCTGGGCGGAAGTCTGCGCCTTACCGCGCGCGGCCGTCTCTTATCGAATGAAGTGTTTGCCAGATTTCTGATTCAAGAAGCCGAACAAGCAAAGTGGGAGCCGGCCAGGTGAGTCCGGGTTCGTTGGCCGATCGTTCGTTGGCCGATCGTTACTAATCGTTACTTGGCCAATCGTCCGTTAGACAGCGAGTGCCGTTTGGCTTCCGTTTATCCGGTCCCCACCATCTCAAAACCTTTGGGGAGGCCGATGCCCAAGATGGGCGGCTCAAATGCCAGAGCTTCGATGCCGGCCTCTCCCGAAAGACTCATCCACACAATACGAAACTGCGCCCGCGAAGCACCGAGCTGAACGTCCAGCAAATCTCCGTTCTGCACTTTGGAGCGCATGCCGACCAGAACTGCCCCGCGATTGCTGACGTTGCCGACGCGGACAATCTCCGCGAAAGGTCTCGCCATCCTGTCGACCCCCCAGATGCGTACTGGCAATTCGAGGTTCAGTCTGCGCTCTGTTCGCCGATCCATTTTCGCTCCGGGTTTCGCTGATTTTCAGGTCAACGATTCAAAGGGATCATAGCCAGGAATCGCGCAAAGCGAAACGTCACATCGGTTACACGCCAAAGAGTTCCGGAAGTTACGTTGCACTTGCGAAGAAAGAGTCGAGAAAACAGCCAGGGCTGCCGATTGCGTGTGGCTTCCGAAAACACACTTAGTTTCCACTGAACGATTGCTGGGCGGAAACCAAAGGACTTAGTCGAGGTCTTTCAGGGAGCAGGACCCTGGGCCGCGAGGGTCGCCGCACGAACCGCACGGTGCCGCCGAGGGGAAAGATGGCTGGGTCGCTCCTCCGCTCTTCGCCGACACGGCGAAAAGGGAGAGCTGCGGCTCCAGTTTCTTGCTCCGGCATTTCGGGCACTCGGCTGATTGTTTGCCGAAAATCAGGGTCTCGAACTCGTGCTGGCATTCCTTGCAGACGTACTCGAAGATGGGCATGAAGAAAACTCCACGAAGAAAGTCTCTTCTATTTAAAATCAAACCGTGGCTATTTCGCAAACATACGAGGAGACGCGTCCGTTTACGCCGCGTCGCTGGCTGCATGGCGGGCACGTGCAAACGCTCGCCAGCTTCTTAATCCAGCGACAGTTCCATGTGCCTGCGCCTGAAGAGCGCTTGATCGAAGTCGCGCCCGGGGTCAAGGTACTTTGCCACTGCCACTGGCAGGCGGATCGCGCGCGGGCGCTGACCGTCATTCTCGTGCATGGGCTCGAAGGGTCGAGCGAGTCGCAGTACATGCTTGGTATGACGGAAAAAGCGCTGGCGGTGGGGATGAATGCGATCCGCTACAACCAGCGCAACTGCGGCGGCACGGACGCGCTGGCTCCGGTGCTCTATCACTCGGGGTTGTCGGACGACGTGGCGGCGGTGGCCGAAGAGTTCATCACCCGAGACGGTGTGTCACGCCTGGCTTTGGTTGGATTCTCGATGGGCGGCAATATCGTGCTGAAGCTGGCGGGGGAGTGGGGGACGCAAGGGCCACCGCAGTTTCGGGCGGTGGCGGCGTGTTGCCCGGCGATTGATCTGGCGACGTCGGCGGATACGCTGCATGAACCGGCGAACCGGATTTACGAAAAATACTTTTTGTGGGCGCTGCGCCGGCGGATGCTTCAGAAAGCGCGACTGTTTCCCGGACACTTCGACGCCGGACGGCTGCGCGGCATCCGAAGCCTGCGTGAGTTCGATGACAAGGTGACGGCTTACTATTGCGGGTTCACGGGAGTCGACGATTACTATGACCGCGCTTCGGCTGCGCATGTGGTCGAGCGGATCGGGGTGCCGGCGCTGGTGTTGTACGCGGCAAACGACCCGTTCATCCGCATCACGACGGAGACGCGGCGGAAGATTTCCTCCAACCCGAAGATTACATTCGTCGAGACGGCGGACGGCGGGCACTGTGCGTTTGTCGGAGCGACCGGCAGATTTTCTTCGAGAGCGCGCGAGGGGGCGGGGAATGGCGACGATGGTTGTTATAACGACGGCTTTTGGGCGGAGCACGAAATCGTGAATTTCCTGCGCCAGTTCTGATCGATGAGGTTCCAATCGATGAGGTTCGGATCGAAAAGGCCCTGATGGACGCTGACTTCTCAATCGAACTGGGGCGGGAGGATCCGGTGCTGGATTTCCCGTGGAGCGACCCCTCGGGCAGGCTTGCGTATGTGGACTTGAAGCGGCGTCCGGAGTTGATGGCGGAGGTCGAGGAGGCGGCCAGTTTCCCCGAACTGGGAGAGTTTCTTCTGGTGCTGAACTCGGCGCGGAGCATGGTGGAAACCGCGAAGTGCGACGCGTGGGCAACGACCGATCTGAGCGCCGAGGAAGAAATCTACGATGCCTCGCATAAGTTTGCGAGCTATGTGGATGTGGCGTTTTCGAGCGACACGCATCGATCTTCAGGGGATCGGTCTTTCGCCATTCACGAACAGTTTGCCGGGAAGCTGGTGGAGTTGTTGCGCCGGGCGCCGGAGGCCCCATCGGCAGCGGAAGTGTGCGTACGACGTTGTTACTTCCAGGAGGGTGGCGCCGTCCGGGACGGGTTTTACTTCACCTTGTACATGAGCGGCTACGGCAAGGATGACGCGGACGCGCGCGAGAATTGGGGAACGGGGCTGAAGTTGATGGAGAAGGCGATCCTGCAACTGTCGGCGAGCGGGGTAGAGTGACCGAAGCCGCCAAAAGGGATCGAGAGCGAGGCTGAGCTCGGCTCGGCTTGGACGGGCGGGACGGCCTCGTCCCCCGCGATCAAGTCCTCACACGAGCCCATCTGCACATGAGCTTAGGCGGGCTGGACTCTTTGGCTCATCTTTTTCCAGTCGATCATCTTCTTCCAGTTGATTCTTGTGCGGAGCAGAGAGAGGATCAGCATGAATAAGGTAATTTCCAGCAATCCTCGGGTCGCGGTGGGGATCGATTCGGCAAGTTTGGGCAGCAGGGAGAATCGTCCATAAACGAATTCGATGTGAACCCAGTAGACGAGCAGGGAGGTTTGGCCCAATTGAATCAGCGGGCTGAAGCCGCGAGTTGCCCATCCCCAGCGGCACCAGGCATAACTCAGGAAACAGATGACTAACAGCATACCGACACGCATCATCAGGAAGTTAGGGCTGGTGTGCCAGTAGTCATACGTGGAGTAGAGGTGGAAGGAAGAATGGTCGAGTTGGCGGGCGACAAGGATGGCTGCCGCTCCGATGGCGGCGAACAATGCTAGCCTTTTCGCGGTTTGGTTGCGGGCCTGGTCTTGGAACGGAAGATCACGGAAAAGAAAGAATCCGGCAGCCAGGCCGGCGAAGGCAAAGGCCGACCAGGGGAACAGAGGGAAAAGCCAAGGCTTGGGCGATCCGAGGTTGTGGCATCCGTCGATGTAGGACTCGAGGGGCCAAGGCAGCCAGGTCGGACGCCAGGTGGTATAGAGGGGCGGAGTCAGCAGGGCGATTAGAGCTGCGACGGCGACGGCGGTGACGACGATCGCCGAGCGCCAGCGGCTAAAGCCGAGTTCATTCTCGGTGATTTGCGGGGCGCCTGAAGGTATACCTCCTCGAGGTGCAGCCGGATGCGAATCGCGCGCTTTTCTGCAGAGTGTCAGGGTGAGGCCGCAGGTTAGCGCCATCAAAATCATGGATAAGCCGATGATGTTCAGTACGTCTACGCGCAGTAGGTCAGACCAGGGCGCCCATCCCCAAGCCATGAGAAATTCCTGGAGACGGAAGAGAAATCCAAAGGCCATGATTTTGGCGCCGTGGCGGACCATGGTACGGGTGATTTCCGCGGGGCCCAGATTTTGGTGAATGAGTTTGTCGGTCACCAAGGCGAACGACATTCCGGCCAGGAAAAGAAACATCGGCGCGGGCAGCGTGCCCAGGCGTTGCGAGCCGTTCAGGAAGCTGGTGTTGCGGGCCTCTCCGCCCAACCAGGCGTCGTAACAGTGAGTCTGGAACATCAGGACGCAGGCGAGACCGCGCATCCAATCGATCCAGGCTAAGCGGGAACGGAGCGGGGCCGCTCGCAATCGTTGTTGTGCCGGTTCTGTCACGTTCGTCAACCCGGGTCCAGTTTTGGTGCCGGCTGTCGGGCGGCCCCCTTCTCGTAAGGCGCAAGAAGCGGGGCACCCAGTTCTTCTTGTTGCTTCTGCAAACTTCCTGAACAAACCGCGCCTTATTTCATTCCTTCCAAGATGGAGCCGACGATGCCGCCGACCACTCCTCCCTTGGCGGCATCGTGGGAAGGCCTAGGCATGTATTCCATCAGCTTATGAGCCAGCTTTGAGATGGGGAGGGTTTGCAGCCAGATGCGGCCGGGGCCGGTGAGCGCGGCTAGAAAGAGCCCGTCGCCTCCGAAAATCATGTTCTTGATTCCGGGAACGGTGGTGATTTGAAACGAAACGCTCGACTGGAAAGCGCCGACATGGCCGGGATGGACGCGGAGAGTCTCTCCGGGCTGAAGATCTTTGACGACGAGTTCGCCGGAAAGTTCGAGCCAGGCAGTGCCTTGTCCGCTGAGATGCTGCAAAAGGAAGCCATCGCCGCCGAAGATGCCAGCGCCGAGCGACTGCTGGAATCCGACGCCGATTTGAATTTGCGGCGTGGCGCACAGAAAGCCATGACGGTGAATCATGTATTCGTGGCCGGTGCCGACTTCAACGGGCACGATGTGGCCGGGAAGTTGGGTGGCAAAGGCTAACTCGCCGCGCGCGCCGCTGGCACGATATTCAGTCATGAACAAGGTTCCGCCGCCGGCCACGCGCCTGATTGCGCCGAAGATTCCTCCGCCTCCACCCAGTTGGGTGTGGGTGGTCATCTGGATGGAACTGGTCATCCAGGAAAGTTCTCCCGCTTCGGAGATCACGGACTCGTTTGGTTCGAGGACGAATTCGAGGACGGGCATGGTCGTGCCCACGATGCGGCTTTGCATTGCGGTCTCCAGGTTTCAAAATGCGATGGATGTAGAAAAACGTAACTGTAACACAGAGGTTTTCAGTTCACGCCCTCCGAACCGGGGCGTGCTAGCATTTCCTAGAAGCTGTCCAGTTTCGTCATGAGACACAGCCCTCCGCTTGCGATTACGAAATTCGTGGCCCGAATGGGCGCGTTGCTGGTTGCGTTGCACGTGCCCGCGTTGCAGCCGGCCTTCGCCAAAGACGAGCCCAAGTGGATCGAGGTGCATACCGCGCATTTTTCTGTGATGACGGATGCGGGCGACAAGCGCGGGCGGGAAGTGGCTTTGCGGATGGAGCAGATGCGGGCGGTGTTTGGACAACTGCTTCTGAAGAACAAGTTGCAGATGTCGGTTCCGATCACCGTCATCGCGCTCAAAAGCGACAAGCAGTATGGACTGGTTGCTCCGGCGAAGCAGACCATGGCGGCCGGGTTTTATGTGCCGGGGTGGGATCGGATCTATATCGTCCTGAATCTTTTTCAGACCGATCCGTGGCAATCGGTGGCTCATCCGCTGGCGCATTATTTCTTGAACTACAACTATCCGCCGGCGCAGGGTTGGTTCGACGAAGGATTGGCGGAATACTTTGGGTCGATTCACATTGGCAAGCAAGTGGAGATCGGAAGCGATCCGGAATTGCAACCGGAGTGGCACGAGGATTTCTTCGACGAAATGGAGCGCGATCCGAATGCACCGCAGTCGCTGACACAACTTTTGAGTTCGCCGGTATGGCTGTCAATGGTGGATCTGTTCTCGATGAAGCATGGCGGCCCTGGAACGCGCGAGGGAACGCATAACTCCATCTACTACGCGCAAGCGTGGATGATGGTTCACTATCTGCTGAACAAGAACAAAATGCCGGAGGCGGGGACCTATTTCGACCTGGTGCAGAATCAGAAAGTGCCCGTCGACAAGGCCATGGTCCAGGCGTTTGACATGTCTCCCGAGCAGATGGAAGACGCGGTCAAGACTTATTTCAAAACCCTGAGCGGGTTGGGGATTGCGCTCGATCAGGCGAAAAAGCCGCTTGTCGATCCGGTCGACATTCAGCAGCCCGATCGTCTGCCCGTTCCCTTTGATGTCGATGAGGTCGGCATGGCGGTCAGTGCGGTCAAGGATGAAGACGCGCAAGCGGTGATCGACGACCTGATGGCGCGCATTCCGGAGCATCATGATCAGGCCCTGCACGACTTGCAGCAACTGACCGCGGATCCAAAAGATAATGAAGTTGCGCGCCGCGGGCTCGCCCGGGACGACGTTCGCCAGAAGAAGTTCGATGCGGCCGCCGATGAGTTGGAGAAGGCGACAGATTTGAATCCGCGCGACCCATGGATCTGGTATTACCGCTCGGCGATGAAGTATCAGAAGGCGCAGGCGATGCGGCAGGAGATGCAGGGACTGGCGAATATGATGCAGGATCTGCGGGCGGTGGCGGATTGGTATCCGGAATTAGCCGACGCCTATAACATGCTGGGGATGGCGCGAGTGGAGGGGGGCGGTATTAACTCGGCGCTTGAGGCGCAGCGGCAGGCGATCGCACTCTCGCCGCGGAATACGGAGTATCAGTTCAACCTGGGGCAGATTTATGTCGCGGGGAAGAAGTGGGATCTGGCGCGGGAAGTGTTTACTCGCCTGAAGGCAGGGCCCGATCGGGTCGCGGCGGCAGCGGCGAAGCAGCAGTTGGAGGATTTGGATACGCTGCAGAAATATGGAGTCCGTCCGCAACGAGCGGGGGTGACCGAGGCGCCGGCGGGCGCGGCGAGCACTCCGGGCGCGGGGAATGGCACGACGACGGTGGCCGCGAAAGCCGTGCAGGATCCAGAGGAGGATGCGGCACCGAAACCAGCGCCGGTCAAGCCGGGAGCGACCGGCCCGGTGCAATTTCTTAAAGGCAAGATCGTGAATAGCGACTGCTCCAAGCCTCCGGAGGCGACGGTTACGATTTTGAGCGGCATGACGACTTACAAGATGCACGCTTCCGATTACAAGTCTCTGCTGGTGATTGGAGAAGACCAGTTTTCCTGCGAGTGGAAGAACCGGCTGGTGTCGGTGAACTACCGGGCGGTGGGGAAAAATGGCGGGGAATTGGTATCGATTGAAGTGCGGTAGAAGTACGGTCAATGAAGTGCGGTCAATGAAGTGCGGTCAATGAAGCGCGGTCAATGAAGCGCGATAAACCCTAAGAACGGGCGCGGGCTGCGCGCAGCTCGGCGGGAGGTGCGGAATGAAGCGAGCGACGGTATGCGAAGATGGAGTCGGGGAGAGCACGCGGATGGAGAACCCACTCGGGCTTAAACGGATTCACCATGTCGAATTCTGGGTCGGCAACGCACGGCAGGCCGCGTACTTTTACCGCAAGGGATTTGGCTTTTCGCAGGTGGCTTACAGCGGACTGGAAACGGGGCAACGCGAACGTACGTCGTACGCGCTCCGTCAGGGCAAGGCGAACTTCGTTCTGACTACGCCGATGACGCCGGACGATGCGGCGGCGGAACATATTCGGAAGCACGGCGATGGCGTGCGCGATATCGCGCTCGAAGTGGACAATGCGGATGAGGCCTTTGAGGAGGCGGTTCGCCGGGGAGCGCAGCCGGCCGAGGAACCGCACGATATGAAGGATGAACACGGCGTGATTCGCCGCGGGGCGGTCCACACCTATGGCGACACGATCCATTCGCTGATCTCGTATGAGGATTACAAAGGGCCGTTTCTTCCGGGGTACATGGCGGCGCCGCTTCCGGCGGACGACTGCGGAATTCTGCGCATTGACCATATCGTCGGAAATGTGGAACTCGGCAAGATGCAGTACTGGGCGGATTACTACACCCGGGTCTTCGGGTTCCATCGCTATATCACGTTCGATGACAAGGATATTTCGACCGAATACAGCGCCTTGATGAGCATCGTCATGTCGGACGATTCGCATTCGGTGAAATTTCCTATCAATGAACCTGCCCCGGCGCGCAACAAGAGCCAGATTCAGGAATACATCGAGGCCTACGGTGGCGCGGGAGCGCAGCACATCGCGCTGCAGTGCAAGGATGTCGTGTCTACGGTCGGCAAACTGCAGCGCAACGGGGTCGATTTTCTGCGCGTTCCCGACGCGTATTATCAGACGCTGCCGTCGCGAGTCGGGCCGGTCGAGGAATCGCTGGCAGAGTTGCGCTCGCTCGGTATCCTTGTCGACCGCGACGAAGAAGGGTACCTGCTGCAGATTTTCTCGAAACCGGTGGAGGATCGGCCGACGGTGTTTTTCGAAGTCATCCAGCGCAAAGGCTCCCGCGGATTTGGCAAAGGAAATTTCAAGGCGCTGTTCGAATCGATCGAAATGGAGCAGGCGCGACGAGGGAATCTGTAGGCATGCCGAACGCTAGCGCAAAAACTGCTCAGGCCCGGACGACGACCAAGACGCCCGGAAAAACATCGTTCCGTTACCAGTCGGGATTCGGCAACGAGTTCGCGAGCGAAGCGGTCGAAGGTGTGCTGCCGCGGGGGCAGAATTCTCCTCAGAAAGTGGCCCATGGTTTGTACGCGGAACAACTGAGCGGCACCGCGTTCACCGCTCCGCGAGTCGTCAATCGACGGACATGGCTTTACCGGACGCGTCCGTCGGTGGCGCACAAGCCATTCGCGCCGATCAGCCCGGGAAGGCTGCGCAGCGCTCCATTTGACGAGGTGCCGACGCCACCGAACCAGTTGCGCTGGACTCCGATTCCGATTCCGGCTCCCTCGCAGCCTACCGATTTCATCGACGGCCTGATCACCATGGCGGGCAATGGCAACACCCATACCCATGCGGGGGTGGGAATCCACATCTACGTTGCCAACACCTCGATGACGGATCGTTTTTTCTACAATGCCGACGGAGAAATGTTGATCGTGCCGCAGAAAGGACCCCTGCTGTTGCGCACCGAGATGGGCGTTCTCGAAGCCGGGCCCGGGGAGATTGCGGTGATTCAACGGGGAATTCGTTTTCGTGTCGAACTTCTGGAAAACGAAGCGCGCGGTTACATCTGCGAGAACTACGGCGCGCTGTTTCGGCTGCCGGATCTGGGACCGATCGGCGCAAACGGACTGGCGAATCCGCGCGACTTTATGGCGCCGGTAGCGGCCTTCGAGGATCGGGAAGGCGATTTCAGGATGGTGGCGAAGTTTCAGGGAAGGCTCTGGGCGGCGGCGATTGATCACTCGCCGCTGAACGTGGTCGCCTGGCACGGGAACTACGTGCCCTATAAATATGATCTGGCCAACTTCAATTGCATCAACACCGTGAGTTTCGACCATCCCGACCCTTCGATTTATACGGTGCTGACTTCGCCTTCGGAGATTCCGGGAACCGCCAATGTTGACTTCGTGATTTTCCCGCCGCGATGGGTGGTGTCCGAGCATACCTTTCGTCCGCCGTGGTTTCATCGCAACTTCATGAATGAGTTTATGGGGCTGATCCGCGGAGAGTATGACGCCAAGGCGGAAGGATTCGTGCCGGGCGGCGCCAGCCTGCACAATTGCATGGCCGGTCACGGGCCCGACGCCGAGACGTTTGAGAAAGCGAGCAAGGCGGAATTGAAGCCGGTTTTTCTGGGCGACACCATGGCGTTCATGTTTGAAACTCGCTTGGTCTGCCAGCCAACGAAGTTTGCGCTCGAGACTTCCGAGCTCGACCATCAGTACTTTGAGTGCTGGCAGGGATTGCGGAAAAAGTTCAAGGGCCAAGGCACTTAAGCCGGGCGCCTGAGAGTCGGCTCAGCAGGCCCCAAAAGGGGCGGTTCAGGGCTTTCGGCATCGCTCGAGCGATGCCCTGATACGAAACCAATGAATCTAGAAACCTTGAAGACCGTGCGAAGGTCCGCTGACTCGGTGGATGCCGCGCATGTCCTGTTGCGCGATCTGATCGACTATGCGGGACTGTTTCCTCCCACCTCGTTGGCGATGGCGCCGGCTGTGGCTAACTACGATGCCTATTCGCGGTCGGAGTGGAACTGGATTCTGGGACGATTGATCGTTCCGGTCGTGCGCCTCGGGGAGTTCGAAGAAGCGTTGGCCGGATTCTCAACTCCGACGCCGGGAACAGGGGTGGTTCGCGACTGGCGGCTGTCAGTGCTTCTCGGTTCCGATCCGATCGCGGATGTCGCTCGCATTCGCGAATTCAACGCGCGGATGGCGAACTCTAGTTCCAGCGGGGCTGTCGTCGACGCGGTGGAACTGAAGGCTGCCAGTGCTGAGGAGGTCAAGCGGCTGTCCAGAGTTGTCCCGGCGGAGTTTGCGACGTACTTCGAAGTTCCCCTGTTCGATTGCGGCGACTGCATCCGGGCGGTGGCCGGCTGCGGGCGGAGGGCGAAGATCCGGATGGGCGGCGAGACCGCCGACAAGTTTCCTGCTCCCGCGAGCGTGATCGAATTCATTCGCCTGTGTGCGGAGGCGAATGTGCCCTTCAAGGCGACGGCGGGACTGCACCATCCGCTGCGGTCGGTGCACCGGTTTACGTATCAGCCCGATAGCCTGTCGGGGATGATGCACGGATTTATGAATGTTTTTCTCGCGTCAGCGTTCTTGCGGACCGGGATGGAACCGAAGCTTGCGACCCAGTTGCTCGAGGAGCAATCTAGTCAGGCGTTCCGATTTGACTTGGATGGGGTCGGCTGGCGCGAGCATCGGCTCAGCCGGAACGAAATCTCAGACACACGGCGGAGTTTCGCAATTTCGTTTGGGTCGTGTTCCTTTACCGAGCCGATCGACGACTTACGATCTCTGCACTGGCTGGAAGGCATCCTCCAATGAACCTGAGGTTGAGACCAGAGACTGGGGTGTGGGTAACTTCTTCCCTTCGACGTCGCTCGAGGCAGGCTCTCCTGGACTCGAATCATGTAGCCCACTTTCTCCCGGGGCGAAAGAGCTGGGCCAAGCTCGGACGCCCCTCCGGCGCCGGATTCCAAGAACGTCAGCTATGAAACCTGTTCTCGACGAGACCCACGATTCCAAAACGCAAAGTTGGTTGGAATCGGCCAACCTGCCCGAGGCGGATTTCCCGGTTCAGAATCTTCCCTTCGGCGTTTTTCGGCGACGCGATTCGAGCGCCAAGGCGAAAGTGGGAGTCGCGATCGGAGACCGAATTCTTGACGTCAACGGCTTGCTAGGTCATTCCTTCCTGACCGATGAGAAGCTGCGCTCCGCGGCGAACGCTTGCGCCTCCGATTCGCTGAATCCCCTGATGGCGCTCGGAACCGGTCCGCGGCAGGCTTTGCGCCGGCGTCTACATACGACTTTGCGCGAGGACGCGCCCGCTTCCATTCGACAGGCTGCTTCGAGTCATCTGGTCGCGCAGGCCGAGGTCGAGATGCTTCTGCCTGCCGTGATTGGCGACTACACGGACTTCTACGCTTCAATTTTCCATGCCACTCAGGTAGGCAAGCTGTTTCGCCCCGACCATCCGCTGCTGCCGAATTACAAGTACATTCCCATTGGCTATCACGGGCGGGCGTCTTCGCTGGTGCCGACCGGAACTCCGGTGCGGCGCCCGTCAGGGCAGACGCGCGATGGCGAGGGTGCTCCCGAATTCGGGGCGGCCAAGGCGCTCGATTACGAGCTCGAGCTCGGCTTCTTTGTGGGTGCCGGAAATCGATTGGGAGAAAACGTTCCGATCAGCGACGCAGAGCAGCATATTTTCGGAATCTGCCTGGTGAATGACTGGTCGGCGCGGGACATTCAGGCATGGGAGTATCAGCCGCTCGGACCTTTCCTGGGAAAGAGTTTTGCGACTTCGCTCTCGCCGTGGGTGGTGACGATGGAGGCGCTGGCTCCGTTTCGCGCGGGTGCGTTTGCGCGCGGAGAGGGCGATCCGGCGCCCTTGCCTTACCTGTTCAGCCAGAGCGATCAGGAGCACGGGGGTCTCGACTTGTGGCTGGAAGTGTCGGTTTTGTCGGTGCGGATGCGGGACCAGGGCATTGCTCCGGTGGTTTTGGGCCGAAGCAATTTTCGCGACATGTACTGGACCATGGCGCAGATGCTGACCCATCACACAAGCAATGGTTGCAATCTGCGCTCGGGCGATTTGTTGGCCAGTGGAACTGTGTCGGGCGCGGACCCGAGCGCGCGCGGTTGCCTGTTGGAACTGACTGCGCGCGGTCGAGATCCGGTTACCCTCCCGACTGGAGAGCAGAGGAAATTTCTCGAGGACGGAGACGAAGTCATCTTCCGGGGATTCTGCGAACGCGAGGGGTTCCGCCGCATCGGTCTGGGCGGTTGCCGGGGTACGATTCTGCCAGCTTCCGCGGTTTAGTCATGTTCGCTCGAATCACGCCCTGGCGACGGAGTTTGTTTCCCGTCCAATGAATTGTCTGCGTGCGTCGAACCGGGCGGCTGGTCCCTGAAACGTAAAAGCAAGCCGTCGTCCCATCAGTCCGAAGATCGCGCCATCGATCGCGCCAGGTCCGGCGTCGCTTCCTGGATCCTGACTCTTTCGCCGGCATCCGACACACTGGCCCTCGATCAGCGCGAGAATTAACGCGAACAAACGGATCACGACGAAGAAAAGATGATCTGGTCCATAGCGGCGTCCTCGGAAGCGGAAACCAAGTCCCGAAAATTCCCGAGGGAGGCCAGCGTTATTACTGGATTCGTATATAGTATCGGCGTCGGAAAAAGGAGGAACCTTGAGCGCTCCAAAGGATTCAATCGAGGCTAAGGACTCGACGACCAAGCGAGCCATCCCGCCGGCAAAAGAGGGCCACGGTCCGGCTGTCTTTGCCGGCTTTCTCGGATGGACGCTCGACGCCTTCGACTTCTTCTTGGTCGTCCTCTGTCTGACCGCGATCGCGAAAGAGTTTCAGCGCTCCGACAAAGAGATTGCTTTCTCCATCACGCTGACCCTCGCGTTCCGTCCCGTGGGCGCGTTCATCTTTGGATTGCTCGCCGATCGCTACGGCCGCCGCCTTCCGCTGATGCTCGACCTTATCTTCTACTCCGTGGTCGAGGTGGCCACCGGCTTCGCCCACAACTTCACCACTTTTTTGGTGTTACGCGCATTATTCGGCATTGGCATGGGCGGAGAGTGGGGCGTGGGCGCCTCGCTCGCCATGGAAAAAGTTCCACCCAAACTGCGCGGCTTTCTTTCCGGCCTGCTGCAACAGGGATACGCTCTGGGTAACCTCCTGGCGACTGGTTGTTTCTTCTTTGTCTTCCCTCGTTGGGGATGGCGTCCCATGTTTTTTATCGGAGGACTCCCCGCGTTGCTCGCACTATTCGTTCGTTTCAATGTGAAGGAGTCGGAAGTCTGGCACAAGACTCGTCAGCCCAACTGGAGCAGTCTGGGGCGCGAAATCCTCCGCCACTGGAAATTATTCTTCTATTTGACTCTGCTTATGATGATGATGAACTTTTCCTCGCACGGCACGCAGGATATGTTCCCGACCTTCCTCAAGCGGTTTTGGAACCGGACTCCAACCCAGGTCGCGGGGATCAATGCGATCTCCGCCGTGGGCGCAATTTTCGGCGGCACTCTAGTCGGCTTCCTCTCCGACCGCTACGGCCGCCGCCGCGCCATGGTCACTTCGTTTATTTTCGCGATCGCGTGCATTCCGTTGTGGGCCTACGCTCCCACCGTGACCGTGCTGGTGATCGGAGCCTTTCTGATCCAGTTCATGGTCCAAGGAGCGTGGGGCATTATTCCGGCGCACCTCTCGGAATTGTCGCCCGATTCGGTTCGCGGATTCCTTCCCGGATTCGCTTACCAGTGTGGCGTACTTCTCGCGAGTACGGTTCCAACCATCGAAGCGATTCTCGCCGAACACACCAGCTACGCTAATGCCATGGCCCTGACTGCGCTGGTCGTGTTCACGCTCGCGGCGGTGGCAGTAGCAGTGGGGCGCGAGAAGAAAGGCATTCAGTTCGGCTCGTGATCTCCAAGGTCAATGGCCCGGAAGCGGGGAGCCGCCGAACAGAGCAGCTAAACATTGAGTGGGATTGCTGTCCGAACGATCCCGAGCGATGGCAACGGATGCCACGGCAACCATGAACAGGTTCGGCTGGTTGGCGTTTTCGCCAGCGAGGACTGCTTATGGTCGCCGACGGAGAGCTACATCTGGATCGCTCGAGGATCCTTCCCCGTTTTCAGCGGCCTCTCGGCCGCAGTTTCCGCCAGAGCCGCCCGAGCACTGAGAAACGCTTCGCGCAGGATCAACTGGACCACTACGATAGAGACAAGCGGAATACTGACGAATACGGCGCCCTTCGGTCCGGTCGGCTTGAGCTCCGAAGCCACCACCGCAATTGACGAGTTGCTCAATGGATGCGAGATCGTTCCCTGGATGCAGCTGAACCAGCCCGTTGCCCGCAACCGCGATTCCGGCGGTCAGAACCAGCCCGGTGAACGTCATGACCCACACTGATTTTGGTTTCATCGCAGTCTCCGCAGATTGGCGGCCTTGTCGGCTTTCATGGGAGCACGCGGCGCACCAAAGGGGTGGCGCGTAAGTGATTGATTACATGGTAAAAACGCGGGTGAAATGCTGAAGCCAGTTGGACAGACTGTCCCAAGCGGAGACAATCGGGACAGATTGTCCTAGTTGGTTAGGCATTGGGAGCGTGAGAGGCAATCAATCGGCACTGCCTTGCAATTTGGTGCAACCCTGCACGTTTTCTGCCCGAACTCAAAGTTAGATACCTTGAGCAGCTAGAGTGTGACTGGCTCCGTTGCCACGAGTGTCGAGGGTATGATTTTAGCTTCGCGCGGTCGAAGGGTCGGCTTAACACCGAGATGCACCCCTGCCCATTCGCACATCCGTTCCATGATCGGGATTAACTCGTCGCCCGCAGGGCTCAAGCGGTAGTCGACCCGTGGGGGGACTGTGTGCGCACTCCTTCGCAGCACCAGCCCATCACTTTCCAATTCGCGAAGCTGTGCGGTAAGCACCTTCTCGCTCACGCCGTGCAGCAACTCTCGCAGTTCGCTAAACCGGTACGACTGGAACGAGAGGTGCCACAAAATCAGAACTTTCCATTTACCGGAGATGACATTCGACGTTGCCTGAACAGGACATCCATGATGGGCTTTCATCGCACACCTTTCACAGCCTTCAGCCAGCTTACAAAATTGTGCGTACTTCTCCCATCACCAACTCGATGATACGTTATGGCTCGAACGCAGGAGGGCACACTCTGTGGCTACCGGTCTTACTCCATCTGAGATGAAACGACGTGTCGCCGACCACTTTGAAGACTTCGTGAATAAGCGGGACGCGAGCGTCATCCATCGAAACATGACTCCAGAATTCTACGACCACGACGGTCCTGGCGGCAAGCCCACGGGCGTTGAGGGCGACGAACAAATGATGCTCAGGATGTACGAAGCGATGCCTGGGCTGCGCCTCACCATCGAAGACATGATCGCCGAAGGTGACAAGGTGGTCTGCCGCAATGTGTGGCGTTGGACAGACCCCACCACCCAGAAGAACATGCAGTTTCACGGCTTTGTCCTTTGGCGCTTCGAAGGTGAGCAGATCGCCGAGCGGTGGGCCACCGTGACTCTTCCCGCCGAAGGCGATTCTTGGTAGACGATGCACGCCGAAAGGATAGGACAATGAAGGTAGCGCTTTGCGGTGCGACGGGAAGAGCGGGCAGCAGGATTTTGAACGAGCTGTTATCGAGGGGTCACAACGTTATCGCGATCGTCCGGCAGGTCGGGTCCCTGGAGCCGCGCAAAGGAGTCGCAGTCGCCGTGGACGATCTTGCCGACTCGGATCGCACCGCCGAAGCGATACAGGGCGCAGACGCGCTGGTCAGCGCCTACGCTCCACCAGCGGACGATGTCGGGGAGCTTGTCCGCGTGACGAAGCGATTGGTGGAAGCAACCGCCCGAAGCGGAGTGAGTCGTTTCCTGATGGTGGGAGGGGCTGGCAGTCTGGAGGTCGCGCCCGGGCTGACTCTTTTGGATTCCGGGAAGCTGCCCCCGGAATGGCTGCCGATTGCTGCAGCGCACGCGGGTGCGCTCGAGGTTCTGCGTTCCTCGCCGATCGATTGGACCTCCCTCTGTCCAGCCGCCTACTTTGATCCGGGCGAGCGCACCGGCCACTTTCGACTCGGAACGGATAATCTTATCGTCGACCCCAAAGGCGAGAGCCGCATCTCCATGGAGGACTTTGCCATTGCGATGGTCGATGAGTTGGAAAAACCCGAGCACGGCAAAAGGCGTTTCTCCGTAGGCTATTAGTTGACACGCACCCTCGACCCAGCGTGGTCGTGTGCCATGACCACCAGTGCGGCCGGGCAGACTGTGCTAAGTCGTCTCATGTTCACGAATGCGTTTGAATCCACTTCAACCCTCTAGCTAGGGAGCGCCGGCGCGCATCTTTTTTCTTTGTCTGCTGTCACCGTGGTTGGCGGCAGCAGACTTTTCCGCCGCGTTTCTCAACCACGCGGCGGCTCTGCCTTCGGCCTCCGCCACTTGTTCTGGAAACATCTGCTGGAGAATGTTTTTCTTGCCCTGTTCGATTTGTTCGAGCATCGGGGCCACCGTTTTTTCCGCGACCAGGTACCACATGTAAGCGGAAATCGAGGGTTCGAAGCCCTCGGTTTGGCCATCGCCGTTGTTCGGAACATCCTTGCTCTGAGAAAAATGTTCGGCCAGGCGAAGTTGTGCCGAAAGATCACAGGCCTCGGCGGCTTCGACCATGGTCGAGAATGCATTGCTCTCCGTGCTCGCGGTGTCTTGTGTCGGGGCTTGCGAGTTGTTCATGGTCAGGAAGAGCAGCTCGGTGCGGCTGGAGACGCCCAGCTTGTCAAAAATGCGGAACAGGTAGTTCTTGATCGTATGCGCACTAAGGCCCAGAGCCTCGGCAATTTCGCGGTTGGTCATTCCCTCAGCCAGGTGCTGGATGACCTGGCGTTCGCGGACGGAAAGCAGTTCGATTCCCTTGTGGTTGGTGGCGCGAACCAGCGGTGAGTTGCCAAGCGCTCCGAGCGCATGATCCAGATCGACACTGCGCGCCCAGACTTGTCCCTCATGGACGCTGCGAATACATTGGCAAAGGCTCTCCAGTTGCTCTTGTTTGGAGAAAATTCCCCTCGCGCCCGCGCGAAAGCACTCGAGGACTTCATCGGGCTTCGAGGAGTCGAGCAAGATGACGCCCTTGATCTGGGGCCGGAGCGCACGCATCTCCCGCAACACCTGGGTGCCGCCGCCCGGCTGGTTATCCAAGGTATAACTGATGACCACGACGTCGATGGGGACTCGAGTGACGGCGGCCAACAGCTCTGCGGAGTTCGAGGCCGCGGCTACGACCTGCAGGCCGCGATCGTTGCGTAGAGCGTCAGCCAATAGTTGGGTGTGTATGCGCGTGCCGTCGGCCACTACAATGCTGACAAAGTCCGAGGCCACTTCCTCATGGGATGGCATCCAGTCTCCTGATATCTCGTCGTACCAACCAACCGAACAGGGGGAAGTAGGGGATCGTGTGCTCGAAAAGGCTAATGGTCGAGGGGGAGCTGAAGGCCGGCCAGAGTCTTCATTAGGTTGCTGTTGAAAATGTAGCACCAGACTCCGAAAGCGGCAAGCACGGAATTTGCAACCTATGCAAGAAAATGCAATTACGCCACTTTCTCCGTGGCCGTGCTATGGGTTGCAGCAAAATGCATTAGGATTAGTCCTAGGGGCTACTTCGATACGGCCTGTGCCGACCTCGCGAGGAACCTGCAACAACATCAATTCTATCAATAAGATAGGTGTTGCATGCCATGGGGTATGAGGAATCTCTCATGCGGACACCTCGATCCGCGCAGGTGCATGTACCACGGCTGTGCCAAAGAATATCGTCTCTAAGCCATGCACCTTCGTCATGAGAAGAGTGCCTTGGTCCAAATAGGGTCCGTGTGTCCTAGGAAGTTCTACCACTTGCACGTTCTTGCAGGTGATCATAAGGTTTACACACTAGATAGAAAACTCCCCCCAGGTAGTTAGTTTTGCCTTTTCCTCGGTCACTCCCCCGAATGTGGTGAACAGATTTCCCCTGCGCGATTAAGGGCCCCATTTTCCATGGGACTCAGAGGGCGAAGCTATGATCAGCACCGTCAATCAGAGCTACGACGCGGACATCGGGCTACGCCGATTTGTATCGCAGGAACAGGAAAAGGAAGAACTGCGCTGGTACGCTTTGCACACCAGAGCACGCCACGAAAAGGCGGTCGAGCGGCGATTGAGCGACCAAGGCATGGAGACGTTCGTGCCCACCACCCTTCAGGTGCATCGCTGGAGCGATCGCAAGAAAAAAGTCGAAGTGCCGCTCTTCAGTTGCTACGTGTTCGTTCGCTGCGCGTTGAGTGCGGAAGACCGAACACGCGTCTATCGGGTGGAGAGTGTGCACGGTTTTGTCGGCGTTCGCGGAGCGAGCCTGCCGATTCCCGATGATCAGATAAAAAGTATCCAAAGAGTTCTGACGCAGTCGGCGCCATGGCGTTCGTACCCGTTCCTCAAAGTGGGACAACGGGTGCGGATACGAGGTGGGGCGATGGACGGAGTGGAAGGCGTGTTCTTGTCGGAGAACGGCGACCACAGCCTGATCATTTCCGTGGATGCGATTCAGCGCTCGATGGCCGTGCGAATTGATGGGTACGATGTAGAGCCAATCTGAGGTAGGGCCAATCTGAGAACCAGTTTGAACAGATCGCCGGAAGAAAGTCTAGCGTCCGCCAACTAACCCATTCCCTCTAAGCAATCCGAGATTTTCTTACAACCTTCTGTCGGCCCACCCTTAAACATGTATCAACAAGAAATCGAGCGAATCAGCGAAGAGTTGTATTTCATTGCCGCCAGCCCGGTTACCCGCCGGCTGCGCGCGCAAGCGGAATTACTATCGCAAACGGACGTGCCAGTGCTGATTACCGGAGAGGCGGGCAGCGGGAAGACAACCGTCGCCCAGCTCATCCATTCGTTTTCGATTCGTTCCAGCTTCCCGTTCATGCGTGTCAAGTGTGCGGCGCTTACCTCCGATCTGTTGGAGAATGAACTCTTCGGGTACGAGCACACTTCCCCCGACGGACGGCCGGAATCGACCCCCGGGAAGTTCGAGCAGTGTGCCAAGGGAACGATGTTGCTCGACGAATTCGATGCCATGCCGGACGTGGTGCAACGGCAGCTTCTGAAACTGCTCGAGTCGGGAGGGTTCGTCAGGGGCGGAGGCCAGAACCCCATACGACCGAGTGTCCGCATCATCGCAGCCACGTCGGGCGATTTGGAGTTGGCGGCGAGGGAGAAAAAAATTCACGAAGAGCTGTTCTACCGCTTGAGCGTTTTCGAATTGCGCGTGCCTCCTCTGCGGGAGCGCCACGAGGAAATCCCGCTGCTCCTCGGCCATCTCATGAACCGGCTGGCCCAGCGCTATGGAGTACCGGCCCCGCGTTTTTCGAGCGGGCTGCTGGACGCATGCCAGCACTATGCATGGCCCGGCAATCTGCGCGAACTCGAAACCTTTGCCAAGCGCTTCCTGGCGCACGGCGATGAAGGAGCGGCGTTGCGCGAACTGGGTTCGAGTCCCGATCACGGCTTTCCGAGTAACGGTGAAAATGGCAACGGGAGGGGCGGAAATGGCCGCACGATCACCGGCGTTTACCCGCCGCATCGGCATACACCGGGAGAAAGGTCATCCCTGAAGTTGTTGGTAAAAAACGCAAAAGGTGAAGCCGAGCGCAGTGCGATTCGGCACGCGCTCGAACAGACACGCTGGAACCGGAAAGCGGCTGCCCGTTTGTTGAATGTCAGCTATCGTGCGCTGCTCTACAAAATCCAGGAGTATAGCCTGGCGCCTTCAGCAGAGTCGGCCCGACTTTTCGGGACCGACGGCACGCGGCAAGCGAGATAGCACGCACGGACGAGGACGGCGCGATCGAAACCGAGATCGCAAGGAACAGCTGCGATAGAATGAGCGTCGATTGGATTTGAAAATGGCTGAAAAGCATTGCTTAGGACCGAAACCCGTGACCGCGCATCGATCGATGGCCGGCGTGGCTCTTCTCGTGCTGTTGTCGATCGGAGCATGCGCGCAATCTGATTCCGCCCCGCGCCCAACCGCGCCTGCTGGTCCCGCAAATGACAAACAGGCCGGCGACAAGCCCGGTGCTGGCCGTTCCGATAGCTCCTACGTCATCGGCGCGAACGATGTTCTCACCATCAACGTGTGGAAAGAACCTGACATCTCACGTTCGGTGCCCGTTCGTTCCGATGGAAAGATTTCTTTGCCCTTGGTCGGGGAGCTGCAGGCAAGTGGCCAGACTCCACGGCAACTGGAACAAGACATCACCAAGCGCCTGCAGAGCTACATTTCTGAGCCCGAAGTCACGGTCATTGTGACCGATAGCAAGAGCCAGAAGGTGAACATCCTGGGGATGGTCGCTCGGCCGGGCGCCTATCTGTTGACAAGTTCGACCACCGTGCTCGATTCGATCGCGATGGCCGGGGGCTTCAAAGACTTCGCAAAGCAAAAGTCGATCTATGTGCTTCGACAAGCCTCGGACGGAACCCAGAAACGAATCGTTTTCAACTACAAAGACGTGATCAAGGGCAAGAATCCGGAGCAAAACATCCGCCTGCAAGCGGGCGACACGGTGGTGGTTCCCTAGTGGTGGTTATGAGTATTCGACGCTGTTTGATTCTGGGGTGCATGGTGGCCGCCTTGCGGGTTCTCTCGGCGGGGCAGAACCCGCCTTCGCAAGATCCCCCGACGCAGAACCCACCGGGCGAGAGTTCGAGCGACGCTGGCGCAAGCGACCGAACCGCGCCTGCTCCGGCACTTTCGGCCATTGCCGGGATGCAGGGCGGCAGCGTGGAGGATACCAGCAGCAGCTTGCCCCAGATACCGGCACTGCTTGGGGGAACTGGAATTTCTTCGAATTTCATCTCGGAGCTCGAACGCTCCAATTTTCTGCGAGCCGGCTTGAATGTGGGCGCGGCCTACGATTCGAACCCCTTGCTGCTTTCAAGCGGAGCGGAAAGCAACACGAGCGAGTCCATCTTCCCCAACATCAGGATTGAGGAATCGTCGCCGCGAGTGCGCTGGAGCCTGGGATACGCCGGCGGCCTGACCGTCAACCAGAGGTTTACCAATCAGGACGAGGGATCGCATAACCTGAATTTCGATTCGCAGTACCGGTTGAGCCCGCACGTCAACCTGCGGGTGGCAGAAAACTTTTCGATCACCACCGGATTCTTTGACGCGGGCAACGACGCCCAAGTCGAGCCCGGCGCGGGCGAGCCGAACTCCAGTCTGATTACCCCGATCTCCACCGAACGATCCAGCATGACAACGGTAGAGACGAACTATCATTTTGCCTTGAACGATCTCGTCGGGGCGAGCGGATCCTTTTACGATTTGCATTTCACCAACCTCCCCACCAACGTTCCCGCGGGAACCGTGCTAACCGATACGCAAACCGCCTCCGCCTCCGCTTTCTGGCTGCACCGGATCTTTGGCCCAGACTGGGCCGGCATAAGCTACCGTTTTGATCGGATCACCTTCAATCCGGTGGGCGAAACCCAGGTCCATAGCTTCCTCGCGGTCGACACGGTGAGTATTTCGAAACGAATTACGCTGGCGGGCTTTATCGGTCCCCAGTACTCGGAGAACCAGGGTCTGGTTCCGGGCGCGACTCTCGCCGCTCAATCGAATGCTTGGTCGGTGGCGGGCGGGGTGGAAGGCAGCTGGAAGAACCAGCATACCAGCGTGTCCGCTGGATATTCCCGAACCATCAGCGACGGCGGCGGCGTTTTGGGTGCGGTGCGTTTAGCGACCGTTCACGGCAATGTTCGCCGCCAACTGACTCCGGGGTGGGCGGCTGCTGTTAATGCGAGTTACGGAACGAACCAATCGCTGACCGTGCCCTTCGCGGACAGTGCGAGTTCGATCGACGTAACTTCGGCGGGCGTCTCGGTGGAACGTAATGTGGGGAAAAGCATTGGGCTTCGAATGGGTTACGCGCACGACTTTCAACAGCAGTTTGGAGCGCCCGGCCTCACTCCGACTAGCCCACTGCAGACGCTCGATGCCAGCCGGAATCGATTTTACTTCACGCTGTCCTATCAGTGGGCCAAGCCTTTGGGAATGTAGTCCAGGACTCAGTCATGGAAGAAGAACTACAAGAATCAAGCCAACTCCCCGATTTTACCGAGATCAAGGGAATCGTCCTCCGCCGGCGGTGGCAATTTCTCCTGCCCTTTTTCTGCGGCTGGGCGGTGGTGTGGGGAGTGAGTTGGCTCATCCCTTCGACCTACCGGTCGGGCACGCTCATTCTGGTCGAGCAACCTTCGGTGCCGGAGAAATATGTTGTCTCGAACATTGACACCGATATTCAGCATCAATTGGACAGCATCACCCAGCAAATTCTGAGCCGCACCCGCCTTCTCCGCATCATCGACTCTCTCAATCTCTATTCCGAGGAGAGGAAGAAACAAAGCCCGGACGATCTGGTAGAGAAGATGGGCAAAGACATCGAGATCGAGCTGTCGCACGGCGATGATCGGAAACTGTCTGCCTTCAACATTTATTACGCAAACCGCGATCCGAAGATGGCGCAGGCGGCCACGGCCGAGCTGGCAAACCTTTTCATCACGGAAAATCTTGAGCAGCGGCAGGAACGTTCCGAGAACACCACCAAATTCCTCGAAGATCAGCTGGATCAGGCCCGGGCAAAACTCGAGGCGCAAGAAGCGAAATTGCGCGTATTCAAAGACCAGCACCTGGGCGAGTTGCCCACTCAGACGCAGAGCAATCTGCAGATCCTGACCG
>Ga0302326_10004322_pt1 | contig 32931 bp, 48 predicted proteins | sample Palsa_T0_3_FD_202264 | JGI IMG/M metagenome (GOLD analysis project Ga0302326, IMG submission 202264) | Peat permafrost microbial communities from Stordalen Mire near Abisko, Sweden - Palsa_T0_3 | ecosystem: Environmental > Terrestrial > Soil > Palsa > Peat permafrost | place: Sweden: Abisko...
GACTTGATGGAGCAATATCGCGAGCTTCAACAGGGGTAATTCCTCCAAAACTCAGTATTGATAGGGTAAGGAGCACTTACCATGTTCAAAGTCTACTTAGCTGGGCCGATTTCGGGATTGACTTTCGACGGGGCACAGGAATGGCGGAATGAATTCACTCGCCGTGTGGACTCCCGCATCAAAGCCTATTCCCCACTTCGTGGTAAGGACTACCTCGCCAGTCTCGGTGTGTTGGAACAATCATACGCACAGTTCCCCCTATCCTCAGATCAGGGTTTAACCTCGCAAGACCGCTACGATTGCATGGGTGCCGACTTGGTGGTATTCTACTTGCTGGGCGCTCAGCGGATTTCCGTTGGCACGATGATCGAGATGGGTTGGTGCGATGCTGCTCGAAAGCCTGCGGTTCTGGTCATAGAAAAAGAAGGCAATCCTCATGACCACCCGATGGTGCGGCAGACCGTCCCGTTCCGCGTAGACAATCTGGATGACGCCCTCAAGGTCACAGAAATCATTCTGTTGAACAAGCGCGAGGCAACCAGTGAGTCAGCTTCAGCCCGTTAGTTTTGGCTTTCCGTATGGCCTCTCCGCACCGCTGCGGTTCGGCTATGCTCAATGCCCCATTTGCGGTAGTCGCCTCAAAGACGGTTACCGCGATTACATCTCTGAGGGCACCCTCTGCGAATCGTATTCCAACTGTCCCAACGGCTGCTGGGACTATGCGTATGCCTACGGCAACACGGATTACACGATCACAATTCGCGGACACCAAATCCGCATGGGTCACTGCTGGTCGCAGACGGCACAAGAGGGAGTCGATGGCAGCAACGCTCTCGATCTCGTGATCGCCGCCGCCCAGCAATGTCTGCTCGAAGACTACTGGAAGGGCGCGTTTGCCGCCCAACCTGTCCAGCCGAGCGGCCTGCGTCAAAACCGCTGGATGCGAGAGTAGCTAGTGACACAACTCGCAACCCACATCTACGATTCCTTTAGCTTGGTGCCAGCGGGTGTGATTCACTCGAATCGCTATTTGTTTCTGGGCATCTAAACGTTCTGGAGTCCAACTTTTTGCGACCTTGTTCGCTTGGGCCTGTTTTCTCTTCGGGTCTTTCCACATTTCCGAACGATTCGCTTTGATCTCCTTTAGCTTTTCTGGAGTTAGATTCTCCCACTGTTTAATGTGACTTAAGCTTTGTTTTGCCTTGGCATTCGGGCTCCCGTTAGCCGCCGCGTGGGTCGCATGGTGTTCGGGCTCATTCCACTTCTTTTGAACCGCCCTACGTATGGCCTCTCTTCGACTTTCTCGATTATCACGCCAATGTCGTGATACAACACCAGCTTCGTTTACGTAGTCCCAGCCAGCCTCACCGCCTTTGGCGATATTGTAGCATTTAGGGTTGTCTCGTTCTTCGTACACGAGTTCAATTTCCTTGAGATCGGCGGCTTCTTTGGTGCCGAATACAAACAACACTTCTTTGATGAATTTTTCTCGTCCATGCTTCTTTACGGCTTTCCGTAGTACCGTACCCGACCCAAGATACCCGTCGTTCACGTTCGTTGTTTTGTGCCTGCCAATGTAAAAATGAGTATTAACTAAACAGGTGGTTCGATATACAGTCCAAAATTGAGTCATGATATGTCCTATGATAGGGGTTTGGAAGTTGTAAAACTTCCCCATCCACGAGTAAATTTAGTCTGGATCACCGACCTCCACATGTCTGCGATTCCGCCCGGACGAAGGGGGGACGACTATGCGGGGGCGATATTTGATAAGCTTCGGTTCGTTCTAGACCTGACAGAAAAACTAAATGGGGTATGTTTGGTCGGCGGGGACGTGTTTCACAATAAAGTGGCGAAGTCCCCCGGAAATTCTTTAGCAACGATTGAACGCCTTATTCGGGTATTCGGCTCTTACCCGCTCGGTAGGGTCTGGGGAGCGGTTGGAAACCATGACCTCTTTGCCGACCGTATGGATTCTCTACCGTCTCAGCCGCTAGGGTTGCTGATTGCCGCAGGTTGCTATCGTGACCTGAACCGCGAGCCCGTCCTGTTCTCCAATGCCGATGACAGTGTTACGGTGAGCGTCGAGACCTTTCCTTATGCCACGGGGGATAAAACCCTTCAAGCCCTGCTGAACGCCCCGCCGCGCCATCCTGAAGCCAAGTATCGAGTGGGCGTTGTCCACGCTTACGGTGAGCCCGGTAATGGCGGCACCCTGTACGGTGAACCGAAGATCGGCTACAACCAAGTGGCTCATCTGGATTTCGACTTCCTGCTCTGGGGGCACGACCACAGCCGCAAGGAGACGGAGACTGTCGGCAACATCACTCACGTGAATCTCGGCTCCATGGCTCGGGCCGCGTTCTCCTACGATGAGAAGGATCGCCCCGTGGTCGCCGCCATCCTCTCCTTTGCTCAGGATGGAATTCGTTACAAGGAGAAAGACATCCCAGTCAAGCCGTTGGAAGTGGTCTTCGTGCACGCCGACAAGGGCGTCGAGCGAGCGGGCAAGGCGAGCAACGTTCTGGACTTCTTCTCGCAGATGGATGAAGCGGTGGATGGGCTCGAAACATCCGAGCCTCGCGAGATCGCGAAACAACTTTGTGGCGATGATCTTCAATTGTTGCAACTACTTCTTGAACTATGCAATCTCTCATGATAGAGTCAGTACATGAGAGCCTTCCTTAAGGGATTCATCCTCCCGATGGCGATCTTCATCGCGGCGTTAGAAGTCCTGATCCGTATTCCCCACGACAGTATTTGGTACGATGTGACTATGGGAACGTTGGTTGTGGGAGCAACTGTCGGGTCTATTGTTTGTGGCTGCAAGATGTCGAAACATTTTCGAGATATTCGGATTTACAAGCAAGTTCGAGCAGAGATGCCCCTCGGTGTTTGGCCTCTGGTGCCAAAGCCGCTGGAACCCAAGAACCTCCCCCGATGGATAATGAAAGTGGCGGCGAAATTGACCGCTAGACCTTAAAGGGAAAAATGATCCCCAAAGTTGAACGTAGAGACGAGCGTGCCATCAAGTCACTCTGGCATGTGATGATCGCTACGGTGGGCATCTACGAGCTTTTCGACTACAAACCTCGAACCAAGGCTGTCCGCAGGTTGCGAAAGGGTCTTGCCGTTGGCTTAGTCGCCTTCCACATTGATGCCGCGATATGCGATGCGCTCGATAGGCCCACCTTGTTTCAACGCATACTTTACCGCGTAAACGGTGAGTGAACATAAGGCTGGTTATCGGACGTTGCCTTTGTTTCTTATCAGTTGCGGCGGTAACGTCACTGAGTCGCCAACACACGAAAGTCTGGTAACGTAATGGCACGCTTGTGCCGATTTGATTACCACAGTTTCTAGCCAAAAGATCGTCTCCGCTGGTATAATGTCGGCATGATCGAAACAGATAGCAAACGCAGCCGCGAACTGGTTGAAGAAGCCTTTCAGCGTGTCTACCCAAACGACCTCACAAATGAGGAGTTGGCGGCGGCTATGGGTGTGGCACAGGTCGGTGACGTATCACCCCGCGTTTCGGAACTCAGGAATGAGGGAAAACTTCGTCGCACCGCAAATAAGCGTCAGGGCAAGACGGGAGGCAAGCAGGGATGTCACGTATGGGTTCCTAAAGAAGAGCGTGTGACACCCACCCCCAAAGAGAGGAAGCCGAAAGCTAAATCTGAAAAATCTTCGCGAGACGAACTACTCGGCGTCCGCGATGGTGTCCCCGCCAGCAAGATCATAGCCACAATCGTGCAGCGTATTCGGAAACAGCCCTCTTTTGTCCAGTTTGGTCAGGATCAACCCCTGCAAGAAAGCCTTGGTTCTCTCAATGCGTTTTTTGAGCTATTCTCCGTCAGATCACACATTCCTGTGGATGTCTACAAGCGGCAACGAGCGAAAATTTTCACCGCCGTAGAAGACTCACCAGTAGAAAAGAAGTACGCCGAAGCCTTAGATTCGCTTTATGGAGAACGATACCGAACCTGTTTCGCCGAGATCGTTGCGAAAGGAAAAGCCCAATGAAGCACGTTAAGCCCATCACTTACGATGTTAAAAACGCTCTGGAGCATGAAGGGGATCAACTTTCAAGCATCCCGAAGGCACTAATCGAATTCTCGGAAAACGCCATGCAGTATCGTGACAAGAGCGTTGCGGCTTTTGTCCAAGTTACTCTCGGTTTCAAAGGCGGAAAGTTGAAAAAGCTTGAAATCGCGGACAACGGCTATGGCATGGACGAAGACGATTTTGAGGCGTTCTTCCATTGTCACGGCACCAACCGTGAACGGCTGGCTGGTAAGCCCGGTCGCGGAAAATTTGGTCTGGGAGGCAAACAAGCGATCATGGGCCTCGGTGCCAAGAAAGCCCGCATCGAGTCTGTGAAAAACGGAATCCTCCATGTTGTTGAATGGTCACGAGACGACCACGCCAATTACGCTTACGAAAAGAAGGGAGCTACCGATAGACCGAATGGTACTTCAATACTTCTAGGTGGAATGGATCGGAAAGTTGACCTCGATCAGATCAAAAAGACCCTGCGTCGTGAGCATCGCAACGATTTGGGTCACAATGTTATGACGGTAAACGGCGACCGTCTCAGCTACACGGCACCAACATTTGACAGGGAAGAAACCTATCGTCCAACCGCAGAGTTGATTAGTCTGATTGGCAACCCCGTGCTGACTCTCCGTAGCACTCTAGAACCACTTTCAAAAGAAGAACGGGGCGTGCAGATCATGGCTAACAACGTCCTGCATGAGGACAACTATCTTGGCGACTTCACAACACGTCCCCAAGCTGCCAGAGTGTACGGTTCCGTTGATGTCCCGTTTCTCGAAATCGAAGACGAAGAAGGCGTGCCAGCTTACTCGTCAGAACGGTCACAACAGTTGAAGCGTGATAATCAACGTGTGGGGGTCTTGTTACCGTGGATCAACTCGTGTTTAGCGTCCTTTATCCGTGTTCTTGAAGAAGAACACCAAAAGATTCTCGACGCCAAGAACACAGAAGAGTTGCAGCGGCAAGCGGACGCTCTGTCTTCAGTTCTCACGGACGCATGGCGTGGGCTTGACATTACGCCGCCACGTCGAAAGAACCCAACGGACGGAATCAACACCCCCGAACTATCGGGTATCGAAACTCCAACTGATCCCATTCCCGGCGATGAAACTCCCGCATATCGCCCCACCAAAGACGGGGATGTAAAAGTGACCGAAACTCCTGATGGTGATGTCTTCATCCTATCGAAAGGCGATCACGGTGTTGGGGACAGGGACAGAGGCTCTTCTTCGGTTCAGCTTGGTGTAATAGACGAATCTGGTGATCCCGCAACGCTGGCTAAGAAGGTGACGAGGCAGCGTCACTCAACGGCTAAGATTACAGTCGGACTAGAAAACCTGACGAGTGCCTTTCCACGAGCTACGTGGGATGCCAATGAGTGCAAATTGACTCTTAATCTGGATACGGAAGAACTTGCTGGCATGGATTATGAGTCCGATCTTTTCCAAGAAAAGGGAACGCAGATCGCCATCGCTGAGTTTGCTGTAGTGCTGGTGCAGACGAAGAGCAACAGCAACACGTCAGAATTCGATCCGAGTCAACCCATCGAGGTTTTGGAGGCTGTGCGTGGTGCCCAGAATCAACTAGGAAAAGCATTTCACGCTGCCAAGGTAAAACCAGTTGAAGCAGGGACGCCTGAGACTGTGATACCTACGCCCGAACTCGTGGAGCCAACAAAATAACCCGCCCCACCGCGTGCTTGCATTCGACGCTCGGAGAGCGGTAGAATGGATCATTGAAGCCATGAAACAAACCATCCTCATCAACAAGAACAACCCGCGTGCAACGGTCTCAGTTGCCGAAGTCTGCGCCGTAAATCATTCAGATGATCCTCAGACTAAATTCTTTCAAGGGGAAGAATTTGACGGCGTAGTGAAAAGATTCACTGACGGCGGTTGGGAACCGATGGTTTCTCACAACGTCACCAAGACAAAATAACCCACCTTCCCCGCCATCCCGCGCCACAGCGTTCGCCAGCCGCGATGCAGCGGGTTTGCCGATTTTGGGGTATTATAGTAACAGGAGATTCCCATGCTCGGAGACTCAATCTATTCCGAAACAGAACTGAGGCTGATTAAGCATTTCGGCTTCGAAAATGCCGTGGGTCATGTGTTACCCGCCCTGCTTTACCCGATGATGGCGAGCAAGGCGTTCATGATGGACGACCGAACGGAGTACGCCTCGGCTCTGCGTCGGTGCCTTGCAGCGTTTGAGAAGGGTGCTTATCGCGGCACTCCTGAGTGGGACGCGCTCATCGGCGACCCGTATGTCCCCAGCACGAACGACCCCGAAGACTACGATGATTTTGGCGGAAAATAATGGCTAAGGAAATGAAACTGCTGTTCAGCCTGACCAAGAAGGATTTTGAGATTCAGACATTCTGCACTGGTGGACCGGGCGGGCAGCATAAAAATGCGAAGCAGAACGGCGTCCGAGTCATCCACAAGGCTTCAGGAGCGCGGGCAGAGCACCGCGACGGGCGGGATCAGGCGAAAAACAAAGAAGCGGCGTTCCTCAAGCTGGCAAAGAACGACAAGTTCTTGAAGTGGCACAGGGCTGAGGTCGCCCGTCGTTTGGGGCAACTCGCCAACATCGACCATCTGGTAGACGAGCAGATGCGTGCACACAACCTGAAGATTGAGGAATTCTAATGCGAGACTTTGAGCTTTTCTGTGCGGGTTGCGCGAGGCCGATGTCCTATCAACGGGCGTGGCGGGAACCACTGAGCAAATCCTTGGTCTGTGGTAAAGAGTGCCTCGACAAGGTGCAGCTTGACTACTGTGGTATGATAGTGGTGAAACCACAGGAAGTTAATGGCTAACATCAACACAATTTCGGACATCTTTTTCACGTCGGACTACCACCTAAACCACGGCAAAATCCTGTGGCTCGGGAAGGGACGCCCGTTTGGCCCGCAAGCCCAACTCATGGAATTGGGCAGGAAATGGTCTGCCGCCGAGAACTACCTGAACGTCGCCAAAGGTCTCCTGAAGGAGGGTAAGGTCGCCGAGGAGTCCGTAAAGGTTTTCGCGGATGACGAAGCCGCCCTGAAGCACGAACTCAAGGCGTTGGAAGCCATCGGACTTGCGGAGATGAACGAGGCGATCATCGAGCGGCGTAACTCCGTGGTCAAGAAGAGTTCCCGCATCTACAATCTGGGTGACGTTTTCCTGAACTGCACGCTGGAGCAGGCTTTGGCTTGGCAGAAGCGCCTCATCGGACAGAACTTTCTGCTTGAAGGCAACCACGACAGCATTGCCGTGCAGATGGCTAAGCACGGAGCGTGGATTTGGGTTAAGGACAGGAAGCGCATTGATGTCGTGATTCCTCCGGGCATCATGGACGCCAACCAGACCAAGCACAAGGTCATGCTAAGCCACTATGCTCACCTGACGTGGCACGGTTCCAATAAGGGCGTATGGCACCTATATGGGCATTCTCATAGCCAGTTAGAGAACTGGAAGAACCGAGTGTTGAGCAACATGCTTTCGTTCGACGTGGGCGTGGATTGCTGGGATTTCTACCCGGTCTCTCTTGAGCAGGTCATCGAGAAGATGAAGCCCAAGATTGAAGCGTGGAAGGCGTGGCGTGCAAGTCTGCAAGAGGAGATGGACTTTTAATGTACTATCACGTCACACCGACCGAGAACGTGTCACGTATCATGAGTGAGGGTCTCGTCCCCCAACGAGGCCCTCGATCCGTCCAGATGGAGACCGAGGACGGCATCTATCTTTTCAAAACGATGGAAGGCGTCGAAAACGCTCTCTCCAATTGGCTCGGCGAAGAGTTTGAGGATGATTCCCTCACTTTGTTGGGGGTAGAACTCCCTCCTGAGGCTCAGAAGAGGCTCAATGAACAGGGGGACGACCACGCCAGCTATGAAATCGTCGTGACCACCACTATCCCATCGCAGTACATTCAAATCCTGTCCGAAGACATCTAAAATCGGGTATTAGACATGAGAGGTAAGACATGTCTGAAAAACTCTATGACGCGGCTGCTCCGCAGCCCATACCCGTTGGCGACGGCATCGATGTAGCCGTTGTTGCAGCCGAGCGGCTCAAAGAATTGGGCCTTAACGAAATCGCAGAAGATATCGAAGCCCGCATTCGTCTCGGTGAACGCAAGTACGGCACCCGCCTGAAGGCGTTCAACGGTCGAGATGCATACATGGATGCTTACCAAGAAATTTTGGACTTTCTGAACTATACTATGCAGGGAGTTGTGGAGAGACGGGAGGGGTGTCAAAACCTTTTTGATCGTGCCGTATCCCTAGCCGTAGATGTTCAAGGGCTCATGAATGGAAAAGGAACGAATTTGTAAGAAGTGCGATACACCAAAACCCATTGGTGAATTTGCACTACACACACCAAGCGGGGGTGGGAGGCGTCAAGTCTGTAAAATATGTTGCGGCCAGCAAATGAAAGACTGGGCGGCGGCTAATCGTTCGAAGGGACTTTGCCATTGTGGAAAAGCCGTTGTGCTGGGCAGAAAACAATGCTCGGTACACACGAAGCGGGTAACTGCGGTTGCGAGGAAGAACAGAAAGCTAGGTCTGTGTCATTGTGGTAAACCACCCGCGCAAGGCGCAAAGTGCGAACAATGTGCTTTACGAAACAAAGAATGGCTTAAAAAGTTGCGGCAGGAAACGTTGCAAGCTTATGGCGGGAAATGCCAGTGCCCATGCGGGTGTACGGTTGATGAGCCCGAGTTCTTAAACGTTGACCATATAAAGGGTGGGGGCAGAAAGCAGCGAACAGAAGCTAAATGTCCCGCCAGCGGAGCGCCATTTTATTCGTGGCTGCGTAAACACGGATTTCCCAAGGATGAGTTTCGCCTGCTATGTTGGAATTGCAATTGTTCCCGAGGAATGTACGGGTACTGTCCACGAGAGGAGGTTCAGAAGCAGTGCAAGAAATCTACCAGCGTGTAGCCGAGCTTTTCACGGCTAAGATCAATTCGGTATTCGAGTCCGAAGCCTCCCTTGAGGCCGAGTTTAAGCGGTTCTTCGCTCTTCCAAAACCAGAGGTTACGTCCGAAGAGCTTTTCAAGAGCGTTGCCGCCGAAATGAAGAAGACCCCCACGGGGATCGAATTCAGCCGCACTGACTATTGGGCGGGCATCATCTGGAGTGTTCTCAAAGCCGCATGGCTCGAAGCGGGCCCAGAAGTCAAGTCCGATCCCACGGGCTACGATAAACTGCAAATCCTGAAGCTCACCCACCCTCTGCTGGATTACAATCTCTTCACGCAAGTGCTTCTGAACCTTCAGGGTTACACAGGGATGCAGTATGCCGTTGGGGATGCCCAGAAGGAAATGGCGGGCATCAAGGAAGGCTGGAAGCACCCAAAACTCGACCCATTTGCACCCAAAGCCAAAAAGATCAAGGAAGCCAAGACCACAGATGAGCAGAAATTCAACCATCTCATCAGCCGCGTGCGTGCGGTCAACCTGATCGCCCAGTTCGACGGGCAGGTGAGCTTCCGCGTGAGTCCGATGGGAAGTACCCCAGCGTTTGCGGACAGCCGCAACCTGAGCATGATCGGCGTCGGCGGCGACAAATACCTGCGGGTGTTCCCGCATCTCAAGCCGTACTACATCTCTTGGCAGCCGGGAACGACGCCACAAGTTACGACACTCAAAGGCAACTACCCAGAGGGAGCCGTACTGACGGCCGAAGGAATCCCGTACCTGTTCACGTCGAAGTCGGGCGGTGACATCCTCAACGAGGTCCTGTTCTCTCGCAAAATCATGTACGAGGTCTTCCGCGATTTCGACATCACCAAAGAGACCTGCATCATGATTCCTCGCATGAATTCCGTGCTGGTAGTGACGGCGGTGGACGGGGATCACATCAAGAAAACTTTCGAGCGCCTCAAAGCGGTTTACCCTGTACTCGAACTGTACGAAGGTGCTAGAATCAAGGAGCTAACAGATGAAGTGGAAGGTGTTTCGCAATAGTCGTTCGGGGGAGCGTGATGCTACGCAACATTCGAACCAAGATAAAGCGCATCTATTCTGCCATGATCCGAGGGGCTGCCAATGCATTTGCACGTTGTGCAAACATGCGGCACGTCGGGTGAGGAAGTTGCGTCCGTGATCGAAAAGTTAGAATTCGCCGAGCAAGTTCTGACAAAGCAAGCTAACATGTTGGACACGTTGGCGAGCAAGCTGGAAAGCGGTACGCCGCCTCTCCTCGTAGCGGATTTGCTTCGTCAAAGTGCGGTTCTGGCTCGGGAATCCGCCAAAAATGTATGGCAAACTGGGGGTAAGGTGCAGTGAAGGTAACTTACGACCTTTGCCCAACGGCAGTGAATTGTCCCGACCGTCCCGCTCAAAAGGGTAAGTGGATGGTGTTCTTCGTTCTGAATGGCGTGGAATTTACGACCACAGCGATCTACAACGAGGAAGAGGCGAAAGAGATTTGTCAACGAGTCCACGGTCGGGTTACGGAGTGGGCACGGGGCGATGCTTGGGTGGAGGAGACTGATGAAAAAGCACATATTCAAGATCGACGCTGAGGGCGACACCGTTTACATCGAGGCCGAAGACAAGAAGGCGGCTCTGGCTCGCCTGACTGAGGTCATGGGACCGATTCCCGCATCTCTTCTCAAGTGGGGCACGGTTGACAAGTTGCCGAAGGGTGAAGAACTACTGTGAACGAAGCAAAGAGACTGATCGTCCAACGGCAGAAGTTCGTGGAGAAGGTGATTCAATTCGTCCACGACCTCCTGCGGGCAAAGGGCAGTACGATCAAGTACGAGCAGCACAGCGCACACACGTATCACCTTCGCGAGATGGAGTTCGATGGGTTCAAGTTTCAAGACGAAGGCTCCTTCACGATGTTCGGCGGTGACGGGGTGACGATCTGGTACAAGGGTTGGAAGGTGTTTGAAGTTGAGTACCACGATCTCAAGGAAGTCACGGTTAAGGAATTTGACCTCACCATGCCATGCCCCGACTGGCAGGCACCGTTGAGAGGTCTGATGCGGTCTGGCGTCACTCGAATAGCGGCGAAGATAGACAGGGAGAAGAAACGAGCCGATGTTCGGTTCCTTAAGGATATGCAAATCGGCGCGGCCCAGAAACAGCTTCGGAAGGAAATGGAAAGACTCAGGTTGGTGAACTAATGGCTGGCCTCAAATACCGTAAAACCATCGGCAATGGAATATGTCCCGTAGGGGACAAGGCATGGTGTGTTCATTGTGATGAGTGGAGGTTTGAACCCAACCCAAATTACGATCCCAGTAAACCCCACCACGATTCGGACAACCCTGAGGATATATCCGTGGGCCGTGTTCCATGCGACCCGTCCAAGTGCGATTGCAAATGCCACACCAAACTCCATAAGTCGAAATGCTTGTGCGCCGTGGTGGAACTCGATGGCCCGTGGGATTCTCCAGTCGGTTGTTGCAGGGATTGTGACTGTTTTTGTCATATCGCCGAGGAGAAGGAAGCTGACCGCACCGAAAAAGCACGCAAGGCCCTGTGGGAAGCGGAGTTGAAACGGCGAGATCGGGAGAAGTTCAAAAAAGAGGGTGTGCGTGATTGGGAGAAGAAAGTGTTGGAATACATCATGTGCGACCCCAGCAGCGTGAACTACAAATACCGCATCTTCGTAGAGGTACTGTCTTTCCAGTCCGATATGAAGAAAGCGATGGCTGAGGTGTCAGAAACGGGCGCTCAATTCATGGAGCGGATGTTATTAACGCCTTGGGGACACACCTACATCAAAACCCAATCACTCTCTCGTGCTAAGGAGGCATAATGGCACACATACTGCATTGCGACGGCTGCTCCGCTCAGGACGGCAGCATCGACGGCAACACCAAGGTCGCTACGAATCAAGCTTCGCCGACCATCAGGGTCACTCGGGACACGCAGATTTTTGGGATGAAGAGAGACCTGTGCAACCGCTGTATCGCCAAGATCATGACGGTTTTACAGCTACCCATTGACACGCCAGCTATCCCCGAGGCTCGGAAAGTGCCGCCCGTTGTCGAGCCTCGGTTCGACCACCCGCACTCGACCACGTTGCCGCTGGCTGGAGCACACTAAAAATAATTTTTGATTTTCCTATCGAAAATTCCGACTTTCGTGGTAGTATGTAGTAGGTGAGCAATCACCGAAAGACATTATGACCCGTTTAACCCTATCATCGTTGCGACTGTATAGCTACCTTAGTGGCTTCAGCGGCGGTGTGTTCGAGGGGTTGAACTAATTAGACCCGAGTTCGAACAAGCCGCCTGAAAAGGCGGCTTTTTTCATTTGTACTGAGAGTTTTGCATGGTTGGGTGAGCGGTTAAAGCCAACTGCCTGTAAAGCAGTCCCTCCTAGCGAGGTTCGTAGGTTCGAATCCTACACCATGCACCAAGTTTGGGTGATCGACGTAGTTGGAGAGACGTGGCAGGCTGTAACCCTGCGGCCCCTAGCGGGCCTAGGGGGTTCGAATCCCTCCTCACCCACCAAAGATCGACACGAGTTCCCGATAATCGGAAAATCGGACAGAGATGTGTTCATGGCGAAACTGGCAGACGCGACGGGCTGAGAGTCCGTTGGGGCTGATACCCCCGTGGAGGTTCAAGTCCTCTTGGGCACACCAATTTTGATGTGCTTTATTACATCAGGTCGGTGGTTTGATGCAATAAAGTATATCGAAGATGACAGGGAACTGGTATACCAGTCCGTAAATGTCATTTTCACTGAAATAGGATTTTCAACAGGTTGTTGAAACATGCGGCTGTGGTGGAATGGTATACACGTATGCTTGAGGTGCATATCCCGCGAGGGATGGAGGTTCGAGTCCTCTCAGCCGCACCAAAGTTTTGCCGGGATGGTGGAATTGGTAGACGCACCGCGTTCAGAGCGCGACGAGGGAAACCTCATGGGGGTTCGAGTCCCCCTCCCGGCACCAAAACTCAGTATTGAACCTATATGGTATGTGAAAATTGTGAAGGTTCAAATGACGGGTTGTACGGCAGCGGTCGATTCTGTTCACAGAAATGCGCTCGTGGGTTCGCTACGAAATCGAAGCGAGCGGACATTAGTCAGCGAGTTTCCGCGAAGCTCCGTGGGCGATTGATAGGAACTGCACAGATGAGAGTGGGGCCTGACGCAAGACGTGACAAACTCTTTCAGAACGGGCATTTCTCATCAGAGGCTCAGAGCAAACGCCGTAAGGATCAGATCGCGACTGAAACGTCGATGGCGGTTCAGATGGAGGCAGAAGGCTTCAAGATGTACCCGCCTTCGGTCGTCTGTGATCGGGTCGCCGTCAAGGACGGAAAAGTTTTCTTCGTGGAGTTTAAGAAGCACTCAGGACAACGGCTGAGGCCCGGGCAACAAAACGTGCGTGATCTCGCACCTGAGATGTACTTGATTCGGTATTTGCAACTTTAAGTCGGAATGGTGGAATTCGGCAGACACACCTGTCTCAAAAGCAGGCGTCGAAAGACGTGAGGGTTCAAGTCCCTCTTCCGACACCAAATTTACTCGAAACGCCATGTTTACTGGGCAGTGGATATCGCCCTCGGAGTGAACATGGCTTAATCGGCACATTTTGACCGATTAGACAACGAGTTACAGGTTTAATCGGCACAAAGATGCCGATTATGCGTGGGTGACGGGAATTGGCATACCTCAGTGATTTAGAATCACTGGCTTTAGGGGTTCGAAGCCCCTCTCACGCACCAATTTTGTACAACCTTCGCGGGTTTCCGAGAAACATGAACACGCGGAAATCTTGTACATGCCCGAGTGGTCAAATTGGCAAAGGCGCTCGTCTCAAAAGCGAGAGATTCTGTGGGTTCGATCCCCACCTCGGGCACCAATTCGAACTTCCAAACCCTTTAATATGCAATGCGAGGGTTGTGACGGTTCAAATGACGGTAGTTACGGAAGCGGGCGGTTCTGTTCCAAACGGTGTGCGTGCTCTTTTGCCACGAGAAATAACCGCGAACAAATCAACGCCGCCGTCTCTAACAAATTGAGGGGTCGTAAGGTCGGCGGTCATGGGTTTAAGGTCGGCTATGACCCCAATCGCGGCATTACAGGTCCATCCGCTGAGGCTGTAAAAGCAAAAATCTCCGAAAGCGTTCAAGCGTATTTTCGAGAGAAAATAGCGTCAACCCCGTTCGACCAACTTTCCCGCGTCGAGAAAAAGAAAGCCGTGCTCGCGGAGCAAGGCGGCGTCTGTCTGCGGTGTGGGCTAAACGAGTGGCTCGGGGAACCGTTAACGTTAGAGTTAGATCACGCGGACGGTAACCATTCAAACAATGACCGCTCTAACCTGCGAGTTCTTTGTCCGAACTGCCATTCCCAGACTCCAACGTATTGTAAACAAAAACGATTGCTTACCGTGATTTCCTAGCCGAATCCTCCCCCAGCATGGTAGAATAGTGGCATGTACAGGCCAATCACCGCCCGTTGCTGGAATATCCCCGCCTCGGCGAATTGTCCGGTGCAGTTGTGCATCATCAGCGACGAGCGCGGGCTGGTCTCCCTCGACAACACGTCTCGCGGCTGGCACCCGATCAACAACCCGGAACTTCTTCGCTTGACGCTGTTCAAAATCTGGTTGAATAAAATGGAGCTAGACTAATGAGACTCATAAGACTGGCAGTTAGCAATTGTTGCGATCACCCCGCCATTAAAGCGATTGTGGTGGACAACGACGGGCCTCTTGGCGTCGAAATACGATCACTCACCCCCGAGGAACTCAAGAAAGTGGTTGACACCTACAACGCGGTCGCCGACGCTGCCGAGGGCTCGAACCACCTGCCGTACCAGATGACGTTCCAGCTTCTCAAGGAGAGCGACATTGCGGAGCCTGTCGTCTAGTCAGATCGAGGATGTCGTTGCTAGGTTGAAAGCCCAGCACCCCGAGGTCTGCGTGGGTAAAGTCCCCGTTCAGTTCTCGCCCGATCAAGTTCGCAAGATGTTGGTCGAGGTCAGCAAGGAACGACCGAAGATCAAGGTCGAATTCGACTGCGGGGCGAAGCGGTGCGACAGCACGTCCTGCTCGCATAAGAAGCGAGCGATGGGGATGTACGTGATTTTTCCCGATGGCACCGAGAAGTCGCTGGACATCGGCTTCATGCGGGTGGGCGAGATGAAGGGATTAGAGGAGCTTCTGAACAGCTTATGAAACACGAATTGTGGGAAATTTTGGTGCCGACCATTGATCGGACCCAGACCGAATACGTTAAGGGCTACCACAAGAAGTGGGACGCTAAGGTTCGCGCCATCGCGGGCGGGGTGACTATCCGTCCGGTCGAGAAGGGTCAGTGGGTCCACCCCACCAGCAAGAACCTGATCGCCGAGCGGATGATCCCCGTCAAGATTAGCTGCACCAGACAGCAGATCGAACAGATTTGCTGGATGACCGCCAAGTATTACGATCAGGAAGTCGTCATGGCGTACCGTATCAGTGAAGAAGTCCTGATGGTTCATAAAGACGGGATGATCGAATAGTCAGTATTACCCCTATGGATGATCGCGACACATTCGACCGACGTTGCGTGCAGGAGATGCTCCAACTAAAGATCGTGAGTGAAGCAATCCGCCTCGCCAAGAGTCGAAATGACACCGAAGCGGCGGCGATGCTGGTGCAGAAAAAGCACGAACTCATGATTCAATCCATGGATTACGTGCTCCAGCACATGGAATACTTGGACGAGCCGACCCGAGAAGGTTGGTACGAGTGTGCGGCCCAATTGCCGCTGGTCATCGAGCGAGAAAAACAAGAACTGGGGATAGACGATGCCGAAATATCAGGTTGAATACAGCGGTACGATGGAAGTCGAAGCCGAGTGTGATCTAGAAGCCGAATGCGTTGCGGCGACGATGTGCCGCCCCGACAACTGCCGTGTGATATCCAGTGACGAGGAGGACGGAGATGCCAGTTAGACTACAGGAAGTGCCTGACGGATCGTTCGTTTGCGGGGCTCATCATGACAAGAAAGTTGTCCTCATGCTGGCATCGGTGCCGATCCCCCGAGGCTGTGAGGAATGTACACGTGCGGCGTTTGCGGAAGCCCTAGAAGTGGCGTTATCGGAGATGCGTGAAGCTACCAACCAAAATCGATAGCTTCACGGGAGTTTGGGCTTTCCTGTCCAACTTTCACCCCGGCGAAGTGCAGTTGTGGGTCACCGCTGACGGAGTGGTGTACGCCCACGAGGTGCATTCCCCAAAACCGCCCATGCCCGATGCTACGGTCGAGGTGTACGCCTCCGTCGAACATGCGTATCAGGCGGCGAAGACGCTTAACGCTGCGGTACGAGAGAAGTTCCGGTTCGCTGGCGTCACTCCCGGGCGAGCGAAGAAGATGGGACGATCTTTGAAGTTGCGTCCCGATTGGGAAGAAGTCAAAATCGACATCATGCGTGGTCTGCTCATGCAGAAGTTCAGGCCGAGCATTCTCAAGCGAAAGCTGCTGAGCACATTTCAAGCTGAATTGATCGAGGGCAACTACTGGCACGATACGTTCTGGGGCGTGTGCATGGGCAAGTGCGACTTTCCTCATGCAGCCCTCGGCGAGAACTGGCTTGGCAGGCTGCTGATGGAAGTGCGGCAGTTTTATGGGCTGGGGATTACGGAACCGATGTGCAAGCACGGCAAGACCAAGCGTCAGGAATGTGGATCGTGCGCGGGCGGTTTCGATAACGCCTCACCGCAAATCGTGGAGGATGAACTGTGAAAGCCGTGAAGAAATCCGCCAAGGCTAGAGTTTGGACGGGTCGGAAGAATGTCGTTGTGGAAGGCACGCGGGAGCCGCTGATCGTAGATGGCGTGCAGCCAAAGTACACGAACCGCGAAGGCACCATCGTCGATCTTCCCATCCAGTTGTTCCATGCGGGGCGGGTGTGGTGGTTGTACTACGGATACGATCATCAGACGGGCGGATTCAAATCCAAGAAAGCTGCTGTGTCGTGGTGGACACACGGAGGACGATAATGTACCGAAGACCTGAGAACCTCGACAAACGAATTGACGACATGTTGTTTGAGAAGCTGATGGACATCGCCGCCTCAGAAGCGGATGGATTCATGGAGTTCGGTGGGCCGGGACTTCACTTTGAACGTGCGGTGCTATCCGCCGCGAGGCGCACGCTGGACGCGATTGATGCCAAGGCGAAGACAAAGCGGCGAAAATAATTTCCGATTTTCCTAGCTAAAATTCAAACTTCCATGGTATTATAGTAGAGAATCGGGACGGGCGCAGATTACAGAGCTAAGACACTGTGCCCCGACCACACAGACTTTTATGAACACAATGCGACCAACTCCGATGTTTCGACCGTGCATCTACCCTATGGTGCGTGGGGGAGACGTTCTGTAAGAACGCTTTATACCCCGCGCTGCCAAGCGATTTCGGGGTGTAAATCGGTAGTTGGGAGCCGACCCGCTTTGGAAGCGGGAGATAAGATCACTGGGAGTTCGAATCTCCCCACCCCGACCAAAATTTAGATGTACCCGCTCTGCGAAAGCATCGGGCCTGTTTCGGTGTATAGAACGGTAATCCGGTAGCCGTCTCGCTTCGGATGCGAGTGTCAATACGACCCTAGAGGTTCAAATCCTCTTACGCCGACCAAATTTTTCGACTTCGACCGTATTAGTATAGAGGTACGGTCGAATGGAAATATGCAATTGCGGTAACGAGGTTGAAAAGCTCATCGTCGAGCTTTGCCCGCGTTGTTATAAACGGGCCTCGAAGCAAAGAGAACGTAATAAACCCGGAGCTAAAGAACATCGTCGGGCGCTAGATCGAGTATGGTGTGCAGTACGAAAGGAAGAATTAGCGTCATACCGACAGCAACGAACGCAGAACTTGAAGATGAAAGCTTTCGCCCTGTTAGGAAGCAAGTGCTCGTGGGCTGGATGTACGTGGGATGATCCGCGAGCTTTGCAGATAGATCATGTCAACGATGACGGGAGTGAAGAAAAACGAACACTCGGCAATAATCAACCATCGTTGTATATTCGAGTGATTAAAGCGACTTCGCAGCATGAGGAACCGCAATTGAAATACCAGCTTCTCTGCGCCAACCATAACTGGGTGAAAAGGTGCGAGAAGGAAAGTGCTAGGCGGAAAATCGCCTAAGGTGGTTTTAGGCGGTAAACCGTATAAAGATTCGGTGTGTAGCGCAGCGGTAGCGCACTTGTCTGGGGGACAAGGGGTCGCGAGTTCGATCCTCGCCACGCCGACCATTTAGTGGATGCTTTGCGGTCGTCAGACCGCGAGGAGTGGACAGGGGGTTCAGAATTCTCTCCCCGCATCCCAGAGTTTCGGCGATTAGCGCAGCCCGGTAGCGCACCTGCCTTGGGCGCAGGGGGTCGGGGGTTCAAATCCCTCATCGCCGACCAATACCGAGGAAGGCGTATGAATGCTGGGGCGGTGTTCGAACAGGTGAGTTCAATGCTCACTTCATACGCCATCGGAATTTACTAATTTTTCGAGAATGCTCGCAGTAGCGGGCTCGTAAGATGGCAGCTTGTCAGTAGGGTCGCCCGCAGGGGCGGTGGGAGTAGTACCGAACGCAGGGTGGTCACCATCTTCTCGAAACCGTTGGCTACGTCGGATTCGTCCCCGGCAGGGGATGATTGGGAGCACGACTGGCGTTCACTGGCGGTAAGAGTTTCAGGGTGTAGCTCAGCTTGGTAGAGCGCACGCTTCGGGAGCGCGAGGTCGGAGGTTCAAATCCTCTCACCCTGACCATTTTATGGGGTTTTTGAGAAAACTCGTGGCTCTTTTCCAGCGAAAGCAGTATCGTCCTATAGGGACTTGGTAAATACCGAACCCTATATAAGAGGGACACATGGCAAAGATTCGTGTCGGCGTGGACGGTCACGAGAAGGTTGACGTAAAGACCTTTGACCCGTGGAAGAAAGCCGCAGAGAAGGGCGAGAAGATTTCGTTCATCGACGTGTGGCTGGCCGAGAGCCCGGTGACCTTGGAAGAGAAAGCCGATGCTGCACGTGAGGTCGAGCATCTCACCAAGCTGGCGGGCGGTAACGACCTCTACCAAGGATTTGAAGCGGAGCTTGCCGAGATCAAGAGCAAGCCGTTTGATGAAGTTCTGAAAGAGCAGGGACAGATTGAACTTTCGGAAGATACCGCTGATGCGGCACCGAAGGCAAAGAAAGCAACTGCATTCTTCCCTGATTTTTAAGATTCACCTACCACGTGTAGGAGGAACTGGGGAGTCGATCTTCGATTCCCCTCAATGCCTGCGTAGCTCAATTGGCTAGAGCAGCGGTCTCATAAGCCGAAGATGTGGGGTTCAAATCCCCTCGCAGGCACCAAATTTCTTTAGCGTGACGCCCAGCGGAACGGCACCCTCTTTCAAGAGGAAGGACGTGGGTTCGAATCCCTCCACGCTAAAGCGCAACATCGCTGCTGCGGTAACGGAACCGACTCCTGTTATCAGTTAGCTTAATTGGCTCGGCCAGCAGCAAAAGTTTGAGCAGAACACATCGCTCCTGTTCTTTGCGTAATTTCCCGCTCGACTAGCCGTGAACGTAGATGCACTGCGGAGACGTTCGTTGTAAGCCGCCTAGTCCGGGTTGGCAGGGATGCTACGAAGCCCGATGAGCAGCCGCAAGGCTAAAGTCCACTGCCATTTCAAGTTTTAGGGAAGTCGGGAGTCTGCGGACCCTTCCGAGGCTATAGCGCCGAAGCAAGCAGAGGCGATTAACTGCCCAAACACAGTATCGGATACCCGACAATTCAAACCAAGGAGGACGAGCAGATGGCTACTAACCCTAGCAAGACCGCACATACCGCATAAGGTGTGAGCGGTCGGGGAGTGAAAGCCATGTCTCATCCAACGACTCGTGACGAGCGTCGTCACCAGCGCGAACGTGTAATCGCCCGTCGCAAGTTCATCGCGACGAAAATTTGGACCCACTACAACGAGGAGCCGCACGAGGGTTCTCCGTTTTACCAGCAGCAAATGGGGTGGTACACACCCACGGAGTGGGGTCGCTACGCAAAGTTCAACCTCAACTGCGGCTGTCGTCAGTGCCACTCGGCAAAGTATTTTTCTTGTGCTCATAAACGCCGTAAGGCGCTTCGCCAATCGTGGACGCAAGCTGAATTTCGTCGGCGCGATAAAGTTGAAGGTAGATAATCTTTCGAAACTAGCGTATTACTGTAATGTGGCCTGTTAATCTGTAGCTTCGGAGTCATTCCGACAGGTCAGTACCTCGGCATCCGCTCCGCAGCGGGACGCTAACAAGCAGGAAGGGAGTTGGGGCTTTGCGGATATGCCCGACTCCCGGATGACAGCCGACGTGGTGCCCGACTCTGTTTGGTCGTCGTTTCCTCGGCCCCGAAAGTGGGCTCGTTGAGGGAAAGTGCACTTGCCGAGGTTTTTTCTTTCTGGAGGCTGTATGGCTATTGCACTGGACAAGAAGTTGTGTTTGAATGGTAACGCGACCGACCACATTTGGATCATGGTCGATGGCGATGAGCCCAACGTGATCGGCGTCCGTATGGACTGTGGAGATTCGGGAACGGTCTACATGAGTCGCGATCAGGCGAAAGAGTTGGCAGAACAGTTGCAGGACGTTTTGCAAAAGATTTAGCCGAGTGGCCCGTGATTCAACTGGTTCTGTGGTCTCAGTAAGTGGGCGCAAGCCTGTCGGGGAGAAATAAATAATCTCCGAGCGTAGTACAGACCGCCATCCCCAGTATAAAAAACGCAGCAGCGGGGGGCGGATACCGTAAGGTCCGCTGGAGGCACTCACGATCAGGTACTCGACAACCTGTGGGTAGCCGTATCGGGATTCGAGCACAACCGAAACGTGCTCGGCTAAAGTTTAGAAAGGGGCATTCATCCAGTGCCCCAGTATCACAGGCCCGAGTTCGGGGTGCATCGTAGTCGCCAGAGAAGCGAAGAGCTTCGTAGAAGGTGGGTGTGGGCTCGGGCCGATTAGAATTTGTGCTATAATGGTTGGATGACCGATGTTCAACTGGCGTATGTTGCGGGCTTGTTCGACGGTGAGGGGCACTGTCGGGTAGTAAAGGCGAAATCCTCGAAGAACGGGGCTCGCTACTATCGGGCACACGCCATGATCTACAACTCGGATCGGCGCTGTTTGGATTATGCAAAAGAGATTCTCGGATTCGGTTGGGTCGGGCTCAACAGTCGAAAAGAGACGCACAAAGCGACCAAGCACAAGAAAAACGGGTTTAAGTGGCAAGCTGGAAATTCAACAGCCATAAAGTTTTTACAGATGATTCGACCGTTCGTGAAGATCAAGGGTGAACAGATCGACGCGGTGCTTGCGGGGCCGAATCACGGTAGAGTTTGACGCAGGGTGGAGCAGTCTGTAGTCAGTTCGACTCTGACGCTCCGCACCCAATTGTTGTCAGGTCATGATAGGTGCATCGCTCCTGTGTAAATCCTCAGGGCCAAAGCCGACAGCCGCCTGACAACAGTAAGGTTGCCGCGTAATAGCGGCTGTGATTAGCAGGTCCTCATTGGACTTTGACTTTGTGCCTGAGTGGAGTCATTGTTCGGGGAACCGCCATAACGTAAAAGCGTGCGGCGTGAAACCTGTGAAATCGCTTCTCAGGCCGCTTTCCGGTTGTAGCTTAAAGAGATTGACGGGTTGGGTGCTCCCATCCCTGAACAGGTGAGCCCAATAATTGGGGAACTTCACTGGGGATACTAAAACTGCGTACCCTAAGCAGAACACGCGCCACGGTCCAGCGGAGGTCCCAGCGATGCAAATACTGCTAGAACAGTTGGGGGCAAATGTGTTACAGTGTTTCAGGGTGCTTGATACGGAACGACCTCGGGTGGATGAGCCCGCAATCCTGCGTAGCCAGTCGCAGTATAGCCCTGATTATGGTTCTCGAAAGGACGGGCAAGAAGAGATTTGAGGATCACACAATCAGAAAGAAACAAGGCAACCAGACTTAGACTCAGGCATTTTGTCTGGGAGCAACTAAGAGGAAAAGTTTGCGTAGACTGCGGTGAGGGCGATCCTGTTGTGCTACAGTTCGATCACGTAGACCCCGATACTAAGGAAATGGCTATCGCCGAAGCGACGAACCGAGGTTGGAAGGTAGAACGTATAGCCGAAGAGATTTTGAAATGCGTAGTACGCTGTGCAAACTGTCATCTAAGAAAAACAGCCGCACAGTTCGGCTGGGGAGAAAAGAAGACAGCGTTTCTTGCATCGTAAATGCAAGTGGTGGAGGGGGCCTCGCTCCCCCGTTCTCGGACGTAAACCGAGTGGCTGGCTCCTGACCAACGGTGGGATGCTTGCCCGTGTGTAGCAGACGTGAAACGCTAATAATGCGGGAACGGTCTAGCTAGAATCTCCGGGTAGGCACCCTACCGCCGCTTTTGAAAGAGAGAACCGATGGGTTGTGACACTTGTATTTTTCTGAACAACGTGAAAAATCACGCGGAACAGAAGGGCACCAAGTTGGAACCGTGCAGTATGGAGTATGGGTGCAACCCGTACTTCAAAGAGGGAATCAACAGCAGTATTTTGATTTCCGAATCCTTTTGTGGAACGTGTTTAGCGTTGCAGAAGGATTGCCAGTGCGCCGAGGGCGTGCGGCAGATCAGGAACCGCAAGGTTCAGTTAGCAAAGAAACGATATTAAAATGATCCGTATCCACCGCATTCTCGACTTGTTTACCAGCCCCTCTCGGGGCTAAGTAGTCGTGTGTCTGTGGGTCGGTAGCTCAGCCCGGTAGAGCGCAGCCCTGAAGAGGCTGGCGTCGGGGGTTCAAATCCCTCCCTTCCCACCAAATTTCCACATACAATTGAATATGGGAACGTAGCTGATGGGGTCTTAGCACCCGCCTGAAAACCGGGAGATGTCAGTTCGACTCTGACCGTTCCCACCATTATTCTCCAGTGAAAAGCCTCACCACCGCGTACCCTAGCGCGATCACGTACATCACCAGCACGTACAAGATGAACAGCGGCCATTCGTACCACTTCTCAGGAAACCCGTGACAATCCATGTTGTCCTCCTACTCTACTCTTATATTGTGGTTGAGGGGCTCTACTGGCTGAAAAAATCTTCGTAGGCTCAAAAACCTCTGACTATTCCCCAAAATCGGGTATTAGACACAGAGGGCAGATGTCAGACAAATACACCGAAGCACCCGACGTTCTGGATGTAGATTTCCAGAAGCGTGCGGCGGACAAGCTCTATCGGGCGGGAGCCATACGCGGCATCAATCCGCGCCGGATTGAACGCATCCGTGAGGATATTCGATTCGACGATGTAGTCGCCCAATTTATCCCCCGCGTTGGGGACAAGATCAGTTGTCCCTTCCATGGCACCGACTCTACGCCATCCTTCCAAGTCTATCGTGGGTCCAACGACGGCTTCTGCTTCGGCTGTCCCGCAGGCAAAGGTTACTACGATCATATCCGTTTCGCGAAAGAATCACTCGGATGCACGTGGGTGCAGGCCCTCAAGTGGATCGAGAAAACGTTCGAACTCCCCGCACTCCCCGATGTCCTCATCGAACAGGACGAAGACGAAGAGATCACAACCGAGGTCACCTTCACCGACCTGTCTGAGCCATTCCTCGTCCGTGCGGTCAAGGATGTTCGAATGACGAAAGACTATGAGTTGGCTCTGGAGTACATTCACGTTTATTTTGGTGCTCTCGCTTTCGAGGATGGGGCGGACGAGGCAAAGAAAGCTCGCGAGCCCGAAGAAGCAACAAAGCTACATTTCAAAGCCGCAATGCGTCTGGCTAGAGTATTAGGACAAGAGGCGGTAAATCGAATCTTGGACGACAAGGAACTCTAATGCTAAAACCACGCTGCATCTACTGCGGTAAGATTTTCGCCGACAAAGAGAAGTACGAAACCATCACTAAGCCCGTAGCTACCACGGGTGCCAACGGCGGATCGAAGATCATCCAGAAGCCCGTTGGATTCAACTGCATCAAGCGGTGCTTCAAGGGTCAGGCACGGGCGATGTTCGAGCTTTACGCCGACGTTGAGATGAAGGACGGCAAGCTGACGGAAGTCAAACGACCGGGCATGAGTGGGCTGGCGTTAAGAAGGTTCTAATGGCAAAGATTCAACAGGATACGGGCGAAGTCAAGATCAAGCGGACGAAGAAGGTTAAGAAACCTAAGCCGCCGTCCGATCTCCGTTCCATGTATCGGGCTCGTCTCCGCGAGCTAGACATCGAGAAGATCAAGAAGCCGTGGATGGCTGAGAAAGCCTTCAAGCTGCTGGACACGGAAGAAGCTCTCCAAGCGTGGGCAGACAACCTGCTCGCAGACACGTCCCGTCACTGTACTTACGGCAAAGAAACATCCCCCGCCCTCGCGGTAGACACCGAAGGCAACGGCCTCGACACCCGCATCCTGATCGACATGCAAGAGCAACCAGATGGCTCGTATGAGTTGACTTACGAGGTCAAGGTTGAGATCGCTGGCGTCTGCTTGAGTGCGGACGGTCTTGAAGGCATCTACATTCCGATCAATCACGAGAGAGGCAGGAACGTTCCTCGTGAAGCCGCACGTCGCATTCTTCAGTACCTCTTTGACCGCTGCCATCTGATTTTCTACAACGCGAAATTCGACCGTGAAGTCATACGCCTGTGCTTGGGCATCAATTTACGCGGCTATCCGCATTTCGAAGATGTGCAGTCCCTCGCGTACATCAACGACCCCAAAGCCGATCTGGGCGACAAGAAGCAGAAATACACGGGCTCCGCTGGTGGTTTGAAAGCGTTGTCGAAGACCGTGCTGGGCATCGAACAGATTGAGATCGAAGAAATCTCCGTAGTTAAGGCCGTGGTGTGCCCACTGAGTAAGAAGCCACTCTGTGAGTGTTCCGAAGAAGAGATAAAGTCTCTCTCCCAACAGGACAAGAAGCACACCAAGAAGAACGTGTACGCCCCGTTCACGTGGGTGCCTACGAACATCGCGCTCTGGTACGCCGCTGGTGACGCCATCTGCACGTGGCTCCTGTGGCAGAAGATGAAGGACTTGGCTCGTAGCCGCCGCCTGCCCCACCGCATTGACCATGAGTTGGTGGACAGCATCATCTTCGTCGAGCGGCAGCGATTCCTGATCGATACCGAGCGTCACGGTCGCACCGCCAAGTGGCACCAAGGGCTGTTGGATCAACTGTACAACAAGCTCCGTGATCTGGCTCTCGAAGCTGGGTTTAAGGAACCAGCCGACGAAGAGGGCAAGGTCAACGAGGATGACAAGTTCAACCCGGGCAGCGGCCCGCAGTTGCAGAAGCTCCTGTACGGAGTCAAGGGCTACAAGGTTGAGCACTACACGAAGAAAGCTGGGAATCCATCCTGCGATAGCGATGCCATCGAAGACTTGCTGAAAGACCATCCTGACGATGAGTTCCTCAAGACTCTCGTAGAGTTCAAGAAGTACGGAGCACTCCACCCCGCCAACCTGCGGTATGACCCGAAGGACTTATCTGCTCGTATTCACTTGCGGCAGAGCACGGTCGCTGGCGGTCGTCTGTCCGCTTCAGGCGGTGACTTCGAGGAAGACGGCGGATTCGGTATGAACCCGCAGGGCGTCAAGAAGGTCGAGCCCGAAAAGCAGTGGCGTGTACACGGCAACGTCCTGTCGCCCGATTCAATCCCAGTGGATGAGATCGAAGAGTACACCGAAGCCGATCTGGACCCGTCCTGTTTCCACCTTGAGAAGGGTGTCATCAAGAAGGCCAAAGGCATTATCAAGAATCACATCGGGCAGTACACGGGCTACGCAATCTGCCTCGTTCCGAAGTGTACGTCTTGCGCGGAGAAACACGGCATCCTCATCAAAGATACGCAGATGGATGCCAACGAAGTCGTCAACCTACGTGTGCTGATGTGCTCGCCCAAGGGTTGGACGTGGTTCTCCGTTGACTATTCGAACATCGAAATGCGTGCCGCCGCCAACATGAGCGGTGAGCCAAAGTTCATTGATGAATTCCTTAAGGGCAAGGGCGACTTCCACACCCTGACAGCATCCAACGTCTTCCCGGAATTCAACGACCCCGCTACCTCAGCCGACAAGAAGAAAGGCTTCCGCGATATCGCCAAGATCATCAACTTCGCCCTCCTGTACGGCGGCACCGAACATGCAATCTACCTCAACATGAGGGAAAAAGACCCCAGCATTACCAAAGAAGATTGCAAGAAGATGGTCGATAAATATTGGGAAGGTGTGCCGAAGTTCGCCGAGTTCGTGGCGATGAAACAGGCGAAGGCGAAGACCGACATGATCTGCGAAACTTCGACGGGTCGCGTCATCAACTTCAATTCGGCGTTGGAAGCTCTACACCTGCACAAGCCGTTTGATGAAGAGCGTCAGAACCTCTACGAATACTACGGGAACAACCGCGAAGCGGAGCAGGCGAAGAAAGCGGGGAACGACGCGGATTACCAGAAGTACAAGGGTCGTGCCGACCGTCTGTGGAAGGACCCGGATTCGGGCGTCCGCAATGCGATGGAGTACAACAAATTCATCGGCAAGGTTACACGTATCGCTGTCAACGCTCCCATTCAGGGTATCTGCGGCGACTTCATGCGTATCGCTTTGAACCGCCTCCGCAAGTGGGTGGAGAGTGACCCGCTGATCCAGTCGGTGTTCCGCCTGCATACGTCGGTGCACGATGAGGTTGACTTCTCGGTGAAGAACGAGTACGTTCCGTTCATCCTGCCGCGTGTCACCCGCCTCATGAAGCTCCGCAAGTACCACGAGCAGATGAAGTGGCCTGTGCCAATTGAGTGCGATGCGGAATACGGTCATAGCTGGGACGTTGACTGGAATGCCACAGACCCGAAGAAAGCCTACGCTTGGACGCACGTTGAGGGCATGGAGAGATACCTACCTGACCTGTTTGATTCCAAGTCTGTCAAGGCTATGCTCAACTCCCTGACATCGGGCGATCCGATCAAAGTTGGAAAAGTCAAAGCTTGGATGATCGCGAACCTGCATCCACGCGCCATCGGTCGAGTGCATGATACGGATGTGTACGAGACGATCAACGCTCTCGATAAGGCAAAGAGCCCCAAGGAAACTCAACGTATCCTGATCGCCATTCTCCAGTTGCATGAATACTGGACGATTGACCACGTGCCCGATGGACAGGACGCCACGATGGAGACGTTGGTGCAGTACGAGCAGCGAGTCGGCCTCACCGCGAAGGATCGCGGCATGATGCCGTCGTTCGGATACTCGGGCGCAATCCCGTTGGATGCAAAGATCATCCGTCCGACGTTACTCATCCTCGGCGAGGAAGTCCAAGCCGAGCTTCCGCTCATCACCGTAGGCGAGAATGAAATTACCGCTACGATTCCTGCAACGATAGATCAGGCAGCTATCGCCGAGGTCGCTCATCGGATGAACGAAGAGACCATGCGAGAGATGGAAGCTGATCGAGCAGCCAAGGACAAGATCAGGGCCGCGCAACACGCCCGTGTCGCTGCTGACTTGCCGAAGGTTCTGGCGGAATTGCATGAGTTCGAGCCCGTCTTCGAATTGATCGATGAAGTACAGACCAACGCGGAACTCAGACAGCAACTTAAGGAAGCTCTGGGTAAGGGACCGAACACTCTCAGAATCAAGATCGGCGGCAACACTGTGACCGTGACAGGTAAGAAGCTCGATTACGTCCCGAAGGAATTCCTGAAGGCTCGTGAGGAAGTCCATGCCTCGTAAATGGTGGGTCAGAAAAATCAACGGAAAATGGACAGCAGTCTCGCCCGAGGGCGGCTGGCACATCACGTTCGCTAATTGGGAGCGGGCAATTCTGTGGGCGGCGGACTGGAGCTAAGATGCTTAAAGCTTTCGATTGCAATGTCAAGGGGTCTACTTTCCCGCCGACCACTATCTATCACGTCACCGCTGGAAAAGCGAAGTACAAATTTTGGATGGACATGACGGATTGCTACCCCGACATAAAGTACACAGATATAACGGTTTGCAGGGGATCAGACCATCCGAGTTTGGCGGTTTCTGCTAACTCGAACAATACAGAACTTGTGTACGAAGGACGAACAATGACCGAAAAGCAAAAGAAACTCGCTAGGCACGCACTCGGGTTGCCTAATAAAAAGAACACTTCCTACCGTAATCATTTTTGTGTTGGAATCGGGGAAGATGGGTACGCGGAGTGGGAAGCAATGGTGATTCAAGGTGATGCTGTTAAGCGCACGGGGCCTCACTGGGGCGGCGACGACATGTTCTACCTCACATTGAAGGGGGCACTAGCGGTACGTGAACCAAAGGAACATATCAGCCGCGAAGATGCGGTTCAGGTGCGAGAGATGGAGACGGTTTAGAAAAACAAAAATGACCCCACTATTTTGACTACGGATGTATTTATAGAGGGGTTATTTATGAAATGTGGACTATGCAAGATACCGTTCGAGAAAGTCGGAAGGAATCAAAGATTTTGTAGTCGTTTTTGTAGGAGAAAAGCTTACAGGTCTACACCCGACTATAGACTTAAGCATCTTAATTGGCAACGAACCTATAGAAGTGAGGAAGAGATTAGGCTCGCCTACAACGAGTACATGCGGTTACGCCGTTACAGTTTTACGAAAGAGCAGTTGGTCGAGTTGTGGGAACGACAAGAAAGAAAATGTGCGATTTGCTCCACCCCAATTTTGTTGGATGCACCGATAGACCACGACCATGAAACGGGCAAAGTTCGTGGGTTGCTATGTCACAAATGCAATCGTGGGTTAGGTCAGTTCGAAGACAGCTTGGTGCTCCTCCAAAAAGCGATTGTGTACTTAAAGGAATTCAACGACTAATGGCGAAGAAAAAGATAGCCCTCACAAAGGAAGACAAATTCCGCCAGTGCCCCAAGTGCTACGGGCCGATTGACTATTTCAACACCTGCCGCCGCTGCGGGCGTCCATGGACCCCGGCGTTGACCAAGGCTGAGATACAGGAGATGGAAGCGGAGGCTCGCGGTGAAGGGTCGGAAGACCCCGAACCTGCCCTCGTCGGCGAACGCGAATCGGCTCTTGAACGTGAGAAAGAAGAAATAGTTGGCAAAGTTGCCAAGCCTGTCGGCAAGAAGAAACACGCCTCACCAGTATTCAAACACTGGGAAATCATCGACGGCGACGACGACACGACGATTGTTAAGAAGCGATCTTTGATGCGGCTCGACTCGCGGAGAATTTATGCCGCAATGGGTCTGTCTACCAAAGCTTATGGCAATTTGAAGAACGTAATGGTGCTGCTTACTCGTTTGTGGGAACATTTGGATGATAAAGAGCGGGAGGCATTTGCTCCCACTGCGGAATTTCTGAAGAAAGGGCTCCTTGGGCTTGCTGAATTGACCTCGAAGAAGGTTAATCTGGCAGCACAAATGGAAGAAACCCTTACGCGGGAATATCATAGGGCGCATCAAGTTAGACAGGCTAGAACTACGGCACAAATTGTGGCGAAGAAAGCAACTCGGGTAACAACTCCCGGTGCTGACACCGAGGGATTTGAGACCGTTAACTTGGTTAATCTTAATCCCGAGGAGCTTATGGAACAAATTCAAACAAACCTCAAACTTAAAGGATTACGCGGACAAAAACATGAGGAATCTGAATTCTCTGATGAAGAATAATCTGACTTTCAAACCTCTTTTATAGGGGTATCAATATGCTTCAAAGAATTTGCTCGGGATGTGGTGGGGTTATAAATTACTCGAACCAAAGCAACTTCAATCGGGCGGAACAGGTTGGAAGCCTGTGTAAATCGTGTACGGGATTGGCACGATTTTCGTCTAGCCTTGTTGGGAAAATTGGGAGACTGACCGTAATTAGTAAAGTCGTGCCGTCCCCCAAGCCCCATTGTTCTTCGTGGCTAGTGCGGTGTGCTTGTGGGGTGGAATGGGTGGTTGCTGGCGGAAGTTTGAGGAGCGGCGGCACTACGAAGTGCTGGTCGTGTAAGTCCGTAGACGGCGGTAAGAAACGGCGGCGGTTCAACGACAAAGAGAAATGGTGCCCAAAATGTGAAAAATGGCTGCCGTTGGGTGATTTTGGGACAAACGTACACCGCCTTAGTGGTAAAACGGATCGGTGCAAGAATTGCCTTCATGACGGTTATTACGAGAATGAGTACGATCTTTCTCCCGAACAGTATGCTTCTATGCTAAATGGTCAAGGCGGGGGATGTGCTATTTGTGGGTCTCAATTGAGGTTGTGCGTTGACCATAACCACGAAACTGGAAAGATTCGTGGGCTGCTTTGTGTGCCCTGTAATGTGATGCTGGGACGCTTTAAGGACGACCCCGAAAAGTTTGAACGGGCGATTCAGTACCTTAAAGCTGAATTCGTTTTACCTATATAGGAGCTATAAATGGCAAATAAGACAGCAGACGACGGCCAAGGGAAGCGGGTCACCACTCGCCAGCGGGGTGCAAACACACGCATCTCACCGTCCCTCGTGAAGCGGAAGATCGCCAAAGTAGGCGGCAAGGAATTCGCATCGGCTGGTAAATACACGCAGGTGAACTCCAAGGGTGAGATCGTCGAAGATTCGGCGATGAACAAGCTCCGCATCATTCAGGGAGCGGCACGTAGTGGCACCGTCAGTTCTAACCCCAACTCGGGCTGGGGTATGTACGAAGCAGCTAAGACGGCTGCTGGTCTTTTCAGCGACGGCGGCTTAGGCAATGCCGACATTCAAGATTCGAACAACATCGGCTACTACAGCTATGAGTTCCCAGTTGATGCACTTGAACTCCCCGCATCCCGCGCAGAAGAACTCCGTTTCTACCGTCTGGCGTATGACCGTGACCCAATCGTAGGACGTGCAATCGACATGCACACGGAACTCCCCGTCAGCAAGATGACGGCAGAGAAACCGAAGTGCTCCTCCGAAGAGTACGCCGACTACGTGTACGACGATTTCCAGCGGATGATGAACCGCACCCGCCTGTTCCAGATCATCATCGACGCAGCCCGCGAATACTGGTGCATCGGTGAGACCTTTCTGTTCATCGAAGACCCTGAAGATATTGAGCCTTGCAAAGCGGCCCGAGATATCCTTGAGAAGGAAGGCAAGCGCGGCGGTGCAGGCGTTGAACCCCGCGATGGGGCTTTCCACCCACCCGAAGGCGGCACGGCTGATCGTATTCTCGAATACCTCCAGCCTGAGAAGCGTTCCTCGTGGATCAAGAAGCGTGCCTCCGTGTTTGATGAACTGAAGGCTGCTGGCATCGACTTTGACTTCGGTGCTGACAGCGTTATGAAGGACCTCGACAAGGTTGCAGCTAAGATCGAGGCGACCCGTAAGGAACTCAACAAGGGTGCCCGCAAGTTTGCTAAGGTCGTAGGCATCCCCGCGAAGAAGCTCGCCAAGATGATCTTGGCCTCAGAAAACAACGACAAGCTGGCGAAGCTTATCCGTGGTGAGAAGGGCGATGATTCTTACCCACTTCAAATTCTGGCTGAAATGACGAAGACTGCTCAGCCCCCTGCGGCTCCCGCTGCTCCTGCGGCACCCGCTGGCGATGCTGGCGGTGGTACGCCTCCGGGCGCAGACGCTCCTACGGACGCCCCTGCGGGCGCTCCCGGTGACCCAGCGGCTCCGGGCGGCGAAGGCGCTCCCCTTGGTGAGGGTGGGCTTGGTGATGTTGAAGGTATGGGCGGTGGTGCTCCGATGGGTGGAGGCGGCGGTGGGGGTGGTCCTCTGACTCCTGCGGACGCGGCTCCGGGCGTCAAGGACGCTATCGCCATGGGTGCCACGATCTCGGCTCAGCGCGAGTTGATGGAACTCAAGCACCTTTTGAAGTTGCTCGAAAAGAAGAAAGAACTGTTGGAGGAGTTGAAGGAAATCCGCGAGAAGAAACGCGAAGAACTGGAACTCTTCTCCCACATCGAGAACAAGGATTACGAAGGGCCGGATCGCATTCAGATTCTTCCTCCTGAGCAGATCGACATCACCAATGAAGGCACGATGGTGGATGGTCCGACGATCTACTACAAACCACCCGAGGCTCAGAAACAAGCCTACATGGACGATCCAGATGTCCCGAACCAAGTGAAGGACGTGATCCAGACGGAAGGCAAGATTCCGCTGAACAACGATCCGTTCCAAGGTTCCTACGTCATCCATTTCGCCCGCAAGAAGAGCGGCTACGAACTGCACGGTCGCAGCATCCTGCAACGCTGTATCCGCACGGTCATCTACCGTGAGAAGCTCCGTCAGGTGCAGAGCACGTTGGCATCCCGCAACATGACGCCGAAGCGGTTGATCGTGGCTCCAGATATTCCGGCGTCCGAAGTCATCGCTTTGCGGGCACACATCGACGAAGCCATCGCCGACCCTGATTACTCCGTGGTCGTGAACTACGAGTGCCGTTGGGACGAAATTGGTTCCGAGGGACGTTTGCTCTCGCTCGACGCTGAGTGGCAGCACACAAACTCCGACTTGGCTATCGGATTGGGTCTGTCACCTGAAATCCTCATCGGTGAGGGTATGTACTCAGGCAACAGAATACAATTGGAAATTATGAATGTCTCCTATCTTCAATTTCGAGACCTTCTGACCTACGTCATCGAGGAGCAAATTTTCAAACCGTATGCAATGAAAAAGGGCTTCTATGAGATGGACAAGTACGGGCGTCCACGTTGGATTTACCCCAAGGTCACGTTCAGCCGCATGGCTCTCCGCGACTCTGGTGACCTTTACGACATGTTGTTTAATCTTTATTCAAAAGGCAGTCTGCCAGTTGACATCATCTACGAATTTTTGAACCTCGATCCTGAGGATTGCGAACGCAAGTTGGAAGACGCGATGTTTACCGTCAAAGATTCCAAGTTTAATGAACTTTTGAGCAACATTTACAACTCGGTTGGTGATTGGCTGATGCAGAACACCGACCTCGGCAAGCGCAT
>Ga0302326_10004323_pt1 | contig 32922 bp, 28 predicted proteins | sample Palsa_T0_3_FD_202264 | JGI IMG/M metagenome (GOLD analysis project Ga0302326, IMG submission 202264) | Peat permafrost microbial communities from Stordalen Mire near Abisko, Sweden - Palsa_T0_3 | ecosystem: Environmental > Terrestrial > Soil > Palsa > Peat permafrost | place: Sweden: Abisko...
TGGTCACCTGGGCCGCGTGGCCCTTCTACCAGGCGGCGGTCCGCGGCGCTCGACACCGGACCACGACGATGGACACCTTGGTGTCGCTGGGAATCGTGGCGGCGACGGGCTGGTCGCTCTACTCGATGTTCGTACTCGACACCGCTGCACGCCGCGGGTCGGGCGCCGGGATCTATCTCGACGTCCCCGCCGGGGTGATCATGTTCCTGCTCGCCGGTCGGTACTTCGAGGCCTGGTCCAGGCAGCGGAGCGGAAACGCGCTGCGCGCGCTGGCCGCGGTCGGCGCGCGGGACGTGGCCGTCCTCGACGCCACGGGCGGCGAGCAGCGACGAGCGGTCGCCGACCTGGTCCCAGGCGAGCGCTTCGTCGTTCGCCCAGGCGAGACGGTGGCGACCGACGGCAAGGTCGTGTCCGGCCAATCGGCGATCGACCTGAGCGTCATGACCGGTGAGTCCCAGCCCGTCGAGGTGGGTCCCGGTGACTCGGTGCTCGGAGGCACGGTCGCACTCACCGGCCGGGTCGTCGTGCAAGCGACCAAGGTCGGGCGCGACACGCAGCTAGGCCAGATGATGCGTCTCGTCGAGCACGCCCAGAACGAGAAGGCGGCGGTCCAGCACCTGGCCGACCGCATCTCCGGCGTGTTCGTCCCCGCGGTCCTCGTGATCGCTCTCGGCACGCTGCTGGCCTGGCTGCTGACCGGCAATCCCGCGACCGCAGCCTTCAGCGCGGCGATCTCGGTGCTGATCATCGCCTGTCCCTGCGCCCTTGGCCTCGCGACCCCGGCCGCGCTGTTCACGGCCTCGCTGACCGGAGCGAGCCAGGGGATCTTCTTCAAGGGCTACCGGGCGCTCGAAGCCTCCCACCATGTCGACACGGTCGTGCTCGACAAGACCGGCACGCTGACCGAGGGAAAGATGACGCTGACCGACGTCGAGGTGGCCGCCGGGGTACAGGAGCACGAGGCCTTGCGCTTGGCGGGGGCGCTCGAGCGGGCCTCCGAGCACCCGGTGGCGCGCGCCATCGCTGCCGAGGCGGAGCGCCGGCTCGGTGACCTGCCCGCGGCGGACTCGTTCGTCGCGCTCCCCGGGGTCGGCGCGAGCGGCGTCGTCGAAGGACACGAGATCTACGTCGGGCGGGCCGGGGGGGCGCTTCGCGCGCTCACACCCGGCCTGTCGGATCGTTGTGCCGAGTGGGAGGGCCTTGGGCGAACGGTGGTCGTGGTGCGCCGAGATCGCGACGTCATCGGCGCGTTCGCGGTCAACGATGTGATCCGGCCGTCTGCCGCGCCGGCGGTGCGCCAGCTGCAGGCGCTCGGACTGCGCTGCGTCCTGTTGACCGGAGACAACCTGGCGACCGCCACAGCGGTCGGTGAGGCGGTCGGAATCACCGAGATTGTGGCCGGCGCGCTTCCCGCCGAGAAGGTCGCGCTGATCCGGCGCCTGCAGGAAGAAGGGCGATCGGTCGCGATGGTCGGCGACGGGGTCAACGACGCCCCGGCGTTGACGACCGCTGATCTTGGCCTCGCGGTCGGCTCCGGCACCGACGTTGCGATCAATGCCGCAGACCTGATCATCGTCCGCGACGATCTGCGCGTCGCGGCAACGGCGATCAGCTTGGCGCGCAGGACGCTGAAGACGATCAGGGGCAACCTCGCGTGGGCATTTCTCTACAACCTGGCGGCGATCCCGATCGCCGCGGCCGGCCTACTCAACCCCTTGGTCGCCGGCGCGGCGATGGCGTTGTCCTCCACCTTCGTGGTCTGTAACAGCGCCCGCCTGCTGCGCGCGGCACCGGCTGGCGCCGGTTCCGTTGGAAGTTCGGCCGGCGCCGAGCTTCCGGCCGGCGTGGAACCTGCTGACGCCGATTCCACATCGACGCCCAGCTCCAAGTACACCTCGCCACCTCTCACCTCGACTCGATAGGCGGCCACCGCGTAGCCGCCGGCGCACTCCTGGCCGGTGGCGAGGTCGAACCGGCGCTCGTGCAAGGGACAGATGACGGTCCGTCGAGCCACGATTCCGTCGGCGAGCGGGCCGCCGCGATGCGGGCAGGTCGCGTCGAGCGCGAACCATGCGTCCTCGGCGCGAAACACGGCCACCCGCCGATCGCCCACCTCGACCGCTCGACCCTCGCCGGGTGGCACATCCTCGACGCCACAGACGCGGATCACTTGACACCATCGGGCGGCGGACCGACGACAGCGGGTTCGAGGTCGGGCGCCTCGTCGCTGTCGGCGGGCAGCTGCGAATCGTCGAGATCGTGGAACTGTCGTGGGTGATACGGGGCGTCGCGCTCGAGCCACGGGTCCCGCGTGGCCGCCTTGGCGATCCGCAGACGCTCGAGCAGGGCCGCGCTCGAGCGCTCGTCGAGCACCGCCGCGCGGACCTGCTCCAGTCCGATCCGCGGGACGAAGTCGTACGTCCGTTCCTTGTACTCGGCGTGCTCGCGGTAGAACTGCAGAAAGGCGGTCGTTGCGCGGAGCGCTTCGGCGCGCGTCTCGACGGTACAGAGCACGTCGCCCTCGCGGACGGTGCCCCCCGCGGCGCCGCCGATCCGAACCTGCCAAGCGCCCTCGAGCGCGACCACGCCGATGTCCTTGACCGTCGCCTCGGCGCAGTTGCGTGGACATCCCGACACGCCGGACTTGACCTTGTGGGGGGTGTGCAGCCCTTCCCACGCCTTCTCCATCTCGATCCCGAGCCCGATCGAGTCGTCGAGGCCGTAGCGGCAGAAGTCGGTGCCGACGCAGGTCTTGACCGTCCGCACCGCCTTCGAGTACGCGAATCCCGAGGTCATGCCGAGGTCGCGCCAGATCGCCGGCAGATCCTGCTTGCGCACGCCGAGCAGGTCGATCCGCTGGCCACCCGTGATCTTGACCATCGGCACCTGGTACTTGTCGGCCGCGTCGGCGATCCGGCGCAGCTGATCGGGGGTCACGACGCCGCCGTGAATCCGCGGCACGACCGAGAAGGTGCCGTCCCGCTGGATGTTGGCGTGGACGCGATCGTTGATGAACCGTGCGTGACGCTCTTCAAGGTGGCGGTTTTCGTTGATCTGGGAGACCAGGTATGCCAGCGCCGGCTTGCAGGCACCGCATTCGCGGCCGGTCCGGCAAGCGTCCGCCACGTCGCTCACCGACGCCCAGCGGTGCTCGCGGATCGCCCCTGCGAGCTGCTCCCGCGTCTGTCGCTCGCACGCGCACAGGTACGCGGGTTCGTCCCGCAGGCCGCCTGTGGCGGCGGCGACGATCGCGGTCACGGTCGTCCTGCAGGAACCGCAGCCGGTTCCGGCCCGCGTGCGCGCCATCACCTCGCGTGGCGTGGCACACCCGCCCTCGCTCACGGCGGCTATCAGCTCGCCTTTGCAGACGCCGTTGCAGTTGCAGACCTGGGCGCCGTCGGGCAGGTCCTCCGGCCCCAGCGCAGCGGCCGCCGCCAGCCGGCCAAGTGGGTCGGGCACGGGCTCAGCCGCCGCGATCTCGGCCAGTAGCGCCTCCGAGCCGCGCACGTCGCCGAGCAGCACCGCGCCCGCAGCCAGCCCATCGCGGACCACCAGCTTGCGGTACACGCCGGCCCCGGCATCGACGCTGATCGCCTCGCTGTCGCCCTCGGTGGCGCCGATCGCCACCAGATCGATCCCGGCCACCTTGAGCTTGGCCGACGGTACCGATCCGCGATAGGGATCGCCGTCGAGGTCGAGCAGTGTCGCCGCGGCGACCCGCGCCTGCTCGAGGATCGGCGCGACCAGCCCGTAGACGACGCGGTCGTGCTCGGCGCATTCGCCGACGGCGACCACGTCCCGCACAGATGTGCGCATCTCGTCGTCGACCACGATCCCGCGCTCGCAGCGAAGCCCCGCCGCGCGGGCGAGAGAGGCTTCGGGACGGATTCCGACCGAGACCACGACCAGGTCGGCGTCGATCTGCTCCCCGCCGTGGAAGCGCAGCGCGCACGCACGCTCGTCGCCGATGATCGCGTCGGTCCGGCGTTCGAGCAGGACTTCGACGCCGAGCTCGCGCAGTCTCGGCAGCAGCAGGTCCGCTGCGCCGGCGTCGAGCTGGCGCTCCATGACCCGATCCATCAGATGGACGACCGTCACCGGGCAGCCCTGCGCGACGATCCCCCTCGCCGCCTCCAGGCCGAGCAGCCCACCCCCGATCACGACCGCGCGGCGCACCTCCGCCGACGCCGCGGCGGACCGGATCGCGTCGCAGTCCTCGGGACCCCGGAAAGCGAACACGCCGTCGAGGTCGATGCCGGGGATCGGTGGCAGTAGCGGCAGCGATCCGGTCGCGAGCGCCAGGCGCGCGAACGGGATCGTCTCGCCGTCGTCGAGCTCGACTGTGCGGCGCTCGAGCGCGAGGCGAGCGACGCGCCGCCCCGTCAGCACCGCTACGCCGCGGTCGGTAAACCACTCGCGGGGCCGCAGCGCCAGGCCGTCCGGATCCTCGCCGGATACGAGCAGCTCGGACAGTCGCACACGGTCATACGGCAGCCGCGGCTCACCGCAGATCAGCGTCAGCGGCACGTCGCGGTCACGATCGCGAATCGCCTCCACCACTGCCTGGCCCGCGATCCCGCCGCCGACGATCACGATCCCGCGGGCGGCCTCACTCATGCCCTCACCCCGGCGTCGAGTGGCTTCGAAGTGGTCCGAGCGGCGCTCGCGAGCAGGGCTTCGAGATCGGCGGAGCACCCGCCGCAACCGGTGCCCGCGCGGGTCGCCCGGCCGAGCCCGGCGACGGTGGTCAAGCCGCCGCGCCGGATCGCCTCGAGGACTTGACCCCGAGTGACCGCGTTGCAGGAGCAGACGGTCGCCGTCGGGGCCTCATCGGCGGTCTGCTCGCTCGCTCCGGCGGGTTCCAGCAGCGAAGCGGGCACCGGATCGCCGCTGCGCAACAGCGCGGACAGCTCTCTGGCCTGGGCGACGTCGCCGACCAGCATCGCGCTCGCGAGCCGGTCGCCGTCCAGTACGAGCTTGCGGTACCGCCGACGGCGGGTGTCGGCGAACAGGAGCTCGTCGCAACCTCGACCCGAGGCGGGACGCCCGCCCGCGAACAGATCGACGCCCGCGATCTTGAGGGTCGTTGCGGGGGTGGTGCCGTGGAACGCCGCCGGGTCGCCGGCGACCCCGGCGCCTGCCACGCGAGCTTGCTCGGCCAGCGGAGCCCACAGCCCGTAAACGGTTTCGTTGTGTTCCGCGCACTCGCCGACCGCCCACACCCCGGGAGCGCTCGTTCGCATCTGGTCATCGACGACGATCCCGCGACCACACTCGATCCCGGCAGCGCGCGCAAGCGAGGTCTCGGGACGTACCCCGGCGGCGATCACGACCAGCGAAGCCTCGATCTCCTCGCCGTCGTCGAGCAGCACGCGATCGGCGGCGATCCTCGCGACCGAGCGGCCCAGCCGCGTGCGCAGCCCCAGCCCTCTGAGCGTGCGCTCGAGCATTGCCGCCGCGCCCGGATCGAGCTGCTGGGGCATCAGCCGCTCGGCGAGCTCGACGACCGTTACACGTACCCCCCGCCCCAGCAGCCCAGCCGCCGCCTCGAGCCCGAGCAGGCCGCCGCCCACCACGACCGCCTCGATGAAGCCGGGGCGGCAGGCGTGCACGAGCGCGTCTACGTCCCCGGGCGTGCGGAAGCTGTAAACATGGGCGCTCTCGACGCCCGGGATCGGAGGCAGGAACGGTCGCGATCCGGTCGCGAGCACGAGCGCGTCCCAGGCGTGAGTCTCACCAGCCTCGTCGACCACGCAGCGGCGGTCGAGATCGAGCCCGCTCGCCGCGCAGCCGGACCTCAGATCCACGCCGTGCGCTGCGTACCAGGCCCGCGGGCGCAGCTCGAGGTCGCCGGAACCGCAGGTTTGGGCGAGCAGCTTCGAGACCAGGATGCGGTTGTAGGGAGGGACGGCTTCCTCGCCGAGCATCGTGACCTCGAGCTCCTGCGGTCCCCGTCTGAGCACCGCCTCCTCGACCACCGCCAGCCCGGCCATTCCGGTGCCGACCACCACCAGCCGGGGGACCTTCGGCGCGGCGCGGCGCCGTACGGGCGCTGGACCGCCGGCGCCACCGGGCGCAGGCTCGACGCGGACCGCCAGCGCCTTGAGCTCGGGCTGCTTCGAGGTCGGGTCGGTCGCACGCTGAGTGGCGGTGTTCAATTCACCGGCACCGGCGGCGGCGTGCAGCGCGCCCCAGTGAAACGGCGCGAACGCCACGCCGCGGGCGATCCCTGGAACCAGTTGGACGCGCAGCCGCAGCTCGCCGCGCCGGGAGCTGACCAGTGCCAGATCACCCTCGCCGACGCCGGCCGTGTCGGCGTCATCGGGATGAAGCTCGAGCAGTGGCTCGCGCAAGGCGGCCCGCAACGCGGGGGACTTCCCCGTACGGGTCATCGTGTGCCACTGGTCGGCGACGCGACCGGTGGTCAGGAGCAACGGGTAGTCGTCGTCCGGACTCTCGGCGGGCGGTGCGTGAGGCGTCGGCGCGAACCGCGAGCGCCCGTCGGGTGTTGCCACCCGCCGGTCGGCGTACAGTCGCTGGCTCCCGGCGGGCCACTGGATCCCTCCCTCACGCCGCAGGCGCTGATGCGAGAGCCCGCTCATGTCGCACAGCCTCCCGGCGGTGCAGCTGACGAACTCCTCGAACACACCGGCCTCATCGGGCCAGCCGAACTGCTCACCGAACCCGAGCGCGTGCGCCAGACCGGCGAAGATCCGCCAATCGGGGCGCGCCTCTCCGGGTGGCTCTAGCGCCCGGCGTACCAAGCCGACGCGACGCTCGGAGTTGGTCATCGTGCCCTCCTTCTCCGGCCACGCGGCGGCCGGCAGCACTACGTGCGCGAGCGCCGAGGTCTCAGTCGGGTGATGGGCGTCCTGGACCACGACCAGCTCTGCGCGCTCCAGCGCGGCGCGCACCAGCCCGGTGTCGGGCATCGATACAGCCGGGTTCGTCGCCACGATCCAGAGTGCCTTGACGCTTCCCTCGGCGACGGCTTCGAACAGCTCCACCGCGCTCAGCCCCGGCCTCCCGGAGATCCCGGGCGCTGACGCCGGGATCCGCCAGTGAGCGGCCATCGCCTTGCGGTCGGCTTCGTCGCCGGCGCTGCGGTAGCCGGGCAGTAGCTGTGCGAGCCCGCCCGTCTCGCGTCCGCCCATCGCGTTTGGCTGCCCGGTCAGGGACAGCGGCCCGCAGCCGGGGCGGCCGAGATTGCCCGTCGCCAGGCAGAGGTTGATCAGCGCGCGATTCTTGAGCGTCCCGACGGTCGACTGATTGGCGCCCATCGACCACAGTGCGAGCGCAGCCTGTGCGCCTCCGAAGCGCCGCGCCGCCTCGACGATCAGCTCTGCCCGCACGCCACAGACCTCGGCGGCTCGTTCCGGGGTCCATTCGCGCGCGACCGCAATCGTCGCTTCGAAGCCGCTCGTGTGCAGCTCGATGAACCGCTCGTCCAGGAGCCCCTCGGCTTCGATCACCCCGAGCATCGAGGCGAGCAGGGCCAGGTCGCTGCCCGGGCGCACCGGCAGGTGCAGATCCGCGGCGCGCGCGGTCGGAGTGGGCCGCGGATCGACGCAGATCACGAACGCCCCCTCGCACTGGCGATCGCGGATCCGCGACCACACGATCGGATGGCACGCCGCGGTGTTCGATCCGAGCAGCAGGAAGCAGTCGGCGAGCTCGATGTCGGCATACGCGCCGGGAGGTCCGTCGGAGCCGAAAGCGCCCATGTAGCCGGCGACCGCCGAAGACATGCACAGGCGCGAGTTCGAGTCCAGGTTGTTGGTCCCGAGGAAGCCCTTGACGAGCTTGCCGACGACGTAGTAGTCCTCGGTCAGCAGCTGTCCGGAGATGTAGAAGCCGAGCGCGTCAGGACCGTGCTCGGCGGCGATCGCCTGCAGCCGGCCTGCGAGCGAGCCGAGCGCCTGATCCCAGCTGGCCGGCTCGAAACGGGAGTCCTGGTCGGCCCGCATCAGCGGCACCGTCGCCCGATCGGCTGCGTGGACGGCAGATGCCAGCTCGAGCGGCTTGCGGCACGTGCGCCCGTGGTTGACCGGATACAGCGGGTCGCCGGCGATCCCTCGTAGCCGTCCACGCGCGGTCTCCACCAGCAGCCCGCAGCCAACCCCGCAGTACGGGCACAGCGAACGGGTCTCGGTGGCTGCCGACACCGTCACATGGTGCGGCGCCTCGGTTTCCCGGCGGGGTCGGTTGGATGAACGCTGTGTGAATTCGTGCCCGCAGCGAGGCGGTTTCTACATCCGGCCAATGACCTATCGCCGGCCGGGTGGCACCCTGCTGTCGTCCAACAGGCCAGAGGCCGCATGCCGACCGATACAGACCTGACGCTCTCCAATCGGGACTACGTGATGCGCACCGTCGAGGAACGCGGTGTGCGGTTCGTGCGGCTGTGGTTCGTCGACGTGCTCGGCATGCTGAAGAGCATCGCGATTCCGGTCACCGAGCTCGAGACGGTGCTCGAGGATGGAGTCGGGCTGGACGGCTCGGCGCTGGAGGGCGGCGCTCGACTCGCCGAGCGTGACGTGATCGCACGCCCCGATCCGCGGACGTTTCAGGTCCTGCCGTGGGGCACCGGCGCTTGTACAGCGCGGATGCTGTGCGACGTGCGGCTCCCGGACGGAGCACCGTTCCCCGGTGACTCGCGACACGCACTGCGGCGCGTGCTGGGGCAGGCCGCCGACCTCGGGCTGACGATGCAGGTCGGAGCCGAGATCGAGTTCTTCCTGTTCGAGGAGGGCTCCGATCCGAGCAAGCCGCCGGTCCCACTCGACCAGGGCACATACTTCGATCTCACCCCGCTCGACGACGGCAGCGACTTCCGCCGGCGCACGATCGAGTACCTCGAGCAGATGGGGATTCCGGTCAAGGCGTCCCACCACGAAGTCGCGCCCTCCCAGCATGAGATCAAGCTGGCGCACACCGACGCGCTGTCGATGGCCGACGCGGTGACCACGTTCAAGCTCGCGGTCAAGGAGGTGGCGCGCGAGCAGGATGTGTTCGCGACCTTCATGCCCAAGCCGCTCGAGCACGAGTCAGGATCGGGAATGCACGTCCACCTGTCGCTGTTCGACGGTGAGCGCAACGTGTTCTTCGACGAGCAGGAGCAAGAGCCGCTGTCCGCCACAGGCAGGGCGTTTCTCGCCGGCGTTCTCGCGCACGCGCGTGAACTGACAGCGGTCACGAACCAGTGGGTCAACAGCTACAAGCGCCTGGCGGGTGGCTTCGAGGCTCCCGAGCACGTGAGCTGGACCCGCCACGCGCGCTCGGCGCTGGTGCGCGTGCCCTCGAGCCGCCCCGGTCGCGAGGCAGCGGCCCGGATCGAGCTGCGCTCGCCCGACTCCGCCTGCAACCCGTACCTGTGCTTCGGGCTCGTGCTCGCCGCGGGCCTGCGCGGCATCGAGCGGGGCTACCAGCTGGGCGCCGAGGCCGGCGAGGACCCTCCGCCGGGAGCGCGCGCCCTCCCCGAGGACCTACGCGAAGCCGTTGCCCTGTTCGAGTCCTCCGAGTTGGTGCGCGACGCGCTCGGCGACCGCCTGTGCGATTGGTACGTCCGCAACAAGCGACGCGAGTGGAACGAGTACCGCAAGACCGTGACCGAGTTCGAGCGCAGCCGCTACCTGCGGGCGCTGTGAGGATGGGCGACGCGTGGATATACGCCCAGCGAGGGGAGGCCGCCGAGGAGGCAGCCCGGATGCTGGCTGAGCTCGGGTTCAGCCCCCGCCGAGTTGCGATCAACGGCTCGTTGCGACCCCCGGGCGAGGCCGGGGCGACTGCGCCCCGGCCCGACCTCGCGATGGTGCTGGACGACCGGGGCGACGCCACCCCGCTGTGTACCCGTCTGCGCGAGGATGAGGATCTGGGTGGCGTGCCGATCGTGGTGAGCGTCGAGCCCGAAGACCTCGAGCTGAACCCCGAGATGCTCGAGGTCCACGAGCTGATCGTGGCGCCCTTCACGGCCGCCGAGCTGTCCGCCCGGATCGCGCGAGCGCGCCGGGCCGTGCACGGGATCGAGGAGGACGAGATCGTGCGCAGCGACGAGCTCGAGCTGAACCTCGCGACCTATCAGGTGAGGGTCGACGGTGAGCCGGTGGACTTCACGTACATGGAGTACGAGCTGCTGAAGTTCCTGCTGACCCATCCGCGGCGCGTGTTCTCACGCGAGGCGCTGCTCAGTCAGGTGTGGGGCTACGACTTCTACGGCGGCGCGCGAACTGTCGACGTGCATGTGCGCCGGGTGCGCGCCAAGCTGGGCTCAGAGCACGCCACCAAGCTCAAGACCGTGCGGCGCGTCGGCTACCGGTGGGAGTCATAGCGTGACGCCTGAGGTGGGCGCCAACCTCGGGCACAGCCGCTACGACGGGTTCCGGGCCACGATCCGGACGGTCGGCACCGGCGTTCGCGGCAGCCGCGCATTGACCTTCGAGGAGGCGCGCGAGGCGATGACCGGGCTGCTCGCCGGCGAGGTCTCAGACGCGCAGGCCGGCGCGTTCCTGATCGCGATGCGGATCAAGGGCGAGCAGCCCGACGAGCTCGCGGGCATGGCTCAGGCGTTGCGCGACGCCGCCCCATCCGTGCGCGCGAAGCTCGAGCGGCCGCTCGTGGCGTGTGCGGGAGCATACGACGGGGCGTCGGACGCGCCCCACCTGTCACTCGCCGCCGGGGCCGCCGCCGCGGCGTGCGGCGCCGGCGTGGTGATGCACTGCGGGGACACGCTCGGGCCGAAGTACGGCACGACCGTGGCCGACGTGCTGGCGGCACTCGGAGGGCCTGGCAGGCCGACGCTCGTCGAGTCCCGCGCGATGCTCGAGCGCTGCGGCGCCTGCGTCGTGCACGTCGGCGTGTCCCTCCCCGGCTGGAGCCGCCTGGCCGCGCTGCGCGACGAGATCGGTCTGCGAGGCCCGGTCCATTCGGCCGAGAAGCTGGTCGACTGGTTCGGCGCGCGGCGGTTCGTCGTTGGGCATACGCACGGGCCCTACGCCGAGCGGCTGGTGGGAGCGCTCGAGCGGCTGGGCGCCGAGTGTGCCGTGGCAGTCCGCGGCCTCGAGGGGTCGGACGTGATGCGTCCCGGGAGGCCGGTGGCGCACCAGAGCGGCCATAGCCTGGAGCTGCCGGAGCTGCTCGGCGCCCGACTGCGCAGCGCCGGCGGCGCCGAGGAGTCGGCGTGGTTGACGCGCGTCGCGCTGAGCGGAGAGGGCGATGACCTGCTCGCGCACACGGTTGCCCTGAGCGCCGGATTGCGGCTCTACGCGGCGGGACTGGCCCCGGATCCGCTCCGGGGTGCGCGCCAGGCGCGCGAGGCGCTCCGCGACGGATGCGCGGCGGCGACGTTGTCGGCGCTACTGGCGGGCTGAAGGGGCCCTCAGCGGGCTGACTCAGTAGCCCGTCTGCATCACGACCGCGGACCGTTTGCCCTGGACGAAGCCGGCGATGATCTGGGCGACCGACTTGTCCACGTCGAGCTCCTCCATCGTATAGCGCAGGTGCTTCGCCACCCGGTCGAACGCCTCGTCGGTGATCCTCAGGCCGGTGTGAGCCTCCGGCAGCGATCGCCCGGTGTCAGGGCCACCGCCGAGGGCGAAGGTGAGGAACGACCGCTGGTGACGCTTGAGATCATCTCTGTCGATCCCCTCGAAGTAGCTTTTCAGGTCGGGATCGGACCATACGCGCGTGTAGAAGCGGTCCACCAGTTGGGTCAGTCCGGCGTCTCCGCCAACCGCGTGGTACATCGTTTCGGTCATCTGCATGCTGAGTTCCCTTCGCTTAGGGCGACGTGAGCAGCGAGGGTACGTCCGAGCCGTTTCTGGCCTTCGACGGACGCGTGAACAGCGCGTTAATTTGGCTCGACGTCGAGCCGGAACGACTGGGGCTCAGCGCTTCAGGCCAGACCGGGAGCGCTGGAAGTTGGTGGCAATCGCCGACGGCGAGTCCATCGCGAGGCTCGCGTCAACTACGCGACTTTCGTTCAGGAACAGCGTGACCGGCAGAGCGGCGGGCTTCAGCGAGCTGATCGCGTCAACGTTCATCTCGTGCTGAGAGACGTTGCCGGGCAGGCCGTCGAGACGGTCCCTCCACCCGTTTGGCTTGAGCGTCCTTGCGACCGCGACGAGTAGCGGGTAGCCCCACTCCTCCGCCACGACTGCCACTGAGTAGACGGCTCCGAGGGCGTCGACGTCGTCGGCGCAGATGACCAGGAATCCCGTGAAGGCGTCCTCCGGAAAGCCCGCAATCGCGTTACCTACTGCCAGGTTTCCAAACGGCCACCGCGACGGCGCGGCGGGCGCATCCGCCGCATCCGCCGCGCCTCGCCCGAGGCCGACTTCACGATAGAGCGCGGTCAGACCGACCCCGATCATGAGCATGACAATGACGATGATGACTGTCAGCACGATATCTGAGCCTCTCGCGGACGGGTGGCTCTAGTCCGAGTAGACGGCCTGGGCGTCGAGCCCGCCTTCGACGCCCGGCGGCAGCGCTCCACTGCCGTGCGCGTACAGCGCGATGTCCTCGAGCGTCTTGCTCTGCGAACCGCTGACCCAGGCACCGTTCGACCAGCTCAAGCTCCCGGGCGAAGTGCTGAGCGCCATGCCGGCGAGCAACTGCCCCTTGGCGAGGATCTTGCCGACCGCACGCTGGATCGCCTGCGGCGCTCCCCCGGAGGGACTCGTGTTGTAACCGTGACCCTCGCCGAAGCGATCCGTATCCGCGGGAACCACCTTCACATCAAGCGCGGGAACGTCCAGCAAGTCGGCAACAAGCTGACCGTACTGCGCCTCCTTCCCATCCGCCTGAGTCGTCAAGCTGAGCACCATCTTGCCCGTCGGGTGCACACGCAAAAACACGGCTCGATAAGCCTCGTTAGCCACGGCTAGATCTCCTCCCGTGCGGCGAGCACGGTGGCTCGTCGCGACATCACGTTGTTGATCATTGGTCAGGCCTCCTGATGCAGGGCGCGTCCGACCGCGCGACGCAACGCGCGGGTGGTGAGCGTGCCGGCGAGGTGACGCTTGTAGTCGACCGGCCCGCGAGAGTCCGAGCTCGGGGAGCAATCCCTGGCCGCGATCTGGCCCGCCTGCGCGAACAGCTCGTCCGAGGGAGCCTTGCCGCGCAGCAGCTCCTCCGCGCCGGTGACGTGAATCGTCGTCAGCCCGACCGCACTGAGCGCGATGCCAGCATCCGCGATCGTGCCACCGTCCATCCACACGGCTGCCGAGGAGGCGGCGATCGCCCAGTCGCCGGCGCGGCGCTCGACCTTCTCGTGCGCGCTGCCACCGCCGGAGCGCAGCGGGATGCGAACCTCGATGAGGATCTCGCCATCGCCGACCGCCGTCACGTACGGACCAACGTGAAACTCCTCCATCCCGACCAGTCGCTCGCCGCCGGCGCCGCGGATCACCACTTGGGCCTTGACCGCCGAGCACACTGCCGAGAGGTCCTCGGCCGCGTCAGCCTGGCACAGCGAGCCCCCGATCGTGCCACGGTTACGCACCACCGGATCGGCGATCACCTCCTCAGCATCACGGAACACCGGGAAGTGCCTCGCGAGCAGATCGGACTTCAGCAGCTCCACGTGCCGGGTCAGCGCCCCGATCCTGAGCTCGTCGCCTTCGACGCGAATGTACGAAAGCTCGTCGAGATCGTTGATGTCGACCAGGTGCCCCGGATTCGCCAGCCGCAGCTTCATCATCGGCAGCAGGCTGTGGGCGCCCGCGACGACGCGCGCGTCCCCGCCAAGCCGCTGGAGCGTGGCGACGGCGTCCTCGACGCTGGTGGCGCGCGTGTACTCGAATGGTGCCGGGGTCTGCAACTGTTGCTCCTTACTTTCAGGGACTACGGAACCCGAATGATCAGGCTTTAAACTCGGATCGTAAACGACTGGAAGGGAAGGCTGCCTTGCAGCCGACTGAGAGATGATTGTCTATCACGGAACGACCATCGACTGCCTCGATTCGATCCAACGCGACGGATTGTGGCCAGGCACGTACGTGTCCGCAGATCGATCGCTCGCGAGGCAGTATTCGTGGCTCAGGGCGATGACGCTCGGCGCCGACGCATGTGTGCTGATCGAATTGGACGTGCCGGGCGCCGCCGTCACCGAAGCGGAGAGCTGGTGGTGGGCCCAGGGCCAACTGCAGCTTCCGGTCGGCTGCCCCGCGACGTGCATTGTGTCCGTCGACCACTCCGACCCCGAGCAGTTCTCGCTCGACTAGCCGCACGTCGACTCCGATCAGCCGCGCTTCCACGAAATGGTCTTCGGAGCGTCGGGCTTCGCCTCGGGCGCGGCCGGCTCCGGCGCGGCCGCCTCGGGTACGGCGGGCTCGGCGGGCTCGGGCGCGGCGGGCTCGGGCGCGGCGGGCTCGGGCGCGGCGGGCTCGGGCGCGGGCGCGCGTTTCCACGAGATCGCGTCCGGTGGGGACGGCCCGTACTGCACGGGGGCGCCGGTGCCAACCACCGGCGAGCGCGGCAGCGACGAGGGCCGAGCCTGACGCGGTTCCGGGTACAGCTTCGCCGACTGGGCGCTCCCGTACGCCGGGTCCCGCAGCGCCGGACCCGAAGGGCTCGCTGCCGCGATCGGCGCCTCGCGCCCGAGCCGTGCGAGCGTGAGGGTGCCCTTCGTGTACACCTCGCCGATCCGCGGCACCTTGGTGGTGCCGCTCCCCGGGAACTTCCTGAACCCGGCCGTGGCGGAGCCGGGATACAGCCCGTCGACGAGGCCGAGAGCGTCCTCCATGCCGGCCTTCTTCACGAGCAGGCCTTCGAGCAGGTCGGCGCCGGTGTCGAGGTGCTGATTGATCGTGGTGACAACGCCGTTGACGGGCGCGCTCTTGTCGACGATCTCGCCTACCCCGGCGATCACCTCGCCGAGGCCCGCGGTGATCTTTCGCAGCTGCACGATGATCGAGACGAGATAGAAGACGAGCACGAGCACGATCAGAACGACAGCCAAGATGGTGACGGCGCCGGCTGCCGCGAATGCGAACAAGACTTCCATGGTCTCCCCCTTAGGCGTCGTCGATGATGACGTCGAGGGAGGAACCGTAGTCGGCGACACCCGCGACCGTCTTGATTACCTGGTCCTGCGTCGTCAGCAGCAGCGGCACGGCGTTCAGATCCCTCGATCCCGCCGCCGCCACCGATGAGATCCCGTCGACGGTGGCAGGAATCTTCTTGGCCGCGCGCAGGACGCCCGAGAGCAGGTAGGCGACGAACGGCAGGACTACCACGAGCAGGATCAGGTCTCCGAGCCACCAGAGGATCATTGGGGTCTCCGCTGGGCGACGATCTTTGCCTTGCGGGCGATTCCCGGCAGGGCACCGAGAATGACCTCGAACTGCGCGTTGATCGCCTTCACGGCACCCTCGAGCGGACGCAGGTGCTGGGACTCCACGCTTCCTAACGCAGATGCCAGCGAATCGAGTCCGTCCGAGATCCGCTCCAGGCGCGTGCGGACCTCGATCAGCGCGACCGAGAGGACGAGCACGACGCCCACGGTCAGGACGACGCTGAGGAGAACCAGCACGTGCGTGCTGCTCATGAGTCACCGAACCCGTCTGTGAGCGCGTTCATGTATCCATCCTGGACCACGGCTTCCTCTGCGATTTGTGCCAGTACAGGCGCTGTCGCCTGAAGCTGGGGAATGTTCGCGGTGTTGCTCGCGACCTTGCCGGCAATCTCCAGCAGGCCGTCGACCGAGCTCTCGATGCTGGCGACGTACTCAACCAGCAGGGTCAGCAGGATCGCGACGACCACGGCCGCGCCAAACGCGATCGCCAGCGAGACCGCCCACAGCTCGTGTCCGCCGACCGCGTACTGGATCATTTGCCCACCGCGGTCTTACGCAGTGCCCTGGCGGCGTGCAGGATCCTGACGCCGGAGTCGTTGATCCGCGCGATCCCACCGAGCTCGTCGGTCTGCCGGCGAATCACATCGACTCCGCCTTCGGCGGCGTGCGCCTGCGACGCGATCTTGAACGCGAGGAACACGATCACGATCACGATCACCGCCGCCACCGCGATGACCACGATGCCGAGAACCATCCCGATCGTCCATCCGGTACCCGCTGCTGAGGTCAGCACGGGACACCATGCTGACGTATTTCCGTGGGCAAAGCCCGTCTGAGCATCTCGTCCTCCTCCGGCGGATACCCGCAGCTCCACAACCCTTCGAGCATTGGCGAGCCAGTCTCGATCCGAGGGGGCGTAAATTACTCGCAGGCGCCGGTGGTGTCCAGCGCGAGGTGGTCAGTGGATCCTGCCTCCGGCACGCTTCGACAGTCGCTCGCCGCCGCGACCGTGACGGACTGCGACGAGCTCGGCCATGATCGAGAGCGCAGTCTCAGCGGCGCTGAGCGCGCCGAGGTCGAGGCCGACCGGAGCGCTGATCCGCGCCAGCTCCTCCTCGGCCACGCCGGCGGCCAGCAGCCGCTCACGGCGCTCCGCCTGCGCGTGGGTCGAGCCCATCGCGCCGATGTAGGCCGGCTCGGCGCTGAGCGCCAGCATCAGCACCTCGTCGTCGATCTTCGTGTCATTCGAGAGAACCGCGAGGTAGGTTGCACGGTCGATCCCTCCGAGCTGCTCGAGCGCCGGCGCCGGCCAGGCGACGATGATCTCCAACGCGTCCGGGAAGCGCTCGCGCGTGGCGAAGCGTTCCCGCGGGTCGATCACGTACGGCCGCCAACCGGCCACGCTCGCGAGGTGCGCGAGGTGGTTGCCGTACTCGACCGCCCCGAAGATCAGCAGCCGCGGAGCCGGCGCCGTGACGTCCACGAACAGCTCACCACGCAGCTCTGAGCGCTCCTCCCACATCAGCTCGTCCGCGTGCGCGAGCGCCTCCGCGTCGAGCGCCTCGTCTCCGAGCGTGCCCTCCTTCCCACCGCCGGCGCGCACCAGCAGCCGTGCGCCGGCCTGCGGCCCACTGACGGCCGTCACCAATGCCGCCCGCCCGTCTTCGCGAGCGACCTTCGCGAACGAAGCTTGTGCAGTCACTTAGTGGTTCGTTTCGTGACGGGCCACTTACGTGGCTACGCCTGCGGCTCCGTCGCCGGCTCCGGCTCCGAGTCCTGCTGCGGCTCCGGCGCCGGGTCCGGCTCTGGCGCCGGTGCGAAAGCGGCGGACGCGAAGTGGGCTCCGGCCGACCCGAGCCCGCCAACGACGAGCGCGGCCAGCGCCCAGCCGATGCCCTTGCGCTCGTGTCCGGTCGCGGCGTCGACCGACAGGGGGCCAGGTCCGGCCTCGACCACCGCGAGCACGGCGGCGATCAGGACGAGGTTGTACTCGTAACCCCCATTGGTCAGCCAGGGACCGTTCTTGAAATGGACGCGGTGCATCGCGGTCAGCATCGTCGCGACGATGCTCGCGCCGGCGAGCGGAGTCAGGAACCCGGCCGCGAGCAGCGCCCCGCCCCCAGCCTCGCCGACGCCGGCGGCGATCGCATTGGCCTTACCGGGACGCATACCCATCTGTTCGAAGCCCTGGGCGGTCGCATCGAGGCCGTGGCCTCCCCACCAGCCGAACAGCTTCTGGGTGCCGTGCCCGACGAACAGCACACCGATAATCAAGCGCAGCAGCAGACGCAAGACCTTCATATCAATCCTTCCCATAGACCGCGAATGACCGACGGCAAAGATACCGGTCCGCCGGCCTGCGCCTGAACGACCCGCCTCACGGCGCGCTGCCGAGCTCGGCCGCGCTCACCCCACCGCGACGCCCACCAGCCCGAGCAGGACGCCGATCAGCGCCGAGCCGACCAGAGTCTGGACCGCGCCGCGCCGCCCGAGCAGCAGCGCCCCGAGGGCCACTCCGAGCAGCGCGACCTGCCAGCCGTGGCGCAGCTCGAACGCGAGTAGCAGCGCGACGCCCACGATCGCACCGATCGCCGCCGGGCCCGCACCGGCGAGGAACCCCTGCACATTCGCGTTCCGCTTGATCTGCTCGAATCGGCGGGCGCAGACAAGCACGATCAGGAACGAGGGCGCGAACGCAATCGACGCCGCCACCAGGGCGCCGCCCAGCCCGGCGGCGGCGTAGCCGACGGCCGCAACGGTCTGCACCACCGGGCCAGGCGTGATCTGACCGAGCGCCACCGCGTCGAGAAACTGCGCTGAGGTCATCCAATGGTGCGCGCCGACCGCGTCGGCGCGCATCAGCGGAACGATCACGAACCCCCCGCCGAACGAGAGCGCGCCAACCTTGAGCGCGGTCCACGCGAGCGGCGCGAGCGCACTCTTCCCCGCGATCGCGGGACCGATCGCGGCGAGGCGCCCCTCTCCCGCGTCGCGGCTCACGAGCACGCCGACGAGACCGGCGGCGAGCAGCACGAGCACCAGCTCTGGACCGAGCAAGAGCGCGCCGGCCGCACCGGCCGCGAACGCCGCCGGCCAAAGCCTCGCGTGCCCGCGGCCGCGCTGCCGGCTGGCAGGCACGAGCGTGGCGCCGGCGTTGAACGCCACGGCGGGGACGGCCGCACCCGCGCCCGCGCCCGCCGCACGGACCCAGAGCGGCGCCCCCGACGCTAGGAACAACGCCGAGAGCGCGATCACGGCTGCGAGCCCGGGGAGGATGAAGCACAACCCGCCGACGAGCGCCCCGCCGCGTCCGCGCAAGCGCCAAGCGCAGTAGATCGCCAGCTGCGTGGAAGCCGGCCCGGGCAGCAGGTTGCATGCCGCGAGCGCATCCTCGAACACCTCCGGCTCGATCCAGCGCTCGCGTTCCACGCACAGCGCGCGGAGCATCGAGATGTGTGTCGGCGGGCCGCCGAAGCCGAGGCATCCGATCCGTGCCCACTCACGCACGATCCGAGTCAGAGCCACTTCGGGCGACTGCGGGAACTGCGTGTCGGTCCCGTTCGCAGGCTGCCGCATCTCCCTGGCGCGAGTCTATCCGGCGGTTTGCGATGCCTGGGGCTCAAATCTCGAAGGGCCGTGGTGCGAACTGAACAGCAGTTGTTCATTTCGCAGCACGCCCCATCGAGATCTGGGGGGCGGGAGCACGCTCGCGAGGTTTAGCGACAACCTTGCCTGGGGGCAGAACGTAACCTGTGCGCGCACGATGCCGCTGCAGAATCGCGTCACGCCGCTCGGCGAACTGATCGCGGACCCAGCGCGTGGCCTGGTCTACGGAAACCGCGGCTGCCTGCACGACGAGCACGGAAGTATCCGCCGCCGCTACAACGGCAGGCGCTGGATCGCCTGCCGGCTCCAGTTCCGCGGCTGGCGGCGCCGGCAGTTGCTGGCCCCCGGCCGCTTCACGGAGTTGTTCTTTCTCGACGAGGCGACCGCGTTCGCGGCCGGGCATCGCCCGTGTGCGCTGTGCCGCCACGAAGACTACGTGCGCTTCGGCCAGATCTGGCGCGAGCATCACCCCGATCAGGCAGGGGCCGACGCGATCGATGCGCAGCTGCACAGCGAGCGCGTCGCCCCCGGCACGCGCGCTCAGCTCCGCCACGACGCATCGCTCGACGGGCTTCCCGACGCCACGTTCGTCCTGCTCGAGGGCGCGCCATGGCTCGTGCTCGGGGCAGAGCTAATGAGCTGGTCGGCGGCCGGCTATCTCGTACGCAGAGCGCGACCGGTGCGTCAGCAAGCGACGCTGGTCACGCCTCCTTCGCTGGTCGCGGTCCTGCGTGCCGGCTGGCATCCCGCGGTGCCGCTTCTGCATCCATCGGCGCTCGCCCCAGCGCGTGCAGGCGTTTAGAGTCCGACCAGCCACCGGGATCCGCAGCCGATAAAGGACGTGAGATGTCTACGACGTTGGAGCAACTCGAGGCCCAGAACAAGGTTGTCGCGGTTCGTGGCGAGATCGGGATCGTCGCGGCCGCGCTCGACTCATTAGGCGCGTATGAACAGGCCGCGACGTCGTGCGCGACCGCGATGAACGCGGACGGCGGGATGGCAGAGGCTGTGGTCGCCGCGCTGAGCAGCGCCGACGTGGCAGCCGCCGCCCGCGCCGTGATCACGCGCGGCGGGGGCGAGGACAGCCGCTTGGAGCGCGAGCTGACCGAGGCGGCGATCACGGCCTGTAAGCGGTCCGAGCGCCAATGCGCGCCGCACGCCGATCATCACGATCATTGCCGGCTGCACGCGGCGACCGCACGCGACACGATCGCGGCCCTCAAGTCGCTGCTCGCAGCGTTGAGCTGAGACGAGGCCACTGAGGCGCCTCGCGGCGTCGGCTCACGCCGGCTCCGCGGCGCCCCAGATGCCGGGTCCCCGGCTGTGCTCGTAGATCAGCGATGTCTCGGCATGAGCAACCGCGGGGTGCGTTGCCAGGTGATCGACGACGAACTCCCGCAATTCGTGCGCGTCGGCGGCGGCGACCCAGACCAGGTAATCGGTCGCGCCCGCGAGGTGGAAGACCATCACGACGCCGCTCAGCTGACGCACGGTCCCCGTAAACGCGTCTATCTGCTCACGCGCGTGCACCGCCAGGCGGACGGCGATCAGCGCCTGCAACGGCCTGCCCAGCGCCGCCAGGTCCACCTTCGCGTGGAAGCCCCGGATCACACCGCGGTCACGCAGTGAGCGCAGCCGGGCAACCGCCGTGGACGGCGCGATGCCGACGCTCTCGGCGAGACGCTGGTTCGTGATCCGGGCATCCTCGGCGAGGAGCTCGAGCATCGCGCGGTCGACGGCGTCGACGACTGGCTGTGGATGATTCGGCACGACGCGACGCTGGGGCATACTTGCTGAAGAATACTCGGGTAATCATCGGTTTGGCCGCAGGATCAGCGAGAGGTTGTGTTTTTGTCGCATAAACATCAGACTTCTGCCTATGCTAAAAACAATTGTCGCTCCCGACGTGAAGGACTCGATCCTCGACACGATCGGCGATACGCCGCTCGTCAGGCTGTCGCGCATCGGCGCCGGCCTGCGCCCCCAGCTGGTCGCGAAGCTCGAGTCGTTCAATCCGGGCGGGTCGATCAAGGACCGCATCGCAGTTGCGTTGATCGACGCAGCCGAGCGTGCCGGGCAGCTGCGGCCCGGCGGCACGATCGTCGAGCCCACCTCGGGCAACACCGGAACCGGGCTCGCGATCGCCGCGCGGCTGAAGGGCTACCGCGTGATCGCGGTGATGCCGGACAAGATGTCGAGGGAGAAGATCGACCTGCTGCGTGCCTACGGGGCCGAAGTCGTCCTCGCTCCGACCGACGTCGCGCCCGACTCGCCGCAGTCCTACTATCGCGTCGCCGACCGGCTGACCGCGGAGATCCCCGGAGCGTTCCAGCCCAACCAATACGCCAACCCCGCGAATCCCCAGGCGCACTACGAGTCGACCGGGCCGGAGCTGTGGGGGCAGCTCGGCGACCGGATCACTCACCTCGTCGCCGGCGTCGGCACCGGGGGCACGATCACCGGGACAGTCAGGTACCTGCGCGAGCGCAAGCCCGAGCTGGTGGTAGTCGGGGCCGACCCGGCAGGCTCGATCTACTCGGGCAGCGCGGAAAACGTTCGGCCCTACCTGGTCGAGGGCGTGGGCGAGGATTTCTGGCCTGAGACGTTCGACCCGTCGGTCGTCGACCGGTGGGTGACCGTGTCGGATCGGGACGCGTTCCTGACCACGCGACGGCTCGCGCAGACCGAGGGAATCCTGGCGGGCGGATCCGGCGGCCTCGCGCTCCACGCCGCCCTCGAGGTCGCCGCGGAGATCGAGGAGCCGGACGCGCTGATCGTCGTGATCCTGCCCGATGGCGGTCGCTCATATCTGTCGAAGATCTATTCCGACAGCTGGATGCGCCAGTACGGCTTCCTCGAGCGCAGCTCCGAGCAGACCGTCGGCGACGTGCTCCGCCGCAAGCGCGACGCGGGTGAGATCCCATCGCTCGTCACGGTCCAACCGCACTACCGCGTTCGCGACGCGATCGCGCTCCTGCACGAGCATCGCGTCTCGCAGCTGCCGGTGGTGAGCTCGCACGACCCCACGACGATCGTCGGCGCGATCGGCGAGCGTGGCCTGCTCAAGCACGCAGCCGAGGACCCGACGCGGCTGGACGGGGAGATCGTCGAGGTGATGGAAGCACCGTTCGCCGCCGTCTCGAGCGAGGACCCGGTACGCGAGGCGATCGAGCTGCTGGTCGGCGACCGGCAGGCGCTCCTGGTCACCCAGGATGGCCGTGCCGCGGGACTCGTGACCCGCGCGGATCTGCTAGAAGCACTCGCTTCGTGACCGATCGAGAGCCGCCGCACGACGCGTTCGCGACGCGGGCCGTCCACGCCGGGCTGACGCCCGACCCCACGTTCGGATCAGTCATCCCGGCGATCCACCAGACCTCGACGTACGCTCAGCCCCGCCCCGGCGAGTTCGTCGGGGACTACGACTACGCCCGCACCGCAAATCCGACCCGGACGGCGCTCGAGCAGGCGATCGGTGACCTCGAGGGCGGCCTCGCGGTCACCTTCGCGTCCGGTCTCGCCGCCGAGCACGCGGTGATCACGGCGCTGTGCGGGACGGGGTCGCACATCGTCCTGCCCGCGGACCTGTACGGCGGCACGTTCAGGCTCGTAGACAAGGTGATGAGCAGTTGGGGGCTCGAGTACGACCTGGTCGACCAGACCGACCTCGTGGCACTCGAGCGGACGATCCGGCCGAACACGAGGTTGATCTGGGTCGAGAGCCCGACCAACCCGTCGCTCGACGTCATCGACATCGCTGGGGTGCTCGCCAGAGCAGGCGATGCGCTGGTCGCGGTCGACAACACGTTCGCGACGCCCTTCAATCAGCGCCCGCTGGAGCTCGGAGCCGACATCGTCGTGCACTCGACGACCAAGTACCTCGGCGGTCACTCGGATGTCGTCGGGGGCGCGGTGATCGCCCGCGATCAGGAGCTCCACGAGCGCGTGCGGTTCGTCCAGAACGCCGCCGGCGCGATTCCGGGCCCGTTCGACTGCTTCCTCGTTCACCGCGGACTGCGCACGCTCCATCTGCGCATGGCGGCCCACGCGCGCAGCGCGGCCGCGATCGTCGAGCTGCTGCGGGCGACGCCACAGGTGCAAGACGTTCGCTGGCCCGGATTCAGCGGCATGGTCAGTTTCCGTCACCCCCGCGCCGGCGCCGTGGCGACTCGCACGCGCCTGTTCACGCTCGCCGAGTCGCTCGGCGGCGTCGAGTCGCTGATCGAGGTGCCACAGCTCATGACCCACCAGACGGTCGAGGGGTCCGCGGCCGCCGTCCCAGCCGACCTGATCCGCCTCAGCTGCGGAGTGGAGGAGCCATCGGACCTGGTCGAGGACTTACGGCAGGCGCTGGGGTGAACGGCGCCGGCGCGCTCCACCATCGCTACCTCCGTCGGCGCACCGCGAGAGCCAGCTCTACTCCGATCAAAGCACCCGCCGCGCCGCAGACCCCTACCTCAAAACTGCCCCCCCACGTCATGTCACTCGTCACGTGAACAGCTAGCGTTAGGGCCACGCAAACGAACACAAAATTGATACCGCGAGTGATCATGTCAGCATGCCGTACTCCCGAGCAAGCCACCGATGGCGCCGCCAGCGGGCCCGGTGAACTTGAGCGCCACCTCGGGGTCGTCCGTCAGCGCAAGTCCGATAGCTCCTCCGACTAGCCCACCGATTGCGCCAGCGAACGCAGAGCACGAAAACATGCCGCCAGCGTCTCCCGACGGTCCGCCATAACCCCATTTCTGGTAAAGCAGGTGGCAGTTCCAATACACGGTCCAGTTCTGATAGTAAGGATTCCGCTTACGCCGCGCTCTTCGAAGCGAATTACACACCTCAACCTTGGCTTGGATCGCGTCGAAGTAGGCGCCAGCTACATCCGTGCCCTCCGCGTCCACGTCGTTTACCGGGTCGTCACCCGCGTAGACGTAAGGATCGTCTTGCGTGGGGTCACCGACAAGCGATGCGGCCATAGGGTCTGGCTGCGTCCATCGCCCCGTGCTCGGGTCGAGCAGGCGCACGCCGAAGTGGTCGAGCCCCGAGGGCTGGCCGGCATAGCCGCCCAGATATCCGAGATCATCAGGCCCGCTACCCGTCGAGCTGACCACATCACCGTATGGGTCGTATGTATCGTTCCGAACCGTATTGCCATTACTGTCAGTCACGGCGAGCACGGTCCCACGAGCATCCGTGACGAAGTAATAGCGTCCCAATGGCGTGCGTTCGCCGATCGCGTTCCCGCTGCTGTCGCGAGTGATGTAGTCACTCGACGAGCCGTTCGTGACCACGCCGAGTCCAAGCAAGTTGCTCTCGAGCACCGCGCCCGTCGCGTCGGTCTGGTCTTCCTGGCCGTTTCCGAAAAACGCCATCGAGTCCGACCCGACACTAGTCGTTTGGGCGCCGGAGTTGTAGGTGAGTGAGCCAGTGCCGTTGCTAGTCTCGTTGCCATTGGCGTCGTACGTCAGGCCAGCCGCGCCGATTGCAGTCAGCTCGTCAGCTGCGTTGTAAGTGTAGCCGGTGGACGCTCCATTCACGACCTCCGTCAGACGGTTGCCGTCGCCGTCGTATGTGTATTGATAATCCGATACGGTGGCCCCGCCGCTCGCCACGGTTTTCGCCTCCACGAGCCTGTCCAGAGGGTCGTAACTGTAGCTCGCCACGTTTCCGTTCTGGTCCTTCGCCGTCTGGAGAAGCTCTGTGTTCGTCGAACCGACCGTGTACGTATACGTCTCGCTAGCGATCGTGGAACCTCCTGGGTTCGTGGCGATCATCGTAAGCGGTCTGTTGGCTGGGTCGTAGGTATAGGCGATGGTGACTCCGTTCGGATACGTGATTCCTGTTCTGTTTCCCTCATTATCGTAGGCGAAGGTCGTGTTGTAGCCGCCGGGCTCGGTCAGCGTTTTGAGCTCATTAAGGTTGTTGTATGCGTAAGTGACCGTTCCGCCCGCGTCAGTCACCGATGTCAGGTTGTCGTTGTTGTCGTAGCCATAGCTAATCGTTTGTCCGCTGGGCAGCGTCGTCTGCGTCAGTTCGTTGAGCGCGTTGTAGGTAGCCCGCTCCGTGCCGCTCGGGTCAGTCTCGGAGATCAAGTTGTCGTCGGGGTCGTAGCTGTCGGTGACAGACGTCCCGCCCGCGTAGCTAGTCTTCGTGACGCGGTCGAGCGCGTCGTAGGTCGTGGTCGTGATCTGGTCAAGCCCATCGATCTCGCTCGTCTCCCGAGAAAGAGCGTCGTAACCGACCGTCTCGGGTGCAATCGGACCCGGCGGCGTGATGGATGTCTGGTTCCCGTATGTGTCGTACCCGTAGCTGGTCGTGTTCCCGTCGGGATCGGTGGACTGCGTGAGCCACCCTGGGTGGCTGCTCGAATAGGCCAGCTTGATCTCGTCCTGCGCAGTGTTCTGCCACCGCCCCGCCGCGGAAAGCGCGTCGACGATGGTCGTTGGGTTCCCGTACTGATCGTATGTATAGCTCGTAGCGTTGCCCTGCGTGTCAGCCGTCTGCGTAGGCAGGTACGGGTTCGCCGTACTGGCATACGTGGCCGTCCCTGCCGAAAGCGTGGTACCAGAGCCATTGAGCGTGCTCGACGTAGGATCGCTCGTGAGCTGACCCCCGGAGAGCGTATTGTATGTCGTCGTCGTCGTGGCGCCGTTGAACTCTACGGTCGTCGTCGGATCGCCGAGGCTGTCGTAGATCGTCGTGGCAACTGCGCCCGCCGCATTGATCATTTTGGCGACGCGGTCGTACCAGTCTGTGCAGTAGGTCGTCTGATTGCCATTCGGGTCGGTCATTGTTGTTTGGTTCACGATAGGATGATTCGGATCAGGGCCCGTGCCGCAGGCAGCGCCTGGGGCAGAGTATGAGAAGGTCGTGGTTGGTCCCGTCTCCGTTGCGGGGTTGGTGACGCGGGTGACAGACGTCACTTGCCGCTGGCCATTGTACGTAATATTCGTAACGTTTCCGGCCGGGTCAGTGATCTTGTTGAGGTTCCAGTTGGCGTCGTAGCCGTAGCGTGTCACGCCTCCGTTGGCATCGGTCATGCTGGTGACAAACGACGATGCGCGGCTGAACGTCACGGTGCGGCCCGTTGAATCGGTCAGCGAGCTGATGTAACCATCTGAACCGTAGCCGACGGTCGTCGTGCGACCCTGGGTGTCGACAATCGAGGCCAGGCGCTGCACGCCGTTGTAGGCGGTCCAGTTGTAAGTAATCGTGTCGCCGCTTTTGTCCTGGTGGGCGAGAAGTTCTCCGGTGCTGCTGCTGAAGGTGTAGGTCTCGCCACTATCGTTCAGGGAGAGGACCCAGTTATAGGAGGGCGACAACGACAGGGTGGCGTCGAGGCCAGGCGTGGTGTAGGTGCCGTTGGCCTGTGGGGTGAACATTCTGAATGAGTTGTTGGGCCCTTCGATGACGAAGCCAAGGGTGGTGGAGCCATTAGGAGAGCCGACGATCGCCCCGTCGAGCGCGTAACCGGGTGCGTCGTAGAGATTGAAGTCGCCTGCACCGAGAGAGCCCGGCTGGTATAGGTTTTGGTCTGAGTAGTACGTATTGAGATCGAGGTTCAGGCCTGTGCCGGCGATGGTCAGCGCCTGGTCGTGTAACTCAAGGTCGCCGCTTGCGACGTTGACGTCGAACCCGAGTTTGTCCGTCAGGCTGTTGGAGTTGAATGTGTCGGACGGTAATTCTCCCACGTTGGGAGCCCAGGACACTTGCAAGTACGGCCATGCGGATTGGGTACTCGTGCCTTGTTCGTTGTAGCCGAAGCGGTAGGTGTCGGAACTGTCGGCGCGCAGCATGACTCCGTTGTTGGTTGCAGGATTGTTGACCCACCCTTGCACGAGGCCGGGCACGTACCAGCTCGCGAATCCGGCGTTGTTCCACACTGTCTCGCTGTCGGTCACTGTGGCCGAAAGGCCCCCCCCAGGAGCGTTCCACGCATGTGTGCCGTCATAGCTATCCCATGTTGCCGAATTCGTCCAGTTGTTCGGCGAGATGCCCTGTGCCTGGACACCATACATGGTGGTCCCGGCCTCGAAATCCACGCCCATCGTCGCTCCGACTACGATGGCGTCTTGCGGAATCGCGGACGTGTTGAAGTGGAACATATCGCGCGCATCCCCCGAGGAATAGTTGCCCAGAAGCAGATAGCCATCGGCGCAGGCGCTCGTTGTGGGATAGCCACTGATGATCCAGCAGTCGGGAGTCGGCGAGTTGCTGATCGAGATCGTCGGGTCAACGGTCACCGGTAGGGCCGCGCTAGCGAGCCAGGCGCGAGCGACGGAGACGATGAGGTCATACCGCCCGTGATTGCCCCGGAGGTGAAGCGAGACATTCTTGAACGGATCACCGGACAGCCCAGACGCGGCGATGACTGTCGGAGCTGGAATTGTGAAGGCGACGCGGTGGTTGGCGAGGACGAGCTCGATGCCGCCCATCGGATTGATCTTCGGCACGAGCCCGGGGCTGAGCCTGAGTGGGAACATGTAGGTTGACGGAGCGTTGCGGCGATCGATGACGATCGACTCCTTGACGGCATCGCTGAGCGCGGTGTAGCTCACGTTGGTGCCGCGCAGGACGCCGCGATAGTCGGTTTCGTTACCGGAGGTTGTTCCGAACACCGCCGCGGCCCCTGCAAGTCGGAAGCTCACGCTCTGGCCCTCCGCCGTCACGTGGATCGCATTGTTTCCGAGCTTGACTGGCAGAACGACGTGGTAGCTGTTCGCCCGGTTTTCAACAGCTCCTCGCGCGGCGTTTCGGGCAGGAACCAGCTTGTCGCTGATCGGCTCAAGCTTTCCGTTCGAGGCGCGGTAGTTCACCGGCTGCTCATAGATCCGCGTCACGAGCGTCCCATGCGATCCGACGAACGTACGTGAATCTGCGGTGCGTAGACGGTTGATCTGCTTGCCGACGGCCACTCCAGCGAACCGCGCTGACGGATGTGTCGTGTCCGACGCCCGATACAGCCGCGCAGCAGAGTCAAGCCGCGCCGCAGCTGCAGCGTCGCGCTGCAGTGCGAGGTAACGCCCACGTTGCGACGCGCCCACTGCTCCGGACGATGCTCCGAGCAGGGTAACGAGCGCGACGAGCAGGATCAGAGCGCCAGCCGCAAACGGCCCGCGCCTACCACCCAGCCGCGACCCAGCCGCACCACAGGTCGAGATTCCGAACAACACTGCGACCAGCCGAGACTTTGATCCTGGCGGGGAAAGGCGACGCCACGCACGCATGAGCACGACCTCCGAGTCGTTGGACACTCACCCGCCGTGCTCGTTCCGAGCAGACTCCAGTCGACAGGCTCGCCGCGCAGAATCGCACCAGCGGGAGCGCTTGTCTGCCCCTCTGCAGCGGGGCAAGGTCGTGTCCCCCTGCGGAGGGGCAGGAGGATGCCCCTCCGCAGCGGGGCATGAAGGTCGCAGTTTGCGGGGTTTCCCCTATATAGAGTCTTGGTGTGGTAGCACGGTATTGGACTAATGTTCGAGACTCAGGATCCTTTGTTTTACTCAGCATCTATCGATATGATCCGCGTGGGGGTAGATGGGGGCCACAGACCGCAGAGGTAGGGGATGGGTCTCACGAGCTACGCCACAGTCGTCGTCGCGGATGATCACCCGATGTTCCTGGACGCTCTGGAGACCGCTGTCCGCTCCGATGAGCGCCTCTCGCTGACAGCCAGCGCTAGCGATGGAGCGGCGGCGCTTGAGCTGATCACGACCCTGCAACCGGACGTCGCGGTGCTCGATCTGCGGATGGGCGAACCCGACGGAATCGACGTCGTGGCGCGGGCGCGAGCTCAGGGAGCCAGAACGCGGGTGCTGCTGGTCTCAGCGCACGCGCAGCCCGCGATCGCCCGTCGCGCGTTGCAGGCGGGCGCCGCCGGTTACCTGGTCAAGAACATCAAGGCACAAGAGCTCGCGGACGCGATCGTACGCGTCGCCGACGGCGAGACCGTGCTGTGCGCCGCGCTCCAAGAGCGGCTGCTGTCCGGCCTGCGCAGCACTGATGACCCCCACCTCGGTAGCGTCGAGCTCTCTAGGCGCGAGCAGGCGGTGATTCAGCTCACAGCGCACGGCCGCGATCACAGGCAGATCGCGACCGAGCTTGCACTCAGCCCGCACACCGTCAAGGATTACCTACACCGCGCGTACACCAAGCTCGGTGTCACCGACCGGGCCGCCGCAGTCGCAGAAGCGCTGCGCCGCGGGCTGATCGAATGACCGAGCAAAGACAAGACCGTCTCGTCGCTGACGGGTTCGGACTCGCCGTCCTACGCGCGCTATTGGTACCGATTATCGCCTTCGGCGAACAGAGCGTCGATCCCGCGAAGCTCAGCAGCGCGTTCTGGGCGCTGGTCACGCTCGCCGGTGCCTGGGCAGCGGGAACGCTCCTCGCAGCCGCAGCCGGCAGACGACCCGCGTGGCTCGGTCGGATTGAGACAGGAATTGACTTCACGCTGTTATGCGCGCTCGATCTCGCCTCCGGTGGCTCCGCATCACAGATCCGCAAGGCGTTCTTCGCGCTGCCAATGCTGGGAGCGGTCACGTTACGCCCCCGCTACACCGCGCTGTGGGCGACCTTAGCTGTCGGCGGCTATCTGGCCGTGTCGCTCGCGCAACCCCTCGCCGGCGGGGATGCGAGCGCGGTCCCGGTCACCGCGCTGTACCTCTCGTGGACCGGGGTCGCCGCCACATTGCTCGCGTGGAAGCTCGCACGCAACCGGCGATGGATCGAGCAGCTCGCCGCCCACCGCGGCCAGCTCGTCGCCCAAGCGATCACCGCCGAAGAGCACGCCCGCAAGCAGCTCGCCTACGAGCTACACGACGAACCGGCACAAACCCTCGCCGCCGCCCGGCTGATCCTGAGCGACTACCCCGGACACGACGACCCACGACTGCAGAAAGTCGACCGGGCACTCCAGACCACGCTCGAGAAGCTACGCGAACTCATCTTCGACCTGCGCCCGCTCGCGATCGACCACGAAGGAATCACACCCGCGCTCCAAGAGATAGCCGAGCACCACTCAATCCGCTACGGCGCGGCGATCAGCATACGAATCAATCCCAGCGCACTCGGATCCCACGACGAGGTCGTATTCTCGCTCGGACGCGAGCTACTCACCAACGCAGCCCGCCACGCGCACGCAAGCGCAATCGAACTTACGCTCACGAAACAACCCGCGACGCTCACGCTCACCGTCACCGACGACGGCACCGGAATCTCGGCTGGACGCGAGCGCCAAGCGCTCCGAGACGGGCACATCGGTCTCGCGTCGGCCCGCGAACGCGTCCAAGCGCTCGGCGGCAGCCTGAACCTCGCGACTACTCCTGGGAGAGGCACCACGCTAACCGCCACCCTCCCCACCCGACGCGCCAACGACCGCCACACACACCCCACCATCAACGACACCCCGCACGCCGAAGATCGCCGAATGCTCGGCACCCAAACGGTCGCGTAGACGCTGCGAGCACTGTTCCTCGCGAAGCTGGCTTGTCTGCCGGGCCGCGCGAGTCTTGCGGTACCCAACCCGCGAATATGAGTCTGACCACGTGTCGCGCACCCGCCACGACCGCCGGCCCCTCACCCGAGCACAACCACCCCGACGAAAACCAACCGGCAGGCGCTTCGCGGTCTCCACCCGAGCGCTCACGTCAGCGCTGCAGGCGGCGGGCCGGGTAGAAGAGGATGAACCCCCGGATCTCCGGTCAGCTTCGATGCCTCACGGCTCGCCGACGTTTGAATGTCGCCCACTCTGCCAGGGTCAGCTGTCGTACGCTCTCCCGTGCGGCTCGCTGGGCTAGGCGCTTCGGGTCTCGCAGATTGCGCATGCGTCGCAAACCTGCACGATGTTGCTGGTGTCCTCGACCGCGAGCTCCTGGCTGTCGGGCGAGAAGGCGAGGGTCTGGATCGGATTCTCGAGCGCGTGTTGGCGGAGTTGCGACCACCGGGCGTCATATACGTCGACCGTCCCATCCTGACGACCGATCGCGTACCAGCGGCCGTTGGGCGATATCGCGAGCACTTCGCCACCGTTTGGTCCCGTGGAGCTCCGACATCTGTCCCGACTTCAGGTCGACGCGCACGAGCCCTCCGCCTTCTGTGGCCGCGAGTACGTACCGGCCGTCCGGCGACAGAAGCGCGCCGTTGCGATCGTCGACGCCTGCATCCTTGGGCCGCCCGAGGAAGCGAGCAGCTGCGGCGTCGGGGCGTCGGGGACGTCCACTAGGCCCCTGGCTGTAGCCAACGGTGAGCAGTCGACCGTCAGGCGAAGGGTTGACTGTACCAGCGGCACCCTGCGATCGAGCCGTCCCCAGCCCAATGTCGCATCCGAGAGGCTCGATTATCCACGAATCCGTGCCGACCGGCAAACGGATTCATGCCCCGCGCGAGAGCCGACTACGAGGTGCGTCGGACTTCGGTCTCGCGCGCGCCGCGTGCGCCGATGTCGTGGTCGCCGTGACCACGCGCCGTCGCCCGCGAACTGCGCGACGAGGCCGCCGAAGCAGGCGAGCCCGAACGCCAGCCAGAAAGGGGTACCCAGCGCGACGAGCACGCCGAGCAAGACACCGCATCCCGCGAAGAACGCGGTGTGCACGGCACGCCGAGACCGCATCACGGTGCGGCGCTGCACAGCGAGTCCAGGCGGCTGCTGGTCATGCATCAGCGCTCTCGGCTCCCCCGTCCCGTCGTTTCAGCCACAGAATGTCGAATATGTTCTCGACGAGGAAGCCCGTGAGGATGGAAGCGGGCAGCGCCACAGCGAGCTGCACTCCGGCCACCAGTAGGACGATCAAACCGGCGGCGAAAGCGACGAAGTAGGCTCGCTTGCGAGGGAGGCTCGGCGATCGATACCGGCTCCAGAACACCCGAGCTATGACTCCTTTCATAGCCTGCATAGCCACACCATACATCGGTTTCGGGCTCTGTTCCACTCGATCGACGATCGTGTCGACCCGAAGGGTCCGGGAGCGGCGTGCGGTGGGACACGCCGCTCCCGGACCTCCTAGCGGCTAGTGGATCGCGCGCGCGTGCTTCGGTAGCCAGCAGACGGCCGCGCCGGCCGCGATCAGGAACGCCACCGCGACGAGCAGCCCGTGGTCGGCGGCAGCGACGAACGCTGCCGGCCGGAAGCCGCTTCCGAGGTGGTCGAACAGCTCGGTGCCCACCGCGGCGATCCCGAGCGACATCGCCAGCTGTTGCACGGACTCGAGCAGGCCGGAGGCGGACCCGAGCTCGTGCGGGGCGACCCCGGCGAGGATCACGTCGAACATCGGTACGAACACCATCCCCATGCCGAAGCCGGTGATCGCGAGCGGCCCGGCGAGCTCCCAGGCGGTCACGCCCGCACTCGCTGACCGCATCACCAGGTCGACCACGACCAGGCCGATTGCCATCGTCACGATCCCGACGTGCATTGTGGTCCGGCCGATTCGCGCGAGCAGCGCTGACGAGGTGATCGATCCGCCGATCGCAGCGAGCGGGATCGCGAGCGTTGCGATGCCGCAGGCCAGCGGAGTGAATCCGAGGCCCGTCTGGTACATCACGTTCAGCGCGATCATCATCCCGCCCATCGCGCCGATGAAGCCGAGCACCACCGCCAGACCCGCGACGTAGGAGCGCCGGCGCAGGATCGAGGGCTCGACCAGCGGCGTACGACCCTGCCGTGACCGGCGGGCCTGGAGCGCGGCGAACGCGCCGAGCATCACGACTCCTCCGGCGAGCAGCGCAAAGGACCAGGCCGGCCATCCGTCCTCGCGGCCCTGGATCAGCGGATACACGAGCGCGGCGGTCCCCAGCATCGCCAGCACGACGCTCGGCGCGTCAATGCGTGCCCCGGGGGCCGAGGGAGCGGTCTGCGGCAGGAACCGGCGGCCGACCGCGAGCGCCGCCAGGCCCAGCGGCACGTTGACCAGGAAGATCGCCCGCCAACCCGATCCGAGCACGTTGAGGTCGATCAGGCCTCCGCCCAACAGTGGCCCCGCGACGGCCGCGAGGCCCATCACCGGACCGAACACGGCGAACGCCTTCTGCTG
>Ga0302326_10004329_pt1 | contig 32898 bp, 28 predicted proteins | sample Palsa_T0_3_FD_202264 | JGI IMG/M metagenome (GOLD analysis project Ga0302326, IMG submission 202264) | Peat permafrost microbial communities from Stordalen Mire near Abisko, Sweden - Palsa_T0_3 | ecosystem: Environmental > Terrestrial > Soil > Palsa > Peat permafrost | place: Sweden: Abisko...
GGTGGGGGTCGCGGTCGGGGTTGGGGTCGGGGTCGAGGTCGGGGTCGAGGTCGCCGGGCCCCCCCGGAACCTTCCCTGACAGAACGCTGTCATTCCTCCCTCGTAGGGTCCACGGCATCCCCCCCGAAAGGAACCGCCATGCCCCGCTGCCACTTCTCCCTCGAGCCTCGCGGCCCCTTCTCGATGACGGCCGTACGCGACATGCAGTGCGGATTTCTTCGTTCGTCGCGGACCTGCGACACGGATCCCTGGTCGGTGAAGCTGGCGTTCCCGCGCGAGGGTGACTTTGCGGTCGTGGGGGCGTCGATCCGGCACGTGGAGTCGCGCGTTCACGTCGAGGTCGAAGGGGCCACCGAGCCGGGGCGGATTCGGGATCAGGTGGCGCGCACGCTGGGGCTCGACCACGACGCGACGCCGTTCCGGGCGCTTCTCTCGCGTCATCCGGTGCTCCGGACCATCGCGGCGACGCGGCCGGGGTTTCGGCCGGTGGTGGCGCCGTCGCCGTATGTGATGGGGGGCTGGGCGATCCTCTCGCAGCGTCTGCGGATGGAGCAGGCGGCGGCGTTGCAGGTGCGCATCGCAGAGCGGGCGGGCGACGTGGTGCAGGTCGCGGGCGAGTGGCTCTCGTCGTTCCCGAGGCCGCAGAGCATTCTCGCGCGCGAGGGGTTTCCTGGGGTGCCCGACGAGAAGTGGCGTCGGCTTGCCTGCCTCGCGGAGGCGGCGCTCTCCGGTGCGCTGGAGATCGAGCGTCTGACGGCGATGCCGTACGCCGAGGCGCACGCGGACCTGCGGCGCCTGCGCGGCGTGGGGCCGTGGACGGCCGACGCGATTCTCCTTCGCGGCTGCGGTCCGACCGACGCGCTGCCTCTTTCGGAGCCCACGCTCCACCACGCCATCCGGGCGGCGTACGGCATGGCCCACACCCCGGACGACGCCGAGGTTCAGGGCATCGCCGACGCGTGGCGGCCGTTTCGCATGTGGGTGAGCGTCTTGCTCATCTCGCACGCGTGGAAGGCAGCGGCGGCCCGCCGAGCATCACTGAAATCAACGAACGAGAGTCTCGAGAGATGAAAATGACTCAGGGCGTGCAGCTGCCCGAGTCGTCCGGCGCGTCGCAGGAGCCGGTCGCATCGCTGGGTCCGATGGCGTCGCTGGCGTCGGACGCGTCCGTCGCGGCGTCTTCCGCGCTCGCGTCGGTGCTGGTGTCGACGGTGGCGTCGGGCTCGGGGCCCGCGTCGGCGGCGATGCAGGTGGGCTGGGGAACGTTGGCGCAGACGAGGCCCGGACCGCACCCCGTCTCGGCGGGGCACGCGGCGCCCGCCGCGAGGAGCGCCTCGCACATGCGGTCCACGGCGCAGTAGAGGCCCGACTGGCAGTTGACGTCGTCGCCGCACGGGCCACCCGGGCCTTGCGCGTTGGGATCTTCGCACGTGGGGGTCTGCAGGCCGGTGTTGCAGACGAGGCCCGTGTTGCACGAATAACTGGGATAAAGGGACGACGCCTCGGCTTCGCACGCGTCGCCCGAGCGGCCCTGACTGTTGCAGCCTGTGCCGAGTGCGGTGGCTGTCGCGAGCAGGGCCAGCGGGCCCACAAGCCAAGGCGCGACAAGAGCGCGCGAGCGCAAGGACATGGGGGCTGGCTTACCACCGGGGCGCGCGTGTCGCCATCGCAGCGCGCGCTCTTGACAGCCCAGCACGCGGGCTTAACCGTCTCGCAAACCAATGCCCGAGGAGACCGTCACCCACCCGTTCGAAGCCGACGTCAGCCAGGTCTTGCACCTGGTGATCCATTCGCTCTACAGCCACAAAGAGATCTTCCTCCGTGAGCTCGTGTCGAACGCGTCCGATGCGCTCGACAAGCTGCGCTTCAAGGCCCTCACGTCCGACGCGCTGTACGAGGGCGACACGGACCTCGCGATCCTGATCCACGCCGACCGCGAGGCCGGCACGCTGACGATCGAAGATAGCGGCGTCGGGATGACGCAAGAAGAGCTGGTGCGTGACCTCGGCACGGTCGCCCGCTCGGGCTCGCGGGCGTTCTTGGAGCAGCTCGCCCAGCAGGGCAAGAAGGACGCGCGGCTCATCGGGCAGTTCGGCGTGGGCTTCTACAGCGCGTTCCTCGTGGCCGATCGGGTCGAGGTGGTGTCGCGGGCGGCGGGCGAGGGGAACACCGCGCACCGCTGGGTCTCCGAGGGCAAGGACACGTTCACCGTGGCCCCGGCGGAAAGGGTCAAGCGGGGCACGGCCATCACGCTCCACCTGCGCGAGGACCAGAAAGAGTTCCTCGACGCGTGGAGGCTGCGCGACTTGATCACGCGCTACTCGGACTACGTCAGCCACCCGATCCGCCTGCAAGAAGAGAAGAGCACCGAGACGATCAATCGCGGCACGGCCCTGTGGCAGCGGCCCAAGGCGGAGATCACCGACGAGCAGTACGACGAGTTTTACCGGCACCTGACGCGTGCAGGGGCCGCCGGCACGGCCGACGCGGCGGGCGGCGAAGGCAAAGAGACGCCGGTGGCGCGAACGCACTTCAAGGTCGAAGGGACGCAGGAGTTCGTGGGCCTGCTCTACGTGCCGCGCGAGCAGCCGTTCGAGCTTCGCTTCGGGATGAAGCACCGCGGGGTGCGGCTCTACGTCAAGCGCGTGCTCGTCATGGATGACTGCGAAGAGATCGTGCCCGAGTGGCTGCGCTTCATCGTCGGCGTCATCGATTCGGACGACCTGCCGCTCAACGTCTCGCGCGAGGTGCTCCAGCTCTCGTCGGCGGTCAAGACGATCAAGAAGCAGCTCGTCAAGCATGTGCTCGACGCGCTCGACGGCGTGGCAAAAGACAAGCCCGACGACTACCGCGCGGCGTGGCGCGCCTTCGGACCGATGCTCAAGCAGGGCGTAACGACCGACTTCGAGCACCGTGCGCGCCTGGCCAAGCTGCTCCGGTACGAGAGCACCGCGGGCGACGCGCTGACGTCGCTGGCCGAGTACGTCGAGCGGATGAAAGAGGGGCAGGACGCCATCTACTACGCCATCGGCGAGTCGCGCAAAGCGCTCGAGGGCGCGCCGCACCTCGAGGGGCCGCGCAAGCGCGGCTTCGAAGTGCTGCTCATGACCGACCCCATCGACGAGTGGGCGGCCGAGTCGCTACGCACGTTCGACGGCAAGAACCTCGTCTCGGTCATGCGCGCGGACCTGAAGCTCGGCGACGGCGACGAGGCGAAGACGAAGGCCGAGGGCGAGATCCTCCGTCCGCTGTTCGATCGCATCCGCGCCGTCCTCGGCGCGCGCGTGACCGAGGTGCGCGCGAGCGATCGCCTCACCGACTCGCCTTCGTGCCTGGTGCTCTCGGGCGCCGGGCCGCACGGCTATGTCGAGCGCCTCTTGCGCGAAGCGGGCCGCGACGTCCCAAAGACGGCGCGCATCTTCGAGCTCAACCCCGACCACGCCATCGTCCACGGCCTGCAGGCGCTGGTCGCGAAGGGCGACGCCGAGGCGCCGCGCGCCGCCGAGTGGATCGAGCTGCTCTACGACCAGGCCCTGGTGGCCGAAGGCGCGCCGATCGAGGATCCGAGCGGCTTCGCGCGGCGCATCACGTCGCTGCTCTCGGCGGTGTCGCGCACGGTGACGCCCACGCCGCCGGCGGCGTGAGCCCATCCATCCCATGGCCCCCACCGCTGGCCTGTGCGAGACGTGCGCGCATTGCCGCGAGGTGACCTCGGGCCGGGGCTCGGTCTTCATGAGGTGCCTGCTGCACGACACCGACCCTCGTTTCCCCAAGTACCCGCGCTTGCCGGTGACGCAGTGCGCGGGCTTTGCCAAGGCAGCGGCCGGCAGGAGCAACAGCGAAAATGACGGGAAAGCTCAAGATTGAAGCGTTGGGCAGCCTTCTACGTCTTACGTGTTACAGTTAACAAGGAGCAGGTCATGTCCAAAGGCACTTCGCTTGCGCTGGTCGCCGGCCTCACGGCGCTGGCCCTCACCGCGTTTCCTGCCACGGCTTCCGCTCACGGGGGCGGCGGCGGCGGGCATGGCGGCGGCGGGGGTGGCGGTCACGGTGGCGGCGGCGGTCACTATGGCGGTGGCGGCGGCGGTCACTACGGCGGCGGTTACGCTCGCGGTGTCGGCGGTGGCGGCTACGCTCGGGGTGTCGGCGGCGGCTACGGCCGCGGCCTTGGCGGCGCGGGCTACGGCCGCGGTTACGGTGGGTACGGTCGCGGCTACGGCGGCTACGGCCACTTTGGGCATGCGTACATCGGGCCCGGCATCGGCTGGGGCCGTCCGTACTGGGGCAACGGGCTCTGGGCGTGGGGTGGCGCGGGCTGGTACTGGAACGCGGGGCCCTGGTGGGTCACCCCCGAGTATCCCAACTGGGTGTGGATGGCCCCCCAGTGGCAGTGGGACGGCACCCAGTGGGTCTGGCAAGAAGGCTTCTGGACGCGCGGGTGAGGTCTTCGCCCTTCTTTCAGCAGCGGGCCAGTGCCCCGAGCCGCTGAAGCGTCGAAGAATTTCAACAGGAAGACGGGAAGGATCGTTTTTCCGGAAGACCTTCCCGTCTTCCTGTGATCTCAAATATCAAGGGTTCAGGGACTTAGGGCACTAGCTCTTGCTCATCGGCGGGGGGAAGCGCGAGGCGCCGTACGCCTGGCCCACGCGGGCGCCGGCTTCGTCGTACGAGTAAAAGCCGCGCTGGGTCTTGCGACCGAGCCAGCCCGCGGCGACGAGGTTGCGCAGCATCGTGGGCGCCCGGTACTTGTCGTCGCCCGTCTCGCGGTGCAGCACGTCGGCGATCGCGAGGACCGTGTCGAGGCCGATCAAGTCGCTGAGCTCGAAGGGGCCCATCGGGTGGTTTAGTCCGAGCTTGGCGCCGGTGTCGATGTCTTCGGGCGTGCCGACGCCCTCTTGAAGCGCGAAGCACGCCTCGCACAGCATCGGGAGCAGGATCCGGTTCACGAGAAAGCCGGGCGCGTCGCGGCTCGTCGTCGTCGTCTTGCCCATCTTGGCGGCGAGGGAGAGGGTGAGGGCGTGCGTCTCGTCGCTCGTCTGCACGGCGCGCACGATCTCGATCAGCTTCATGAGCGGCGGGGGGTTCATGAAGTGCATGCCGACGACGCGGTCGGGCCGCGACGTGGCGGCGGCCAGCTTGGTGAGCGAGATGCTCGACGTGTTGCTCGCGAGCCACTTGCCCGGCGCGAGAGCCGCGTCGCATCGCTTGAGCAGCGCGATCTTGAGGTCGGTGTTCTCGGTGGCCGCCTCGATGACGAAGTCGCACGGGCGGAAGTCTTCGGGCGTGATGGCCGGCTGGATGTGCCCGAGCAAGGTCGTTCGCGCGTCGGCGGAGAGCTTGCCCTTTTCGACCAGCTTGGCCAGAACTGCGGCGATGCGGTCTTTGCCGCGTGTCGCGATCTCGACCGTGGCGTCGACGAGGACGACGTCGAGGCCGCACGCCGCGGTCACCTGCGCGATGCCGCCTCCCATCTGGCCGGCGCCGAGGACGCCGACGGTCTTGATCGTGTCGAGCAGCTGCATGGCTGGCGCGAGGCTAGCACGCGCAGGGTGGCCGATTCATTGCGCGGTCACCATCGGGGGCGGCGGCGCCGGCACGTTGAAGTACTCCCACGCTGGCGTGTGATTGCCCTCGGTGGGCGGCTGGTTCCACAAATAGAGCGCGCCATAGGTCTCCACGGTGCCGCTCGACGTCTTGACCATGGCCGTGATGAAGAGCTGCGGTGACGACCCGAGGCGCGTCGAGCTGAAGACGATCCAGTAGAACGTGCGCCCGTCGGGCGTCGTCGTGGTCGACGGCGACCATTTGGGCCAGCTGTTGGTCACGCCGGGGCTCGATACGCCCGAGCATGCGGGCGGGTCGTTGGCGTGAAGGCGCGTGGGGGTGCCGCCCTTGCTCGGGATCACGTAGAGCTCGGCCTGCGCCTGGTTGTACATGCTGAGACCATTGGCGGCCTTGTCGAAGGCCAGGAAGGCGTCGTCGGGCGAGAACGACGGGTAAAACTCTTCGCTGTTGGGGTCCGTGGCGCCAGTGACCGGCGCGACGGCGCCGCCTTGCCCGTTGTTGTAGGGGACCGTGTAGAGATCGGCGATGGCGCCGGGATCCGAGGCGACGACGGACGCGAGGATGCTCCCGAGCCGGCCGTCGGTGACTTCGTTGGTGGCCACGTAGGCGATGGTCGTGCCGTCGTGGCTCCACGACGGGGCGCCGGGCAGGGGCTCGCTCGTGGGGGTCCCGGTGCGGGCGATCGTGCCGCGCGCCGCGCCCGCGTCGGCGGCGTCGAGGTTGATCCACACGAGGTCCGTGTCGTTGCTGGCGACCATCATGTGGTCGCCTGCGGACCAGTGGGCCTTGGAGACGGTGTTGATCCCGAGCGGCCCGTCGTTGAGCGAGGCGAGGCCACCCGCGCCGAGGAACGACGGCGTTGCGCCCACGGTGCCGGCGTCGGGGTTGATGAGGGCCGCGACGTCGCCATAGCCGGTGACGTTGGTGGCGAAGAGGGCGTAGTCGCCGTCGGGCGAGCCGGTGTGGCATCCGAGGCAGTCGCCGCTGCCGATGGAGACTTGCTGGACCTGCGAGGGGAGCAGCGTGTTCCCCACGGTCTCGTCGCCCACCTGGAAGCCCTTGAGCGACGTGCCGTCGGCGGTCGTCCAGTACACGATGGTGCCGGGGGCGTCGGCCGGTGCGACGCCGAAGGGGATGCTGGACCCGAGCGCGATGGCGGTGAGCGCTCCGCCGCTCAGCGCGCCGCCGCGGATCGAGACCGTCATCGCGACGTCGCTCGAATCGGCGCTGAGGGTGCTCCAGATGGTCTCCGACATCGTCCACGACGTGGCCGCGGTGTAGACGACGAGGTCCGATGTCTGGTTGGCGGCGTGGATGCGCAGCTCGAAGAGGTTCTCCCCCGACGGCGCGGTCCAGCGAAAGAGCGGCCGCAGCCAGTTGCGCGGCAAGAGGGCGTTGGGCGCGGGCTCGGTGAGGCAGGGACCGCCGCTCTGCGCGCCCTGCGAGGTGGGGCCGAAGAGGGCCGCCGCGTTCGAGGGCACGCTGCCGGCGCCCGCGTCGCTCTGGACCAGGACCGGCGCGGGGAAGTCGTCGTGGATCGTCAGCGCCGCGTCGTTGCCGAACGACGGCGCCGCGCCGCCATCGCCCACCGCGACGAGCGTGGAGCCGCCGTCCTCGGTCGCCGCGCCGTCTTCATCGCCCCCGCCGCTGCTCGCGCCCCCCACGAACCCACCGTCCGAATTCGACGCGCACCCCGCGGGCACCGCCCACGCCCCACCCACGATCCCGAGGCCCCAGGCGGCGTGCACGGCGCGCAGACGCATCCATCCAGTCTGCACCCGGCGCCCCCTCGTTCAAAGGGAACCGTCTAGCAGGCTGCTGAAGAGACGTTCGTGAAGAGAAAACCACAAGGACACAAGGGCCACCAAGGGAGGATTGCAGTCTGCAAGCCTCGTGTCCCTGGTGTCCTGGTGGTCAAATCCCTGAGTCCGTGAAACCTTGATATTTTGAGATCACAGGAAGACGGGAAGACGGGAAGACGGGAAGGTTTTCAGGCAAAACGATCCTTCCCGTCTTCCCGCCTTCCTGTTGAAATTCTTCGATGCGTCACGGACTCGGGGCACTAGGGCGCTTGTAGTTGGTAGCCCCAGAGGCGGGCCGACGCGTGGAAGCGTTTGCGGAAGAAGAGGAGGCCACCCGCGCCGTCGACCGACACCGTCGAGACCGCGGGGCCGAGCTGGGTCGGCTCGCCGAACTGCACGGTAAAGTGCACGTAGTCGACGAACGTCGGCGTCTTGGACAGCTTGAACCCGGCCGAGATCAGCGTGCCCGCATGGGTGTCGACCCAGGCGGATCCCTCGATCGTCTCGGGGCCACGCTCGCGGGGGGTGAACGCGATGCGCACGCGGCTCGGGTCCTGCGCGTCGACCTGCACTTGATCGAAGACGTAGCGCGGCTGCTCCTCGGCCAGCAGCGGCATGCGGACGCGCTTGCGATTCGGGTCGTTCTTGCGCTTGGCGTCGCGCTCGCGCGCATCGGCCTGGGCCTGGGCCGTCTTGTCTTCGCCGTCTTCGGTGAACGAGATGACGTTGAGCAAGGGCATGTCGCCCCCGTCGGGATCCAGGCGTGCTTCCATCGCCTTGACCGACTGGGCCTTGCCTTCGCCGTCGAGCGTCTCCATCTGGCCCTTCAACCGGTAGGTGGAGCGAGTGCGCAGCGTCTCGAAGCGGGCGGCGTACTCGGCCAGGCGCGCCATCAGCTCGGCGGCCGGAGCGTCGGCGCGGGCGCCGCGCGGGACGGCGACGGACGAAACCGCGGCGAAAAGAAGCAAGCCGTGGAGGGGTACGTTCACAGGCGGCACTGTGCCTCCGGAACCTGGAGGGCGCCAGCCGTTCTGGCGGTCAGCCGTATGCGCGCAAAAGTGCGTAGACGAGTACGCCCGTGACCGAGACGTAGAGCCAGAGGGGCAGCGTGTAGCGCGACACCTTCTTGTGCGCGGCGAGCCGCCCCGAGAGCGACAAGAAGAAGCTCGAGAAGATGAGCGGCAGGACTGCGGCCGACAGCACCACGTGCGTGACGAGGATGAAGAAGTACGCGGGCCGGATCGCGCCGTGCCCGCCGAACTTCGAGTCGCCGTGGACCGAGTGATAGACGATGTACGAAACGAGAAAGAGCGCCGAGGCGCCGAGGGCGCCCAGCATGCGCCGGGCGTGCGTGGCGAAATCGCGGCGCCGCACGGCCCGGTACGCGAGGACGAGCAGCACCGCGCTCGTGGCGTTGAGGCACGCGTTGAGCGCGGGCAGCGCCGCGATCCACGGCGGCGGCGCCTCGGCGTGACCGTGCCCGAAGATGACGACGATGAGGAGCGCGAAGGCGAGCGCACTGCCCACGAGGATGACCGTGACGGCGCGCTTGGCGCTGACGCCGCGCAGGGCGACGATCTGCATGGGGGCGGGCGAGGGGAGGTGAGGCGGGGGGACGTGAGACGACGACGTGGACATGGGCGAGAACCTCAGCTGAGGAGGGCGTAGGGTCCGCCGCGCTCGAGGGCACGCCGGTATGCGGGCCGCTCGTGGATGCGGGCGAGAAACTCCCAGAGCTTGGGGCGGGTCGCGTCGAGTCCCCCGCGGACGCTCGCGGCCTCGATGGGGAAGCTCATCTGGACGTCGGCGGCCGAGAACTCGGGGCCGGCGAACCATGTGCTCTTGGCGAGCTCGCCTTCGAGGTAGTCGAGGTGGAGGCGGATCTGCGGCTCGACGAACGACTTCTTCACGCCGTCGGCGATGCGCTTCACGATGGGCCGGAGTATCCCCAGCTTGGGCGCGCGCGGCACCTGCGTGAACACGAGCTTGAGGAGCAGCGGCGGCATCGCCGACCCCTCGGCGTAGTGCATCCAGTACGTGTACTTCAGGCGCTCCGGCGCCCCCGTGGCCGGCGCCAGGCGGCCGCCGCCGTACTTGTCGACGAGGTACTCGAGAATGGCGCCTGACTCGGCGAGCGTGATGTCGCCATCCGTGATGACGGGCGACTTGCCGAGCGGGTGGATGGCTCGAAGCTCCGGCGGCGCAAGCATCGTCTTGGGATTGCGGGCGTACCGTTGGACCTCGTAGGGCAGGCCCAGCTCTTCGAGGATCCAGAGAACGCGCTGCGATCGCGAGTTCTCGAGGTGATGCACTGTGATCATGCGTAGGTGGCCAGCATAGCCAGCATAGGGTGAGTAAAAGGCGACTGTAGTCGGTTTGCGCCTCTTGGCTCGCGAAGGCCCCTCTTGGATGTACGATGACTGATCGCATGCACGGCCCGATGGCCCGGCGACCGGTCACGTCCTTCGCCGCGCTGGGCGTGGCCGTGCTGGCGCTTCTCCTCCTCGCCGGGTGCGCGCGCGAGACGGGGCAGGTCCTCCGGCGCTGGACGCTCGACGTGCCAGGCGCCGCTCCGCGCGCCGTGGATCTGCCCGCGCGGCTGGAAGGCGTGATCCCGAGCCAGCTCCTCGTCTACCACCTGCGCACCACCGTCGCCCTGGAGCCTGCCCTCGTGGGCCACGACGTCGAGCTGGTCCTGCCGTACCTGTCGGCCTTCGCGACCGTGCGCGTCGACGGGCAGGAGGCGCGCCTCGTGAGCGATCCGGGGCCGGCGGCCGAATACGGAGGGACCGCGCCGCGGCGATGGCTGCTGCCGGATTCGGCGACGACGGGGCACGGGCCGATCACGCTCGCGATCGACGTGACCCACCGGTGGACCGAGAGCGCGCGCATCGACACGGCGCCAGAGCTCGTGGTGGCGGGGGGACCGTCGCCGCTGGCCGAACGAAATCGCCTCCTCAACCAGCAGGGGGCCTGGTTCGGCCTCATCGCGCTGTCGGAGGTGGGGGTGACGTTCCTGGCGGTCTTCTTCTGGGACCGCTCGCGGCGCGCGTATCTATGGTTTGCCATCCAGGCGCTGACGGCGTCGTACTACCCGGCGTACGTCGCGGGGCTGCCCGCGCCGTGGCTCGGGTGGACGATCGAGAACACGCTGCTCGCGCAAAGCCTCTGCGTCGCGCCGATCATCTCGGTGTACTTCACGTCGGCGTTCTTCGGGTTGCCCCGGCCGAGCCGCGCGTGGCAGGTGCTGCTCGCGGTGGGGCTCCTGTCGCCCCTGGGCGCCGTGGTGACCTATCTGACGTCGCAGCCGGGGTTTCTCGCGATCTCGTTTCCCTCGATCTGCGTCGTTCTCTGCGTCCTTTCGGCCACCCTGTATCAGATCGCGACCGGGATCCGCATGCTCCGCACGTACGGGGATCGACGCACGGTCATCCTCTTCTTGTGCTGCTGGTTCGCGCTGGGAGCCTCGGCCTGGGTCGACTTGCTTGCCTGGGCCGGCGGCCCGGAGGTCCTGTCGGGCGGCCGGCCGGCGTGCGTGGGCCTCGGGCTCTTCGGAATCTTCCAGTCGATCCTGCTGGGGCGCAGCCACTTTCGCTCCCTGGCCGACGCCGATCGCCTCAACGAGCGCCTCCGCGGGCAAGTGCACGACCTCGAGGCGCGCCAGAGCGAGATCCAGTCGCTCAACGAAGAGCTACGCCGCCAGATGGGCCGCCGCACGAGCGACATCCTGGCCGCGCTCACCGACAGCGACGGCGGCATCGTCACGTCGCTCAAGCCGGGCGACGTGGTCGACACGCGCTATCGCGTCGTCGCCGCGCTGGGCTTCGGCGGGATGGGCGCGGTCTACGAGGTCGAGCGTTTGAGCGACGGGCGCCATTTCGCGCTGAAGATGGCGCAGGAGCTCCGCGGGATGGCGCTCGCCCGGCTCGCGCGCGAGGCGCGGATCGCGACGCAGGTGCAGCACCCGAACGTCGTGTCGGTCGTCGACGCCGACGTCGCGCCGGCCGGCTTCGCGTACCTGGTCATGGAGCTCGTCGAGGGCGCGACGCTCGCCGAGTGCGGCAAAGGCAAGGGGACACCCTGGCGCCTGAGCGTGCTGCTTCAGGTGCTTCGCGGGGTGAAGGCCCTGCACGCGCAGGGGATCATCCACCGCGATCTCAAGCCGAGCAACATCCTGGTCGCCGAGGACGAGAGCGGCGCGCCCCACGTGAAGATCACCGATTTCGGGATCAGCCGCTGGATCGAGGAAACGCCGTTCGAAGACGCGGCGAGCCGGGAGCCCACGCGCGCGCATGGCCTGCCGGTCGCCTTGCCGCTCGCGGCGCCGTCCAAGGCCGAGACGCCCACCATCGCGGAGCCTCGCTCCGGCCCGCTGCGCGATGCGAGGAGCACCCCGCAGCTGACGCGCACGGGCCAGATCTCCGGGACGCCGGCGTACGTGGCCCCGGAGCTCGCCGGGGGCACGCAGCAGCTCTCCCCGGCGGTCGACGTCTTCTCGTTCGGGGTGCTCGCCTACGGTCTGCTTTGCGGTGAATCGCCGTTCGCCGAGCCGCCGTTTCTCGCTCGCCTCGACGGTCGCGACGTCCCGCCACCCGTTCCGGTCGCGGCGCATGGCCCCCCGATCCGGCCCGACCTCGCGACCGCCCTCGATACGTGCCTATCGCTCACGGGCGACGCGCGCCCAAGCGTGGACGAGCTCATCGCGCTCATCGAGGCGGACCTCTCCGCCTCGGATCCGAGGCAAGAGATCTGGTCGAGGAGCGAGGCCGTGCAGAGGGGCTAGCGAATGGCTTTGGGACGGCTGCCGCGACCCTGATCGAGCAGCTCGAAGATCCGCGTGATGCCGAGGGGGCGGCCCGTGCGGCCGACGACGCCGGAGCGGCGAAGCTCGTCGGCGATCTCGCGGAGCTTGAGGCCCCGCAGACGCATGTGGCGCACCACGGCGATGACGTTTTGCTCGGGCTCGTACGGCTGCAGCTGCATGCCGTCCGGCGAGAACCGGTAGCCCCACGGACAGCGGCCCCACAGAGCGCCGCGCGGGCGTTTGAGCTCGGCGGCGGTCATGGCCCGGAGCTTCAGGAGCATGGGCTCGTGGGCGACGAGAGCGCTGTCGACCTGCGCGCGGCAGTCGTAGTCCGCGTCGGTGCCCTTGGCCGATACGTAGACGATGCGGCCGCCGACGTGCCGGGCCAGGTGCTCCACGACCGTGCGCGACGTCGGGGCGCGGTCGAGCACACTGGGCTCGGCCACGCAGAGCACCTTGGCCCCGGTGGCGGCGAGCGACGCGAGCGCGACGAGAATGGCCGGGCGATCCTCGATGCGGGCCGAGGTGGCGCCGTCGACGTGCCAGCCGACAACCCCCGTCCCCTGACGTTTGGCCCAATCGCGGATGGCGCGACGCTGGGCATTTTCGGACGAACCGTACGCACCGGCGCCACGCCGGAGGTAGGCGACAGCTCCCTTGGAGGCGCGAGAGGAAGAGGGCTTCATATACGGGGGCCCATCTTTGCATGAGCTTCCTTATCTCGCGCAAGCTCTCTTTCGGGCGGGAGGCAATATTAATATCGTCAAGGGTCCTCCCGGGGCGATGCGTCACGCCTCCGTGCGCGCGCGCCGGGGCGGCGCGCCGCTGCGGACCGCCTTGCGGTGGGCCGCGGGCGAGACGCCGCGCCACCTCCGAAAAGCGCGAGAGAACGCTCCCAAGCTCGCGTATCCCAAGCGCTCCGCGACGTCGGTCAGCGAAAGGTCAGAGTCGTCGAGCAAGGAGACCGACAGCTCCGATCGCACCTCGTCGACCAGCTCTTGGAGTGACGTTCCCTCTTCTTGCAGTCGGCGCTGGAATGTTCGTTCGCTGACGGCCAAACTTTTTGCCAGCGTGGGCAACCCGATCGGCCCCGACCGAAACAGTTGCGCAAGACGTCGACGGACATCGTACGAAAAACGCTTGTAGTTTTGGGATGGCGGCATGCGCATCACGAGGTCGCGCAGGTGCCGATCGAGCACGGCACAGAGGTTCGCGTCGGCTGTGGCGAGCGGCGCGCTCAGCCAGTGAGCGTCGAACGCCAGCTCGTTGGCGGGCCTGTCAAACTGGACAGGGGCCGCGAAGATTCGCTGATGCTCGGTCACGTCGGCGGGCCGCGGGTGCTGGAAGGCGACTCGGACCAATGGTTTGCGCATGCCGAGGCCCCGCTCGGCCAGCTTGAAGACGCCCGCCAGGAGCGCCTCGCAACGGTGCCGGTGATGGGCCGCCTCCGACGGATCGATCCGGTAGCCGAAGACGGCGACGTCGCCCGTCACCGTCAGGCTCACCTCGGCCTCGGGGTAGAGGGGCGCGACGAGGGCGTGCAGATCCTCGTACGCCTTCGCGAGTGTGGGGCGGCTGATGAAGGCGTAGTCGACGAGATCGACGACGCCGGGGCCCGTACGCTCGCCCACGTGGAGGCCGAGCGCGTCGTCGCCGCTCCTTGCGGCGGCCAGGTCGTAGACCTTGGCGAGCAGGCGCACCGGGATGCGCGCCAGCGGGTCGGCCAGCTGGTCGACGTCGATGCCGGCGGTGCGGCAAAGGTCGCGCGCGCCGACGTCGACCACACGGGCCGCGTCGAGCTCGCGGATGAGAAACTGGGCACGCAGGCTCGGGACCGTGGCTTCCGAGGGCGGCGCCGTGCGCATGGCTGCTCTGATTCTAGTGGTGGAAGGCAACCCTTCCTAGTATCGCACCTCGCCCGACCTTGATGCGCTCAGATGGCTCCGCCGCCCGACCGGATCCGGGCCTCGATCGACGCTCGGGCGGCGGCCTCGCCGCCTTCGCGCTGCAGGCCTTCTTCGCCCACGCGCCGCACCAGCTCGCGCAAGCCCCACTCGACTTGCCCGCCGACGCGCCGCTCGAGCAGGCGCCCCGAGGCCAGCATCGCCGCGCGGTGGCGTTCGATTTCGGCCTTCAGCTCGGCGACGCCGTCCCCCCGCGTCGCGCTGGCGAGGAGCACTTCGACAGAGGCCGACGCGACGCCCGCCCCGCGCGCAGCGCCCAACGCCGAGAGCAGCTCGAGCCTCGCCCGGCGGGCCGTCTCGCCCATGTCGCTCTTGTTCACGAGCACGACGTCCGGGATCTCCATGATCCCGGCCTTGAGAAACTGCAGCGAATCGCCCGATCCGGGTTGCACGACGAGCACCACCGTATCAACGACGTACTCCACGTCGGTCTCGCTCTGCCCGACGCCCACCGTCTCGACGAGGACCCAGTCGAACGCTGCCCCGAGAACCATCGTGGCCGCCGGGGCGGCGCGGGCCAGGCCGCCCAGGTGACCGGCGGTGGCGAGCGAGCGAACGAAGAGGCCCGCGTCTTCGGGGCGGCTATCGATGCGGGCGCGGTCGCCGAGCAGCGCCCCGCCGGAGCGCTTGCTCGAAGGATCCACGGCCAGTACCCCGACGGTGGCTCCCGACGCGCGGACCACGTGGGCCAGCGCGTTCACCAGGCAGCTCTTTCCGACGCCGGGCGGACCGGTGAAGCCCACGCGCCGCCCGTCGACGCGACCCGGCCCGAGGGCGCGCAGCAGCGCGGCGACTCGGGGGCGCGCCTCGGGCCGGCGGTCTTCGACGAGATTCAACCCGCGCGCGACGGCGGCGCGCTCGCCCGCCCGAATGCCGTCGGCCAGGGCCTCGAGGTCGTCCGGCAGGCCCGCGGGAGCATCAGCTGACGGCATGGGCGCGATGAACGAGGTCCGCGAGGTCGTCCATGATCGTGCCGAGGGCAAAGTCCTTGGGCGTGTACACACGCGCCACGCCCTTGGCCTCGAGCGCCCGTGCGTCGAGCTCGGGGATGATGCCGCCGACGACGACCGGGACGTTCGTCGCCCCCGCGGCCCGCAAGGCTTCGATCACCTCGGGCACCAGATCCATGTGCGACCCGGAGAGCACGCTGAGGCCCACGAGGTGCACGCCCTCTTCGACCGCGCTCTGGGCGAGCTGCGCCGCGGTCACGCGGATGCCCTGGTAGACGACCTCGAACCCCGCGTCGCGTGCACGAAGGGCGATCTGCTCGGCGCCGTTCGAGTGGCCATCGAGGCCGGGCTTGCCGATGAGCACCTTGACGTTGCGCCCGAGCCGCTCGCCGAGCGCCTTGACCTTGGCGCGGATCGGCGCGAGCGACTCCTCGCTCCCCCCGCCAGCGGCGCGCCCCACCCCCGTGGGCGCGCGGTACTCGCCGAGCACGTCGCGCAGTGCTCCTCCCCACTCGCCGGTCGTCACGCCCGCCTTGGCGGCCGCGATGGACAGCGGCATCACGTTGTCGCCCCGGGCGACGCCCTGGCGGAGCGCGTCGAGGGCCTTTTTGACGGCCCCTTCGTCGCGGGCCGCGCGCCACTTGCGCACCTGCGCCACCTGCGCCGCTTCGGCCTCCGGGTCGAGCGCGAGGATGGCCCCGGCGCCGCCCGTCCCCGTCGCGAGCAGCGGCGAGGGCGTCGTCTCCGTGTGCACGTTGACGCCAACGACCTTGCGCGTCCCGTCCTCGATCTCCCGGACGCGGACCGCGTTCGACTCGACCAGGCGCTCCTTGATGTAGCCGCTCTGCACGCACGCGACAGCGCCCCCCAGCCGCTCGACCTCCTGCACCTCGCTCCAGGCCGCGTCGGCGATCGCCCGGGTGCGGTCGGCGATGACGTGCGAGCCGTCGAAGATGTCGGGGTACTCGAGCAGATCCGTCTCGTACGCGAGGACCTGCTGGCACCGCAGCGACCACTGCTGGTCCCAGGGACGCGGCAGACCGAGCGCCTCGTTCCACGCCGGGAGCTGCACGGCGCGCGCGCGCACGTCCTTGCTGAGCGTGACGGCGAGCATCTCGAGCAAGATCCGGTACACGTTGTTCTCGGGCTGCGCCTCCGTCAGGCCGAGCGAGTTGACCTGCACGCCGTAACGAAAGCGCAGGGCCTTCGCGTCGGTCACGCCGTACCGCTCGCGCCCGAGGCGCTCCCAGAGCGAGGCGAGCGCGCGGAGCTTGCACACCTCTTCCACGAACCGCAGGCCCGCGTTGACGAAGAACGAGAGCCGCGAGATGACGGCGGTCATGCCGGCAAGACCGAGCGCGCCCGCGTCGCCCGTCTTGCCCGCGCTGCCCCCCTTGCCGGCGTCGCGGACGGCGTCGAGGACGGCAATCGCGGTGCTCAGCGTGTACGCGATCTCCTGAACGGGCGTGGCCCCGGCTTCTTGCAGGTGGTAGCTGCAGAGGTTCATCGGGTTCCAGCTCGGCACGTTCTCGACAGCGTAGACGATGGTGTCGCTCGTCAGCTTGAGGCTCTGCGCCGGCGGAAAGATGTACGTTCCCCGCGACAGATACTCTTTCACGATGTCGTTTTGCGTCGTGCCCTGAAGGACCTTGGGGTCGACACCGCGCTCCTCGGCCAGGGCGATGTAGAGGGCGAGCAGCCAGGGGGCCGTCGCGTTGATCGTCATCGACGTGTTCATCGTCTCGAGGGGGATGCCCTCGAGCAGGGCGCGCATGTCGCCCAAATGGCTCACGGGCACGCCCACTTTGCCCACCTCGCCCCGCGCCAGGGCGTGGTCCGGGTCGTAGCCGAGCTGGGTGGGGAGGTCGAAAGCGACGCTGAGTCCCGTTTGACCCTTGGCCAAGTTGGCCCGATAGAGGGTATTGGAGGCGGCCGCGCTCGAGTGTCCCGAGTACGTCCGCATGATCCACGGGCGGTCACGGGGGGGCTTGGGGCCCCTGGGGGCGGCCGGCGTTCTTGTCTCACCCATTGCGCTACCCTTACTACGCGCGTCGCAAAGCGGCGCCAGAGGCGATCATGAAGGAAACGAAAGTCGATCACGTCCCGGATGTCGTGCCGATCGGCTCGGTCCCGGCGCTCGGAGTCGTCCCCAAGCGCATGCACGCATGGGTCGTGCGCAAGGAGACGCACGGCGAGCCCCTCCAGTCGTTCCGGGAAGAGGTGGTCGAGACTCCGGAGCCGGGCCCCAACGAGGTGCTCGTGCTCAGCATGGCGGCGGGCGTGAACTACAACGGCGTCTGGGGAGGCATGGGCAAGCCCGTCAGCGTCCTCGACGTGCACAAGCACCCGTTCCACATCGGCGGCTCCGACTGCGCGGGCATCGTGTGGAAGGTGGGCGTCGCGGTGCGCCGCTGGAAGGTGGGCGACGAGGTCGTTCTGCACTGCAACCAGACGTGCGGCGAATGCCCGTCGTGCAACGGCTACGACCCGATGGGCTGCGAGAACCAGAAGATCTGGGGCTACGAGACGCCGTACGGCAGCTTTGCCCAGTTCACCCTCGCGCAATCGCAGCAGCTGATGCCCAAGGCGCCGAACATGACGTGGGAAGAGTCGGCGAGCTACGCGCTCGATCTCTGCACGGCCTACCGGATGCTGATCGATCGCGCCGCGCTGCGGCCGGGCGAGACGGTACTCGTGTGGGGCGGCGCCGGGGGCCTCGGCACCTTTGCCTGTCAGCTCGCGCGGATGATTGGCGCGATCCCGGTCGCCGTCGTGTCCAGCCCGGACAAGGCCGAGATGGCGCGCAAGTTCGGCGCCGTGGGCACGATCAACCGCAAAGACTTCCCCAACCTGGCGTACACGCCGAACGAGACGCCCGAACGCAAGAAGGCGCGTCTCGACGCGGCCAAGGCGTTCGGCAAGGCGTTCATGGCCGCGGCGGGCACGACCCGCGGGCCGGACGTCGTCTTCGAGCACCCGGGCCAGGAGACGTTCCCGACGAGCGTGTTTCTCGCGAGCCGCCTCGGCCGCATCGTCATCTGCGCGGCGACGACGGGGTTCGACCTCACCTTCGACGTGCGGCACCTCTGGATGCGGCAAAAAACGATCGTGGGATCGCACTTTGCCCACGCCGAGGAGTGCTGGCGGGCCAACGAGCTCGTTCTCAACGGCACCATCAAGCCCTGCATGACGGCGGTGTACACGTACGCCGAGATCCCCAAGGCCCACGACGACATGATGAACAATCGGCACATGGGCAAGCTTTCGTGCCTGGTCAGCGCGCCCCGGACGGGGCAAAAGACGCTGTCCGAGATCGCCTAGACGCAACGCACTACCCACGACTTCACACGTGCTTCTGGAGACTCCCGACGGCCATGACCGCTTCCACCCAGTCCACTGAGCCCAAGCCCGACCTGCCGGCCCCCGACAGCGTCATCACCAAGGCCGCGTCCACGCGCAACGAGGCGATTCTCGCGCGCCTCAGCACGCGCGAGATCGACCTGCGGCCCAAGTTCTTGCTGCAGATGGCGCACCTCACGTGCCCGGCCACCGTGTGGAAGTACGTGGAGAGCGCCGCGACGCGCAGCTTGGCCAACCTCATCATGCTCGACCTGGAAGACAGCATCCCCCGGGGCGACGACGCCAAGCTGGCGCAGGGCCGCGCCAACGTGGTGCACGCGCTCAACACCCTCGACTGGGGCCCGCGGCTCCGGTTCTTCCGGCCGCGCGGGCTCGCGCTCGACCCGAAGCACGAGGACATCGCGGTCGTCGTGGCCGCGGCAGGCAAAAACCTCGATGGCCTCATCTTCCCGAAGACCGAGACCCCCGACGAAGTGCGCAGCATCGACGCGACGCTCTCTGCCCTCGAGCGCAAGCACGGCCTGGAAGAGGGCAAGATCAGCATTCAAGTGCTCATCGAGAGCGTGAGCGCCGAGGAGCAGGTCTTCGAGATCGCGCGGGCGTCCGGGCGCTTGAGCGCGCTCATCTTCGGCGCCTACGACTACTGGGGGTCGCTCCGGATGGTCGGCGAGCCGTACCACACCGACCACCCGCTCGTGGCGCACGCGCGGGCGCGCATCGTGAAGGCGGCGGCCAGTGTCGACATCCCGGCCATCGCCGAGATGACGCTCAACTACCCGACCAAGGACAAGTCCGAGGTCGAGAAGCAGGCGGCGCTCGACGAGTGCCGTCGCGACGCGCTCATCGCGAAGAGCTTCGGCTTTCGCGGCAAGTGGACGGGCATCCCGGCGCAGACGCAGATCGCGCTCGACGTGTTCTCGATGGATCCGGCCGTCATCGAGCGGGCCATCCTCGAGGCCAAGGCGTTCCTCGACGCCGAGCGCAAGGGCCTCGGCGCGACGATGATCGACGGCAAGATGGCCGACCGCGCGACGGACCGGATCAACCGCGTCGCTCTCAAGACGGCCTACGCGCTCGGCAAGATCGACGTGGCGACCGCCGTCGAGCTCGGCCTCAGCTGAGCGCCCCGGGAGACCGCGATGACCAACGCCGACCCTCTTTCTTCCGTACGCGCGGCCATCGAGGCCATCGACGGCCTGTACCGGGTGGCCCGCGAGCGGGTGCGCGCCAAGGTCGTCGTCAATGGCGCGCTCGACGGCTCGGCGCTCGAGCGCGAACAGCTCGCGGCGCACGCGCTCGCGTACGTCGCGACCGACCTGGCGGCGTGCCGTCAGCTCGTCGAGTGGGCGTCCAAGCACCCGGGCGACGGCACGCACGCGGTGACGCAGGCCTACGTGGCCGACGTGGCGCGCGGGCTGCGCAGCGTCGTGTGGCTCGGCGCGACCGAGACGTACGCCGTCACGGAGCTGCACGTGACGCCCGCCGACATCGAGGCGACGGTCGGCGCCCCGGCCATCGCGCGGTGGGCCGACGAGCAGGCCGCTGGCGACAAATACGTGGCGCTCGCGCGCGCACACGCGGCGGGCGCTTCGATCCCCCTCGGCCTCGACGACGACACGCTCGTCATGATGCGCGATGAATTCCGCAAGTTCGTGAGCGACCGCGTGCTGCCGATCGCGCAGGGCATCCACCGCAAGGACGTGCTCATCCCGATGGAGCTCGTCCGGGCCATGGGCGAGATGGGCGTCTTCGGCATCACGATCCCCGAGGCGTACGGCGGCCAGGGGCTCGGCAAGATTGCGATGTGCGTCATCACCGAAGAGCTGTCGCGGGGCTACATCGGCGTCGGCTCGCTCGGCACGCGGGCCGAGATCGCGGCCGAGCTGATCCAGCACGGCGGCACCGAGGAGCAGAAGCAAAAGTGGCTGCCCGCGATCGCGGCGGGCACCGTGCTTCCCACGGCGGTCTTCACCGAGCCCGATCACGGTAGCGACCTGGCGCACCTGAAGACGCGAGCCACCCGGCAGGGCGACGGCGCGTGGCGCATCGACGGCAACAAGACGTGGATCACGCACGCCTCGCGCGCGACGCTGATGACGGTGCTCGCGCGCACCGACCCGTCCAAGCCGGACCACAACGGCCTATCGATGTTCCTCGCCGAGAAGAAAGCGGGCACCGAGACGGCGGAGTTCGTGGACGCGGGCCTCAGCGGCACGGAGATCAAGGTCCTCGGTTACCGGGGGATGAAGGAATACGAGCTGTCGTTCGACGGCTTCGTCGTCCCGGCCGAGGCGCTGCTCGGCGGCGACGGGGGTCTCGGGACGGGGTTCCGGCGGCTGATGACCACCTTCGAAAGCGCGCGCATCCAGACCGCGGCTCGCGCCATCGGCGTCGCGCAAGCCGCGCTCGACGAGGCGGCCAAATACGCGCGCGAGCGCGTCCAGTTCGGCAAGCCGCTGCTCGAGATGCCGCGGGTCGCGCGCAAGCTCGGTCGGATGATCGCGCTCACGCATGCCGCGCGGCAGCTCACGTTCTACTCCGCGCGGATGAAGGACTCGGGAAAGCGCTGCGACCTCGAGGCGGGGATGGCCAAGCTGCTCGCCACGCGGGCCGCGTGGGAGTGTGCCGACGCCGGTGTGCAGATCCACGGCGGCAACGGGTACGCCGAGGAGTACACGGCGTCGCGCCTCCTGGTCGACGCGCGCGTGCTCTCGATCTTCGAGGGCGCCAACGAGATCCAGGCGCACGTCATCGCGCGCCGCCTCGTGGAATAGGAAACGACTGGGCGCAATGGGACCCACCGGCGAGCAAGGAAAGCGCACATGACGAAAGGCTATCGGTCGCCGCTCTATGGACGGACGCTGGACGAGTTCGAGGTCGGCGCGACGTACGAGCATCCGTGGGAGGTGACGGTCGACGTCGGGCACATGGCGCTCGCCGCCGCGAGCTTCCTCGACGCGTCGCCGGTGTTCGCGAGCGCCCGTTTCGCGCGCCGGCTTGGCTTCAAGGACCGACCGGTGCACCCGCTCATGCTGCTCAACTTCGGCCTCAGCTTCTCGGTGCACGACGTGTCGGAGCAGGCGATCGCGCACCTCGCGTACATCGACGTGCGCTTTCCCGATGCGTGCTACGCGGGCAACACGCTCCGCGCTTCGAGCACCGTGCTCGGCGTGAAGCGGGCGAGCGAGGGCGAGCGGGGCGTCGTGCACGTCCGCACCGTCCTCGTGGCCGAGGGGCCGAGCGCATCCGACGGCGCGCGCGTCGTCTGCCAGTTCGAGCGCAAGGTCCTGGTGAAGGCGGGCGCCGCGATCCACCCGCCGAGCGCCGCCGTCGCGGCCAAGGGTGCCGCGGCCGAACCGTCGGCGCCCGTCGCGCGTACGCCGCCGGGGCTAGAGCTCGAGAAGGCGCTCGGGCTGGGGCACGAGCCCGCGGGCCGAGGCTTCGCCGGGTTCTTCGAAGACTTCGCGCCGGGCGACGTGATTTGCCACGACATCGGGCGCACCGTGAGCGAAGCGGAGCACATGCAGCTCACGTACATGTTCCGAAACAGCCACCCGCTGCACTTCGACGAGCCGTACGCGCGCTCGGGCTTTGCCAAGACGCGTGTCGTGTACGGAGGCCTCGTCTTCGGATGGATCGCGTCGCTGGCCAGCCGCGACACGAGCGGCAACGTGCTGTGGGAGCTGGGGTACGACAAGGGCGCCCACCCCGCGGGTGTCGTCGCGGGCGACACCCTCTACGCCGCCAGCCGCGTGCTCCGCGTCGAGGCGCTCACCCCCGAGACGGGCGCCGTCACCTTCAAGCTGGTGGGCACCAAGAACGCCAAGCCGTCCGCGCTTCTCGATGGCGGGGCCGACCTCTTCACCGAGGAGCTGGGCAAGAAGGACGCTGACGGGAAAGTGAGCAAGGTGAAGGACAAGGTGTTCGAGATCGAGCGCACGGCGCTGATGCGTCGACGCGCCTGAAGGGGCGCTGCCCACGTCTTCGGCCCGCGTGGCTGTGTTCCCTGTTTCATTAGACAGCCTTTGGGCTCATATTCATGAGCTGTGCTGCGACCCATTTGCGCTTCGAGCGCTCTCTGTGCGTTGACGATAGCCTGCGGCGGTGGGGCTCCGCCTCCCGCTGCCACCGCTCCACTTCCCGTCGCAAGCGAGGCGCCCGCCCCGCCGCCGGCCGCGCCCCCGCCCGTCGCTTCCGCGACGCCTGCGCCGCCTTCGCCCCCGGAGCCGGACACCTACGAAGACCTCGGTGAAGCCCACGACCCGGCGACGCTGACGCCGCTCTTCACGAAGAGCACACGCCCCTCGTTCCCCAAGGCGACGGCCGACGAACGCGCGTGCTGGCAGAGCGTCGGCGTGACGGGCGACGCCGGCAAGGACTTTCACGCGCTCACGGCGAGCTGCGGCACGCCGACGGGGGCCGTGGAATACGCGTCCCCGGCGGTCGGCAAGCTGCACTCCGTGCACGACAAGCGCGACACGTTCAACCTCAAGATCCAGGGCGGCCTTTGCTATCGCTTCTTCGGCGTCGCCGACGGATCGATCAAAGACCTGGATATCTTGATCGAGCGCAAAGGCGGAGACCTCGTCGGCGACGACAAGACGAACGGTCCGGTCGCCATCATCGACTCGGACAAGACGTGGTGCATGGACCACGACGGCGACTACCAGTTCCTGGTCGAGGTGGACGGCACCGGTACCGGCAACTACGTGTTCGGCGTCTGGGCCAAGCCAAAGAAGTAGCGCCCCGCCTCAGCGCGTATCGTCGAGCGTGTCGCGCATGAAGACCAGCAGCGTGCGCCGCTCGTCGGGCGTCAGGTGCAGCGGGCGGATCTCGGGATCTTGATTGGGGACATCGAGGCCGAGGCCTCGCCCCCCGCCGCGGTCGTAAAAGTCGACGACCTCTTCGAGGGTCGGGTAGCGCCCGTGGTGAAAGTACGGCGCGGTGCGACCGACGTTGCGCACGGTGGGCACGCGAAAGGCGCCGTTGCGACCGCGATCGGAGTCGACGACGGAGCCGCCGGGACGGTCCGGCACGCCGAGAACCGCGAAGACTGGCGCGGTGAAGTCGGGCGGGCGACTCCCGCCGAACACCGGGGGCACGTGGCAGCGCGCGCAGCGACCCTTGCCGGCGAACACGTCGAGCCCCGCGGACTCGTCGGGCGCGAGCGTCGCGAGCTCGCCCCGCGCGAGGCGATCGATGCGCGCCTTGCCGGGGACGAGCGCGCTCGCTTCGTACGCCGCCAGAGCGAGGCCGACGTCACCTGTCGTGGGGGCGAGGCCGAACGCGGAACGAAACTGCGCCGCGTACGTCGGATCCGAGCCGACGAGCCCTACGATGTCGGCGTCGGACAGGCCCATCTCGGCGGTGGTGTGGATGACCATCAGCGCCTGCGCGTCGGCCGTGCGCACGCGACCGTCCCAGGTGAGCGCGGCTTGCAGGGGCGCATAGAGCAACGAGGGTGTATTGCGGCGCAGCGCCACCGAGGGATCGCGTGACGAGGGCGCCGCGAGCCCGTCGCTGAAGGCGCGCGAGGGAACGTGGCAGGTGACGCAGGCGCGGGATCGATCGGGCGACAAACGCACGTCCTCGAAGAGACGGCGGCCGAGCTCCGCCTGCGCGGCGTTCGTCGGGGCGGTCGGGCGGGGGAGCGTGAGGGCGCTCGGCTCGGGCGCGTCGCGGAGCGGCCGGTTCTGCAGCGTCGTCTCCAGGCCACGGTCGCGCAGCGCGAGGCGAATGGCCCTTCCGAGCACGCCGGTCGCTCGCACGAGCGCGCCGCGTCCGGTCACCTCGGCGAGGCGCTTCACATCGCGAAGGCGTGCGAGCGGCGCGATGGCCTCGTCGACGCGGAGCTCCATCGCGGCGGTCCCGGCCTCGAGAAAGTCGACGAAGCCCGCGACGTCCGCGGCCGCCGCGTCGTCCCCCTCGGGCACGAACGACGTCGACTCGAGGATGGCCTGTCCGAGTTGATATGCCGCGTCGGAGAGCGCTTGCCCGGCGGCCTTCGGTGGAAGGTCGTTGCGTCCGAGGACGTCCTGCGTGACGCGGAACGCGCCTTCGAGGTTCATGGCGGCGTCGCGCTGCGCGCTGCAGTCATGCGCTTGCATCGCGCGGTCGAGCGCGCTGATGGACCCGCCCGTCTCCTGGATGGCGATCTGCGAGCCGAACGCGGCCTCGCCGGCGATCTTCAACCACGCACGCCACACACCGAGAGAAGCCGTCGCGCTGCGGCGGATCGCGAGGTATGCGGCCCTCTCTCCGCAGGCGTCGACGAGGCGATGGCTGGCGGCGGCCCCGTCACGTGCGTAGCCGCGCAGCACCACGGTCGCGGGCGTACCGGGCAACGCGACCGCGACGCCAACCGCGGACGGCGTCGTGGCCGCGTTCGAGGGCGCTCCCGCTTCGATCGACAGCGCCGCAGTCGACGAGCGAGAGCAGCCGGCGCCGTAGACCGCGATCAGAAAGACGGCCGCTCGCGTCAGTCCTGGTAGCCGGACGTGGCGACTCCGGACGCCGTGAAGATCGTCTGGCATTGCTGGATGAGGTTCTGATTCACCGGGACGGTGGGCGGCGCGGGCGGTGTGAGGTTGGGCGTCGCCGTCGTGAAGTCGAAGACGTCCCACGGGACGAGCGCGTTCGCGTCGCGCTTGGTCAGCGCGGGCAGCCCGAAGCGCGCCTCGATGAACCGGAGCACCGAGGTGTGGTCGTAGACCTGATGACCCACGTAGTGGGCCTTTGCATACGGCGAGATCACCGCGAACGGCAGCCGGATGCCGTATTCGTCGAACCCGCCGTAGACGCCGCCGTCGGGCATCGCGAGCTTCGGGCCGATCGAGTCGGGCGCGCACGCGTGGGGCGGCACTTCGTGGTCGTAGAGGCCGCCGTGCTCGTCGAAGAGCACGAACACGGCCATGTGGGGCCATTGCGGGCTGGCGACGAGCGACGCCAGCACCGAAGAAAGCCACGCCTCGCCCACCTGATTGACGGCGGGCGGGTGCTCGTCGATGCCCTGGTAGCTCTCCTTCTCGGTGCCCGGATCGACGAACGAGACGCTGGGCAGCGTGCCCGCCTGCGCCGCGGTCGTGAATTGGTCGAAGGACGTCGCGACGTTGGGCCCGTACGAGCTGAAGTTGGGGGCAAGGACGAAGAGGTCGGCCGTCGCGAACCCGTCGGAGTCGGCGTACGCCTCCCACGAGACGTGCTGCGCGTTGAGCGAGTCGAGCACGAGCGGCGACGTGGGCTTGGGGAAGGCTCCCGTCGTCGTCTCGCCCCACGATGTCGCTCCGTACAGGTACTCGCGGTTGGGCCACGTGGGCCCGGGCACGGAGGCAAAGTAGTGGTCGCCGATCGCGAAGTTGCTCGCTGCCCAGTACCAGAAGGGCAGGTCGGCCTGCGTGTCGTAATAGATCATGGCCCGCGAGCCGCTGAGGAAACCTGGCGGCCCCAGCATCGGGTCTTCGTGCGTGCCGTCGTTCGCGATGGCAAAGCCGGTCATGCCGCCGTCGGCGATCTCCGTGTGCGTGCCGTCCCAGGTGTGGTTCGTGTCGGCGAAGCAATAGACGCCCGGCGCGCCGCCGTCGTCGTAGTCCGCGTGCACGAACGGCACGGGTCCGCCGTCGATCCCGGGGTTGGTCGCCGACGCGGGAGCGACGTCGACGCCCGTCCAGCCCTCGTTGTTAATGTCCTGGAAGTAGTGATCGAACGAGCGGTTCTCCATCATGATGACGACGATGTTGTCGATGGGGATCGTGGCGCCGTTCGGCGCCGTGGGGTCCTGCGTTGCGCTCGCGAGGGACCCGGCGTCGAACGCGCAGGCCAGCCGCGCCTCCGAGGGAGTGAGCGGGCCGGTGGGGCCCGTGTCGGCGGCGGCGCCGCCATCCGACGACGCCGAGGGTCCGGCGCTGGTGCTCGAGCACCCGAACGCCGCGCACGACGTGACGGCGAGGATCAGGGTTCGCAGGGAAGGGGACCGCATGAAGGACGCACTCATGACTTTACCGTGGCAATCGTCTGCCAAGCGGAGCGCTCAGCCAAGTGACAGCTGTGGGACTTTTCCGAGGCCGAGGCTCTAGGGCTTCGTGAAGCGGCCGTCGAGCGCGATCGCGGCGTTGGCCATCATCGCCGTCTCGCGGAGCAGGCGCAGCGCGGCGTCCTGGTCGGCACCCGCGGGCGTCTGCGCGAGGATGACCTCGGCGAACGCCTGCGCGCTCGCGTGGATCGCGTTGTAGCTTGCCACCTTCTCGGGGGTGGCATGGTGATGGTGAAAGACGTAGTCGGGGTCGAAGTTCTTGTGGCCCATCGGAGCGCCTCCAGTCAGCCATATACCACTAAGCGACGCGCCGGAAGACGACGCCGATGTCCATGGCGCTGGGCGCGCGCGCATTCCACTCGGACGCGTCGTACCAGTCGAGGTGCAAACGTTCGAGCTGGGGCAGGAAGATGTAGCGGAGCGCCCAGGCCGTGAACCGGGGGAAGTGCTTCATCACGAAGACGAACACGCTCGCCGCGGGCTCCGTGTTCGACTGCTTGTGCACCTCGAACTTCTCGAGCACGTAGCCGGCGCGCTCGATCTTCGTGCGTAGCTCGGTCGCGTCGTACCTTCGCACGTGGCCCATGTAGCGGTCGTACGAGCAGAAGTACTTCATCTGCATCGGCACGGTGAGCGCCAGGTGCCCCCCGGGCTTGGTGATGCGGGCAAGCTCGCGCAAAAGGCCCTCGTCGTCGGGGACGTGCTCGAGGACCTCGAAGAGACCCACGAGGTCGAACGTGCCATCCGGAAACTTGTGGTCCTGCACGAGGCCGTGGTGCGTGATCGCGCCGTGCTTGGCGAGCACGTCGAGCGCCACCTTGGACAGGTCGCACACGTGCGTGCCCTCCACCGGAAAGCGCGGGAACACGCCGGGCCCGAGCTCGAGCCGGCTCGGCGACTTGTCCGCCAGCTCTTTGAACGCCGGCCACCAGGGGAGCCGGTTGGGCAGCAAGAACGGCATCCGCGCCCACAAATCCTCGTAGAGCGACTCGTTGTAGGCGGTCGCGTTCTCCATCGCTTCTGTCATGGCTTGGGACCTCGTGAGAGCGTAGAACCGGCCGGGGCGGGATACGGCGTCAGGAGCTCGAGCCCCTGCGCGGTGCCTCCGAGCACGATGGCGTGCGTCGGGTCGAGGATGGTGACGCCGAGCATGTGAGGAAGCCCGTCCGAAACCGCGTCGACCTGCACTTTGTAGGCGCCCCGTGAAATCGTTTCTCCTGACTGCAACGGCGGACGCGGTCCGGCGAGCGCGCGCTCGAGGTAGGAGCCGAGAAACCCCTCGCCGCGTCGCAGCACGAGGTGCTGGCGATCGGGGTAGCTCACGTCCGAGTAGTCGCCGGGACCCGGCATCACGTGCGAGAGCAAGCTGAGGATCTCGACGTCGACGTCCCGTCCCGGCAGCGCGCGCCGTACGGCGTGGGGGAAGGCCAGCGCGGCTGCCACGGGCAGGTCCTCGACGAGCAGCAGCCGGGCGCTCGGCGCGGCTTCTAACGCGGCGGCAGCCGAAGCGACGGTGCGCGACGACTCGCGGGCCAGATTCGTGAACATCGTGGTGCGCACGACGCAGACGACCATCACGAGCGCCGCGACGATCGCCAATCCACGCCGCTGCTTCGCGTCGATGCTCGCCGGGTCGGCCGGGAGCTGCGAGCCGACGAGCAAGCAGTAGCCGGCCGAGGGCAGGTAGAGAAAGTGCTCGCCGATCGTGAGCATCGTCACCGGCAGCAGCGTGATGGCCATCCAGCCGAGGCCCCATGCAGCCGTCGTTCGGCTCGGCGCGCGCTGGAGCGTGCTCCAGAACGTGCCCACGATGACCGCGAGAAAGAGCACCAGCAGCAGCGGGTGCGCGCGCCAGAAAGGCTCCGTGGCCATCGGGTCCGGCGGCACGAAGAGGACGAAGTCCGCCAGGTAGAGCAGCGGAGCCGTCGCCAGATGCCACGCGAGGCCGGGATCGCCCAGGTGGTACGCGAAGGGCGTCGGCGGCGGGTGGAAGCCGCCGAGCACGACAATCCGCAGCGCCAGGTACGCCGCGGCGACGACGCCCGCGAGCAGGGGGGCGGCCAGGCGCCGCGCGAGGGGCTCCCCCTCGGGCCGAAGGATCGCATGGCCGAGCATCACGGCCGGGAGGCTGAGCGCCATCTCCTTGGAAAAGAGGGCCAACGTGAAGAGAACGAGCGTCGCGGTCGTGAGCCCCGCACGGCGGGCCCCCACCGCCGAGCGGCTCTCGAGGTACGCGAAAAAGGCCGCGAGGTAGAGCACGCCCGCCAGCACGTCGGTGCGGCCCGAGATCCAACCGACCGCCAGCGTGTGGCACGGGTGGATCGCGAAGAGCGCTGCAGCTCCCCAGGCGCCGAAGCCGGGCCCGAGGACCCGTCGCCCGATGCCCCAGACCAAACAGGTGCCTACCGCGTGCAGCATCAGATTCGTGACGTGGTACCCGAAGGGGTGGTCCCCGTAGAAGAGCCGGTCGGCCGCGAACGACAGGACCACCAGCGGCCTGAAGTACTCGACCGAGAGGCCCGGCGGCGTCCACCATGTGCCGGCCGTGTCGATGTGGAGCACCCAGCCGCCCGAGAGCGCCTGTCGCAGCTTCTCGGCGACCTCGACATGCAGGTAGTCGTCGGCGAAGAACGGCCCGACCAGCAGCGGAAAGAGGGCGACCGTCAGCAGCGCGACGAGCACGAGGGCCCCGCGCCATCGCTTCGCCTCCATCCGCACCAGGGGGTCGGAGTCCGTGGAGGTCGTGGGCACTGGCTACCAGCATTTCACGTGCCGCTGCCGCCTGGCAACGAGGTTCACCGGATGGCGCTCAAGTGGACGACGAACCATTCGCCCCGCCAAGAGATGAGGGACTTGACGTCGAACGTTTGGTCGCTCTCCCGATCGGGCGTGGAGAAGTGCAGCTTGGAGCCGTAGACGCGGTAGTAGCCCACCTTGTTCCACTCTCCACCCGGGTCGACCCAGCCCGCGCGGTCGCCCGGCACGGTCAGCGTGACGAGGTGCGCTCGAGCGGCGTCGTCGCCGAGCTTGGCGTGCAGGTCGTGGATGTCGTGCTTGTACGCGGCGACGAGGCGCCGGCGCCAGTCGGAGGCCGGGTCGCCGACGTCCTTGACCTGCTCGTAAGCCTCGAGGGGGAAAAAGAACGGCATGCCGCGCTCCGGGTCATCGGTCACGATCGCCTCCCAGAGCGCGTCTCGCCGCGCCTCGAAGGCCTGGCCCGAGGCCGTGGGCTTTTCGCGGGTCTGCGCGAGGGTGGGTCGAGAGGCAGCCGCCGTCTCCGCGGTGGGGGCCGGGAGGGGCGGGGGAGGCGACGGCAGATCCAGCGGCGCCACCGACGGTGACCCGGGTGGAGTCGGCGGCTCGCCGTGAGTGCACGCGATCACCATCGACATCCCCCCGATGAGCGCGGACACCGTGGCAAGCTTCCCGCCGCCGAGATTGACGATCATGCCCGCCGTCGTCGAAGCTACCAGGCGTCGAAGGAGACTTAAAATGGGAACGTTCTCGACGTGCGCCGCCTTCGCGGCTTTGTCGACGGTCTTGGTGGGCTGCGTGCCACCGAGGCAAGACAACACGCAGCAGGCCGCCGCGCCGGCTCCGTCCGCGGGGTACAACGCCTACCCGCCGCCCGCGCAGCCGCCCCCAGCGTATCCGCAGACGGCGCCGGCGCCTACCTACAGCCAGTACCCGCCGCCTCCGCCGGCTCCTCAGCAGGCGCCGCCTCCGCCTCCCGCCCCCGCGCCGGTGCCACCCGCGCCGTCGGCGTCAGCGGCGATGGCCGTGCCGGGGCCCGTGGCGTTCGCCTGCCAGAACGACATCCCGTGCGGCACCCATCACTGCAACACCCAGTACGCGAAATGCGCGTTCCCCTGTCAATCGAACGTCGATTGCATCAGCCCGAACGCGTGCGTGTTGGGGCTTTGCGTACCGCCTATGCCCGCGATGCCGGCGGCCGCGCCGTCGCATTGAAGACGCGCGCGACGCGCTCGACGGGCCCTGTCAGCCCGGCGAGATGCCTCCCCCGGGGCGCAGCTGGCCCGGGAGGATCCCAATCGCGTCGATCGATGGCGAGCGGTGCTAGCGGTGCCAGTCGGCTCTGCTAGCGTCCCGCTTGTCGGCGCGCGCCTGCGTCGACAGGCAAGACGTCGTACCTCATGAGTAACGCGGCGAGCGCGGTACCGGCTCCAAGGCTGACGGTTCCGGCGGGAACGCTGGTCGACGACAAGTATCGCCTCGAGCGCTTTCTGGGGCAGGGCGATATGGGCTGCGTGTTTCTGGTGACGCACGTTCTCACCGGCGAAAGCCTTGCCCTCAAGGTGCTGTACCCCGTCGACCCGAGCCAGGGGCCCGCGGCGTTTGCCGCGTTCATCGTCGCGGCACGCGTCGCTGCGCGTTTTCGAAGCGAGCACGTCGCGCACGTCCGGGACATGGGCCTGCTCGAGGACGGCGGGCCATTCCTCGTCATGGATTATTTCCAAGGGGAAACGCTGGAAACACATCTTCGAAAACGGGGGCCGTTGGCAATCGGCGAAGCCGTCGATCTCGCGCTGCAGGCGGCCCGCGGGCTCAGCGAGGCTCACGAGGCGGGTGTCGTGCACCGCGACGCAAAGCCGTCGAACTGGTTTCTGACCGAGACGCCGGATGGATCGACGCGCGTCAAGCTCCTCGACTTCGGCGTCGCGAAGATCGCGCCTCGTGCGGGCAGCGCGGAAGAGCCTTCGCCGAGCGGGCCTGGGCAAGTCGGCTGGATCCCGTATGCAGCGCCCGAGCAGATTCGATCCCCGGCGGCCGTCGATGGGCGAGCGGATATCTGGACCGTGGGCGTCGTGCTCCACGAGATGCTCGCGGGCGCCACCCCATCCGGTCGGAGCACGATGCGTCAGGCACGCGACCGAGCGTTGATGGCTTCGCGCCCTTGGCTGCGGCAGACGGAGGGGCCCGTTTCTGCCGAGCTCGAGGACGTCGTGATGCGATGTCTCGAGAGACGGCGCGAGAATCGTTTCGGGGATATGGCCGATTTGGTGCTCGCGCTCGCGCCGTTCCAGGCGGGGGTGGGGCGGGCGTCGGTTGAGGGCGCGGCGGTCGGCCATACCGTCCACAGTTCGTCGTCGGTGGCGCCTGTTACGTTCACGATTACGTCGTTGAGGGAGAGCGTCGCGCCGCCCGGGGGAATCCCCCCGATTCTCGGGGAGACCCCTGCGCCGGCGGGGACGGTCGCGGTGCGACCGGGATTCGATAGCAGGTTTACCCCCTTCTTGCCGGAATCGATGCCGATGGCGCCCGCCGGTCCGCGGGACATGCCCGTCGCTTGGATGGACGTGGAAGACCCCGCAGAGAGGCCGATCGGGTGGCTTCGCAGGCTTTCGCGTGGGCGGCTTGTGGCAGGCGCCGCGGTCCTCGTTGCCGCCGGGGGTGCCGTGCTGTTCTTCGCGACGCAGTCCGAAGAGCCAAGCCCAACGCTTGCGGCGCCCTACTCGCCGATCGCCACCCTCAGTGCGCGCCCGGTGGCGGCCGCGAGCGCGACGGTTGACTCGAAAGCGGTCGCTTCGGCGGAGCTGGACGGCCTCGCGTCGCCTTTGGCGAGCTCGAGTCCCCAGAGCGCAGCGCGCGTGAGCGAGAGACCGATTGCCCCAATCCCTGCGCCCGAGGCGCGTGCCACCAAGCCCGCGGCGCGCCCCTCAAGCTCCTCGGCCACAAAAGCGTCGTTCGCCCATTCCGCGCCCGTTGGGACAGCTGGTTTCGGGGACCGGGAGTAGCACGCGCAGAACTGCTCTCCCGACCGCAAGGACGGTACCCATTTCTTTCCAGCGGAGAGAGGACCCTTCCCGCGGGCCCTAAGCAGCAGCACGCCGCGTGACGCGGGTTGGACATAAGGGGGAAACGTAGATGATCGCGATACGCGCAAGCTGCGAGTAAACGGGCGCGCCGCAAGGATGTCACTCAAACGACGTTAAAACCCGCTTGCAGTGCGTTCCGAAGCGAGCCGACGCGAGCCGCCCGTTGTTGCGCATCAACGCCGTGACGAGCTCAAGGCGGCCCGCCACGAGGCGGGAACTGCGCCCAATCCATTTCCTCCTCGTGTCACGCGCGTTCCGAAAATCGGATTCTGACCCCTCGTATTTCTTCGCAAATGCGTATTGACGATGCGCGTCACTAATGTAAGAAGTTGAATTACAGTGCCGAGCGCTGAGTTCGGGTCCGCGACACACCGGCCAGGGGTTTGATAACAATTTAACTGAGAAAGGGGGTTCCCGTGGAAGGTCGCTACAAGGCCACTGTGAGCATCCTCTTTCGGCTCACGGATGCCGCCGTCGTGGTCGCCGCGTGGCTCGCGGCCTACTGGGCGCGCTTCTTTCTGCCGTCCATCGTGGTCGCCCCGGAGCTGCCGCCTTTCCGCCTCTATGCATCCCTCGTGCCCCCGGTC
>Ga0302326_10004330_pt1 | contig 32895 bp, 22 predicted proteins | sample Palsa_T0_3_FD_202264 | JGI IMG/M metagenome (GOLD analysis project Ga0302326, IMG submission 202264) | Peat permafrost microbial communities from Stordalen Mire near Abisko, Sweden - Palsa_T0_3 | ecosystem: Environmental > Terrestrial > Soil > Palsa > Peat permafrost | place: Sweden: Abisko...
AGACGGGATGGTTGTGGCTGACATGTGGACCTCGCCATTGGAATAGCATGCGGGCGGGGCGGTGGGCGGCGGTTTTTGTGGAGGTTGTTGGAAGGGGGCGGGATTTAGTGGGAGGAGGCGGGTGACTGGGTGGGCCGAGGGTGGGACAAACGGTAAAGGTGCTTTCAATGAACGGCGTTTTACAAGACTAACCGCTCCCGCCCTCCGACTTCCAAACTTCCCGACAAGAGGACATGTGGAAAAGCGGGCGCGGTAGATATGCATGGCTTTGCGGGCAGCCGCGAATGGTGCTTGTAAGCCTAGTTATGTGGGAGAATTCTTGAGGGTTATCGCAGGATTCACAGACCGAAGAGATCTATCTCCAGATTATCAAGAGGACGTGAAGGTAGATGGCCGGAGAGGCGGAGTTCTCAAAGCGACAGCTGCTCGATCTTCTATACCGCGGCTACGAATCGAAGGGTTTGGACTACAAGGGCCCTTCGCAGTGGGACGAGGGCGAAAAGAAAGCTTGCTGCGAGCTGGTAAAAGATGTCCTCGGAATGGCTAACTCCGAGGGCGGCTTTATTGTTCTAGGAGTATCGGAGACGGCAGCGGGCTTTTCCTTGGATGGATTGAGCACCCAGCAACTCAAAACGTTTGACACTAGCCGTATAAACCGATTCATTCAGAACTACGCTGATCCGCCGATCAACGCGCGTCTTCGAAAAATTGAGGATCGGGACAGAACTTATGTGATCATCGAGGTTCCCCAATTTCCGGATACACCGCACATCTGCCAAAAAGACTACCCGGATGTCCTTAGGAGAGGAGCTCTTTATGTGCGTACCGACAACAACGAGTCTGCGCCGCTATTATCTTCGTCGGATTTCCGGGCTATTGTAGAACGGGCTGTCCGAAATCGCAGCGATGCTCTGCTGAGTGCCGTTCGGTCAATTCTAACGACCGGGGTCGGGCTTCAGCCAGTCCCCGTGGAGACTGCTGAGGACAAAGCGGAGATATTGATCGCCGCGGCGAACACCCGTTTTGAAGAACTCAATCCCCTAAAGACGAAGGCTTGTGCCGGCTTTTTCCAATCGGCGTTCTGGCCGGAAAAATTGGACGATTCGAGCTTCAGCATGGAGCAATTGCGAGACGCCGTTACTAGAGGCTCAGTCGACTTTAGGGGGTGGCCCTTTCTTTATTCCAATCCGTATCAACCTGAGAAGACCTACGTTATCCAGGACGGGCTGGAGACGTTCGTGCACAGAAATGATTTCGGCGGCGACGACCTGGTTGATTTTTGGCGTTTGCAACAATCCGGTTTCCTTTACCAACAGTCAGCAATGCGACCGCTGTTGACGCAGCAGCGCTCGGGCGAGGCACGCTGCGTAGTCGATTTCAGGGAAATCGCCGTCTACATCGCTCAGGCGATCCACTGCCTGACGCGTCTTTACGATACTCTCCTTGACGATGGACAGCTTATTAGTTTTCGACTGGCGCTCGTCGGCACCCGGGATCGTTTGCTGGTGAGCACATGGCCGATGACGATGCCTTTATGGGACCACTATGTTTGCAGGATTCCGGACATTGTTACCACTGGCAAGCACCCCTTATCAGACTGGCGCGCCGGAATTGTCGACCACGCGCTCGAGATCGCCAACGAGGTTTACACTAGATTTAACTGGTCCAGTCCAAACCTTAGCGCTGCCCGGGTAGCAGTGGAGAAAATGTTTGCGCGCTCCTGGTGAGGCCTTTGCGCCTCCAGAGAGAGGCATAATTCCGTCGGTTACTTGCTAAGTAAAAGGGTACTTGGGAGGCTCAAGTGCGTCAGGTTCCCGCGTAACGGCGTTTTTGGGGGATTACTCCTGTGATGTCGCCGTCCATTCAAGCAAACCGCGCGGCCTGCGAGCCCGCGAGCAGCCGGACGTGACCGGCGTTTTAAAGGAGGAATCCGAAAGCCATCCAGAGCGAACGCTTCCCATGATTCTCCGAGTCGCGCGTGATACAGGCGCTATCCACATCACGCTCTGCAGGATCGGTAAACCTTTGCGCTACTTCACCGAGTTTCCGTGCGCTGCCACCGTTGTGGTCGCTGCTTTTCGGAGATTGAACGGATGATCAGTGTGCCTTTACCGGCTTTGGCGAACGGTTGATCAGCTTGCGCCTCGGCGGCATCAAGCAATGCCTGAACTTCCGACTTGCGTAGAGTGGCTGCACCGTCGAGCCTCACAAATCGGTTCTGATTTCCTCACTCAATGGAAAGACGCTGATGCCGACATCCCGATTTTCAAACAAGCCAAAGCGGAATACGTCGAGCTACAATCAGGGACTGCACTTCGCGATCCGGTCGAGCCGGGTGTATCATTAGCCAGGTACCCTGAAGATATGGTGAGCAAACTCCTGGACGAGAACACAGCCAATATCGAGAAAGCCAAATCTCTAACCGCGGGTCTCTCCGCCGTGCAGATGAATTGGCGACCTCAACCCGGGAAATGGTCTATCGCACAGAACCTGGATCACCTGAACCGTGGCTACCGCCATTTCGACACTATCACCAGTTCCATCGCAGCCGCGCGTGCCGAAGGAATCATTGGCAACGGCCCCGATACCGCTTTGTCGCCGCAGTGACGCCTGAGTCGCCGGCGCCTGGAGGTGCCGAAGTCGGGAACCCCAGGGTTACGCTACACGTCGATGTTAGAATGCACGGCCGAAGGGAGCGCCATCAATCGCAGGCATTCCGCGAACCGCGGGTCAGCTCGCAGGCTGTCCCAGTCCGGTGCGACCGCCATGTGAACGAGTCCTGGGTCGCGGTACGCGATGGCCTGATTAAGGCAGTCGAACGCTTCATCGAGCCGGCCTGCTGCCCCATACAGAACGGCGCGAAAGAATGCCATCTTCAGCAAGACGTCGAAGTCCAGTTGCGGGTTCGTGATCTGATCCACCATGAATCTTCTCACCCCGGAGAGGCCGGCCGTCGCGTACACCTGCTGCATATCCGCGGTAACCTGCTTCATCACCGCCACCCTCTCTTCGGAAAAACCCCACACGATTGCCTGGCTGACGATCCAGGCCGCGAATCTATCGACTTCCCCGGTCTTCCAATAGACGTGCATAATGAATTGGCTCGCCAACACATGTTTCGGGTCAATCTCTAGAGCTCGCCGAGCCCAGACTTGCGTCTCGTCGTACTTCCGCTGATGCCAATACGAGATGGCGATCTGCAACAGAACGCCGGGCGATCGCGGATCGCGTGCGAGCGCCTGTTGCTTGCAACGCAGCCCATCGTCGAGCCGTCCGAGCGCTTCCTGGAGCGACCCATACTGTAGTAGTGCCTCGGTGTGATCCGGATTGATCTGGAGCGCACGCTGCAGGCTGCGCTCCGCCGCCGCCCAGTCCCACTCGCTGAGAAAAAGGACGGTGCCAAGGGCAACTTGCGCGTCCGCCGAGGCGCTGTCCATCGCCAGTGCGCGCAAGGCAGACGCTTTCGCCTCTGTAAACGCTTCCTGCTGCGGCGTCGCGCGAAACACTGCTTGCTGGCACCGTGCGCGCGCCAAGCCGGCGTGCGCCGGTGCATAGGTCGGATCGATCTCGATCGCGGAACGAAAGGCGTGCACGGCGGTAGGGAGTTCGAAGTACGAGCCTGACAACAGGTGAGACCGGCCGCGGCCGACCAGCTCGTAGAGTTCGACGGGGCGCGTTTTGGCGCTCGGTGTTAATGGCTTCTCGTCGGCCGGATCGAAGCTGACTACAGCGATGAAGCGATACCCTGACCGCACGACGGTTTCGATGTAGGCCGGAGGCCGCGTGTCGTCGCCGAGCGCCTTGCGCAGTGCTGCCACGTGAACATTGAGAATGCCTTCTTCGACAAACGACTCGGGCCAAACATGCGCCAGCAATTCGTCCTTCGTGACCAACCGCCCCGACTGCCGCACCAACAGAACCAGCACATCGTAGGCCTTCGGTGACAAGCGAACGGTTTCGGTGCCGCGGAGCAGCCGTCGCTCTCCCACGTCCAGCGCGAACTCGTCGAAATGAAATACTCCCCGGCTCGCCATTGAGTTTTCGGCCAATCTTAACAAATCCTTCGGGACACGTCACGGCCCGGCTGCTACAGTGTGCACATTGAAGAGGATTCATGAAATGAGCACACGATTCGTCGGTCGCCGTCATTCTGATCTGCGGATTCACGGCCCTATTACTCGCACAAGCTCCACCGCAGCCTGGTCCCGAACACAAGAAGTTGGAGTACTTCCTTGGCACATGGAAAGCGGAGGACGAAATTAAGCCGACGAGTATGTGCCGGCCGGTAAGGGTGTCACCACCGAAACATATACATTGGGGCCGGGAGGATTCTATGTCGAGCGCCGCGCTGAAGGGCAATACCGAATACCTTCGGCATCATTGCCTACGACAGCTATGCGAAGGCCTACACAACCTTTTACGCGAGCAGCGCAGGACTCGTGGGGACCGGCATAGGATCAATTAACGGAAATACTTGGACGTGGATGGTGGAAGACAGGTTTATGGGCAAAGCCGTCAAAGGAAGAACGACAATCACGATGTTATCGCCCACTGAGTATACGAGCAAGTATGAAATGGCCGACGGAAAGGGCGGTTACACAACCCTGGTAGAAGGCAAAGGCGCCAAAGTCGCGCCGTAGAGACGCAGTCGCGATACTCGGGCTATCCGCAACACGCTGTGAGCAAACTGCTGGACGAGAACACCGCCAATATCGAGAAGGCCAAATCTCTAACCGCGGGTCTCTCCGCCGCGCAGATGAATTGGCGACCTCAACCAGGGAAATGGTCCATCGCACAGAACCTGGCTCACCTGACCGCCGGCGACCCCCAGGATCTCGACCCCATCGCCAGTTCCATCGCAGCCGCGCGTGCCAAAGGGATCATCGGCAACGGCCCTTTCCGCTACGGCTGGCTCAGCAGTTGGATTATGAAGAGCATGGAGCCCCCTCCGAAACGCAAGTTCAAGGCCGCCAAGCGTTACACGCCGTCGCCTGACGTCGATGCTGCCAAAGCACTAGCCGATTACCTCCGCAGGACCGCGCGCCTAACCGAGCTCATTCAAGAAGCCGCCGGCCTCGACCTGGCCCGAGCCAAGACTCCGTTCGGGCTTAAGTGGTTCAAAATTTCCCTGGGCGCCCTCCTGGCGCACGTGACCACTCACGACCGCCGCCACCTCTGGCAAGCCGAACAAGTCCGCAACGACCCCAATTTCCCCATAGTCTGAAAAAGTAGAGACAGCCTCCGATTTCGCAAAACAACCCTCGCGCCCACGAAATCTGCTGGCTGTCCCCCGCTTGTTCATTCCTTGGTTTCATAAAACCTTCAACCGGGTGCCAAGGATAGTCCATTTTAGAAAAGCGCAGGGAGCTTCCCGGATACTGTCCGGATTGTCAGACACTCGGAGAATCCACGGACGGCGGAAGGATCGGTCCTGGTAAGTCGCCGTCACGTAAACTTGACTTCCATTGCCACTGAACCCCAATCGGTCGGCGACGTTGATTTGCCCTTGGCCGTGCTTCGGAGCGCATCCGTGTCGATCAGAGCGGGTCGGCCCGGCGATCCTCGGTCCAATTGTTCCCGGAGCTCACTGGGGTACAGAGATTTCAACTCGGGATAGGCCTTCGGCGAGCCGGATCAGGGCCAGTTCGTTGTTCTTGCGTTTGCTCAGCCGCGGATTGGGATCGCGGACCCCCAGGACGTGGGCATGCATCGATCATGCGGGGAACGCCTGGTGCCGTTCGCCGGTGGTGAACTGAAATCCCAAGTTTGCTGCCGGGCGCGAGGTCAGCATCTACCGTGTAGACTGGCTCGACGTAACAATTACAAACTTCCAATCAATGCTCCGCAGGCAAGCTCGAACACGGCCGCTGCCGGACAATAACAACGCCGCTTGACGGAACGGACAGATCGCCGGGACAGGCTACGTCAGAAGTCCGAAAAGACCGTTTACGCGCGCGGCTCAGTACAATGCGCGCGCGTTGCAGAGGCGCGAAGGTAAAGGGAGCGGGCCGCTACAGGGCCGCCGACGCCAAAGAAGCGCTGAACATATCCGGCTTGCTACTTTGCGCCAATTGCGCTGCGAGCGCTTGAGCTTGTACCCGAATTTCCGGGACGGCGGTGGTTTCGAAAAGCTCGCCGCGGCGCGGCGGACCGAGCGTGAAGAACACCGCTGAGGGGTCCATCTTGGCATCCAGCAAAGCGCCCTGCCCGTCGGTCTGGAAGCCCATTCCGAGATTGTTCGGACGGGCCAGTCCGCTGTCAATCAGGGAACGGATCAGAGGACGCGGGCTACTGGCGTAGTTCTCCTGGATCCCCGTGCAACTGATGATGCGGTCGACGTCGAGAGTCTCGGCTCCTCCGCCCTTCAGTTGGACCTGAACCTGGCTGGCCGAGCCGCGGGACGATGTCTCCTGTAGCCTGCCCGCAATAACGCGCAGTGCGCCGCTGGACTTGTATCCATCCAGCCGCTCGAGAATTTCGGGCGCCATCCGATGCCGATGCGGCTCCCAATATTTCTTCAAGTGGCGCACAAAGCGCTGTTGGTCCTCAGCGGAAAGCTCCTGCCATACGTCGTTCGAGATGGGACGCAAGCCGTCGACAATGGCCCGCCAGCACAGATCCGCGCGCCGCGCCGCTTCGATATGCCCGCGCACTTCTTTTACCAGCATCCGGAGGTTGCGCCGGTTGCGCAAAATGGGACGAGCTTCCAGGGGTACCCGCAGATTGTGGACCTGGGGAAGAATCCCCCGGCGTGAGAGCATGTACACCTGACAAGGCGTCTCCTGATTCTGGAGAGCCAGTACGGCATCCACCGCGGTGAGTCCGGTTCCCAGGAGCAGAATCCGCTCGCCGCGGAAACGGACGCGCAGCGCGTGGCCAAGCCAGGGAGAGAGATGCCAGCGATCCTCCAGCCCGCGTCTCAACAGACTTGGAGTGGGACACGAAGCCGGATTGCCCAGGGCCAGCACCACCTTATCCGCGTACAACGTCATTCCGTCGCTCAGTGCCAGGCGGGCGCCGTTGGCGTCGGCAGTGGCGTCGATCACCTCCGCGCGGATATGATTGAAGCGGCTTTCACCGCCTCCGCGCAGCGATTTAGCGAGCACATCCTGCAAATACTGGCCGTACAATTTCCGGGGCGCCAGCGAGTCGGGCTTGGCGTCGGGCCAATGATTGGTGCGCAGCCATTCCAGGAAATGTCCGGGCTGCTCCGGGAGCGCGCTCATGCCCATGGCGGGGACGTTCAGCAGGTGCTGAATGAACGACGTTGAGTACGCCAGCCCGGCGCCCAACCGCTCGCGCGGTTCAATCACGGTAACGCGGCCCTGAAATCCATTTCTGAACAGATTGACCGCGACCAACAATCCACTACAACCTCCGCCAACAATGGCGACATTAGAACGGTTCGTATCCGACGGTGACATGGCGACCTCCTCCAGCGACCAAGTTATACAAAAAACATTTCGCTAACGGCATTCATTTGCGGACCTCCGCAAAACCTTCCGGCAACGGCGTGGCGGCCGCGCTCATCTGAAGCCCCGTAATCAGGAATGGATCGGTCTGCGCGTACATGCGATCGATCCATTGGCTATACCTGTTCTCAAAAGCATTGCGGCGAAGCTTCTGAGTGGGAGTGACGATTTCGGGATCTGTCAGCTCCTCTTCGGGCAGCAGACAGAACCGCTTGATGCGTTCGTGGTCGGCCAGTTCGGACGTGGTCCGCGCGATCTCGGCGGCGATCCACGCCGCTATTTCAGTATGAATTTCAGGCGAATCCATGTCCAGCGGCAGATTGCGCACGGCCGCAAACTGCCGGAGCTTGTCCCAGCGCGGAACAATCAAAGCCGTCAGAAATTTGCGATGATTCCCGACCACCACAACCGATTCAATGAGCGCACAGCGGCTCAATTCCTGCTCGACCAGACTGGACGAAACCTTCTTGCCGGTGGAAAGGACCACGGTGTCTTTTGCCCGCCCGATCACGCGCAGCCGGCCGGTGGCATCCAGCGAGCCCAGGTCGCCAGTGTGAAACCATCCGTCGCGCATGCTTTGCGCGGTGGCGTCCGGGTCCTTGAAATAGCTTTTCATGACATGCGGCCCGCGAGTCAAAATCTGGCCGGCCTCGTCGATGCGGACCTCGACGCCATCCAGGGGCGGCCCAACCGTTCCCAGTCCTTCCGGCCCGAAGCTGTTCAGAGCGATCACCGGAGAGGTTTCCGTCAAGCCGTAGCCTTGCAGCAGAGAAAAGCCGGCGGCGCGAAAAAACGCTTCCACCGCGGGATCCAGGTATGCGCCGCCGCAAACCAGGAATTGCAGATCGCCCAGCTTTCTGCGGACGCGGCGAAAAAGCAACGGTTTTGCTAGCGTCGACCCCAGCAGTGCAGAGATGCCGCCGGCGCCCTTGTTCATCACGCGCTGAACGCTCGAGTTCAACATCCAGCGCGCGATATTGCGCTTGCGGCCTGGCAGCACGTCGATCTCCGCATAGACGGACTCCAGAATCTTTTCCAATATACGCGGGACGCAACCCATCGTCACCGGACGATGGATGCGCAGCAATTCTTTTAAGTCGTGCGGATCGCCGTACGCGATGGAAATACCGCAGGCAAAATAGCCGTAACAGAGGATGCGCTCAAAAACGTGCGCCAGCGGAAGAACCGACAGCGCGCGCTCCACGCTGCGAAATTGGAGGCGCTGCATGGACTGCCGCAGATCGAAGCAGATATTGGCGTGCGTCAGCATCACGCCCTTCGGCTGGCCGGTGGTGCCGGAGGTATAGACGATGCCGGCTGTCGCTGAATCGCGGATGGATTCCGCGAAACGGCGAATGGATGGCAGAGCATCCAGATCCCCGAGCGGCGGGTTGGCGGCCATTTGATCGCACAGGCGAACGTGCCAGGAAGCGGACTGTTGGTCCAACGCCAGCCAGCCGAGGACCGCGGGCAATCTATCTCTTATTTGGTTGAGAACCGCACCCTGCGCGTCTCCCGCGAACAGCACGGCCCGCGCCTCTGAGTGGCTGAGGACAAACTCCACCTGGGCTGTGGGCGACGTGGCATAAACGGGAACCACGACCATGCCGGCGGTGAGGCAGCCGAAATCCGCGATGTGCCATTCGGGGCAGTTGGCGGCCCAAATCGCAACGCGGTCGCCTTCTTTGAGACCGAGTTCGAGCAAGTATCTGCGGATCGCCAGCACGCCTTCGACGAAATCGGCGGTGGAATAAGACACGGATTTCCCGTCTTTGCGCCGGAACGTGAGCAAATCGTTCCGAGGCGGAGCATCGACGGTCTGAAGGAACAGGTCAATCAGGGTGCGCACGCACTGAATACCTTTGCCTCCACGGAACAGGCGCGCGCCACGATGGCGGCAATTTGCCCGCTCCAGGATTGCGAGAAAAAGATTCCGGTTGGGTCCAGCGTCTCAAGCGGCATGCTGGATTCTTCATAGATGGCCAATCCGCCCGCGCCCGCTTCCGCCATTGCGGTGACGGACGGTACAAATCCCTGGCGGGTGGCCAACAGACCAAGCGCCAATTCCACGGCGGCGGTAGCCGCGCCCATATAACCGGTGCCCCGGGTCATGGCGCTGACAACGGGCACTTCGCCGAAAGCATCCGAGACGCTCCCGCTTGTTCCGTTGGCCGGCGATACGGCGAAATGAACCGTCTGGCACTCTTCGGGCAGACGGCTAACCAAGCGGCGCATGCCGCGTCCCGAGGTTTGCTCGAAGCTGCGCGCGGGAGCTTCCAGCGAGCATTCAATGCCGAGAATTTCGGCGAAAATAGCGGCGCCCCGTTCGATCGCGTCTTCGCGCCTTTCGACGATGAAAAAGGCCGCGCCTTCGCCCGGCACCATCTGTCCAAATTGAGAGGCGTCGCCCGAGAGCGCGCCCGCTTCGCTCAGCGCAAACAGAGAAGTGGCGTGGAGCAGAGAATCGAATCCGCCCACTATGGCGGCGTCGCAGCGTCCTTCGGCGATATCAACACAAGCGGCTTGCAGCGCCAGCGCCGGCGCGGTGTCGCTGTGAACGAAATTGCCGCTTGGCCCTTTCGCGCCGAATTCGGTGGAAAGCAGCGCCATGCCGCCGTTGCCCAGAGTCCGCAGCGAAAAATAAGGGTCGATTAATTTGCAGGGCAAGCCGCCGAGCAGTCCAAAATCGGGATCTTTATCTTTGCCCCACGCGAACTGGATGGCTTTCGAAAAATCGGTGTAATCGAGGCCCGTCTGGCCGGAGGCGGTGTAAATCGCCATTCGATAAGGATCAATCTGGCCGCGCACCAAGCCGCTCGATTCGAAAGCTTCCAGCGCCGCGCGCATGGCCAATTGCACGGGCCGCGACATATATTTGACGGACTTGGGAAACTTGAGCGTGCCGTTCAGGTCGAAATCGGGGCAGCGTCCGCAAGCGATGGCGTCGCTTGACTTCACGCCCTGAGGCACTTCGGTTTTGATGGCCGAATCGCCGGCCAGCAGACGATCCAGATTCACCGCACAGCCGATACCCAGCGGCGTCACGATTCCGATTCCGGTGATGGCGATGTCGAACAGCTCAGACCGGCAGTTCAGATCGTAGCCGGGCGTTTCCATTTCAACGGTTGGGCCGCTCATTATAGTGCTCCTTCTTGTGGTCCGGCGAGACGCGCTTCCAAAAAGGTAGTGGAACAAACAAGTTCGCGATCTCGCACGGTCTGCACCCGGATACGTTTCCCTTTTAATTCGGGAAATTGATCCAGGACTCCGTTACTCAATTCCATTTCGACGGTTCCAGTTTCCAGCCGGAGACCGGTTACGACGGGCGCGTGCGACGGATTATGGAGAAATCCATTGCCTAGCGCGTTTTTGAGACTTTGCTTGGCGCAGCAGACGCGTATATACCATTCGTCCGCCGCTGAGCCCGCACTGTCCTGAAGAACGCGGCGCTCGGCAGTGGTTAGAGTTTGCGCGGCGCGCTCCTGCGCCAATTCGGCGAGATGTTTGACATCCACTCCGAGTAGACGATCCTGAGCGAGTGCGGCAATTGCGACGGCCGTGCCCGTGGTGCAGGAGAGCGAAACGGAAGGCGCGGCGCCCAGGCGTTGTACCCAGCGGCCGCGCGCGAATAGACGGTCGTCCGCGCCCGCGTGGATCTCCACGTCGGCAGCGCACAAGTCCAGTCCCGCGGTTTCCTTCACCAGCAGCCGTACGGCGTCTTTTGCAGCACAGCGGCCAGTCAGCCATTGCTGCGCTGCACCCGGCGCCATGCGCGGCCATTCCTGTCTCTCCGCTCGCGACAGAACCAGATTCGCAAGCACCTGCGTCCAGATTCCGTGGGAGGCTTCGAGGAGCTCGGGCGTCAGATCAACGCGGGCGCAGAATACGGGATTGCCGGTCAGATGGCGGATCGGATCCAGCCACGCGATGCCGGTGCGCGTGGTGCGCGGGGAAAGGCGGAGATCCCACAAAGGACGCGGGAGCAGAAAGCGGCGGTCTTCCCAGCTCTCCAGCCGGTAAACAACCAATCCCTGGGCGTCGCGAATTTCGATATCGGAGCGCAGGTCTTTGTCGCCGACGTGCGTTGCCGTGACATCGCAACGAAGCCGGGTTCCAGGCGCGCGGAGCGGTCCATAGCAGTGCAGCGCACCCAGGCGATAAGGGAAAATATCGCCGGCTTTTTGCAGGCATTCCTGCGTCCAGAACGCGACTACCTGACCGGCGGCATCCAGGATCACAGGGTCAGTCAGGAAGCCGGGTTCGGGTTGATTCTTGACCAGCGTGTTGCGCGGCAGCACTTCCAGAGTGGCTGAATTTCCGTTCGATCCGGTTTCATCGATGGAGCGAACCGCGCGCAGCGAAGGACCGTGGAACATTCCTTCGGCGTAGAGACGCTCGGGCGTCCACTCGGACAGCTTGCGGCCCGCGAGTTTGTGCGTGGTGTCGGCGGGTTGCGGCGGATAATGGTCCGCGAAGAGCATGATCCCCTCGGCACACACCGGGCGCAAACCGGTTGCGCCGAATTCGCGGACCCGCACCATAACTGCGCCCGCTTCGGCGGTCTGTTCGGCCGTAACATCGAGAACGATTTCACCGCGTTCCAGCGCCACCCAGCGGCTGGCGCGGACATCGCGCATACCAACCAGTTTTCGGCCCGGAGCGAGCAATGCACCGGCCTCCGCCAGCACTTCCATGGTGAAGGTGAGCGGAAAAACAGGCAGCGCGAGCAGGGAGGGATCGTCGACGGATACATTGCGTCCCAGAGTGTGATCCAGCAGCAGCGGCTGATCGGACGGGTTTAAACGGAGGGTCGCTCGCGCTTTCACTCCCGCAACCAGTTCCTTCACATCCGACATGAAGGGAAGAGCTTGGCGCGCAGGAGCGGCAGTGACCACTGGAGCAACGGCAGCCGATGGATTGCGCGCCGCGAAATACGAATTGAGCACGCTCTGTTGCGTTTCCAGGAACTGCGACATGGTCTGCATGTGCGCCGAGAGCGCCAACGCGGCCGGCGGTTGCGGTTTGGCTGTTGGCGCTGGTGGCGGGGCGGACGACGGTACGCTGGCAGCCTGCGCCAGAGGCTGCGCCTCTGCCGGCGCGTGAGTCTTGAGCGGCTTGAAATCGGCCGGCAAACGTACCGGCTGCAATCCCATCTTGATGCGCATCAAAGGACGCGCAGGCGCCGGCGTTATCGAAATCGATTCCGGATTCCGGCGCTCATAAAGGCGTTCCAAATTGACAGGCACATGATGCGCGACCAGCTCGGCTACCAGATGCTGAAGCTGATGAATGCCGGTCCGGTGCTGGACATTCGCGGGCACGCAGACATGCGTTTTGCGGCGGAGAATATCACCCACAAAACCAGTCAGACCGGAGCGCGGACCGGATTCGACAAACAGCCGGATGCCGTCGCGATGCATGTTTTCGATGGTTTCGCGGAACCGCACCGCGGACGACCATTGCACCGATGCGAGATCGCGGATCTGCTCGGGATCGGACGGGAAACGCTCGGACGTCACGCAGGAGTAGGTAGCGATGCGAGGCGCTCCAATGCTCACCGTTTGGAAATGTTCGCGCAGCCGCTCCGCAAAGGGAGCGAACAACGGAGTGTGATACGCGCGGCCGAAAGGAAGCTCCTGGCAGATAGCCGCCGTCTTGGCCAGAGATTCGCGCGCTTTGCGGACGGATTCTTCGCTGCCGAACAGCACCACTTGATTAGGGCAGTTGTCGAGCGCCATGAACAACGTTCCAGCGCTGCCGCGGACCAGCGCTTCCACCGCCGCGGGAGCGACGCCTGCGACGGCCAGCAACACGCCGGTCTGAATGGCGGCGGAATTCTGGAGTTCCTCAAAAACCCGATTTACGCCCCGCACATGGTGCAGCAGCGCAGCCTTGGTGTCGGTTCGTACGATGCCGCTCGCCAGCAGCGCTGAGTGTTCGCCCGTGCTGTGACCGACCACGGCATGCGGTGCAATGCCCAGGTGCGAGAGCAGCGCGTGAATGGCCTGATTGCCGCAGAAAACAGCCTCCGCGCCGACGTCCATGGAGAACAGCCGCGCCTCCGCCGCCACGCCGGGAGGAGGAAATACGCTGTCGCTGAGACGATATCCGCGATTCGCGAACGCCTCATTCATGAAATCGAACCACTGGCGAACCTCCGGGAAATGAATGCAGAGGTCCGAAAGCATTCCGGCGTATTGCGCGCCTTCGCCGGGGAAGATCAACGCGAGACGACCCTCGCCGCCGAGCGGTTCGCGGCAAAAATAGATGCCTTCCACTTCGCGGATGCGGCGCGTGCGGCTGTCGGCAAGCCGGGCAGACGCGCGGTTGAGCTTCTCAATCAGTTCCTTCCGATTGCCGGCTACTACAGCCAGCCGCGAAGTGCCGAGGGCATATTCGCAGTTCAGCGTAAATGCGATATTGCGGAGCGGAGTATCGGCGGGCAGCCGCTGCAACGTGCCGAGCACCGATGCGATGGCGGCCGGAAGCTGTTGGTCCGATTCGGCCGACACGATGAAGCATTCAGCGTCCCATTCATGCTGCATCCACGGCGCGCGGCTTGTCCCCGTGTATTCTTCCACCACCGCATGGGCGTTAATTCCACCGAATCCGAAAGCGTTGACTCCAGCGCGGCGCGGACCGGCGGAAACATCGTGAATCCACGGCCGCGTTTCGCTGTTCAGATAGAAATTCGATTTCTCGAGATGCAGCTTCGGGTTCGGCGTTTCGCAATGTAATGTCGGCGGAAGCACCTTGTGATGCAGCGCCAGCGCCACTTTGATCAAACCGGCGATGCCCGAGGCAGGCATGGTGTGGCTGATCATCGATTTCACGGAACCCAGCGCGCAGCGCGCGATGCCCGGCGAGTCCCCGCCGAAAACCTTCGAAAGCGCTTCCATTTCGGTGGCGTCGCCGACCAGCGTGGCAGTGCCATGGGCTTCAATTAGTCCGATTGAGGATGGATCCACGCCAGCGGCTTCATAAGCGCGTTCCAGCGCGAGCAGCTCGCCTTCCAGGCGCGGCGCCAGCAGACCCTTGGCGCGGCCATCGCTCGCCACGCCCACGCCTTTCAACACCGCGTAAATTTTGTCGCCGTCGCGCTCCGCGTCGGCCAGCCGCTTGAGCAGCACCATCCCGCCGCCTTCGCCCAGCAGAGTTCCAGAGGCCTCGGCGTCGAACGGCCGGATCTGCCCGCTGCGCGACAGCGCGTTGAGCTGGGAAAAAATGATCATGATCACCGGGGGAACGGAAGCGTTCACGCCTCCCGCCAGCGCCATGTCGCAGCGTCCGGACTGAAGGTCGCGGATGGCAAGGTCCACCGCAACCAGAGACGAAGCGCACGCCGCGTCGACAATGTAATTCGCGCCCATCAGGTCCAGGCGATTCGCAATCCGTCCGCTGATGATGTTCGGAACCAGGCCGGGAGCGGTGTCGGCGTGGAACGGAGGAAGAGTAGACTTCAGCGATTTCCGGATGACGTTCAATTCGTCGTCGGTGTATTCGGGATGCAACTGGCGCAGGACGCCCAGCACGCTGTCGAGCACCATGGAATGCTGCATGGCGGTAGCATTGCCGCGATTGACGTAAGTGCCGCGACCGATGATTACTTCGGTGCGTTCGCGAAATTTGCCGATGTCGCTGTATCCGGCATCGCGCAGCGCGTCGGAAGCATTGCGCAGCGCCAGAAAATGATCCGGCTCCGCGCCATCCACGGCATTGGGCATCACGCCGTAGAGGGAAGGATCGAACGCGGAAAGCTCGCCCAGGAACCCGCCGCGCTTACAATAAGTGCGATCGTCGGATTTCGTGCCGGCGTCGAAGAAACGCTCCGCTTCCCAATCCGCGGGCGCATCCGAAACGGAATCGACCTTGTCCAGAATGTTCTGCCAATACCGCCGCGCGTCGCCAGCGCCTGGAAAGACACACGACAATCCAATGATCGCGATGTCGTTCCCGGAGCTGTTGGCGGCCAGACTCATGAAGTGCTCCCTACCGCCGAAACGCGCGCCGCGTGGAGAGCGTTAGCCGACCAGGGGCCATCGCCCACCACCACCAGGGGACAGGTCTCGCCCGTTTCAATGGCGTCCAGAACCACGCGCACGCCCTCGCCACAATCGATCAATTGCACGCCGCTCACCAGGAATTGCTCGCGCACGCTTTCAGAAACCATGCCGGCGCGATCCCACGGTCCCCAATTCAGGGCGACCGCCAGACCCGGATTTTCAGCCGCCAGCGTAGACGCGATGCCGTTCATGATTCCATTGGCAGCCGCATAATCCGCTTGGCCGCGATTGCCCAACGCCGCCGAGATGGACGACATGAACACCAGACATTTCAAGTCCGCGAATCGCAGCTTGTGAAGCAGGATGAACGAACTGTCGGCCTTGGTGTGAACCACGCGATCGAACGAGGCTGGAGTTTTGTCTCGAATGAGTTTGTCTTCGATGATGCCGGCGCCATGAATGACGACATCGATTCTGCCGAAGCGCGCATAAGTTTGATCGATGAGCGAAGAGAACGCCGTCTCGTCGCGGACGTCCACCGAGTGGTATTCCACCGGAGCTCCGGCTTCCGCAATTTCGGCCAGGTTCCGGTTAATTTCGCGATCTCTCGACAATCGCTGGTAGGCCGCTTCCACCTGCGCGGGCTTCACGGGCTTGCCGCTGCTGCGCAGACGCTCCAGCAGGACAGCGCGGATAGCCGATGCATCCGTCAGGCTGGCGGTATCGGCCGATTCTTTTTGCGGAAGCTCGCTCGCACCCACTAGAATCATGCGCGATTGATAACGCTGCGCGATGGTCTTGGCGATTTCGGCGGTGATGCCACGCGCGCCTCCGGTGAGCAGGAATACCCAGGACGAATCTGGAGTCTTCACTCGATCGCGCCCTTCGCTGCCGAGGAAGCGAGGAGTAACGGTCAGGCGGCGATCACCGGGCAGACCGATCTGCAATGTATCTTCATCGGCCGCGAGTTCATCCATGATTTTGCGGCGAAGAATCGCGCGGCCATCGCACGTATCCACATCCAGCACGCGGCAGCGCACGCCGTCCAATTCGAGCGAAAGCGTTTTCACGAAGTCGGCAACCGCGAAGTGACCGGGGTCTAAAGCAACGGCCGGTTCGATTCCGAACTGCCCGCCGCGCCCGGTGATGGCCGCAACCAGCGCGCCGTTGGCCTTCCCGCGTTTTCGCAGATCGCCTTCGGCAGCTTGCACCAGGGCATACAGGCTCTTCACATCCAGCTGCACGTGCTTGCGCCAGGCGTCCAGAGGCAGCTCTCTCCAATCGCGTTTCTCGCGCAGCGGAAGCAGGTGAACCACGCCGCCGACCGGTCCGTAAACCGTGCCTATCTGGCGGACGGCATCGGCGACTAAAGCCGCGTCGGATAAATCGGTGCAGTAAACTCCGTCGGTGGCCAGCGTAGTCTCCACTCCGTGGCGTAACAATACCGGACGCTCATTGCGGCTTTCGAGTTCAGCGGCGAGATCGGCCGCGAGTCCCGTTTCATCGTCGGTGATGATGGTCACCCGGCCGGCGTGCGCTGTCACCTTTGAATGCGCCGGTGGACACTCAATGGCGCTCAGCCGGAATTGAGGGACGGCTTTTGGAACTGCAGGCGCAGCAGCCTTGGAAGCAGCGGGCTGCAGAGCAGCAGTAACTTTGTCGAAGATTTGTTGCAGCGTTCGCGATGTGGTGAGTTGATCGATCACAGCGCGAACTAAATCCTGGTCCGCTTCCGGCATCGAGCGCCGCAGTTCACCGATAATTTCCACTCGCTTGATGGAATCGATTCCCAGGTCCGCTTCAAGATCCGCATCCATGGCGAGCATGTCGGCGGGGTAGCCGGTGCGGGCGCTTGCGATGCGCAGCAGCGCACCTGCGATATCGAAAGACGGCGCCGCGCTGACAGGCCGGGCAGCAGTGGCGGCAGGCAACGGAACGGTTGGTGCTTTCGTTCCGAGCGCCAGCCCGACATGGTCGATGATCTGCTGGAACGTCTGCGCGCTGGTGAGCTTATCCATGACGGCACGCAGCGATTCTTGCTCGGCAGCGGAAAATTGGCGGCGGAACTCAGCGAGAATTTCGACTTTCTTGATCGAATCGATGCCAAGATCGGCTTCAACGGCCGCATCGAGAGCCAGCATTTCGATGGGGTAGCCGGTGCGTGCGGCGACGATGCGCAACAGATCGGCTGCGAAATCGCGGGCGGTTGAGGAAACCGGCGAGGTCTGGCTGACCGCGGTTGGAACCGGACTCGCGGCCTTCACCGACTCACCGACGGCCGCCGTGACGCGCTCAATGATTTGCCCCAGCGTGGTCGCGCTGGTAAGCGTCTCCATAATCGCGCGGATACCATCCTGCTCCGAAGCCGAAAACTGGCGGCGGAACTCGGCCAGGATTTCGACTTTCTTGATAGAGTCGATGCCCAGGTCGGCTTCCATGGCCGCATCAAGGGCCAACATTTCCACCGGGTATCCGGTGCGAGCCGCGACGATACGCAGCAGGTCGCCACGCAAGTCGCGCTCAACCTTGCTGACGACCGGCGCGGGGCTCACAAACGGCGCGGGCGCGGCAGCTATCACGGGTTGGGGCGCAGGCGGCTGCGCAACAGGCGCGGAATACATTGGTGCGGCAGCAGGCGCGGGCGGAGCCGCCACCACTGGAATGGTGAACGTCGCGGGAGTTGGCGTTCCCGAAATTGTCCGCAGGTACGCAGTCATCACCGCAGTCTGCGCTTGCAGAAACTGGCCCATCAAGTTCTGAAATTGAAGAATGGCCGAATCGGCGCTCGCTACATCCGGCACAAATGGCATGTTCATTGGAGGGGTATTCTGTACGGCAAGCGGGCTTTCGATGTGCGGCACGAACGCTGGCGGCGCTTCCTCGGCGCGAATCACTTGCTGGATGACGGCGCCTTCCGTTACCAGCTTCACGGGAGCCTGCAGGGCTCGCGGTTGCGCGGCATTGTACACGCGCGATGGGTTAAGCATCCAACCCGCACGAGTCTGTTCCGTATTGAGCCGCTGCAAATCCAGCTTCTCGCGAACGCGGCCGGAAAATACCGCTGCCAGATCGAGATCCAATCCGAGCGCCGCCATGTGCGCCAGCGCGTGAACGAAATGCGAGAAGCCGCCCTTCGCGCCGCCATCCATCGGCAGCACATGTACCGGCTTGCCTTTCAGAACCTGCCGCGCGAGTCCGGAGAGTACCGTTTTTGGACCGGCCTCGATGAAGACGCGCGCGCCATCGGCATACATGGCTTCGATCTGCGCCGAGAAGCGGACCGGGTTCACCATGTGCTGCGAAAGCAGTTCGCGAACCTGTGTGGGGTGCTCTGGATAGGCCTGCGCGAGTGTGTTGGAGAATACCGGCAATTGCGCCGGCTGGAATTCCGTAGCGGCTAAAAATTCGTTGAACTGCTTGGCCGCGTTTTCCATCAGCGGCGTATGGAAGGCGCACGCCACGGGAACGCGCCGCGCATCGACGCCCATATTTTCGAAGTGCTTCACCGCTTCCAGAACCGCCGCCGTAGGTCCGGCGATGATGGTTTGCAGCGGACCATTGTAATTCGCGATAGTGACGTCCGGGAATTTCGCAAGCGCCTCAGACACCTTCTGCGGAATCGCGGCGATGGCCGCCATGGCGCCGGCGTCTCCCGAGATGGACTCCCGAATCGCCCGGCCGCGCGCGCGCGAAACCAGCAGCATCGCTTCTTCGCTCAGTACACCCGCGGCATGCAGAGCGACATATTCGCCATAGCTGTGCCCGGCTGTCATGTCGGGATGAATTCCAAGCCGCGCGAGTAATTTGTAAGTCGCGGTGTCAACCACACCCAGCGCGGGCTGCGCCACATCCGTTTCGGTGAGCGCGCTCATCAGCCGGGTTTTCTGTTCGTCGGTGAACGTGCTGCCGGGATAAATTGTCCGGCTGAACGGGAACCCGTTCACCTGTGGAAGCACTTTGTCTGCGGTAGCGAACATCTCGCGGAATTCGGGCATCCGAACCGCGAGTTCCCGCAGCATGCCGGGATATTGCGAACCCTGACCCGGGAATAGAAACGCCACCTTGCCGTGGAGCGGGCCGGATCCGAGGTAAATGCCGCGCTTTGCATCGCGCAATGAATCCTGGTTTTCGAGCAGCGCTTGTTTCGCGGCCGCGATGCGTTCCTGCAACTCCGCCAACGAGGCGGCGACGATAGCCAGGCGCAGGCCGGACGAACGGGAAGCATACGAAGCCGAAGCGCAGACCGCGCTCGCGAGACTGGTGAAATCGCAACGCGCTCCTGAAATTTGGCGAGCGGTTGTTTCGAGTGCGGCAACCAGCGCCGCTTGCTCCGGCGCGGTCCAGAAGAACAATTCCGAAGGCCATTGGCGCGCCATTTCGGTTTGCGCCGAATGCCGAATATCGTCGCGATATTCTTCCAACACCGCATGAAAATTGCTTCCGCCGAATCCGAAAGCGCTCACACCAGCGCGGCGCGGCGCACCGTTTGCGGCCCAGGGTTGCGCTTCGGTGTTGAGGTAAAACGGAGAGCCGGACTCCAGAAGTTTGGGGTTCGGATCGGTAACGTTTAAGGTGGGCGGCAGTATGTGCTGATGCAGCGCGAGAGCCGCTTTGATCAAACCCGTAACGCCGGCCGCGGCTTTGGTGTGCCCGATCATCGACTTTACGGACCCCACGGCGCAGGTTCTGGCAACCGCGTTCGCATCTTTGAAAAGTTCCATCAGCGACGCCAATTCGGAAGCGTCGCCGGCCACGGTGCCGGTTCCGTGAGCTTCAATCAACCCGACGGTGGAGGGCGAAAAGCCGGCTTGCTCATAAGCGCGGCGCAGGGCCACGATCTGGCCTTCCGGACGAGGCGCGGTCATGCTGCGGCCGCGGCCGTCGCTGGATCCTGCCACGCCGCGAATCACGGCGTAGATGCGGTCTCCATCGCGCTCCGCATCTTCCAGTCGCTTCAAAACCACCACGCTCACGCCTTCACTGATGGCGATGCCATCGGCGCTTTTGTCGAAAGTGCTGCAATGGCCCCGGCCGGAGAGCGCCGTCACGCGCGAAAAGCACAAATACCCAAACGGATTCTGCCCGCTGTCGATGCCGCCGGCGACCACCATGTCGCTGGCGCCGCAGGCCAACTCTCGGGCGGCAACATAAATGGCCGCAAGCGAAGACGCGCAGGCGGCGTCCACATTGAAATTGACGCCCGCAAAATCGAATCGATTCGCCACGCGGCCCGCCGCCACGTTGGGCAGAATGCCGGGGAACGAATCTTCGGTCCATTCGGGCAGCCGCTCCATCACTTCGGGCGGCACGGTGGCAAACTGCGCCAGACTGGAGCGCACGGCGTAGTTGACGCCAAGTTCGCCCAAGCCTCCGCTGAAACCCAGCACTACGGAAGTGCGCTCGCGCGCGAATTTCCGGCGATGATAGCCTGCGTCGCGTAGCGCTTCATCCACGGTCACCAGCATTAGCAACTGCAAGGGATCGATGGACGCCAAGGAATTCGGCGGAATCCCATAGCGCATGGGATCGAACGGGACATCCGCGACGAATCCGCCTTTGCGCGAGTAAACGGAATCGCGAGCTTTCTTGTCTGCGCTAAAATACGTGTCCAGATCGAACCGATCGCCCGGGACGTCGGTGATGGCATCCGCTCCGGATAAAACGTTCGACCAGAATGTCTCGATGTTCGGCGCGCCGGGCAGCAGACAGCTCATGCCGACAATCGCCACATCGCAGGGCCGCGGGACGCTGCGAAGATTTTTGGCTCGCGCGTCTTCCGCCATCGGGAGTGCGTCCAGGACGCTCACGCTTCCGGCCGACACCGCTGCATGCACGTCGCGGATTTTGGAAACTCCGCTGCGCAGAGCGGCCACCTGGCCGATCATGTACATGCCCTGTTCCAACTGTTCCTGACGCGCCACTTCCGCTAGCGCATCGCCCTGACGAACCAGGCCTTTGCTCGCGATGCGCAACCTTCCCAGGTTCAGATCCTCGAGCGCGCTTTTTACCTCTTCGATGGATTTCCCAGCGGCCAGCAGTTCGCGCCGCGTGGAGCGGAACGCATCAAAAAACGGCGTCTCGGCGCAGCGTGTGGAATGTCCCGGCCCGGAATGAAGAAGAACGGTCTGCCGGCACTCTACCGCCTGCTTCTGAAACTCTTCGACGATCGCACCGCCTTGCACGGCTTCCTCGGTGAACAGGTAGGCGGTACCCATCAGCACGCCGATTCGCGCGCCCTTCGCGGCCAATGGAGCCGCCAGCGCGGCAACCATCGCGGCCGAACGCGCATCGTGGATTCCACCGGCGAAAACAATGTGCAGTTCCTGAGCCGGCACGCCCCGCTCGGTGAGCGCGAGCAACTCCTCCAGCATGGAATCCCACAGAACGAAGCTGGTCTTCGGTCCCACATGGCCACCGCACTCGCGGCCTTCGAATATGAACCGGCGGGACCCGTCTTCTACGAAGCCGCGCAGCAGATTCGGCGTAGGGACGTGCAGATAACTCTTAATCCCAAGCTGTTCCAGGCTGTGCGCCTGATCCGGCCGGCCGCCGGCAATGATAGCGAATGGCGGACGATACTCCCGGACTACCGCGAGCTGCTCTTCGCGCAATTCCGCCGGAACAAAACCGAGAATGCCCACGCCCCACGGCAACGCGCCCAACAGCCGCGAAGTTTCTTCCAGTAGCTCCCGCACTTGCGGACCGCGCAGCAGCGCCAGCGCCAGGAACGGCAGACCGCCTTCCTTCGCGACAAAATTCGCGAAAGCGGCCTTGTCGCTCACGCGCGTCATAGGCCCTTGCAGGATAGGATATTCGGTGCCGTGCGAAACGGCGAGCGCGGAACCCGGCGCGAGCGGCTGGATCTCGACCGCTAGACGCGCGTGTTCGCGAACCGCTTCGTGCATCGCGTCCAGGATGCCGGCCACGTTGTCGAAGCGATCCACCAAAGACCGGGCAAACGCCGCGTCCTGTCCGAGCGGCCATACGCTGGAGTCGGGCGATCCCCAGCCCGCGGCAGATTCAATCGCGCGCCGCCACTCTTCACGCGCCTGCGGCCCATTCAGCCGCTGCTCCAGCGCTTCCAGGTCACGAATCGCTTTCCCGCCGGGCTGTCGATAGACGCGGAACAGCGGACCGATTTCCTGGCCGAGGCAAATTGTTTCCCCGCCATCGGGTCTTGAGAGCGCGGCGCGCACCGGCGCTGGAATGCTCGATTCCGGAGCGAGCAGCACCTGTGAATCCAGCACCACGCCCGCCGCTCCACCGGCAAAACAAGCCGCCGCGGAATGCAGGCCGATACCGCCCATGGCCCACACCGGCAGATGGTGCTCGGCCAGCAGCCGCTGCAGAAGAACGAATGTGCTCTCCTCGCCGACATATCCGCCGGCTTCATGGCCTTTCGCAATCAGCGCCGAGAAACCAGATTCGCGCGCGCCCGCGGCTTGCGTGCTCGACGTTACTTCCAGCAGGCAACGCCTGGCTCCGGCCGCAGAGGTCAGATCGGCATAATTCGCAGATTCGCCGGCGATGATAATGACGAACGCAATTTCTTCGGGCAGCGATCGCAGAAAATCCGCGGCCCAAGTCTCGCCGGCTGCAATCCGGACTCCCAGCTCTCCTTTGGCGCGCCGCGCCAGCACCACGGCGCGCGCCACCATTTCGGCCGCAACATCTTTGGCCGTAATACCAGCCCCGCCGATGAGTTCAAGGTTTAGAATACCGGCAGCGCCCGAGCGTGCGGCGGCGACGGCAGGTCCGGAGTCTTTCCATCCGGACACATTCGAAACGGCGATCGTAAATGATTGTGCGGCAGTCATTAGCAAAGCCTTATTGGGGTGAGCGTCAAACAGACGCGGCGCCCATGGGCTCCCCCTGTGCGGCGGCGGCCTTCGAAGGGAGGTACTCTTGGTCGTAATACTGTTTCACCCATTCGCGATTGAGCTCTTCACCCGACCGCAGGGATACTTGTTTCTGGCACAAGGTGCACTGCATGCGAAAGCCGGTCTCGGCCGCCAGCGGCCCTCCACACGCCTCGCAGCTCACTGGCGTGTACTCCATGAGCCGTTCAATCAGGGAAACCCAGCTCCGCACCGTGAGGAAGTAAGAAGTCAGCGTCTTGGTGGTTACTTCGCCCTCGAAGAACTCCGCGCTCTCCGGCGGCATCCGGCGGCGCAGCAGCTCCTTGCCGGTCTCGGTGAGAAGACCGTCGCGCATCAGAACGTCCGGTCCGAAAACTTCCGCCGCGGTGTCGAGAATGCTCTTTTCGGGAAGCCAAACGTCGAAAGCCGATTCTGTTTCCATGGTCATCTCGATCAGATCCAGCGACTCGGCGCCCAGGTCGTCCATGAGATGGGCATCCATGGTGACTTTCTCCCGATCGATACGCAAGCTCCCGGCGACGATCTCAGCGAACTTGTCGTAAATTTGCTCTTCGGTCAGTCTAGGATTCATCTGCATTTCCTCCGCTTCGGTTTTTTTCGCTCATGCACCGGTCACTCATGCTCCGCTCACTCATGCTCCGCTCACTCATGCTCCGCTCCAGGCCCGGATGGCCAGCGCCGTATTCTGGCCGCCGAACGCAAAGGCATTGGCTATTGCGCCGCGAATCCGCGCCGGACGGCTTTGGTTGGGAACATAATCGAGATCGCAATCAGTGTCGGGATTTCGCAGGTTCATGGTGGGCGGCGCTATTTGCTCGTTGATCGCCTTGACGGCGCAAATCACGTTGGATACGCCGGCCGCCGAAATGGTATGGCCGATCTGGCCCTTGTTGGACGAGATCAGCAGCCGGCGCGCGTGCTCCCCGAAGACCCGCTTGATGGCCAGCGTCTCGGTGGCGTCGTTCTTCAGCGTCGAGGTTCCGTGCGCCGCGATGTAGTCCACTTCTTCGGGCTCCATGCCGCCCTCGCAGAGGGCCGCAGTCATGGCGCGCGATTCAGGACAACCGTCGGCGGAGGGATCGGTCAGGCTGCCGGCGTTCGAAGTGGAGCCATAGCCAACCAGTTCCCCGTAGATCCGAGCGCCGCGCCGCAATGCGCTGGGAAGGCTCTCCAGAACCAAGGCTCCCGCGCCCTCGCCCATCACGAAGCCATCTCGCAGCCGATCAAACGGGCGCGACGCTTCGGAAGGATCGGAAGACTTGCTCAGCGCTCCCAGCAACGAGAAAGCAATAATTCCGAGAGGCGAAACCAACGCCGCGCTTCCTCCGGCGATCATTGCCGAGACCCTACCTCGCCGAACCATACGATAGGCTTCACCGATGGCGTGCGAACTGGCGGCGCAAGCGGTATCCACCGCGAAAGAGGGACCGCCGAGATTCAACAGGCGCGCGGGGACGCTGGCCATCATGTCGCCTGCGCGGCGAGCGAAAACTTCAGGACGCGCTTTCCCTAAGCCCAGACCGTCGAACGCCAGTTTGCGCGCAGCCGAGTCCCAGCGGGAGAAATACTCCCGGATTAAACGGTGATCGATGTAATTGACGCTGCTTCCCGCCGCAATGCCGATATGTTCCGGTGCGATCGGCGTGACGTCCAGGAGTGCGTCGCCAAAGGCCTCGCGCACCACGGGAAGAAATAGACGCGCGCTGCGCCGGCACCAGTTCGACGGTACGGAATCCAGCCCCGTATCGCGCGGTACGTGATGTACCTCGGCGGCGAGCTTCGCCGAATAGGACGAAGTGTCCCAATAGCTAATGGGACGGATGCCCGATTCGCCCGTTACCAGCTTCCGCCAGCACGTATCCAGGTCGGGGCCTAATGAAGTGGTCCAGCCCATCCCGGTAATCATGACCCTTTGAAGCATAGTGGTCCTCAGTTCAGCTCACTTTCATACCGGGAATTGCGAGGCGGGCAGCAGCGCGCGTGCGCTGGTAGGACGGTACAACCGAAAGCCACCCGGCGGCGGGCCTCAATAAACGTTTCGGCAGCGCAAATGGCCGCGGAAGCGGGGCCCAGGCGAACTTCAGTGGTGCCGTAAATCTGCTAAATTCCACACGCCCTTCCACTGGGGACAAATCCACCAGCGTTCCTCCGAATGGCGTAATCAACGTCTTTCCTCCCGAATCTATTTCAAATATTCTTGAAATCCAACAGGACGATCGCGGTCCCTCCCGAAACGATGTACGTGGCGAACACGAGTAAACTTCAGCCATGCCGAACCCTCCGGCCGGGCAGAAAAGTTGCAAGACAATTGGCCGTGGCAGCAGCCAGCGAAGCCAAAATTCATGGCGGGATTCCAGCCGTAGAGCATCACGAACCTGGTTTCAGCCTCCAGCGCTATGCGATTGACCAGGCTGCTAAAGATCGCGATTACCCGAACGATTATCCATCCGATTGGCCGGCACACACCTACCCGGAACGCCGCTAGAGGCGTTGTGGTCTGCGAAGCTCCGCACTGGTTCACGCGGCCCATTGTCACACCTACAAATTGCTTTTGGTAGACTTGTGCTTTTGAAGCTACAACCCTACCGACGGACCGCGTCGCGGCGACCGTAATATACGTTATATTCCTCTGAGGGAAGATTACTGATTTTAAGTAGGGGGGCTAATATTGTCAATAGCTGAAGGTAACGGTACTACCCCCATCTGATTGGAACGTTGGTTATGCTACACTTAAAACAGCTTAGAATCTTACACTTATGTGATTGAAACTAATCCAATAGGCTAGTAGGTGATTGAACGCTCCCGGACGACCCGATCGGTGAGCGATTCGAGGCGCTGAAACGTTGCGCGGGAGGGTGACGGCATGGTACTCGTGGAACCCCCAGTGCCACAGAGCCTAACGTCCTAAGGTTTTTGTAACGTGTCGTTCCGAAGGTCTTGTGGCATAATCAAGGACCACACCGAAAAAGCGATCTGGGAGATGAAGTGAAGACTCTTGTCATAGGATTGGATTGCGCAGCGCCGGAGATTCTGTTTGGACATCCGGATTTGCCCAACATTAAAGAATTGATGCGCCGGGGCTGCTACGGCCGCCTGGAAAGCGTTATCCCGCCGATCACCGTGCCGGCCTGGATGTGCATGGCTACCAGCCAGGATCCCGGTTCGCTGGGAGTTTACGGCTTTCGAAACCGCACGGATTACACCTACAGCGGGCTGGGTGTAGTGAATTCCTCCAACATCACGGAACCGGCCATATGGGATGTGCTGAACAGCCATGGCCTGAACTGCGTGGTGGTGGGCGTGCCTCCATCTTACCCTCCGCGTCCCTTGCAGGGAGTAAGGGTGGGTTGTTTTCTGACTCCCGATACAGTTCAGAACGAATACACTTATCCGGCATCCGTTAAGAAGGATATCGAGGCGCTGGTGGGCGAATATCCGGTGGACGTGCGGGGCTTCCGCACCGAAAGTAAGGACTGGCTGCGGGATCAGACCTACGAAATGACGCGCAAACATTTCGAAGTAATCCGGTACCTGATGGGCACAGTGGACTGGGATTATTTCCAGTTCGTTGAGATCGGTCTGGACCGGATTCATCACGGCTTTTGGAAGCATCACGACCCGCTGCATCGGCAGCACGATCCGGCCAGCCCTTGGAAATCCGTAGTCTGGGATTATTACAAGTATTTAGATGAAGAAATTGGCAAAACGCTGGAGCTGATTGAGGACGATACGGCCGTGCTGGTGGTCTCCGATCATGGCGCACAGCGGCTGGACGGCGGATTTTGCGTAAATGAATGGCTGGTTCGCGAAGGTTTGCTGGTGCTGAAGGAGCGTCCTTCACAGGTCACACCGTTTTCGCCCAAACTGGTGGATTGGAGCCGCACCAAGGTGTGGAGCGAAGGCGGATACTACGCCCGCGTGTTCTTTAATGTGCAGGGTCGCGAGCCGCAAGGCATTATCGCGCCGTCGGAATACGAATCTTTCCTGGTCGAAATGAAGGAGCGTTTTGAGGCGCTTCCCGACGATCTCGGCAAGCCGATGGGGAACCTTGTCTTCCGTCCGCGGGAGATTTATAAAAATCTCCGCAATGTTCCGCCGGATCTCCTGGTCCATTTTGGCGGACTTTATTGGCGTTCTATCGGCGGGCTCGGATATGACACCCTGTACGTCGCCGAAAACGATACCGGACCCGACGATTGCAATCATGCGCAGTTCGGCGCTTTCCTTCTGGCGGCGCCGGGAATGGGCATACAAGGCGAAGTGCAAGGGATGCATCTGCTGGATATAGCGCCTACGCTGCTGGACATTATGGGCGTGCCACCCGGCGCCGCGATGCAGGGAAAAAGTCTCCTGGCGCGCAGCCGAGTTTGACTGCCGGCCTCCGGGCCGAAGACTGGAGTTTCTACATTTTCCTGAGAATCGAGGGCAATTCGGAGCACTGCTCGGAGCACTGCTCTTTGGTGGGGCAGGCGGTGCCGACTGCCCATGTCTCATGCTCGAATATCGTCGTAGATTGCCCGATTTCCAGCCCGACGATGTCTAGATCTTTCTCACCTGGCGCCTCGTCGGTTCGCTCCCTGCGATCCGAAGAACGGGCGCATGTCCCACACCCGCCCACGCCTTCGTGGCGGCGGATCGCACTCTTGACCGCCCGGGCTTCGGCCCATAGTGGTTGCGCGATCCACGCATTGCGGCGCTGGTGGCGGTGCATCTGTCGATCTTTCCCAGGGTGCCCGTTCCCGCCATCCTGCGCTGGTTGAAGTCCTGGACCGCGCGACAGGCGAACCAATTGTTGGGACGATCCGGACAACCCTTCTGGCAGGATGAATCTTACGATCACTCGATCACTGGCGTATCGATCAGGTACCTGCCAATCTCCGTTCCCGGCGCGAATTGATGAGCGATCTGGCCCAAGCAGGCGGCCTTTCGACTTAGTCTACAATCAGATGCCGTCCGCTCCCTTTCCGCCATTTTCGATCTGAAATCCCGATCCGGCGTGTAGTTCGGGATAGCCGCGCTCTTCGCTCCGGAATCGTTACGCGTCTCACTTCGATAGACTGAATTGAACCCCTTTCGAGGCCCCTATCTGTTGGCGGAAAACTCGGCCCGTACGAAGTTGTTGCGCCTATCGGCAAAGCGGAAATGGGGGAAGTGTGGAATGCGCGCGACACGCGGCTGGACCGTATTGCCGCGCTAAGACTTTCAGATGCGCAGTTCAGCGAACGCTTCGAGCGAGAAGCCAAGGCCATCGCCGCGCTGAATCATCCCAACATGGAGTACCTTCGAGGGTGCGCAACTCAAGGGGCCTTTCCCGATCGATCAGGCATTGACGTACGCGGTGCAGATTTGCGATGCGCCCCACGCCGCGCATAAGAAGGGGATCACTCATCGCGATCTGAAGCCCGCCGATATTCTGGTCACGAAGCAAGGCGGAGAGTCGCTATTTAGCCCTTCGCCGGATAATCGATCAACCCCTCAGAAGAATGGAGGAACCAAAGTGGTTCACCGGACCATGTGGGCCATATCCTTTTCGTTTTCCATGCACATAAAGTCCAGCAGCTCGGTATCCAGCACGATTTGTTCGTGCAGGGTGACGGTCCACGGTTTGGTATAGGCTTTGGGATCGTTGACGGTGACTTCGATTTCAAGGCTCCCGAAGTTTGGACGGCGGATGCGCTCGGTGACGGTTGCGGCATCCGTGAGTGGGTTACCTTTGCTATCCAACCACTCGTCATCGCGGAAGCCTTTCGATTCGATCACCAGCGTGTCGCGCTCCCAGTGACCCACCGAGTAACCGCTCCAGGCGGGATTCATATCCTCGGGGAAGGTGCGCCCGTCGAAAAAGATTTGGCGATAGCTGGCGTTGAACTCATGCAGCACAACCAGGAAGCCGGACGTCTGGAGAATCTTCTGGTTTTCCGGAAACGACCAAGCTCGAGGGAAGTTCGGGGGCATGCAGTGGGGGTGGGGATCGTTGACACCGTCTTCTTTTTTGCGGCGCTTGACCAGTTCGGCGGCCCAGGGCTGGTAGGGCAGACCATCCTTGAGACCCGCCGCAATATCGTTTAGTTGCGGCGTCAGGCGGAATCCCCCGCAGCGTAAGGCGTCCTTTTCGGGATTACACGGTACTACGTCGTGGGCGACCCACATGCCGGAGAAGTCGGGTTTGCCGTCAGCCATTTTTGGCGTGGTGGCTTCCAGATTCGGCGAGCCGTCCGTTTTCCGGGGCACTCCTTGAGTCGGCAGATGGATCCATTGGGCGGCCAGAGGCAACGCCAGAAACAGCGCAAAACAAGCGCTCCGCATGGCACAAAGCATACAAGAAGCGGGCTCCGATAGCAACGGCCGAGTGTCGAAGTGTCGAAGCGCCTGTTTGGTTATAGGTTCTGGTTCTCTTAGGTCAGACGATGAGGGGGTAATCGAAGTCCGCCCGTCATGAATCGAGCGCGATCCAAACCGGAGCATGATCGCTCGCGTTTTCCTCGCCTCGCACCCAGCGGTCTACGCCACCGTCCGCAAGCCGCTCCCTCAGTTCCGGCGAGAGCAAGAGGTGGTCCAGGCGCATACCTTTGTCGAGCGGCCACCGTTCGCGCTTGTAATCCCAGAACGTCCAGAGCGGCCCGTCTGGTTGCAACTTGCGCAGAGCATCGGTCCATCCTTGAGCAAGCAGGCGCGCAAAGGCCTGGCGGCTACCCGGTTGTATCAGCGCGTTGTGGTCTAAAGATCGAGTTTGGTAGATGTCCTGGGCAGCCGGCACGACGTTGTAATCGCCGGCCAACACGACGGGCACACCAGCCGTCGGGAATTGGGCGGCATGGGCAATGAGGCGCTCGAACCAGGCTAACTTGTATCGAACTTCGGACCGGGTTGAGGATTGCCATTTGGAAGATAAATGGAAGCGATCAAGACTCCATTTACGGCTGCCTCAATGTAGCGCGCCTGGAAATCCTTGGGATCGCCCGGCAGGCTGGAACGGACCAGCACCGGGACGCGGTCTCGCGCCAGGATCGCTACGCCGTTCCAGGAACGCTCACCGCACCAGACAGCTTCATAGCCAACGTCTCGAAGGGCCTCCGCGGGAAACGCGCCGTGCTCGGCCTTGAGCTCCTGGAGGCAGGCGACATCCGGTTTTGTTTTTGCAAGCCAAGCCAGAAGATTTTCCAGGCGCTTGTTAATGTTGTTGACATTAAAGCTGGCGATTCTCATCGGCGGCCGGGCCATGGCTACGGCGATTATTGTACGCCTCCTTGATGGTCGAAAGAACACCATCTCCAGATACAGACCGCTGGCGAGCAATGCCTTAACAGCCTGTGCCTAAAGTCCGAAAAGACCGCTTGCTCACGCGCGCGGCTCAGCAGATTCGGCGCGTTACAGAGCCGCGACCGTAAGGAGGTCGCGATGTACGATCCGCGAAATCACGCCCGCTTGCCTGCCGGGGCTGGCCTTGAAAGCTGCGGCGATATGTGGGAGACTCTTGTTAGCTCCCCGCTACACCCAGGTTTCAAGGAAGGAACGGCCCTGTGCGTTATCTGCTTGGCATTTTTGTTTTGAGTTCCACCGTTTTCGCCGCCGACAGCTCGGTGACGTTTAACAAGGACGTCTTGCCCATCCTGCAGCGCGAATGCCAGGTGTGCCATCGCCCGGGCGAAATCGGCCCTATGCCGTTTCTCACCTATGAAGGCACGCGGCCCTGGGCCAAGTCGATAAAAGTGGCCGTTCTCAGCAAGAAGATGCCGCCCTGGTTTGCCGATCCAAAGTACGGGCACTTCACCAACGAACGTGAACTCTCCGAGGCTGATATTGCCACCCTGTCTGCGTGGGCGAACAACGGAGCCCCCGAAGGCGACGCCAAGGATAAGCCCGCTCCAGTAGCCTTCCGCGATGGCTGGAACATTCGGCCGGACCTGATTTTTAAATTTTCAAAGCCTTTTCCGATTCCGGCCAAAGGCACCATCGAATACACGTACATTACAGTCTCCGCTCCGTTCAAAGAAGACACCTGGGTGGTGGCCGGCGAAGTACGCCCCACGGATCGCGCCCATGTGCATCATGTCATTGCCAACGTCCGGCCGAAGGGGTCCAAGTGGATGGTCCAATCGCAGCTTGGCGCAGAGCCGTACGCTCCCGGCCCCACGCGCAACCAGGACCTGATTAAAGCCGCCGGAGGAAATCCGGCCGTGCTGGACAACGAGTTCTTAGTGGGCTACGTGCCCGGCATGGAAGCCCAGCGCTTCGACGTAGACAACTCCGCCAAGCTGATTCCGGCCGGAGCGGATATCGTGTTTGAGGTGCATTACACCACCAACGGCGTGGCGGGCGAGGATCAATCCATGGTCGGCCTGGAGCTCGCGAAAGCTCCGCCGAAGCGCCGCTTTATGTCCATCACAGCGGCGCAGACGGATCTGACCATCGCGGCCGGCGATCCCAACGCGGAAGCGAAAGCTACCCTCAAGTTCGGCCAAGCAGTCGACTTCGTTTACATGCAGCCCCACATGCACCTGCGTGGAAAGGACATGAAAATCGACGCGCACTATCCGACCGGCGAGAAGGAAACCCTTCTGGATGTCCCGCGCTACGACTTCAACTGGCAGATCGTCTATTACGAAAAAAAGCCTCTGCATCTTCCCCGCGGCACTACGCTCGAGCTGACCGCTCATTGGGACAATTCGCTGAATAACAAATGGAATCCAGACGCGCAGGCCACGGTTCATTGGGGAGACCAAAGCTGGCAGGAGATGCTGGCCGCCCCCATGGCCGTGATTGTCGACCGCAGTGTCGATCCCAAGACCGTGGTTTCCGCGGGAGGCTTGGCTGGTGGCGGCGGCGCGCAGTAAACCCTGCTGCGCCGGTTTATTTGTCGGGAACCGGCTCGCCAAGCACGCGTATGAAGGTGATCTTGAGCAGCTTGGTTGGTATTCTCGGACGATCCCGGTCGTCGCGGATCACATGGGAAATTTTGGCCACTAGAGGTTGGCCATCCACTACCTGACCGAAGATCGTATAGTGGCCATTCCCTGTTGCAAATGTGTCTTCTGTTATGAAGAATTGGCAGGCTGCGGTCCCTGGTCCCGCATTGGCCATCGCCAGTCTGCCGGGACGGTCGAACTTGAGACTGGCGGCAAACTCGTCCGGCAGCTTAAATCCGCAGTTAGTTTCTGTGGGATCTCCGGTCTGAATCATGAAGTCCGGGGATCACGCGGTGGAAAATCCCAGCCAGGGCTGCGTGCCGCGCGGCAAGCCGATAAAGGCATGCACGGTTACCGGCGTTTCCTTTTCGAACAACTGCGCCGTGATCAGGCCCGCGGAAGCGGCGATGATGGCGTACAGGCCCGCCGGATACTTGGGTGTGTCGTTTGAAGGCGCCTGCGCCGCCGCTGTCCGTCCGACGATCGCCAGGGCGCAGAGAAATGTTGACCGGATCATCCTCTAGCCTAGGCTAGCAGGCTGCTGAAAAAGTCGTTTGGAACCGACTCCCTCACGGTCGCGGCTCGGTAAACACCTGCAAACACGCATTCGCGACAATGAGCCGCGCGCGTCAGC
>Ga0302326_10004333_pt1 | contig 32879 bp, 33 predicted proteins | sample Palsa_T0_3_FD_202264 | JGI IMG/M metagenome (GOLD analysis project Ga0302326, IMG submission 202264) | Peat permafrost microbial communities from Stordalen Mire near Abisko, Sweden - Palsa_T0_3 | ecosystem: Environmental > Terrestrial > Soil > Palsa > Peat permafrost | place: Sweden: Abisko...
ATTCGTCCACGAAACCGCGAAGCGTACACTGATCGGCGTGCCTCCGCCTGAGACGATGGCGTACGTCGCCGGGCCCCCTCCCATGGTCGACGCAACGCTGAGAATGTTATTGCTCGAGGTGCGTTTCGTCGGCTCGAATATCCGATACGATAAATTTAGCTGAGGTTCTCCTTTGGATTGGACACGAGTCTGCGCCGCCGCGGACGTTCCGGGCGACGGTATGAAGCAATTTGAAACCACCGACGGCGACGCCGTCTTACTGTTGAAAGCTGGTGCCCAGTACTTCGCGTGTCAGGCGGTGTGTCCGCATCTCGATACACCGCTCGAGGAAGGGATGTTTGACGGAACAACGCTCACCTGTCACCAGCATCTTTGGCAGTGGGATATCGAATCAGGTGAGCCCCGGGGGCTGGCGGAACTGCCGCTCGCGTGCTTCGATGTGAAAACGGAGAACGGCACGCTATACGTTCGTCCGCGCTGAGGTCGCCTCGAACTCGGCCTCCGTTTGCCCTAACCTTTGCAGCAACGCGGCGGCGCCCGCAGCGCGCGCACTCCAGAACGTGCGGATCACGGGCGGGAAAGCATCGCTTACGCCCTGTGCCGCCGATAGCGCTTCTGCTTCCAGCCAGTCCAAAACGGGGACGCGTTCCTGCGCGAACAAAGACTCGAGAACGAACCGTCGCTCGCCCTGACGTAAACCCAGGCCGAGCTGACGCGCCGCGCGCGCGAGGTCATCTCGTACGATGATGAATCCGCTGCGCACCGGTGCAAGAAGCGCTGCGATAAACGACTGCGCGCCCGCTTCCCGAGGATCTGCAAATGACGGGGCTTCGCGCAAATGCAGCGGCAGCAATGACGCTGCGGCGTGTTCATGCGCCTCCGCACGCAACGCCCGCTCGAGCAATTCTGCCCAGGCGCGGTAGAATTCATCTCCGATCGCGCGCATTTTCTGGGTGTACAGCGGGACCCAGGGAACGAGATGTTCCCAGAGTAACGCGCAGCTCGCCCGGTCGAGCGCCGACCGTCGAAGCGGTTCGGTTTCCTCCTCGCAACGCTCGCGCAACTCCGCGTATAACCCGAGCAGGGTGGCCAGATGATCCGCTTCCGCCGGCGGCACGAGGCCAATTGCTCGCCAGAAACCGGCGACCCGATCGCGGGCTTCGCCTCCGAGCATACCTTCGGCGCCGACGTAGACGGACGCGTAAGGATAGAGTTGAAGCAAGAAAAGCGCCGTGTACGTAGCGGCGTCAGGCGCGCCGGGTAACCCCAGACTCCTAGCAATCGGTGCGTGCCCGGCTGTGGGACGCTCGGCGAGCGCGCCAAGTGCCCGAAACAGTTCCATCGCCGCTACGTCGGCGTTGGCAGCCGAAAGGCATCAGTACCGGGTTTGAGCGGGCGCAGCAGCCAGTATGGCCTGCGCGTGTTGTCTGGCGAATGGCTCAGCGCCGGCCGAGTCATCGCAAGCCAAGCTTCGTACGCGCGACGGGATCCCGCGGTATCTGCTGCGATGTCGCCGTACGCGTCATGCGCCTCAGCTTTGGCGACAAAGACCGCTTGATGCCAGCAGTGCATGCCGGAGATCGGATCCGGATGCACCGGAAAAGTAAGATTCTGATGGACGCCCGCGTCGGTCCACCAAATGCGCCCAGTGTCCGGATCGGAGGAGGAATAGGGCACCACGCCGGCTGTGCGGTGCATCGCCCACGAATCGCCCTCATGCTTGAGTTTCACCGAGGCGGACATTTGCCGCTGCCCCACTTCGTGTAGCCGCCAGCGGCCCATATGGTGGCTGCAGGCTACGACGCCGGGCCGAATTCCCTCTGTGACCCAAGCCTTTACGACAAAGTAACCGATCTCGGTCGTCACGCGGACCAGGTTGCCCGTTTCGATCGCGCCCAACCGGCGTGCATCGATCGGGTTGATCCACACCGGATTCGTGTGCGCCAATTCGTCCAGCCATTTCGCATTTGCGCTGCGCGTGTGGATTTGGGTCGGCAAACGGAAGGTCGGAATAAGCACCATTTGGCCGGGTTTGAGATTATCGCGGTGGACATGGCTCTTGATATACGCCGGCGCCGCGTACTCTGGCCAACCCCAATCCCGCAATGTGGGGGAGTAGAACTCCAGCTTGCCGCTCGGGGTTGGAAAACCGCGCAGGACCGCGCCGTCGACTTCGACTCCGGCCGGACGCCGGCCATCGCAATCGGCGTCCGGGCTCGGAACCGGCACGACATTGACCGACGCCGGCTTCGGCGCGCGCGTGTAGACGCGCCCGAGCGCATTGGTCTGAGTATCGACGAGTTCGTCCGCCGGTACGGATACTTCATGCAGCGCCCCAACTTTGCGACTGATCTCGAAGGTACCGTAACGGCGCATGTAAGCCAACGGCGACAATCCCTCGGCTGCGGCTCGCTCCGGCAGCCCGGGAACCGAATTCTCGAAGATATATCCGTAGTATTCGTCGACGGTCAGCCTCGTGCCCGGGACCTTCTGCGATTCAAAGTATTTGCGGATTCCGAGCTTACCGTCGGGGTCGATTCGCCACGAGAGCTCAATCCAAAACTCGTTCTCTTCCCAAACCTCGCCTGGGTTCACGACCCGCGTATCAGCGATGTGTTCGCCACCGCGCTCGCGCACCGTTCTCAGCACGGGCTGCCGGAAGCCGAGCCATTGCGCGTCGTGAGTTTCATAGGAATGAATGTCGTGCCGCTCGGAGCTATGCCCCATCGGCAAGACGTAGTCGGCAAAGAATGCCGTTTCGTTCCACGTCGGCGTCAACGCCGCGTGCAGCCGCACTTTGGTTTCATCGGTGAGCATTTCAATCCAGCTGAAACCATCGGGATTGGTCCATACCGGGTTATAAACGCGCGAGAAATAGACTTCAAGCTTTCCGCGGCCGTCTCGAATGAGATGGGGCAGCATAAACGACATCTCGTTCATACTCAGTGGATACTCTTGCGGCCACGTGAGCTCGTTCCAGCGTTTTGGATGCGGCGGCGAATAGATCGGCTTCGGAACAAATTTGTTCCACGCGTTCGGGTAGACGCCGCCTTCCGTTGCGACGGCTCCGAGCAAAGCATTCAGCAGGAAGAGACAGCGCGACACTTGCCAGCCGCCGAGATTGCCCGCCGCAGCCGAGCGCCAGTTGTGGGTCGAAAGCCGGGTGCCGGCGGAAGCCACCAGCTCAGCGACCTCGCGTAAGCGGCGTTCTTCAATACCCGACTCGCGGGCCGCATAGTCGAATGAGAATTCGGCATACAGATCGAGGAATGCGCGCTCGAAGTTTTCAAATGTCGGCGTGAGATCCGGCCGCTCATTTTGAAGATATTCTTGCCAATTCCACCAACGGCGCACGAAATTGCGATTATACCGTCCGGTGCTCACGAGGTGATGCGCGATAGCCAGAAACATCGCGGCTTCGCTGCCGGGATGTGGAGCGAGCCAATGATCGGCGTGCGTGGCCGTGTTCGATAAACGCACATCGACGACGATGAGCTTAGCGCCCTTCTGCTTCCCTTCCATGACCCGCTGCGCGTGCGGATTAAAGTAATGGCCGGATTCCAAGTGGGCGCTAACGAGCAGAATGACGTCCGCATTGGCGTGGTCCGGGCTCGGCCGATCGAAGCCCAGCCAGTAAGCATACCCCGCGCGGCCGCCGGCCGAGCAAATGTTCGTATGAGAGTTATGGCCGTCGACGCCCCAGGCGGCAAGAACGCGTTCGGTATAGCCGTCCTCACCCGGACGACCGACGTGGTACATGATCTCGTTTTCGCGTTCCTCGACGATCGCGCCGCGGATGCGGGTGGCAAGATCGTCGAGTGCCGCATCCCACGATACTTCGATCCACTTGCCTTCGCCGCGCTTCCCTGCGCGCTTGAGCGGGTACAGGACGCGGTCGGGATCTTGAATCTGGTTCAGCGTTGCCGGACCCTTCGCGCAGTTGCGTCCGCGCGACCCCGGGTGCTCCGGATTCCCTTCAAATTTTCGAACTTGCAGCGTCTCGGCATCCACGTAAGCAAGCAAACCACAGGCCGATTCGCAGTTAAAGCACGTCGTGGGGACGAGCGAATAGCGACGTTCCTTGCGCTCCGGCCAAGCACGCGAGTCGAGTTCCACCCAATCGTTCCAGCGTTCTTTGGGTGGAAACGCCGCCAGATGAATCCGGCTGGCCCCCGCGTAGAACGTCTCGCCCCGCGCTTCCGTTTCTTGCCGCGCGGCGCTGACGCGTTTATTGAGTTCGCCAATATCGTCGAATGGACTCATGCTAATGGTACCGACTGTCCGGCTTGCACGTACGCATGTTCGTGAGCAAGCAGCCCCAGGAGCGCGAAGGGGACTGCCGGCACCCAGATCCACGGTGCAACGATGGCCAGGGCGGTCAGCGCAATGCCGGCCCAAAAGACGCGCGCGTAGCGGCCGCGAACCATTTCGTGTACCGCAAGATGCGCATGCGCGGTTGGGTGCGTCAGCGTGACTTCGCCAAGCACGAAGCAAAGATGCACGACGCAGCTGGCGGCAAGCAGGAGCGCGAGCCCCGCTACCGCGTTTGGCTGCAGCCACGCGGCGAACGGGAGCAGCGCCGCTGCGCCCACCATCATCGCCTGGACGAAGAGGTGCGGCGGCAGCAGCGGGTTCTGCCACAGATCTCGCGCCTTCGCCTGTGCAAACAAATAACCAGTATAGACCGCAGTCATAATCGCGAGCGGCGCGCCGAGAAATGCCAGCCACGCGGCTATCGCGTCCGCGCGAGCAAGCGCGGCCGCGATGTGTATTGCCAACAGCGCACCGTAAGCGCCGATGATGACGCCGCCGCGCACCAGCCAACTGCGCCACTGCGGACGCGTAAAGATGAGATAGAAACGCTCGGGATGCTCGAGGTCCCAAATCAGGAGGCCGCCAGTCAGAGCGAGAAACACCAACGAGAGTAACGGCGCAACGAAGGTCCACAGCGGACTCGACCAGCCAGGCGGCTGGAGCAGCGCGCACATGAGCGCGGCGAGGTAGGCGCCGGCCGCGACGCTCTTCGTCCAGGTGTAGGCGCTAACGCGCCAATCCCACGGCGCCTTGTGCGAGACGTCGTACGACAGGATGGCTGCAGCCGACGAATTGCGCCGTTTCGGGTGGCCGGAACCAACTTCGTGCGGCCCTTGCGGCTGCTCGGCCCACGCATACATTCCGCCCGCTGGGCGTTGCGCCGCGAGCGGATCAAGCGTTGCTTGGTGGGCGGCCTTGTAAAAGACCTTCGGGCGGGTTTCTTTTTCTGGCCGGCGCACGACGACGGGCTCGCGATTGACAACGCGCGCTACCCGTGATTGCGGGTCGTTGAGGTCACCGACCATGAGCGCCTCGGTCGGACAAACGACCACGCAGGCGGGTTCGAGACCGACGTCCAGCCGGTGCGCGCAGAAGTTGCATTTTTCAGCCGAATGATCTTCAGGATTGATGAAGATCGCGTCGTACGGGCAGGCCGCCATGCAGGCTTTGCACCCGATGCAGATCGACTTATCGAAGTCCACAATGCCGTCGGGTCGCCGATACATCGCGGTCGTTGGACAGGCCACCGTGCACGGTGCGTTTTCGCACTGATTGCAGCGCGTCACTTGAAAATTACGGCGCGCTGCCGGAAACGTTCCCACATCGACCGACTTGACGTACGTGCGCGTAACGGACAACGGAACTTCGTTCTCGGACTTGCACGCCGTCGTGCACGCATGACAGCCGATGCAGCGGCTCTGGTCGATCACCTTCGCCCAGAGCGGGCTCGTGACATCGCGTTCCAATCAACTCTCCTGTCCAGCATTCGTGCCGCGATGACGAGGCGGCCGGGGTTGGTTCAAGGGCGTCACCAGGCAGAACTATGCTCAATGTCAGCTTTTTCCGCCCAACGGGTCACCGGCACCGCGTTCACCACGGCATGCAGGGTGAACCCGCACGCGATGCGCACAAAGCGCCTTCTCCGACGACGTTACCGCGATCATGTCGCGTTGGCACGGCACAAACCGCGCCGAGGTATCGTCGGCGCTGCGGCTGAGGCTCCCATCGTACTCGCGACGCGATTAGCAAAGTGCGGCGTTCGGCTCGACGCCGAACGTGAGGATAAAGGAAATTGTATCGGGCCGCCATTCGCTCAAAGAATAACAAGCGCTGTCGCAACTCGCGTGTCGGCTCGTTCGAACGTTCGCTTTGGGGCGACTTCCACCACGTCCCGGTTTTGAGCCCTTGATACATGCTAGCACGTAACGTCCTGTCTAATATATTATACGAATGTCCGCAAAACAATCGCGCAACTACTGATTAGTTGACAGGAATACGCCTGTTACTCTTGAAATGGATAGTTAGAGCAACGTGAGCTAGTGCCACCCGCGATTCGAGCCGTCACCTTCTTCGGCCAAAGAGGTGACGGCTCGTTCGTTTCTGACCGAGCGATTGGGGCACGACGTGAAGGCGACCACGCTAATATGTTGCTGCAGGCGCGGTCGAGCCGGCCGGGGCTTCAGCACAACTGCGAACGGTAGCGCGATGCGCTCGCAGGGATACCGGCATCGACACGTCTGGGGCCAGACCGAACGTCGATGGATTCAAGTTCTGCGACAACCGAGCTACGGCGGCGCGATGACGGGACCGTAGCGAGTGCTTTGCGAAGCACGATTCATGACACAGCTTCGTACGTTCGTCATGCTCGCGCTCGCGTTCGCAGCCGGCGTGCTCGTTTCACGCATCCCGGCAACAGCTCGCGCAGCGACTGCTCCCGTCGTTGCAACGTCCATCGATCTTAACCAATTAACACCCGCGGATCTTCCGACGGCGAACCCCCTGCTGCCGAACCTGCGCAGTAAGGTCCTCGCACAAGTCGATTCCACGGTGTTCTCCTACGCGATAGGTTCCGCGCCGAAGCATACCCACGCGGGAACGACTGAGGTGCAGCTCATCTTGGCTGGAACGGGCACCGAATGGCTCGGTGATAAACAGATCCCGGTATCGCCGGGAACATTCATCGTCATTCCGCCAAACACTGCGCACAGCGGATTCACCGGCGGTCCGTTCCGCCTCGTAGCGGTAAAGACGCCGCCGCAGGATCCGTCAGACTACCACATGCTTCCGTAAGTGCGAATGCGCCGACGGCATGTGCCAGTGATCCGATGCATTTCCACGATGCTGCGCACATCTAGATCGCGGGTACGTTCGGTTTGCAGCGTTTCTCGCCGGAGATCGACCGGCCGAGGCAGACTCCCACCTCTCGAACACTATTGCGCAGCGCATCGTGGTCTCCGAGGACTCCGTAAGTCAGTTTGTCGACGACGCGACCCGTACTTACCTCGATCGCCGAGACTTGGGCGTTCCACCGGATGCCGATAAAGCGGACGACCGTTCCGAAAACAACCGTACGCGCCCCCAGTTGCCGTCCGACGCGCCGGGCGCACGCGATCTCGGCACATGCGAGGTCAGGGATCCGCGATTGCGGCAAGACCATGAGATCGAACGCCGGCGATGCCACGCCGCTTCTGATCTGCCCGGTGAGCGCCGCCAGTTCGGCCGCCGTGGGCGCCACGGAGTACTGGTCCACGGTCATCGGTACGAGCGCTAGAACGGCCACGGGTGAAGCTATGCCGGCGGCCTGAGCGCCCGTTGCCGCCGGCGCAATGGCTGCGAACAGCCAGATCATGCCCCAACACAAACTCCTCGAAGACATCCTATCCCCCGTTCACAATGCACGGCCAGCCAGCGGCCCTAAAGAGAGCGTAGCACCCTACCCAGAATCCAACTTGCCATTTCGCGCCAGAAAGCTGCTCACGCGGAGAGAAAATCATGGCGAGCTTAGCCCTCACGAGAGCCAGCACGATCGGACCGATCGCCGAAGCGGTGGAATCCGCCGGCGGATCGATTGCGCGTGTTTTTCGAAGGTCCGAGTTACCGCTGCGATTGCTCGAGCGGCCGCAGCATCTCATCTTGCTTCGAGATCAACTAAGACTTATCGAAAATGCGGCCCGGGAGATCGGCGACGACGCACTTCCGGCGCGCCTTTCTATGGGCGCTGGTGTCGCCGGCTTAGGTCCCTACGGTCATCATGTAACGTCTTTCCCAAGTCTGGGTCTAGCAATTTGCAAGACCTACGGGGCAATGGCGAATCTCCTACAGGCGGCGACCCGACAGGAGTTGATCGTCGATGGACGCTGGGCGCGCTGGACATACGTCGTCACCGAATCCATGCCCGTCGGTCGTCAGAAAAACGAGCTGCTCGCGATCGGCTACATGGTACATGTGCTGCGACACTTTACCGGCGAGCGTTGGAGCCCCACGCGTGCCGAGCTGCCCGGCGCCCGACTACAAGGGCGACAGAGCGTTGAGTCCGCCTTCGGATGCGAGATCGCGCGCGGCAACCTCGCAGCCGTGGTTTTCCCGACTGAGTTGTTAGCTCTGCCCAATTCTAGGCCGACGGGTTTCCTCGGCGACGCGACGCGTCAGGTGCCCCCGCCTGACGACTTTCTGGCCTGCCTGATGCACGTGTTACTGCTGGGTTTGCTTGACGGCCGGCCGAGGATCGACCACGTGGGGCAGCAACTGGGGATGTCGCGCCGCACATTGCAGCGGCGGCTCTGCGAACGCGCAACGACGTTCGATGCGCTGGTGCGCCGCGTCTTGATGCTGCAAGCATCCGATCTCCTGAAAGCGCGAGACCTGCCGATCACCGAGATTGCCTACGAGCTGGGCTACTCGGATCCGGCGCATTTCAGCCGCGCCTTCCGACGCTGGACGCGCGAAACACCCCGCAGTTGGCGTTCAGTCCGTCAGCAGCCGACGCGATCCAGAAGTAGACGAAAGTGATCAGCTCGAAGCGCGCCCGGCGTGAAGCACGCAAGACAAAATCGGCCCGCCGAAAGCATTGTCAACGCCGCGAGTCCGATAGTTCGACTATGCTAAAGTGTTGTCCCCCTAAAGTTCGGAACACGCGCCGACCTGGCCCCAGATCCCGCCGTGCGAACCAAGTCCAGCGCTGAGTACGCGGGCTCGATGACCCGCAGAGTTTGGATTGACATTGCTTTCCGTGAATGCTATCGTCGGCGGTGCGCGAATAATTCGCGCTTGTCTATTTTTTTGCCGGCCGTCCGACCAGGAGTTCCGGGGACATACCGGGAGCCGACAAAAATATGAACCCCGCGTCCGAGGAACCGACACCATGATGAGCTCGTACGCCAGGCCGCGCCGAACCGCCGGCGCCATCCTTCATCGCTAACGAGATGCGGAACAAGAAAACGCGCGACCGGCCGGTCCCGAACTCGATGCGTTCTATGCTGTATGCGCTCAGCACGCTGCTGTGCGTATTTGCGCTTCTGCCGGCGAGCTCCGCGGCAGACACGGCCGCGCCCGTCCACATCGTGGTGGGCTACCAGCCGTACTACGCGGGAACCTGGAGTGCCCTCGTCGTCAAAGAGCGCGAGCTCTGGAAAAAGTACCTCCCGCCGGGAAGTACCGTCGATTGGGAAGTCGGTCTTCAAGGCTCGGTGATCACGAACAACATGCTGGCGGGCAAATATCAGGTTGGTTACGTTGGTGACATGCCGGCGATTGTCGCGACAACGAAGCGCAGCCAGGCCGACATCCGCATCGTGTCGGTGACGAGCTTCAACAACCAGCAGTGCGACTTGTTTGTCGTGCGGGCGGACGCTCCAGAGTTCAAGACGCCGCAGGACGCCCTCAAGTGGATGGACGGCAAGAAGGTCGCCGTGCCGAAGGGCAGTTGCGCTGATCGGTTCGCGCAAGAAGTGTTCAAACGCGCGCATGTCGTGCCGGCGGAGTATTTGAATCAGAGCATCGAGGTGATCGCGACGAACCTGCGCGCCGGGAACCTCGATGCGGCTGTCATTTGGGAACCCAACGTGGCGCACGTTGGTGAGATCGTGGGCAACAAAACGGCGCGCCTGGTATCGACCGGTGCCGACTGGGACGAGCACGACACCGGCCTCATCGTTGTGACGAAAGACTTTCTCGATCAGAACCGCGCAGCGGTGGTCGGCTTGCTGAAGGCTGACATCGAGGCACAGAAGTTCCTCGTCGGCGGTTACCCGAAAAATGCCTGCGACGTCGCCGGTTACGCCGTCAGCGACACGACGGGCTTCGAGAAAAAAGAGATGTGGTATGCCCTCTACGGGCGCCCCCCGGTCGGCGACCCGAAGGCGCACGCCGCGCGGTTCCAGGCCCATCTCGCTTTCGATGATCCCGTTCGCGCGTTTCTTACATCGGCGTCCGACTTTTTGCAGGATGCACACATCATCAGCAGTCCAATGCCGAATGACGCAATCGTCGATGATCCGCTGCGTGAGGCGATACGAGCGCTCAACGTCAAGGTTCCGCTGGGCGAGGCACAGACGCACGGTGCAGCCGAGTATCCTTGTGGCTGAGGCACCACGTGGCTGAGGCACCACGCCGGCCGCCGCGGCGCCGCATCGCCTGGTCGTCGCTTGGGCTGGGCGCGGCCGGGTTCGTGTTGTTCATCGCGGTGTGGTCGCTCCTCGTGCACTTCAACGTGTGGCGCTTCTCCAAGCTGCCGGACCTGCTCTCGGTCGTTCGCGAATGGACAAGTCGCACGCCGGCCTACGGCGTCTCGGTCTTCACGCCGACGTACTACGCGGATATCTGGGCAAGCACGGTGCGCGTATTCGTCGCGTTCTTGCTGGCGACCGCACTCGGCGTCCCGCTCGGCATTCTCTTAGGCTGGAATCGCGTCGCGCGCGACTTCCTCTTCCCTTTGCTGGAACTGATTCGGCCAATTCCGCCCCTGGCGTGGGTGCCGCTGGCGATTCTCATGCTTTCCGGTCAACAGTCCGCGATGATCTTCCTAACGTTTATCGCCGCCTTCTTCGCGACCGTCCTCAACACGATGCTTGGTGTGACGTCGATCGACGAATCATATCTTCGCGCGGCCTACTGCCTGGGTTCACGTCGTTGGGACGTGCTCTGGAACGTCGTCGTGCCGGGCGCACTGCCCTACATCTTCACCGGCCTGCAGATCGGCATGGGCGTCGCCTGGTTCAGTCTCGTGGCGGGCGAGATGATCGCCGGGGAAGCCGGCCTCGGATATCTGATCCTCAACTCGTACACGGAACTACAGACGGTAACGATCGTCATCGGGATGATCACGCTGGGATTCGTCGGTTACTTGTCCAGTGCGCTCGTGCGCTGGATCGGCCACAGGCTGATGGTTTGGCAAACGCGCTAGAGCCGTCCCGCTCAACCGCGAAGGATGGCGCGCTCTCGTTGCGCGGCGTCCGCAAGGTATACGATCCGCACGGCACCAGCGTCGTCGCGGTCGATGACTGGACGCTCGAGATTGCGGCCGGCGAGTTTGTCGTCGTGGTCGGGCCTTCGGGCTGCGGCAAGACCACGCTGCTCAACGGGATCGCCGGTTTTGACCCAATTACCGACGGTGAGATCGCACTCGACGGCGCGACGGTCGCGTCGGCCTCGCGCAGCCTGCGACCCGGCGCCGATCGCGTGGTCGTCTTTCAAAACGGCTCGCTGTTCCCCTGGAAGACCGTCCTCGACAACGTCGCATACGGACCGATCGTGCAGCGGCGGATGTCGCGGGCGCAAGCACTTCAGGCCGCGCGAAGCTTTCTTACGCGCGTGGGCCTCGGCGACATTGCCGACGCGTATCCGAGGAAGTTGTCGTCCGGCGTGCAGCGCCGAGTCGAGATGGTGCGGGCACTCATCAACGATCCCAAAGTTCTGCTGCTGGATGAACCTTTTCGCGCACTCGACGCGATCGCGCGCGGCATCATGCACGAAGAGCTGCTCAAGCTCTACGATGCCACACAAAAGACCGTGTTTTTCATCACCCACGACCTCGACGAGGCAATCTTCCTGGCTGACCGCGTCGTCGTAAGTACGTGCCGGCCGGCGCGCGTCAAGCACGTTCTGCCGATCGACCTTCCGCGGCCGCGCACCTACCTGATGATGGCGAGTCCGGAATTCATGGCGCTCAAGCGTCAGATCGCCGACGCCGTGCATGAGGAAGCCGAGAAGGCGTTTCGGCTCGGGGAGCCGGAGCTGGCATGAACGCCGAAGCGATCGAGTCGGCGATCGGGCGTGGCACGAGCGATGCGCCAGCCCGACCGCCCTTAGCCCGACTGACAAATGTCCACGCCCTGCGCGGGCTCGCCGGCGTAGCGGGATTCCTCGCACTGTGGGAGCTCGGCGTGCTGGTCCACGTTCCCATTCTCGCGAAGGTCCCGACGCCGGTCGACGTGGCAGGAGCCGGATGGGGCCTGCTGCACGATCCGCGCTATTACGTTGATTGGCTCATCAGTTTCCGGCGGGTCTTCATCGGATTCGTCCTGGCGCAGTTGATCGGGATCCCGCTGGGCTTATTCATGGGCTGGAAAGCCGCGTTCCGTTCTCTGACGTTTCCCGTAATGGAAGTGTTGCGCCCCATCCCGCCGCTGGCGTGGGTGCCGCTGTCGATCCTGTTCTGGCCGACGCCCGAATCGAGCATCGTTTTCGTGCTGTTTCTCGGCGCGTTTTTCACCGTGTTGATCAACACGGTTGCCGGCGTGCGCGCGATCGACGAGCGCTATATCCGTGCCGCGATCTCGCTCGGCGCAACGCCGGCGACCGTCTTCCGGCGCATTATTCTACCGGGTGCTTTGCCATCGATCGGAACCGGCATGGCGATCGGCATCGGCATCACCTGGGAGGTGCTCGTCGCCGCCGAGATCATCGCGGGCCGAAACGGGCTGGGCTACCTGACCTGGGAAGCGTACGTCGCCGGCGCCATTCCGACGATCATCGTCGGGATGATCAGCATCGGCATTGCCGGATATCTATCGAGCGTGCTGATCCGCGCCATGGTGGGCAGGGCAATGCCGTGGAATCGGCGGCCTTGAACCCGATCGCTGGGCGCCTCGACGTTCGGAACGCTTCCAAAGCGTTCGACGACAGTGGCGGCGCGACGCTCGTCGTCGATCGCTGCTCGTTTGAGCTCGAACCTGGCTCGCTCACCGTCATGGTCGGCCCGTCGGGTTGCGGCAAAAGCACCCTCATCAATCTGATCGCGGGCTACGAGCGGCCGACGAGCGGCGAGATTCTGCTCGACCAGCAGGCGGTGAGCGGTCCAGGTGCCGATCGGCTGGTCGTCTTTCAGGAGACGGCGCTTTTCCCGTGGATGTCGGTGGTCGACAACGTCGCGTTCGGTCCGCTATCGCGTGGAACCGAAGCACACGCCGCGGTATTCGCGCGCGCGCGGGCGCTGCTCGGAGAAGTCGGGCTGCGCGGATTCGCCGACCGGTATCCGAGCCAACTCTCGGGCGGCATGCAGCGCCGCGTCGAGCTCGCCCGCGCCATCATCAACGAACCACGCGTCATGCTCATGGATGAACCGTTCCGCGGTCTCGACGCGATGACGCGCGAGCTGATGCAGCAGCACTACGTTCGATTATTCGAGGAGCGGCCGCGCACGAATCTCTTCGTAACCTCCGATGTAAAGGAAGCGGTGTTCCTCGGGGACCGCCTCCTGATGATGACCCAAAAGCCGATGCGCGTGCTGCGCGCCATCGACATCGATCTGCCGCGACCGCGCGAATTCCACATGCTGACATCGGCGCGCTTTCGCGAAATCTACGAAGCGGCGCTCGTGGCACTCCACGCGGATGGTGCAACGCCGCTCGGCCGCGGCACGGAGCGTTAACGCAGCCCGGTTTCGCGAGTACCTTCTTCGTAATGAGTTACCGCAGCGTCCAATACGCGCTCGGTACAGCGTCCATCGCGTCCTTCGTGCGAAGCCGGGGGACGTGCTGCTGGTGATAACAAGGCGTTCGGTGAGCGGCCTAACGATTCAACCTCCCGTTCGACCGACGGTCTTGCTCTCAACCTGCAATACGCGGCGAACCAGGCCGGCCGAATCCCGGTGCCGTCCCGCAATGGCGGGTATAAGCCAACCGCAGCATTGGAGTAGACGGTGATCGATCCCAAACGCACGATAGGAGCACACCCTTGAACGAGCCCACGACCAATACAGAACTCGAAAAACTAAGTGATACGGACCTTGCGCTTGCCGACGTGGACCAGGACATTCGCGGCCGCAAAGTCGTCGATCGGAATGGTGAAGACATTGGGCATGTAAGCAATCTCTTCATTGACACGGGCGAACGGAAGGTGCGCATGCTCGAAGTTCGCGCCGGCGGTTTCCTGGGTCTCGGGGATCGCCATTTTCTTCTTCCCGTGGACGCGATAACGAGTGTCGGAAAAGATGATGTGCACGTCGACCAGACGCGCGAACACATCCTGAACTCACCCGTTTACGATCCCAGTCTTATCGAGTTACCGGATCACGAGTACTGGGAGCCGTTCTACGGATACTATGGCCTCCCACCGTACTGGGGCAACGCGTATACGTATCCCGGCTTTCCGTTGTCCCGTGAACAGCGGCCTGTCGTCGACACGGACTCTGTTCACGCGAGAGATCTGTAAGGCGCAGCTTTGCAGCTCGTTCGACGCTAAACCGTCGCCGGCTTCGCGGGTTGACTTTGCCGTGGCCGTATGGCAAGGTATTGCAACGCTTACGAGCGACCGATGCGAGCAGCGAAGAGATCGGAGGAAGTACATGGCCGCGAAGAAAGGTGCGAAAGCCCCGCTGATGCGAGCACCGGAAGAGACGCCGGTCACGCGTAATGAAATATCGCGTACTGTTGTCGAGCATCCGACGCCGCGCGCGCTGCCGGTCGGTGAGGTGCTCCACGCTTTGCAGGCCCAGGCGAAGGACGCCATCACCGGCTCGTTCTTCGAGGACGGTGCAACCACCGAGACGACCCCGCTCATGAAACGAATGCGCTCGGAGATTGGTGCCGCAGAAGTCAGCGCCAAGCAACGTGACTCAACCGTGCAGGCGCACGTTGCGCTCGAAGTGCGCTGCGATCGAGATGAGCAGGGCGATGCCGGCCGCTATCAGGTGCGCGCAGATGGTCACGTCGCTCGTGAGAGTAACGAAGGTCTGGTCAAAGCCAACATCCCCGTCTCGATTACGGTGAACGACGCGGACGGAAGTCTGAAGCTCGATTCCGATGAGATGCGGGAAGAGATCGCAAATGCCATCCGCCCAACGAACGACGCGTTCGAGCGTAGCCCGCGACAGTAAGACTCGTCGGGCCCGGCGCGTGTTTCGGCCTTACTTTTTTCGTATGGCCGTACGATCGGTCACCAGTGCCGAATCGAAGGATAGAGGACCAACACGGCGATGGCAAATGCCAGAATATATGAGAGATAGGCAGCGATGATGCCCGACTGAGTTCGGCGGACGATTGCGGCGACACGCAGGAACGCCTTGCCGATGACGATCGCGGTCGGCAAGTCGAAAAAAGGACGACTAACGCTGTCGTACTCACTCGCCACACTGCGCGGGTCAAAGACATTCCCCGACGTCGTGCGAACGGTGCGCACCACGGGATGCAAGATGGCGCGCGTGGGGTTTGCAAATCCGGTCCCAGTGTATTGCGTCCACGCGGCGTACGCGGCGCCGCTCGTCCAGGGCTGCTCCGCTTTCATCGCCGGTCTGGGGATCAGTCGGACAAGAATCGCAAACGCGAGGGCGGCGATCACGATCGTTACACCCAACCCAAGACCGGAGGCTGAGGAAAATCCCGCAAACGTTGGCTGGACGAGCGGCACCGATACCGTCATCCGCGCGACGATGTTCGCGTTCGCGATACCGTCGATGGCCGGAGTCAGTGCCCGCAAATACCACGGTGTCGCCAGTCCGAGGCCGAGGAGCGAGACTGCCAGTGCGATCAGCGCGATCGCCTGCAGCGGTGAAGCCAGCTCGCGGGCATTCGCCGCCGCCGCACTTCGCGGCGAACCCAGCAGCGCGACCCCGACGAACTTCACGAACGCCACGACCCCGATCCCGGCCGAAAGCCCGACCGCAGCGCCAGCCAGAGCCAGCGTAACCTCGGCCGGCGCGATCGCTGTGCGGAACCCTTGCATACAGGATTCGAGGATGAGCCACTCGCCGGCGAAACCGCCCAACGGCGGCAAAGCCGCCAAAGACATCGCGGCAACGAGCCCCGCCGACGCGTGAAGGGGTAGCCCATGAATCAGTCCCCCGAGCGATTCAAACGACAGGCTGCCCACGGCATTGCGCATGCCGGAAGCACACAGAAACAGGAGCGACTTTGCGAGCGCATGGGCGCCGATTTGGACGTACGCCGCGGCAACCCCAAGCCCGAGTAACAGCGGAAGGTGGACGCTGCGGCCGACCAGCGCGATGCCCAAGCCGACAACGATCAATCCGGCATTCTCGACGCTCGAGAATGCCGCCAGCTGCCGGATATCACGTTGCGCCTGAGCCCAGGCGATACCGAAGAACGCGCCGAGCGCGCCGAGGATGATGACGATGAGTCCCCATGTCAGCGGGATAGCGCCGCCGAAGCCGATGAGAAAGCGGATGATTCCATAGAAGCCGACGTTGACCGCGCCGCCGGCCATCAGTGCGGCGATTGCGGTAGGAGCGGCCGAATAGCCATACGGGAACCAGCCTTGCAACGGCAAGAGCCCGATCTTAGCTCCAAACCCGGCCAGCAGAAGAAAGAACACGGCGGTTCGCGTTGCGGGCTCGAGCCCAGCCCCAGCCGCGGCAAGGTCCACGACCCCGAAGCCGTGGGCGACATTGGCGAGAATGAGCAGGCCGGCAACGATTCCGGCGCCGGCGACATGTGTTAGCACGAACGTATAGTAGGCTGCCACCCCTGCCGACTCGTCGTTACCCGCATACGCGATTGCGGCATAAAATCCGAGTGCCACCATTTCCCATCCGAAGAGAAAGAACCACACATCGCCGGAAGCGCAAACAACGGTCGAGCCGATCCAGATAAGGTTGGCGGCAGCGGCAGCGGCGCGACCGTGGTGCCGTTCGTCGCGCGTTTTACCGCCCAGCGCATAAACGCTCGTGGCAAACGCAATCACGCTGATGATAGCCACGAAGGCGGCGGAGGTCGCATCAATTCGGACCACGGCGTGGGCGAGCCCCACAGACGGCGCCTTTCCTTCGCTCAGTCCGTGGAGAGCGCCGATGAGCGCGGCGAGCGCGGCGAGCGCCAGAGCAGCGTAGCCAAGCCAGCGTGAGACATTCACCGGACTACAGAGTGCGGCGAGCAGACCGGCGCACGCGAGCAAAAGACCGACCGCTACCAACTCCGCCGACACGATCAGCGCCTCGGCGCCGCGAGCTGAGCCTTTGCTCGGCCCACGGCAACCCACAGTCCATTGATGATGGAGAACGGCGATGGCGGCGCTCCGGGAATCCGGACGTCAACCGGAAGCACGAGATGGACGGGACCAACCACATCACGGCCGGTCAAGAAAATGCTTCCCGAACAAGCGGCGGTCCCAACGGCCACGACAATCCGCGGATCGGGCATGGCATCGTAGGTTTCACGAAGCGGGCCCGCCATCGCATGCGTAACGACGCCGGTCACCAGCAAAAGATCAGCATGACGCGGTGACGCCGTTAAGAAGAAACCAAGCCGGTTGATGTCGTAAAAAGGATTGAAGAGCGCTTGGATCTCTTGATCGCACGATGCGTCGCTCCCGGCGTCAACATGACGGATCATGAACGAACGCCCAAGCGATCGGATGCGCTCGCGAAGGCGATGGCGTGCCGCGCCGGCTTCGCCGTCCGAAATTGCGACCTCGAAATCGTTCGAGATATGAACGGCGTCGGGCGCCTCACGCTCACAAGCACCGCATTGGAAGCAACGCGACAGGCGTACGCGGCCCGACTCATTCTGCAGTTCGATTGCGTTTGAAAGACAAACGCTTCCCGCGCGGACAACCGCTTGGGATGGCGCTCCCTCGATCAAACGGACGCGGCCGCGATAGCGCTGGGGCATCTCGGCTTCCTCAAACGGATACCGCGTCGTCAGGAGTCCGCGCCGAAGGCCCCGCCCAAGCCAATTGCTCATCGATCCGTCTCCGCTTGAATCAGGCCGAACGAGTGCTCGATGAAGGAAAAGTCCGTAAAGATGTTGCCGGGGAGCGCGTGCACGAGGAGCGGCCAATTTGCAAACGAAGCCGCCCGAATGGCTACTCGCGCCAGCCGTCCATCGACGACGCGAACGAAATAGACGAGTTCGCCTTGCGGCGACTCGACACGCGCCAGTCCAACGCCGCTGCGCTGCGTTGCCTTCGGCGGCGTACTCGCCGAAACCGCGGCGTTCAGAGCGTCGCGCACGATGAAGAATGAACGGCGAATCTCCGTCGCCCGCACACGAGCCCGCGCGAATGCATCGCCATCCTCTTCGAGCGCTTCGTCGCCCTCTCCGATAGAGAACAGCACATCAGCGGTCATGCGCACGTCGGTCGATACGCCGTTGCCGCGCGCCACCGGACCAACCGAACCATAGTGTGTCACGAGTTCACTCGACAACTTTCCAGTCCCGATGAGACGATCGAGCAGGGATTGCGTCCGAAAAAGACCGTCGACAACGCTCGTCGCCTCGCGCTCCACTTCATCAAGGCACTGCGCGCAAACAGCGCGGAATGCGCCGAGCAGGTCACCGTAGACACCGCCGACCCGAACCGTGCCGCGTGAAAACCGATTTCCGGTGGCCTCGGCGAGCAGTCGGTGGACGCGCTCTTTGGCAGCGAAGGTTTGGGCCGCTCCAACCGCCAGCGAACCATCGTCGGCCAACTTCGCGAGCGCGTCGAGATGCTGGTGGATACGCTCGAACTCGATCAGCACCAGACGCGCAGCCCGGTCCGTGTCGGCAAGACGAATACCCAGAGCGCGCTCGACGGCAAGCGCAAAACATATCGCGTGGCTTGCCGCCGTGGCACCCGATACGTGCTCGGCGACAAACGTCGCGCGCTGCAGATCGACGGTGGTGAAAAGATGCTCGAGCCCGCGGTGTTTGAAGAACATCGACGGGTAAACCGCGATGAAATCTTCGCCGGCCGTTTCGATCACCCACCGTGCGGACTCGACGATTCCGGAGCGCACCGGTCCGTAGACCACCGTCGACACTTCGGGCGCCGCGCTGCGCCGATACGATCCCGGATCGCTTGGCGGCAGCAGCCGCCGCGCTTCGGGAATACCGGCAAATTCAACGCCGAATCGATCGCGAATTTCTCGTTCGGCCCAATCGGCGGCGGGAATATCTGCCGATAAGGCTGGCACGGGATCATCGCCGATGACTCCCGCCGTCAGGGCCAACCCCGTCTTTTCGGCAATGACGTAACGAATTTGGCGGACGTCATCCGCCTGGTCGTAGAAGGCTGCGACGAAGCGCGCGCCGCCGGCGATCGCCGCCCGAACGCCCTCAGCCGCCGCATGGACCGTCGTCCGCCCAGCATCGATCATCGGCTTGTACCGAACAGGCTGGAAGCATCCGCAATGAGCGTCTGCAATGCCGGCGGAACGCCCAGACCCAACCCGAGGACGACACAAAATCCCAGCCCCATGCCGACGATGGGCAGCGTGCCATGTTCGCCGCGCTCGATCGACTCGGGTGCATCGCCGACCGTCGTTGCCGTGACCCAACGGGTGATACCGGCGAAGGCGATGACCAGCAACACCACCACGAACGCCGCGACGATCCACGCCGGCGACCCGAAGCCGGCGGTGAGAATCATCAACTCGCTGCGAAAAATGCCGAATGGCGGCAGGCCCGCTAAGGACAACGAAGCTGCAACGAACAGCGGTCCCGAAATCGGCAGCGCGTCCACGCTGCCTCGGATGCCGGCAATCTCGCGCGTCTCATAGCGCGCCGCCATTCGGCCGGCCGCGAAGAATGCGAGCGACTTCGAGGCGGAATGATTCACGACGTGCAGCAGCGCTCCAGCAATAGCAAGCGGAGCTCCAAATCCGAGGCCGACAGCGACGACGCCCATGTGCTCGATGCTCGAATAGGCCAACATACGTTTGATATCGCGCTGCTGCAGCAAGAAGAACGCGGCGACGAACAGCGACAGCAGGCCGACTCCGATAAACATCCGCTGCGCGATCGCCGGGCCAAGTGCGGCATCGGCGATCGCTGCAAAGCGCAGAATGACATAGGCGGCATCGGACAGAACGACGCCCGAAAGCATCGCGCTCGTCGGCGTCGGGCCGGCACCATGCGCATCGGGCAGCCACGTATGCATGGGGGCCAATCCCATTTTCGTCCCGAACCCGATGAGCGCGAAGATAAACGCCAGGCGTACTCCGTCAGGATCGAGTTGCCGCGCGTCATGGACGTAAGAACTCCACTCGGGCGAATAGTGCATACCCAGGACACGTGCACCTGCTGCATAGAGTACGATGACGGCAACCAATCCGAGTGCCAGACCGCATGATGCAATGAGGATATATTTCCAGGCTGCTTCGAGCGCGGCGGCGGTTCCTTGCAGTCGAACCAACAGCGCAGCGACGACCGTCGTAGCCTCTAGGGCGACCCACATACCGGCTACGTTGGTAACCAGCGGGACGATGACTTCGACCAGAGCGAACGCGTTCGTCAGGGCCAGAAATTCGCGCCGATAGCGCTCGCCCGCCGCGCCGTCGGGACTTTCCGCAATGACATACCAATGCGCATACAGTCCGACCGCGCCGTACACAATCGCAATCGGCAGCAAAAACAGGGCGCTCAGCGCGTCGTGGTCCCCGCTCCGGTCGCTCGTCTGGAGAACGGCAACGACGATACAGGCGGCGGTTGCGAGGCCGGCGCACGCCGTCAACGGTCGAGAGTGGCGCGAGGCTAGGACGAGCGAGGCTATCGCCGCCGCAGCCGGGATTCCGACGATGAAGCCGTCGAGTAAGCTCACCCGCTGAGCCGCTGGAGCACGTCAACCGAAGCTGAGGCTTCCTGCGAAACGAGGGTGCGAACGAGGACCGCAAAGACCACGACCGCGATCAGAACGTCGACAAGCAGCAGAATTCCCACCACGAACGGCAGGCCCGGGGCGAGCGTAACCGTGCCGAAATACAGCCCGTTCTCGATGGTCAGAAATGCGATTACTTGAGCGAGTGCATTGGGGCGGAGAATCGCAACGAGAAAGCCGACGAAAACGATGGCGAGCGTCGTCGCCAGGTCGGCCTGCGGCAGAAACTCGCCCGTTTTCAGCGGCAGCGCTCCCGCTGTCAAGATCGCGACCCCCATGATGGCGGCCGCCAGGATAAGTGAAAGGGTCACGTTGATGCGTTCGGGGATTTCCACCCGGGTTGAGATGTCTCGGCTAAGCCGGCGCATATAAGCGGGCAGTACGATTACTTTGGCGACAAACGTAAGCATCGCGAGCGCGATCAAATCCCACTCTCGTTCGGTGATCCCGACGGCGAGCGAAATGAACGCGACGAACAGTGATTGAGCCGCATACAGCGTGATCAGTTCAGCGAGTACGAGCGAGCGCAACAATGCAAGCTGAACGAGCAGAAGCGCCACCGAGATCGTGCCCGCGATGGCTTCAGGGATCGTAAGGTGCTGCATGCGATCTCATACTCCGATGACATACACGAACGTGGCAAGTACCGCGACGAGCAAGCCGGTCGCTATGAACTCAGTGATCTTATAAAGCCGTAGTTTGGCATAGGTTACTTCGATGACAACGACAACCGCCGCGACAATCAGCATTTTCAGAAACAAAACGATAATCGCCAAACCGACGGATGCAAACTCTCCATTGGACGAGAGGCCGACGGGCAGGAACAGCACATTGACAAAAATCGTATAGAGTAAGAACTGCTTCATCGACGAGCCCCACTTGAAGAGACCCATCTCCGGCCCGCTATGTTCAAAGAAGCGCGCATCGTCGATCATTCCGAATTCGATCGTCGCCGCGCCGCTCTCGATTGGAATGCGGCCGGTATCCACGAGGAGCATCATAAAGAATGCCGCCAAACCAAGCAGATGTACGGGGCGCAGTACGTCGACTGCCGAGCTTCGCAGCGCCTCGTTCATCGCGTAGGGAAGATCCGTTCCCGTGATATATGCAACGGAGAAAAAGACGAAAATGAGCGTTGGTTCGACGAACACGCCGACCATCGTAGCGCGGCTGACGCCGATGCTCGTATACTGCGATCCTGAATCCAGCCCGGCAATTGCGGTTACGAAACTGGCAAGTGCGAGGACGAACGCTCCGCCCAGAATGTCGCCATACGTCGCTCCGGGCAGCGGAAAGGTCGTCAGCACCGGGATGAGCGTCGCAACCGTGACGTAACATCCGCACACGATATACGGCGCGGCGTAGAATATCCACGACGAGGGGCCGGGCTTTACGCGTTGCTTGTGAAGATATTTGGCAATATCGCGGTACGCCTGAAAGATGCTCGGTCCGCGTTTTCCCGCGATGACGGCCTCTGCCCGGGCGATGACGCCGGTCAACAACGGTGACACGAACGCAACCGTGAGGATTTGGGCGGCCTGGATAGCGAAAGCGGCGAGCTTCATGCTGCGGCGCGCCGAGTCAGGACTTCGATTTCTTTGGGGGCAGAAAACGGCGGTATTCGACTCGTTCGAGCGTCATTGCCCCGTCGTTGACCATTTCGTCGATCCGCGGAATGAGCGCGGCGATCGTCTCTTCCGTATCGACGACTTCGATGAGGATCGGAAGGTCGCCGCCAAAGCTGAACAGCTTTGCGCGGTGAACGTCGTGATGCGATCCGAAGCCCTCGACGCCTCGAAAAACCGACGCGCCGGCAACACCCTGATGCCGCAGCATCTCAACAATGGCGGTGTAGAGCGGCCGACCATGCCATGTATCGTTCTCGCCGACGAAGATACGCAAGAGCTGGCCCACCAAAAACGTACTCATGACATCACTCTCCGACTCCACAGCAATGTAACCCGAACCTCACGATCAACAGCACCGACAAGCGGAGGTCCGGCGGACGGTGACGAGGGCTTGATGGCGCGCACGAAATAGCTGCGCAGCGGCTGCAGCCGCAGAATCCATCAGGCCCGCGGCTCGGGGCCGCGCTGGGCGTTGCGCGCAACCGGCCGCGAGCGTCCATCCGGCCGTGGTTTTCGTGAGCGTCGGTCTCAACTGCATCAGGGCAAGCTCCCGTTGCAGGAGCTATCAGCCCGAGTGGGCGGTTGAAGGCGAGCTCCATCGCCGATGTGGCGGTGCCTTCCAGCCAGTCGAAAGGTAGACCTTTCTGACAAACAGAGAAAGGTGCCCTACTAATTTCTTGCCCACTGACCGAGCAGTCAAACGTTCGTAGAGGGAACCGGCAGCATCCTCCACGGAGCTTACGCTGGGGTCGACGATATGACGGACGCTGTGGAGCCTGGCGAACAATGAAGATCGAGCATAACGGGACGCTCATGCGCGTTTACGTCTCGCAAAGCAACTACCGAGGTCATTCGGTAGTGTCCGCGCTGATCGTTGACGCATTGGTCGACTCCGGAATAGCCGGCGCGACGGTCTTTCTCGGCATCGCGGGATACGGCAGTCATCATATCGTCTCGAGCGCAAATGTCGTCGATGCATACTGCGACCTGCCGGTCCTCATTGAGGTGGTTGAAGCGGATGAAAAAATTCGGGCATTCATACCGAAACTGGAGTCGATACTCGAAGACGGTCTCGTTACGCTCGAACGGCTGCAGACGATCTTTTATCGCTCGAGAGACGTCGACGACTGAATGAAGCAGTATATTGCAATCTCGGCCATCGCTGTGGGCGGCGGAATCGGAGCCGTCTCGCGCTACCTCGTATCGAACTGGTTCCTGCAAGTCCTTGGGCCGGGATTCCCCTGGGGAACCCTTACGATCAACGTCACGGGCTCGTTTGTCATCGGAGTCGTCCTTCAGATGGCCGCGGACCGACCCGATTTCAGTCCATATCTCCGCCTGTTCCTGGCAACGGGCATCCTTGGCGGCTATACCACATTTTCAACGTTCGCGTACGAAACGCTCAGCTTGGGCAGCACGAATCGGATTGTACCGGCGCTTCTCTATTCGGTTGGAAGCGTCGTCGTCGGAGTCGCTGCTGCGATCCTTGGCGTAGTGTCGGCTCGAATGATGGCGAACGGCTAGAGGGTTCGACTTTGTCGATCCGTCGCGTTCGGGCTTCGCCCGAGCCGCCCGCCGGGCAAAGCCCGACAGGCTCCTAGGCGTCGCCGCCGTAGGTCGGAAATTCTGACGTCCAGCCGGGCGGCGGCAAAAACCGGGCGGGCTCGGCAAGCCGATGTGTGAGGTAGCGGCTCCAAGACTCGGCGGCGAACGTCACGTCGAAGGGGCGCTCGACCGGTAGACCGGTCGCGAACCTCGCGGTGAGCCGAAGCTCCGCGACGATCGTCGCATACGACGAAGCGATCTGGCGCAATGTATCGTCGCGCAGGGCAGCCACGTCAACGAGGCTGTCGACGCGGATGCTCTCTTGCGGCCGCCGCGGATCGAGTGACGCCAGGACGTCGAACCGGATATAATCGAGAAACTGCGTCGCGTCGAACCGGTACGCGATGCGGCCGTCGAACGTGACGAGATCGGCAAGCATCGGAATCGCGCTCAGTGTGCGGCCGAGGCTGCCGTGTCCTTCGAGACGCCATGGATCGTTGGTCGCCAGCAGCCGCAGGTATGCATCAAGCGTACGCTCGGGATCCTCGAGACAATTGACCTCGAAGGGTTCGGACTCCGCGTCGCGGCGGGCCACCCAGGCCCGCACGTCGGCGCGCGAGCCGGCGACCGGGGCGTCGCCGAACGGCGTGACCTCCGCGTCATCGCCGAAGCTCAGCTGCACGTCTGACACGACGTGGTCGGTTTCGTCGTAGAGCACATACGCCGCAAAGCGCCGCTTCGCGCTGTCGCTATCGGCGGCCGCGATGCGCGCGACGCGCGTCGTTGCGTAAAGGACTTCGTACATGCGTTGAACGTTCCAGCACCGCGGGTAATTGACTCTCGCTCCGCGAGAAATGCCGCAGCAAGGGCGACCAAGGTTCCTACCGCCCCGCCGTCATCGTTCTGTTCTCTGCAGCACCCGTTGGAGCGCTTCGACGAGCAGCGCGTTTTGCGCGCTTGTCCGGACCGCCGCGCGAATATGTCGGCCTGCTTCGAGCCCATCGTATGAGGAACAGTCGCGTATGACGATCCGTGCATCGAGCACGAGGCGACGCGCGAGTTCCGGCGCGCGCGGCGCGTCTTCCGGCAGCGCGACGAGGAGGAAGTTCGCTGCCGACGGGGTCGGCGTTAACCCAAGTGCGACGAGATCAGCAATGAGCGCACTGCGTGCCCGGGCATTCTCGGCAAGTGTTCGGCTCACGTAGCTGCGATCGGCGAGAGCGGCGGTAAGCGCTCGTTCAGCCAGCGTCGTGATCGGCCATGACGGCAGTGCAGCACGCAGCCGGCGCGCAACGTCTTGTCGTCAAGGTTGGCACAAAACGTTCGTCTCCAAGGAGGCGCTCGGGCGCCCCACGCGATGGGTGTCTCAAAATGTCGCCCACCGGGGAGCCTAGAACTGACGTCGATTTGATTCGATCGCACGATATCATTCTTAGCATCGCCACAACTGCGCAAATCATAACGGCAATTGCGGGCACTGGAAAGCACCGGAAAGCGAATAGCGCCGCAAGAAAAGCTCCTAACTAGGCCCGGGAAGTAGGTCCTTGTAAGCAGCGACTTCTTGTCACCTCTTCGCAATTTCATAGAAACTTGGTCAGCAACCTATGTGAAGTAACCAATAAAACCTGCTGCACATGCGACGCATTGCGTGCTCGAAACGTTGACGACCGTTGCGAGCGCGCCACAAAATCGGCGGTATGCCGAGTGGCATGTCTCTCGATAGTTTAGCCCCTAACGGCGGAGGTATACCGCGAAGCGCGCTCCGCCCAACGGAGCATCGCCGACGTCGACGCGGCCGCCCGCGCGCTCGAGCATCAGACGTACGAGCGCGAGGCCGATACCGCTTCCCGGCGCAGTCGTTTGGCCGCGGGCGCCGAGCGCAAAGATGCGCTCCCGACCGGCCGGCGCGATTCCCGGACCGTCGTCGTCGATCGTCACGCAAGCCACGTGGCGGTCGGACAAGTCGGTGCCGACGGCGATTTTGCCGCCGCGCCGGCCGTGTTTGATTGCGTTGTCGATGAGATTGATGAGCACCAGGGTCAACCGGTCGGCATCCATGTCGACGTCCGCGCGCGCACAGCCCGTGCGAAGGATCGCGATCGACCGCGCCGCGGCATTTGCTGCGCAGGCATCGGCCGCCGCATCAAGCGCGAGGTCGAGTGATCCGCTCGAGCGCGCCAGCGCAGTCGCGTGCAGATCCAGCAGCGAAATTTCGAACATTCCCTCGACGAGGCGTGAGAGCCGCAGCGATTCTTTGTGCGCGATCGACAGAAAACGCAGTCGGGTCGGCGCGTCGATATCGGGGTCGAGCAGCGTTTCCAAGTACCCGCGAATCGAGGCGAGCGGCGTGCGCAATTCGTGCCCGAGCGCGCTGAAAAACGCATAGCGCTCGCGCTCTTGCGCGCCTCGCGCCAGCGCGCGTTTGACGGCGGCGGCAATGGCGCTCGCATCGGTTCGGGCGAGCGTCGTCCAGCCGCCGTCGACGTCGAGCCGGGTCGCGGATTCCATCCGCGCCGCGATCCGGGCAAGCGCCGAACGCGCGTCGATCGAAATGACGGCCGGCCCCTCGGCCCGCACCGGGGCGGTCAGCAGGGCCAGGAAGACATCGCTGCCGGCATCGTGGGCGATGGTGTCCTCGGCGCGGAGCACACGCGCCGCCGCCGCCGCAAACGCGGCGGTCGCGCGCTTTTCGAGCGTCCGCGCCTTGCGCAAGCCCTCACGCCAGGCCGTTCGTTCGAGCGCCGGTAAGCGCACGACCAACAATGGAAGGGGCATGTCGCTGCTTTGCCCCGCGAGGCGCCCCTGCAGCGTAGCGATCGGGACGGGTTGCGCGTCCGGTTCAGCCGCGCGCAAACTTATAGCCGAAGCCGTGAATCGTTTGGAGCAGCGGCGGCAAGCGTGGTTTCTCTTCGACCTTGAGCCGCAGCCGCCGCACGTGGACGTCGACGGTCCGCTCGTCGCCCTCGAAATCGAAGCCCCACACGCGCGCAAGCAGTGTCGAACGCGAGAGCGCGACCCCTGGATTCGACGCGAGTTCGAGCAGCAGGGCAAACTCGCGCGGCTTGAGCGCGACATCGACACCGTCGACGCGGACCTCCCGCGCGGCCTCGTCGATTTCGAGCCGATCGAACACCAGCAGCGACGGCTGCGCCTGCCTGGTCATACCCGCTCGCCGCGCGATCGCCCGCACGCGGGCGATGATCTCGCGCGGTGAGAACGGTTTGGTGACGTAGTCGTCGGCGCCGATCTCCAAGCCGACAACGCGATCGATCTCTTCCGCGCGGGCGGTGAGCACGAGAATCGGCAAGTCCCGACCCTCCCGCCGAAGGGTACGGATGACCTCGAAGCCGTCCAGCACCGGTAAGCCGATGTCGAGGATCAGCAGATCGGCTGGCGAGCGCGCCGCGCGCAACGCCGTCGGGCCGTCCGCGGCTTCGGTACAGGAGAACCCCTCGCGCCGCAGGTGATGCACGAGCAGCTCGCGGATCGGCGCTTCATCTTCGGCGACCACGATACGATTGAGCGACATGTCCGCCACAGTTCCCAGCCGGGCGTCGAACGAGTTGTGCGACGCTCGCGCCGTCGCAGCGATTCGTTACTGCGGGTCCTTCTGAACGATCGACTCGCCATCGATGACCGTCTTGCCGCGCTGATTGACGACCGTCGCGCGGCAGCGCAGCCGGCGTTTGGCGGGCAGCAGCTCGACGACTTCGACGCGCGCCGTGACCGTATCTCCGATGAAGACCGGCCGCAAGAACCGGACCGACTGCGAAACGTACACGCCGCCGGGACGCTGCAGCAGCATCGCATTGACGGTCGACAACAAGCTCGCGGTGAGCATGCCGTGCGCGACGCGCCGGCCGAAGCGCGTCGTCTTGGCATATTCTTCGTCGACGTGCAGACCGTACGTATCACCGCTGACGGCCGTGAACAGCAGAATGTCGGCATCGGTGATCGTTTTGCTGAACGTGGCACTATCGCCGACGGCAAACGCTTCGTAGGCTTTACTGCCCGGAGCCGCGTCGCCCGCTGATGTGTCGAGCGAAGCCGCGTCGGATCCCTTACGCAAACGCCGAAAGCCCGGCCTGCGCGACGACGACGTCTTCGTCGATGGTTCCCGAACTCACTCCGATGGCGCCGATCACCTGACCGTCGACGACGATCGGCAAGCCGCCGCCGATGTTCGTCACCGCATTACTCGAAGCGACCGCCAAGCGGATGCCCAGCGGGACGTCGCCCGCGCTCTCCTCTGCCGTTGGCCGCCGCCGCGTCGCGGCCGAGACCGCTTTGGTGAGCGCGATGCCGATCGAACCGATCCGCCCGCCATCCATTCTGGCGAACGCCATGAGCGCGCCGCCACGATCGACGACGGCGATGCACTCATCGATACCGATCTCGCGGGCCTTGGCTTGCGCGGCCGCCACGACGGCCTGCGCACCGGCGAGCGTCAGCCCAACTTGCTCGCGAACGACATATGCCGGATCCATATCCCGCGATTTGCGGCCCGGTCCGGGGCGCCCCTCCTCGCGCGATCGAGAGAGATTTCCAACCGCGTTTGCGTAGATACGAACGTGATCGCCGCCGATGTCCTATTTCGTCTTACCGCAAATGCCGCCGCCGAGCAGTATCGCCGGCCCCCGCCATATTTGGCCTACCACACCACCGCCGTGATCGATGTCCCTGCGCTGAACCGGCACAAGGTCGTCGAACGCGAGGTCGAGACACGGACCGCCGACGACTTCGCAGTGCTGCAGGACTTGCCGCGCGGCCAACGCCAGTACGGGCAGAGCTTTCCGCTCATCCCGACGTTCGACGCGTTATCGTATTTTCGGATCGATTACACCGGCGCCCAACAGCGGAATATGCTCGCGCACGTCACCACGTATGGACCGATCACGTTCGATGCGCCGCACGCCACGGCGCCGGGCATCACCGTCGTGGCGACGACGCTGCGCAATTACTACGCCCGCTACGCGGACGACTCAACCGACGCCAAGGCCCACCTGATCTTGGATCCGCTCAAGGCGCTCACGCACAACAACAACTCGGACTTCTACCTGCACGAACTCTATATCGACACGGCGACCAATCTACCGTTGAGCGTCACGTACACCGGTCACGATGAAGTCGAATTTACCATCGACTACACGACCGTCCAAACGCATTGGCTGGTCAGCCACGTCTTCTATACGCGGACATTTTTTGCGCCGTTCCACATCGGGCGCACGCGCTTCACGGTTGATGCGACCTTCGATCAGTTTACCTTCCCGCAGGAGCCCGCGGATCCGAAGTTGCTCGGTCCGCCATCGCCGGCCCCAACAGAGCCTGCTTCACCTCCGGCAGCGCAACCGGCTCAGACGCCCGAACAAGGCCCCGCGCAAACGCGATAAGAATGACGGCTGTCGGCCGGAAAGGTGGCAGAGTGGCCGATTGCACCTGACTCGAAATCAGGAGTCCCTTTACGGGGACCGGGAGTTCGAATCTCCCCCTTTCCTTGTTTTGCAGACGTCCGCAGTTGTGCCGACGTCCGCGGCCTCGCTCGTCTCAGCTGATGACGGGCAATGGCGGGAGTTCAGCGCCGGACGTTCGGCCGACTCGCTTGGCGCGGAAATAGTCCCGCAGTTGCTGCGCCGTTTCGGTTTCGAGTACGCCGGCCGTCACGCTCACTCGGTGGTTGATCGCCCCCGAGGCCAAGACATCGATCACGCTGCCGACCGCACCGCCTTTGGGGTCGGCGCAGCCAAACACCAGCCGTTCGATCCGCGCTGCGGCGATCGCGCCCGCGCACATCGCGCAGGGCTCCTTGGTGACATAGAGCGTACCGCCGATGCGCCAGGTACCGAGAATTCGGGCAGCTTCGCGGACCGCGATCACTTCGGCATGCGCCGTCGGATCGGGACGCTGCTCCTTTTCGTTCCGTCCCTCGAAGGAGCGCTCGCCGACGACGAGGACCGCCCCGACCGGCACGTCACCGCCGGCAGCCGCTTCGCCGGCCAACGCGATCGCGCGGCGCAGATACCGCTCGTCGCGCGAATCGTGCTCCCGGCCCGGCTCGAACGGGCAACCCCCGCCTTCGGAGGGCGGTACTCTATCCAATTGAGCTACGGGAGCGTACGGCGCGCCTTGCCCGAGAAGGCGATTTTAGGAGCCCTTTTCTTCCCCGGGAACAGGAGCGGACGACGTCGGAATGTGTTTGAACAAATCGAGCTTGTGGTCGACGAGCCCGCGATAAAATTTACGAACGCAATCCGGATGACCGAAAAAGTAGGTGCGCGCATACGCGAGATCGTCGCCCGAGCTGTCCGGAACGTAGTGCGAAATCTCGATCTCTTCCATTTGCCCCCGATCGACGGGGTGTGGACAGAAATCGCACGGGATGGTCGACATCGCTATACCTCGAAAATAAAATTGCCGCAAGCCACGCTTCCGACTCCGTCTCAAGACCCCCGAACCGTTTCTCGAGATGCACTGAGTCGCTCTCCGCGCTGCGGCACTCTCGAATTAGCGCACCCTGCGGCCGAGCCCTTTGCCACCCGCGGCTTCGCGGGACGCAAGAAAAGGCGCCGGCAAAGGGCGTCCCGGAGCGCGACTTCGTCGCATTTGCCGCCGTCCGCCGGTCGTGCGTGCGCCTGGCATCACGCGTCGGCGCTTCAAGTGTCGGGCGCTGCCCGACACTTTTCGGCGATTCATCGATGTGACTCGGGTAGGATTTGAACCTACGACCTAGGGCTTATGAGTCCCCCGCTCTACCGCTGAGCTACCGAGCCACGGCCGAAGCCAGATTTTTTTCTTCGCTGGCGCCTGAGCTTCCCGTAACCGTGCCCGGCAGTCGGACACCGTGCAGGCGCCGGATCATGGACCTGGCCGGAAATGAGCGCACGTGCGCGAGCCGGCATGGAAATGCGGTCGGAGGGACTCGAACCCCCAACCTACAAGTTCGTAGCCTGTTGCTCTATCCAATTGAGCTACGACCGCATTGCTATGCGCCCGCTCCGACGCGGGCGACCTCGCTTGTTACAACGCCTTCCTGAGGTTCCCTGCCGCGCTCGGGACGACGAGGAGAGAGAGGGATTCGAACCCTCGATACGGTGTTATCCGTATAACGATTTAGCAAACCGTCGCCTTCAGCCGCTCGGCCATCTCTCCGCGGCAGACGGCTTTATTCATGGGCTTTTATGGCGCCTGCTTTGCGGGTGCCGCACGCATTCAGCGAACGCGCGCCATTCGATGAATTCGCTCGGCGATTGCCGCCGCCGCGTTCGGCGTGCGCAGGCGCGCTGCCGCGGTCCGCAGACGGGCAGCGTGTGCCGGATCGTGGAGCACGGCCGAAACGGCGGCGGCGATGTCGCCGGCCCTGGGCGGCCGCAAAGCGGCGCCGCACTGCGCCAGGTAGCTCGCATTACGTTCCTCCTGACCCGGCAAGGGCCGCACGAGGATCATCGGCAGTTCGGCACTGAGCGCTTCGGACGTGGTCAATCCGCCGGGCTTGGTTACCAGCACGTCGCTGGCCAACATGTAGTCCACGACGTTGTCGACGAAGCCTAACGCGCGTGTTTCGTACGGAAATGCCTTGGCGGCTTCGCGCACAATCCGCTGCAAGCGCACGTTGCGGCCGCCGATGACGACAACGGAGACATTGGGACCAAGCCGGGCTAAGGCGCGGATCGTCGTCGCCACCGGCCCCAAGCCGAGTCCGCCGCCCATGACGAGGATGACCGGACGGTCGACGGGGAGACCGAGCTGGCGGCGGATGACGTCACGCGAACGCGAGCGGTCCGCGAAGCGCATGTCGACGGGGATACCATCGACGCGAATTCGTTCGGGCTCGATGCCGCGATCGATGAGTGCTCCGCGCATCTCGGGCGTCGCCACGGCGTAGGCATCGACGTTTGGATAGATCCAAAACGGGTGCACCACGAAATCGGTGACGACGCCGACGACCGGCAGCGCCGGATTGTAGAGACGCTTGTACGCCGACATCGCGTTGCACGAGAACGCGTGGGTGCAGACGACGACGCTGGGCTGCATGCGCGTGATGAGCGATTGCAAATTGCGCGCGGTGAACTCCGCGGCCCAGACGCGAAATCCCCCGGCCTGCTTCACCCGCTCGGCACGATCGTAGATGTAGCCATAGACGTGCGGCACGGTGCGTACCATACCGATATAGCCGTCGCTGACGACTTTGGAGAAGAACGACGCGGCATAGCGGTACGAATCGACCGTTTCACCCGCGATACCGCGGACTGCGAGTTCCGCGCGAACGGCATCGGCGGCTGCGGTGTGACCGACGCCGACCCGAGCCGAGAGGAACAGAACCGGGCCTAGCAAGGAAACAGCGCGCTACTCCCGCCGCGTCACGCAGTTCACGCCTGCGTCTCGGGGCCCGACTCGTCGGCAAGCACGAAAAAGTCGTCCAGGATCTCTTGCGCGAGCTCGTCGTCGTCGAGCAGCGTCCCCACCGCGTCCGTCACCACGAACTCATCGGCTTTCTCACTGTAGCAGACGGCGAATGCGTTGCTCTCGTCGTCCTCGACGAGTCCGACGACCTCGAACTCCAACTGCTTACCATCGGTCGTCTCGATGACGAGGACGTCGCGCAGTTCGAGCAAGCCGCCCTCGTCGGCAGATTCATCATGGCTTTGCCCGTTCGTTGAATCGATGTCCATCTCTCCTTACATATTTCCGAGCTTACGCTCGGTGTTTGGCATTTCCCACGTTCCGGACGGCGACCGAAAAACGCTCCTGTGCGACCCGACCAAAGGCTCAAGTGCCGCGGCCGCTAGAGATAATCGCGCAGCTGCGGCCAGAACCGTGCCAGCGGCATCCGCGGTTTACGGCACCAGTAGATCGGCAAGTTGCTGT
>Ga0302326_10004334_pt1 | contig 32872 bp, 27 predicted proteins | sample Palsa_T0_3_FD_202264 | JGI IMG/M metagenome (GOLD analysis project Ga0302326, IMG submission 202264) | Peat permafrost microbial communities from Stordalen Mire near Abisko, Sweden - Palsa_T0_3 | ecosystem: Environmental > Terrestrial > Soil > Palsa > Peat permafrost | place: Sweden: Abisko...
ACGAGTGCGCGGACGAAGACGGCACCGAAACGAATGACCAGATAGGCGTCTTCGCGATCCTTCATCTTGTTAAAGCCTTTGCAGACCACGACACCGTTCAGCCCCGCCTGTTCTTGATTACCGCCGACGCGCAACCGGCACTGGGAACCGAAGCGCTCGCCGTCGAGCAGGCAGCTGTTTGGGGCCTCGGTCGGGTCATCGGCCACCAGGAATTCGTGGGCCATTGGGGAGGACTCATCGACATCGATGACGCCGATGACCGCGTTGAGACCGCTGCGCGTATATGCGAGCACATTCTCGCCGATGACCCCGAGGATCAGATCGCCATCCGCGGCCGCACAACATTCGTTCCCCGTCTTCGCTCGACCGGGAGCCTGACGAAGGCCTTTCCCACCAAACTCACGCCTGATGCAACCTATGTTGTCACCGGTGGAGCTGGAGCCCTAGGCCGCGTTGTCGCCACGTACCTGGCAGAACGCGGGGCACGACACATTGCGCTTTTGTGCCGAAGCGAGATGCCGCCACGAGACCGCTGGTCGCTGATAGCTCCTGGTGACGTGCACCATGCAACGATTACCACGATCCGAAAGATCGAACAGCTAGGTGCTCAAGTAACCACCGCCAGTGTCGATATCACCGATGTCGAACAGGTGACGATGTGGCTGAAAAGCCACACCCGAGAAGGTGGCCGACCGGTCCGCGGAATCGTCCACGCCGCAGGATCCGTCAACGACCAACTTCTCGTGAACATGAGCGAAGGCGATTTCGCCGCAGTGCTGGCTCCCAAGATCACCGGTACTCGCGTTCTGCACAAGGTTTTCCACGATGCCGATCTGGAATTTTTTGTCATGTTCGGGTCTGCTGGGTCGGTCATCGCCTCGCCCGGTCAAGGCAATTATGCCGCCGCTAATGCATTCCTCGATGCCTTCGCACATTACCGTCAGGCCGAAGGGTTGCCGGCTCTGACTATCGGGTGGGGCCCGTGGTCGGTCGGCATGGTTGAAGAGCTCAAGCTGGAAAAGATCTACGCTCAGCGGGGACTCGAGCTCATCACGCCGGCGGGGGGCGCCCGAATCCTCGATCGGCTCATCAACCAAAAGACTCCCAATGTCATTGCGATCAGCGCCGACTGGGGGCGAGCCCGAAGCGCCGGGCTCGGCGGTCGACTGCCACCGATGTTCTGCGAACTGGGAACAGCCGAGGCTTCGGACGATGCTGCCGATCCGCAATCGTCGATACTCGACTTCCTCTCAGGATGCCCGGAGACTGACCGCCTCGATGTGGTCGCCGACCGCGTTCGCGAAATCGTTGCCGCTGTCTTTGATCTCGGTGTCACCGACATTGGATTCGACGACGCCCTCGACGACCTCGGCTTGGACTCACTGATGGCAATGGATTTCAGACTTCGGGTCAATGGGATGTTCGCGATCGATCTACCGGTCTTAGAGCTACTCAGAGGCGTGAGCGTCGGTTCACTGGCCGTCCGGATACTTGCCGACCTCGAACTAGACGGCGCCAACCCGCTCGCGGTCACTGACCCGCGATCAGACCCCGCTGCAGCCGACGACGACGTCGACCGACTCATCGAGCAGCTGTCCGAGGCGGACCTGCGAGAGCTGCTGGCCGAACTTGAGAGGCAACCCACTGAGCAGGAAGCAGGAGGGCCTCAGTCGTGACGGGTCAGTCGTCTGCGGTGCACGTCCGCAGTCTGGCAAAGACCTACGGGAGGTTAACTGCGGTGCGGGATTTGGATCTCGATATCGGCTACGGCGAGATATTTGCCATCCTCGGACCTAACGGCGCAGGCAAGTCGACGACCATAGAGATCCTCGAGGGCCACCGAAAGCGCGACTCTGGGCACGTATGCGTACTGGGTGAAGATCCCGGAACCGCGGGCAGCAGCTGGCGCGCCAAGATCGGCATCGTGCTCCAAGAAGCCAGCGACTTCGGAATGCTGACAGTGTCTGAGACCGTACAGATGTTCGCGAAATGCTATGGGAAGGCACGAGTCCCCGAAGAAGTACTCGAACTCGCCGGCCTCGGCTCGGTTTCCGGTGCGAGAGTGCGGACGCTGTCAGGTGGGCAGCGCCGTCGGCTCGACGTCGCTCTGGGCATCATCGGCATGCCTCAACTGGTCTTTTTGGACGAACCGACGACCGGGTTCGATCCAGAAGCCAGACGACAGTTCTGGGATCTCATCAAGCTCTTGGCGGCCGACGGCACGACCGTCCTGCTCACTACCCACTACCTCGAGGAAGCCGCCACGCTGGCAGACCGTGTCGCCGTTATCGCCGGCGGCAGGTTGGTGGCAGTCGACTCGCCGGCAAAACTCACCGGCCATGTGAGCACTGCCGCGACCGTCCAGTGGAGGGAGGGCGACGAGCTCCACGTGGAGGAGACAGATCACCCAACGGACTTGATCAGGCAGAGGTCGAAGGATGGGGCAGAACTGGCCCAATTGACCGTTACTCGACCAACGCTCGAAGACGCTTATCTGCAATTGATCGGCCTGGCGTGATGGCCGTCAACCACATCGAGAGTGCCTCACCGACGCAACATCGCGTGGCCGAATCAGCGGTGCGGCCCCCATCTTCGCTGCGTATCGGATTGTCGCGAGTCGTCCCCGAGTTGAAGATGTTCTTCCGTCGACCGGAACAGTTGGGTCTGACTTTTTCGATGCCGGCCGTGATCTGCATATTGTTGGGCTCGATCTTTGCGACGAAAATGCCTCACAGTGAGACCAGCACCGGCGCCGTGATCGCGGCGAGCATGCTCGCCTACGGAATTCTGTCGACGTCGTTCATCAACCTCGGCATCGGCATTGCCGCCGACCGCGAAACCGGTGCCCTGAAGCGACTTCGGGGAACGCCAGCGACCGCGTCGTCGTATTTCGTCGGAAAAATCTCGCTGGTTGCCGTCGCCAGTCTCGCCGAGGCCATCGTTCTTCTGTCAGTGGGGGTGCTTGTCTTCAAACTCCGTCTTCCCACAGACGTTTTCGGATGGTTCACGCTGGCGTGGGTTTTTCTTCTGGGGATCGTCAGTTGTTCGCTGTTGGGGATATTCGTCAGCAACTTTGCCAGTAACGCGGTGTCAGCCGCTGTTATCACCAATGGTCCGGCGGTAGGGTTGCAGTTCGTATCGGGCACCTACGTGCCGCTGATCTTGTTACCGACGTGGATGTTGACTCTCGGCTCCATCTTTCCCGTCAAATGGATGGCTCAAGGATTCCGGTCAGTGCTGTTGCCATCGAACATGGCTGTCTATGAACCGGCCGGCAGCTGGGAGCACTGGCAGACATTTTCCGTGCTGACGGCGTGGAGTATCGGTGGTCTAGTTGCCTGCCTCTCGGTCTTCCGATGGTCCGACAGGACCTGACCCATGCCCGCAGCAACTGCTATCCACTTCTTTCTCGAGCTGGCCGTTATTCTCGGGACTTGTCGTTTCGTGGGGCTGGTGTCACAACGCCTGGGCCAACCACAAGTCGTTGGCGAAATGATTGCCGGCGTACTTCTTGGTCCCTCACTGCTGGGTGGGCTGGCACCTGGTTTGCAGCACCAGTTATTTCCCCAAGGACCAACGAATATCGTGCTGTACACCTTGGCGCAGATCGGCCTGGTGCTCTACATGTTCCTCATCGGGCTCAACTTTGACATCAACCTCATCAAACACCGTGCCGGTACCGCGGTTGCGGTCTCGGCAGCAGGCATTCTCACGCCGCTCGCCTTGGGGGCGCTCGTCGCCATGCCTCTCCTAGCGAGCGGAACTTTCTTCGGAAAACGCGTCACGCTCGTGATGGCAATGATGTTTCTGGGCGCCTCGATCGCGACGACTGCCTTCCCCATGCTTGCCCGAATCATCTTTGAGCAAAGGCTTTCCGGAACACCATTGGGCACGCTCGCTTTGGCATGTGGCGCAACTGATGACGCGCTCTCGTGGTGCATCTTGGCAATAGTGTTGGCCATCCACCGCGGTAACCCGGTGACGGCCGTAACGGCCATCGTCGGCGGAGTTATGTACTCCCTGGCTCTGATGACGATCGGGCGCAAGACATTGCGTGTACTGGGTGCGATGTCTGAACGCCGAAACACGATCACCGCGCCGATGCTCTGTACCGTGCTGATTCTGCTCATGGCATGCGCCTGGTTCACAGACACCATCGGCATCTACGCCATATTCGGCGCCTTCATCCTCGGTGTCGCCATGCCCGCCGGTTTCTTTGCCCAGCATCTCACCGCCAGCCTCGAGCCGCTCGTCACCACATTTTTGCTGCCGCTGTTCTTCGTCTACTCCGGGCTCAACACTCAGATCGGCCTAGTGAACAGCCCGACATTATGGGCGGTGACGCTGGGACTGCTCATTGTGTCCGTCGCAGGGAAGGGAATCGCCTGCACCTTGGCCGCGCGACTGCGGAAGGTCCCCCTCCGCGAGTCGATTGCGTTGGGATCATTGATGAATGCCCGTGGCTTGATTGAACTGATTCTCCTCAATATCGGGCTTCAAGCCGGCATCATCACCCCCACGCTCTTCACGATTCTGGTGTTGGTAGCGATCGTCACGACCCTCATGGCCACCCCGATTTTCGAATTCGTCTACGGGCGACACCGGGTAAACGACCTGCCCGCCATGACCGGACCGCGTCCCTACCGCAATGACACGGCGGCGCAGCCTGAGCCGACTGTGAGTTTGGCGACGCCCGCACGCGATGGGCATACTCGCAGTGCCGACACAACCACAGCGGAACGGGACATCAAGGCATGACCAAGGCGAAGAATCCGCCCGAGGGACAGCACTCCCCCTCAGCGTTGATAGACGCCAGAATCAGGGAACTCGGTGATTGGCGGGGCGAGAAGCTCGCTCACATCAGGAAGCTGATCAAGGAAGCCGACCCCGATGTCGTCGAGGAATGGAAATGGCGAGGCGTGCCCGTGTGGTATCACGCCGGAATGATCTGCACCGGCGAGACGCACAAGAACGTGGTGAAGATGACCTTCGCCAAAGGCGCCTCATTGCCGGATCCGTCGAGTCTCTTCAACGCCAGCTTGGGCGGCAACACCAGGCGTGCCATCGATATTCACGAGGGCGACAAGATCAACGACAAGGCCTTGAAGGCACTCATTTGCGCCGCCATCGCGCTGAACACGGCCTAGCCGCTCTCCTGGACCTCCTCGTCGGAGTGCTGAATATAGGCCGCCGCCCGAACCGCCTCATCAGGCTCCAGTGCAGCACCCAGAGCACCTCCGATCATCGCCAAGGACGAAGTCAGCCAAGCTAATTCGAAATAATCACGCAGCGAAGCCGGATGCCCGACCTGGTCGCGCCAGATCTGTGGCACCACGAACCAGTACGCAGCGACCAGCGCCAACAAATACAGCGCCGCATATAGCACCGTCACGCCGATCGTGACGGTGAGCACGGTCGCAATGTTGAACAGGACTACTTGCTTGCGTACGGCCCGGTTCACTACGGGCTCCCACAGCTCAGCTCCGATGATCAGCGTTGCGACCGTCGCAGCCATCGACACCAGCGCAGTACCGGCGAGCCGATCCCACCCGTACGCGTCGGAGAGCCGCCAGATATCCGTCGTCACCAACCCGAATACCCCGACGGCCACCGCACCGGTCAAGGCACGCGACAATCTCAGGGACAACCGCCACGGCTCGTTGGCGGCTACCATGCCGGCGATCAAACTCAGATTGCCCGTCAGCACCCTTGCCGTGTAAAAGAAAGCTTCGTCGGCCGGGTCGGTGCCCAGCTCCCGCACCCGCTGCACGGTGATCCGTCGTGACGATCGGCTGGTGCGCTGAGAGTCCGCACCGCGTTGCTCAGGAGATCCGATCAGCCGCACAAGCAGGCGCTCGATCACTTCGCGGATCCGGTGGCGCGCCCCCATCGCACCCAACGCAGGAACCGACACGATCGCCACGTTGTTTACCGGATTGGCGTGAGCCACAACTGGGCGTTGTTCGACGTGCAACGGCAGGTCGGTCAGATACATCACCACGTCCCAACCTTTTTCCAGAAGCGTCTTGCGCGCGGCCCTGACGATCTGAGCGTCGGTCGCGGGTGGCTGCACCAGGCGGCCCTCCATGATCTCGACGCACCATCGGGCTCCTGGTAACCGCTGGTCGAGTTCGGCATCCAACCCGGAATCGGCGAGGTCGCGGGCCAGTGAAAAGGCCGCCCCCGGATCGCCGACGAGACCCAGCACGATGTGTGGATCGGGGCCTGCGTGGTCTGGATCAATTACAGGCACCATGCACACATTCCTCCTATCCGGACGGTTTAGTGCGTTGCCCGCTGGTTGGCCACCCAGGGTTAATGTGTCAGACAAGCTATTTCATATATAGGGGTTCATATATGGGGGCGCGGTGGTAGCAGCGCGAGCCACGAATCCGCGAGCAGCTCGATCAGCTGCCCGTCCGGATCGCGGATCATTGCCGAATGCTCCGAGGCAGTGCCTTCCACCACCGACCCTCCGCAACCTTGGACCGACGCCAATACGGCGTCCAGATTAGATACCGAAAGCGATATATGTGTCAGACCCACTTGGTCCATGACACGCTCCGGCCCGGCCCGCAGGTTGCGCTGCGAGTAGGCGAGCAATTCGAACACCAAGCCGTCGCGAATTAAATAGGTCGCTCGCAATCCAATCGGCCTGTTCAACTGCAGAAGTTGATCGGTGCCCTCGTCAGGCGGTTCAAGTTCCCACCAGAACGTGAACCCGAGCAGTTCTTCATAGAAGCGGCGTGACCGTGCGGTGTCCGTTACACACAACCCGACGTGATTGAAAACTGTTCGCTGGCTGGTCATTACAACACTACCTAAGGTATTCGCAGTGGGAACGGGTCATCGGCAAAATCGATCTGGGCGGCCGGGTTGCTGACCGCCGTGGTCATGCCTGAGCCGAACGCGCCCGACCGGTCGAAGAGCGTCGCTGTCCCGACAGCAACTCCGTCGGCTGCCCAATGCGAATCGGCCTGCACACCGATCCACTCCCCGACGGGCAGGCGCGCCAATCCCACCGTCAGGTCGCCGTTGATGTAGCCGATACCGTGCGTGCCGAGATTCGTCACCAGGCTGGTTGCCTCCGCAACCATCACGGCCCGAACAAACTGCGAGTTGGACTCACCCTCGACCACGTCAACAGCGCTGTTGTAGAAGCGCTTTCGGGAATCGTCCTGGTGGTCCGCCGGTGAGCGGCTCCAGTCTTCGCCGTCACTGCCGACCGCGGTGAGCGCTCCGTCCTCCACAGCTGACGGAAACGGAAACGTCGTCGCAGCAGTCCACAGTCCGCCCGGCGGCGGCGCTGAACGACGGCATTGCAGCAGTGTGGCCCGTGCGACCAACCGGCCATCCTGGGTCACGTCGCAATCCGCGCTGCGTATTCTCCTGCCGTCGCGAACCACCCGCACGGCCACTGCTGTCGGAACGCCGCGCGCTGCTCGAAACAGGTCGACCGTCAGCCGAGTCGGCATGAAATCAGCTGATCCGCAATATATTTCAAGATCTCGCGCCGCCAAACCCACGACGGCTGGTCCATTGAGCTGGTCGTCAACCCAACGACTCTGCGCAAACCGAGTCGGCTCGAATTCGCCGCTCTCGGTCGCGGTGAAAAGTGCGGCTTTCACGGGCAGTTCACCATCGTTTCCGCTAGGCCGCACGAACGATGTTCACGGCTTTGACCAGCAGGTCTTGAAAGAGGTCCTCTGCATCGGGATTACCGGGTAGAACGCCTTGGACGGCGACAGCGACGGTACGACTGAGAAACGCCGCGAGAACGTAGGATTTGGTTGCCTCCCGGTCAGCAACAGCCATCGATTCCGAGGTGACGACACCGTCGATCGAGGGGCCCGGACGATGTGTGACCGTCCAGCCCAGCTGCTGTCCCGAGAGCCTCTGCCTGACCGCGATCTGGTCGCAGCCCGCGAGGAGCGTCGTCTCCACCAGCGGCTCGGGCGAATTCACCGCACCGACCAAGATCGCCCCTTCTCCGATCCCGCCGACCATCATGAATTGTGCATTGGCTGGCGCGCGCACGGGCTGAAGCAGTGCTCTGCACCTCGGCGGATCCACTGCGACGACGTCACCGGCACCGATGGCGAAGAACGTGTCGGCATCAGGTCCCAGAGTTGCCACGGCCGTAGCTTCAACCTGGTTGAAACCAGGAGGGAACCCGTTCTGTAGCTGCCGGAGGCGACTGATGTCGTAGTTCTGAATGCTAGTCGTCGTCGTCGTCGACGACGGCGTCGACAGTGCACCCGCATGGTCCCAAGCCACCGGCGTTCCGTCAATGGAGCGAGCGCAGCCGGGGACCCACGCGCAAAGCGCAACCACAACACACGCGAACGACCAGCCCAGGGGAGGTCTCACCGGGAGTTGGCTATCGGCCGAGGGACCGTCATGACGCACCTTCCGTGTGTGTTCTGGTGGAACGTAGCACTACGAACATGCCCACACAGGTAGATGGCTAGCCGGTTCCCCGGCTGAATGGCAGCCGGCGACCATCAGCGGCAAAAAAATGCACATGTTGCGACTGTGGCCGCAAACGCACCCGACTGCCCCGCAGCGGCGGGTCCTGCCCGTCCGTGCGTGCGACGATCTGTTGATTGAATGTGTTGTCGGCATTTGCGATTCGGCCATACAGATAGGCATCGGCGCCTAACTCCTCAACGACGTCGATTTCCATCTCGACTCCAGTGCCGTTGATCTCCAGATGTTCCGGTCGGATACCGACGACGAGTTCTCCTGTTGAATCGGTGATCTCACGCGGCACCGGGACTCGCCAGTCACCAAGTGCGACGGCGTGGTCGACCACGGGAAGGGTCATAAGGTTCATCGCCGGCGACCCGATGAACTCCGCCACAAACACGTTGACGGGATTTCGGTACAGCTCACGTGGTGCCGCGCACTGCTGGAGGACACCGTCACGCATCACCGCGACGCGATCGCCCATGGTCATCGCCTCGACTTGATCGTGGGTGACGTACACGGTGGTGGTGCCCAGCCGCCTTTGCAATCCGGCAATCTGATTGCGGGTCTGCACCCGCAATTTGGCGTCCAGGTTAGACAGCGGTTCGTCCATCAAGAACACCTGCGGACGTCGGACGATCGCACGCCCCATCGCCACCCGCTGACGTTGCCCTCCGGACAGATCCTTGGGTTTTCGGTCCAGGAAGGGCATCAGGTCGAGTAGCTTCGCAGCATCCGATACACGTTCTTGAATCTCAAGTTTCCGGATTCGGGCGATCTTGAGGGCGAAGCCCATGTTCTGCGCAACCGTCATATGCGGATACAAGGCGTAGTTCTGAAAAACCATTGCCACGTCACGGTCTTTGGGATCGTCGTCGATGACGTCTCGGGTCCCGATGCGGATATGCCCTGCATCAACAGATTCCAGCCCGGCGATCATGCGCAGTGACGTCGTCTTACCACACCCGGAAGGTCCGACGAGCACCATGAACTCGCCGTCACCGACGCTCAGATCCAACCGGTCGACCGCGGGCCGCTCCGCGCCGGCGTAGCACCGCGTTGCTTGCTCGAAGGTCACTGATGCCATGAGTTAGCCGCCCAGTCCGGTAACTGCGATACCACGAATGAAGGCGCGTTGCGCAACCGTATACAACAGAAGCAGCGGCAGCAGAATGAGGATGGATGCGGCCATCAAGACGGGCCACCTGGCAACGTATTCGCCTTGCATCCGAACCAGCCCGAGGGTGAGGGTGGCGATACTCCTGCGCTGAATCATCAACAGCGGCCAGAGAAAGTCGTTCCAGACATTGACCCATGTGAGCACCGCCAGCGCCATCGCCGCCGGCTTCGCGTGTGGAAGCAGAATCCGCCAATAGATCTGCCATGGAGAGCAACCGTCGAGGATCGCCGCTTCTTCGAGCTCTGCCGGCAAGGTGCGGAAGAACTGGCGCATAAGGTACGTGCCGAACGCGCTGCCGAACAATCCCGGCACGATCATGGCCCACGGTGTGTCGGTCAGTCCGGCGATGCGCATCAGGATGAACTGTGGGATCACCGTGACCGTCAGCGGGACCATCAGCGTGCCCAGATATAAGACGAACAGGGTGTCTCGGCCTCGAAAACGCAATCGTGCGAACGCGTAACCGGCCAATGAGCAGAAAAACACCTGGCCGGCGCTGACACAGCCTGCGTACAGCACCGAGTTGAAAAGCATCCGCCAAAACGGCATGAGGGCAAACACTTCGCGGTAGTTGGACCATTGCGGGTGCGCGGGGAACAGCGTCGGCGTGGTCACCTCACCTGCGCTCTTCAGCGAACCTGACACCGCCCACAGGATCGGGAAAAGTGCACACCCGGCAATAGCCGTCAGAGCCGTGTAGAGCGTGACGCCGCGCAGAACGCTGGGTTTGATCACGCGGTCGGCTATGTCCTCTATGCCCTTTAGGCCCACGACTGTTCCTCCTGGGCCGCTCGACGGCGCCCGAGCCGTAACTGCACCACGGTCAATACCAGCAGGATGGCGAACATCACCCACGCCAGGGCCGACGCGTAACCGAACTCCAGGAACGCAAAAGCGTGCTGGAACATCATGATGCCGAGAACATACGTTGCCGTCTCCGGCCCGCCATTACGTCCGGTCAGAACGTAGACCAGATCAAAAGCCTGAAACGCGTGGATGATCGAGATCACCACCACAAACGCGACAGCGCCGCGTATCAATGGCACGGTGATCGAAACGAACTGGCGCAGCTCCCCCGCCCCGTCGAGTCTTGCTGCTTCGTAGAGGTTCTCTGACACGCCCTGCATGGCAGCTAACAAGATCACCGTCGCGAAAGGCACGCTGCGCCATACGGTGACCATGCACAGTGACGCCATCGCCCATTTCGGGTCGACAAGCCACGGGACCGGGCCGACACCGATCCAGCCGAGCATGATGTTGAGCAGACCGTTGTCGGTGTTGAAAACGAACTGCCAGACGACGGCCACCACCACCGAGGACACTGCCAGCGGTAGGAAGACGATTGTTCGAAATACACTAATCCCTTTGACTTTTCGATTGAGCACACCGGCCACTGCGAGGCTGACGAGAATCGTGGGGACGACGGTGCCGATGGTGTAGACCACCGAGTTGCGCAACGCGATACTGAACAGCGGGTCGGTGATGAGGCTGCGGTAGTTCGCCAACCCGACGAACTTGGCCGGCGTGAACACATCCCAGTTGTGAAAACTCATATAGAGCGAGAATCCAAGCGGGAAGAGCATGAATACCGCGACCGCTGCCAAGTTCGGCGCGACGAACATGCGACCTGCGCGGGCACGTCGTTTTGAAGTCTGGCGCCGAGGGATTACTGCCGCAGTGGATGCGTCGGTCAAGGTCATGTCGTCCGAAGTATTCCGTCGATTTCGCGGCTCAGCCCGTCCGCTAGTGCTGCCGCAGGACGTGAGCCACGCAAGACCGGGCTCACGTGGCGATCCATCAACGCTGCGATTTTGGGCCATCGCGGGGTGACCGGCAGGCCCTCTGCGTGCGCGGGCCCACCGGTCAGCACAGCGAGATTGCCGATTGCGTTGTGGGCCCGGGCGAAGCCGTCTGAGTGGATCGCGGATCGCAACACCGGCACGAATAGGCCTGATTCAGCAATCACAGCCTGCCCGACTGGCCCGGTGGCGAATTTCACGAATTCCCAAGCCTGTTGTTTGCGGCGACTGCTCGATGCAATGGCCAGCCCGGTGGTGCCGATGTTCGATTGGGCGACATGCCCTTTCGGGCCGGTCGGTAACACGGTGATATCGAAATCCAGATCTTTGGCACGCTTGAGCGTCTGAAACCTCCAGTGCCCGCCGAGCGCCATCGCGGCGCGTCCGGAAGTGAACAAATCCGTCGTGGCCATCGACTGGGTCTCCGATGCGGTGGGGGCGACCCGGTGCTTGTTAGCGAGATCGGCGTAGAACTGGATGCCCTCGGTGAACGAGGAGTTGTCGAAGTTGAGGTGCGTAGGATCCATCCGCGGGTCCGACCACGGAACTCCGTTATTCATACCGAACAGCAGCGCCGAGTAATACGGGACCCAGGTGTCGACGTATCCCCACTGGCTGATCCGACCCGATCTTTCGCGTTTGGTGAGCGCCTTTGCCGTATCAACAAACTCGCCGAAGCTCCACGGCTCGTCCCACCGCCCGGGCGGTGGTCGCACGCCGGCCTCAGTGAACAGCTTCTTGTTGTAGAACAAGAAGTTTCCGGACCACTGCTCCGGAAATGCATACTGCCCGCCCTCATACGTGAATGTCTGGTAAAGCGAATCGATGCTGTCCGGCTTGAGCTCCGTGGCGAAAGACCTGTCATGCGCCAACATCGTGTTGAGGTCAAGCAGCACCCCCCGCTCGGCCAATCCGGAATAGGTGAATTCCCAAGCCATCATCACATCCGGACACTTGCCGCCAGCGCAGTAAATCGACACGTGCTGCAAAGCGTCCGGCCCGGACAACAGCACGCGAACTTTGATGTCGGGATGCGTGCGCTGGAATGCGTCCACGACCCGCAGGCGGGCATCCGCCTCTTCGGGGTTGGCGGCAAAGAAGAACGTCAAGGCATCGTCATCGGAGCTACACGCGGTGGGCCACAGCGCCAGCGACGCCGCGCCGAGCGCGCCGGCGCCACGTAGCAGCGTCCGCCGATCCACGGGATTACCGAAACCAAAGCTAGCGTTCGTGGTGCGTCTCCCACTCGCAGTGATGTGACTCGCAGTGATGTTCTGTGGTTCTTTCGTAGTCGATCCGGCTGTGGTGTTCCTGGGTGCCGTCATTCGCGGACGCGGTTATCACTGCGGGAAATAACGGACCCGGTTGATACCCGCGCCACGGCGGGCCACATCAGCAAAAAGAACGCCACGCCGCTGCCCTGCAGTGACCGAGGCGACGACGGTGGAGCCCGCTGCGATCACCTTCGACGCGGTCGCCCCCGGCCACCGCTCGATCAGCTCGGCGATGACGGCACCTTCGCCGGCCTCGCCGTCGCCGAAAGTGATTGTCGCTCCCGATGACAACGTCTGAAGCACGGCAAATCTGTCCCCCCTGCCGATCGCGTTCACGAACGTGTCGACCAACGTCTTCTGTCGGGAGCCCACGCGCCGGAACCCGGCTGCGAACCCGACGGTGCCGCGCATCCGCTGATTGCCGATGAGTCCTCGCGAAAGTGCAACGGCGGCCGGAACGGCGGATGCGCCGTTGCGCAGGAACTCCCACATCATGGCGGGCAGCTCCCAGTAGGCGCGAAGCACGACGATCTTGCATTCACCGTCGACGTCGCGCATGTCATAGCGAAGGAATGCCGGAATAGTCATGGTGACAGCCGAACCCATCACCACCTCGAGATCGAGGTCGCGGATCACCGACCAACCGCGGACCACGTCCAGATCGCGATGAAAGGCGATATCGCGCGGCCCGATGAAGGTGTCGTAGAACCGGCCGATCTGCGTCGGCCCCACGTGCGGCCGCGAGCCCACCGGATCTTCGACGCGACCGTCCGTGGTGAACAGGCCCACCCAGCCTGCGCGGTCATGTACCGCCGCGGCCCGTGGCGACCGCTCCACCGCCGCCAGCAATGCCGCCTCTGCTGGGCCGGTCATGTGCTTGCCACAATCGCGACACCCGCTGCGCGCAAGGCTTCGATGGCCGCAGCAGTGGAGTCCTCCCCTACCCCTGCCGTCAGGTCCACCAGCACCCGAGTGACGAAGCCGTCCTTGGCGGCATCCTCCGCAGTCCAGCGCACGCAGTGCTCGGTGGCGATGCCGACCACGTCGACCTGCTCGATATCGCGTTGGCGGAGCCAGTCGGCCAGCGAGGTTCCGGAATCGTCGAAGCCGGTGAACCCGCTGTAGCCGGCGTCGTAGCTGCCCTTGCGAAAGATCGCCTCGAACCGGTCTGCGTCGAGATCGGGATGAAATTCGGCGCCGTTGCTGCCCGCGCGGCAGTGCGGCGGCCACGTGGACACGTAATCCGGATGGTCGGAGAAATGATCACCCGGATCGATGTGGAAATCCTGAGTGGCCACCACATGCCGGTAGCCGGCGCCCTTCGCCAGGTAGTCGCTGAGAGCGCCCGCCAGCGCCGCCCCACCAGCCACGGCCACCGAGCCGCCCTCGCAGAAGTCTTTCTGAACGTCGACGACGATCAGCGCGCGCATGACACCACGGTATAGCCGGCGGCGCCGTATCCGAGTCAGCATGACCGTGCCGGAAGGCACGATCGGCAGAGTTAACGCCACTACCTGTGCGTTGCGACATGTAGTTCGTCAAACTATAGTCTAGACACGTGTCCAGAAAGTCCGTTGACGCCTCGCCCGAATCCTCTCCAACGATCTCTGCCGGCAGCGCCATCGCGGGTCGGGCGTGAGCATGCGGATTGCCCTGCTGTCGTATCGCAGCAAGCCGCATTGCGGCGGCCAGGGGGTTTACGTCCGCTACCTCAGCCGCGGCCTGGTCGAACTGGGACACCAGGTCGAGGTGTTCTCCGGGCAGCCGTATCCCGAGGAACTTGACCCTCGGGTAGTGCTGACCGAGGTGCCCAGCCTCGACATGTATCGCGAGCCCGACCCTTTCCGCATCCCGCACCCCCGGGAGATTCGGGATCGCATCGACCTGCTCGAGTTGGCCACCGTCTGGACGGCGGGCTTTCCCGAGCCGCGCACTTTCAGCCTGCGTGCCGCCCGCCTGCTGGCCGATCGGGCGCATGACTTCGACGTCGTGCACGACAACCAGAGTTTGGGTGTCGGCCTGCTGGACATCGCAGCGACAGGTTTGCCCGTGGTCGCGACCGTGCACCACCCGATCACCCGCGACAGGCTGCTGGATCTCGCCGCGGCGCGGTGGTGGCGTAAACCGTCGGTGCGCAGGTGGTACGGCTTTTTGAAGATGCAGGAGCGGGTTGCCCGCAGCATTCCGGAGTTACTCACAGTCTCGTCGTCGTCGGCCGCCGACATCACCACGGACTTCGGGGTGCATCCAGACCAGCTGCATGTCGTGCCGCTGGGAGTCGACACCGCGGTTTTCGCGCCGTCGACGGAACCGCGAATTCCGGGCCGCATCATTGCGATTGCCAGCGCCGACCGGCCGCTCAAGGGCGTCGGGCACCTGCTGCAAGCGGTGGCCAGGCTGCGGACCGAACATGACCTGGAGCTCCAGCTGGTTGCCAAACTCGAACCCAACGGCCCCACCGAAAAGCTGATCGCCGAACTCGGCGTCTCCGACATCGTCCATACGTCCAGCGGACTCTCTGACGCGGAGTTGGCGCGGCTTTTCGCCTCTGCCGAGATCGCTTGTATCCCTTCACTTTACGAGGGCTTCTCACTTCCAGCCGTCGAGGCGATGGCCAGCGGGACACCCATCGTAGCCAGCCGCGCCGGGGCTTTGCCCGAAGTGCTCGGACCCGACGGCGATTGCGCCAGACTGGTGCGCCCCGGAGATGCCGGCGAGTTGACGCGGGTGTTGGGCGAGCTGCTGGACTCCCCCGACCAGCGGCACCGCCTGGGCGCGGCGGGTCGACGCCGCGCTGTCGCGGTGTTCAGCTGGGAATCGGTGGCAGCACAGACGGTGCACGTCTACGAACAAGCCATCACGCGCGTTCGCGGTGCTGGCCAGGTCGTGGGCGAGCCATGCTGACGGTGGATTTCGACCGTCTCGGTATCGGTTACGGCAGCAAAGTCATCGATGTCGGGTGCGGTGCGGGCCGGCACAGCTTCGAGGCATATCGGCGCGGTGCCGACGTCGTGGCATTCGACCAGAACGCCGCCGAACTCGACGACGTCGACACGCTGCTGCGCGCCATGGCCGAAGCAGGCGAGGTACCGCTATCGGCTCACGCGGAGACCGTCGTCGGCGACGCGCGCGCGTTGCCCTATCCCGATCGGACATTCGACTGCGTCATCGCGTCAGAGATCCTCGAGCACGTGCCGGCCGACGATGCTGTGATCGCCGAGTTGATTCGGGTGCTCAAGGTCGGCGGCAGGCTGGCAGTCACAGTGCCCCGGTGGTTACCCGAGCGAGTGTGCTGGCTGCTCTCCGATGACTACCACAGCAACGAGGGCGGCCACATCCGGATCTACCGGGCGGATCAGCTGCGCGGCAAGATCATCGATCGCGGACTGACGTTCACCTACACCCATCATTCGCACGCGCTGCATGTTCCCTTCTGGTGGCTTAAATGCATGGTCGGCGTTGGTAACTCAGACCATCCGGCAGTCGTTGCCTACCACAAGATGCTGGTGTGGGACATGATGCGGCGACCTCTGCTGACCCGGCTGGCCGAGTCGGCGCTGAACCCGCTGATCGGCAAGAGTGTCGCGCTGTACTTCGAGAAACCGGTACCCGCCGTTGAGCTGGTCTAAGGAACCGGGCGTCCCCGGCGTCCTCTCGCCCGCGCAATGCCGACAAACGGCGGAATCGATTGCCGCACTGCAAGAGCCGTCGGGTGCGATCCCGTGGTCGGAAGGCGGGCACACCGACCCGTGGGACCATGTGGAATGCGCGATGGCGCTGACAGCGGCGGGCCTGACCGAGCCGGCCCGACGAGCCTTCGACTGGTGCCGTCGCCAACAACGCGCGGACGGCTCGCTGCCGATCCAGCTTCGCGCGGGTCTCGTCGAAGACGCCAACAGCGACAGCAACTTCTGCGCATACGTCGCGGTCGGACTATGGCACTACGTACTGGTCACCGACGATCGGGACTTTGCGATTGCGATGTGGCCGACGGTGCGCGCCGCGATCGACTTCGTCCTGGAGTTGCAGCTCGAGGGCGGTGAGATTTGTTGGGCGCGTAGTCCTTCAGGCCCGCTGCCAGAGGCGCTGCTCACCGGTTGCTCCAGTATCTTCCACAGCATCCGCTGCGCGCTGGCCTTAGCGAACCTGGTCGACGAACCGCAACCCGAATGGGAGGTCGCGCTTGGCCGGCTTGGCCACGCGATCACCACGCATCCGTCTGCATTCACCGAGAAGCCGCGTCACTCGATGGACTGGTACTACCCGATCCTGGGTGGTGCGCTGCGCGGTCCAGCGGCGACCGCCCGGATCGCCGAGAGATGGAGCGATTTCGTCGTCGACGGCCTGGGCATCAGGTGTGTCGACGACCGCCCCTGGGTGACTGGCGCAGAAACCTGCGAACTGGTGCTGGCGCTTGACGCGCTAGGCAATCGGCAGGAAGCGTTGCGACAGTTCGCCGCCATGCAGCACTTGCGCGAGAAGGACGGCTCGTACTGGACCGGACTGGTGTTCAGCGACGGAAAGCGTTGGCCGGTAGAGAGAACCACCTGGACCGGCGCGGCGGTGATACTTGCCGCCGATGCGCTGTCGTCCACGACCGCAGGCAGCGGCATCTTCCGCGGCGCCGATCTGCCGCGCGGCTTGGAGGGCGACTACGACTGCGAGTGTGTAACCAGCCCGTCGGACCGCTAAACCGCGGCGCCGGCGTCGCCCGCTATCCGCTCCAATACCCGCATCGATCCGGTGACGGATCTCTCCACGAAAGCACCGCTTTCCACGGCGCGGCAATAGATCTGGTAAGGCGCCTGACCGCCGTCGCTCGGGTCGGGGAAGACGTCGTGAATGATCAGCGCTCCTCCGGCACTCACCCACCTCGCCCAGCCGTCGAAGTCCCGGTGTGCGGCCTCCTCGCTGTGGCCGCCGTCGATGAACAACAGCTGTAGCGGCGTGCGCCATCCGCCGGCCACCACGGTCGACTTGCCCACCACCGCCACCACGTTGTCATCCAGGCCGGCCTCGTCGAGCGTGCGGCGCAACGTCGGCAAGGTGTCGAAAAGCCCGGTGGCGTCGTTCACCAGTGACGTGTCGTGGTACTCCCATCCGGGCTGGTGCTCTTCTGAGCCGTGGTGGTGGTCGACGGTATAGAGAACGCTGTCACGGGCCAGTGCCGCGGCGCCCAGCAGCACCGTCGACCTGCCGCAGTACGTCCCGATCTCCACCCCGACCCCGTGATCGAGGTAGCTCAGTGCCGCGTCGTGCAGGGCGCGGCCCTCATCTGTGGGCATGAAGCCGGTGACCCGATCGGCCAAGTCGAACAAACGACTTGTGCGCGCGTCGTGAGCAGTGCGATCCGAGGAGGGTGTCATCACGTGAACGGTAACGCACAGCATGGTCCAGGCAGTTGCCGCACCACTGACGGTGTAGTAGTGTCCGGACACGTGTCCAACCCGGTAGCGCGGGAATCGACGAGGCGGCGACTGACCGCAAAACAAGCCGACACCGTTGACCGGCTGGGCCATGCCGCGATCGGCGTATTGAGCCGAGAAGGCTTCTCCGGGTTGACGATTCGCATGGTCGCGGCCGAAGCGGGAGTCGGCGCGGCAACCGCGTACACATATTTCTCGTCCAAAGAACATCTCGTTGCGGAGATCTTCTGGCGACGGTTGGCGTCGAGCCCGGTCCCGCCGACCGATTCGCCGGATCCGACCGTGCGGGTAATCGCCGTCCTACGCCAGATCGCGCTGCTGGTTGCCGAGGAACCTGAATTGGCCGGCGCGGTCACCAACGCATTGCTGGGAAAGGATCCAGAGGTCGAGCATCTGCGGCTGAGCATCGGCCGCGAAATTCATCAACGTCTAGTCACGGCTTTGGGTCCCAACCACATACCCGAACGGGTCGAATCACTTGAGCTGCTTTATGCGGGAGCCTTGGTACGAGCCGGCATGGGATATGCGTCCTATCCTCAGATCGCCGATCGGCTGGAGACATCCGCGCGACTCCTGTTGGCGGAAAGACCATCTCCGTAGCGCAGGCTGGCATGATCAACGGTCATGGACGTCGTCGATCACCCTGAACGCGACCAGGCCTGGGATACCACGGCGCGATCTGAGACCGAGGCGCAACGACTAGACCGCAACTGGCTCAGCCTGCTACAAGAGTTGCGCGTGGTTCAGACCGGCGTCCAACTGCTCACCGGCTTTCTGTTGACGTTGCCGTTCCAAACCCGCTTCGACACGCTGGACACCACGATGCGGGTGATCTATCTGGCAACGGTGGGCTGCTCGGTCGGCGCGACGGTGCTGCTGGAGGCGCCGGTCGCGATGCACCGCTTGTTGTTTCGTCGGCATCGAATCGAGACCGTGGTCTCCACAGCGCATCGTTTCGCTTATGCCGGGCTCTTACTGATGGGTTCGGCTCTCACCGGGGTGACCGTGATCATTTTCGGCGCGGTGGCCGGCTCGGTAGCCGGCGCCGTCGCCGGGGCTTGCGCGGCGACGGCTCTGATCGGCTTCTGGGTGCTGTTGCCGCTGCGGGTGCGCCACGAAGCACCCCTACCGACTCAATAAGGACAGCGGCCGCCGGCTTGCGGGCCCGGTTTGCACAGTGGAAAACCCGGGAACACACCTGCCATGTTGATCCGCAGAATCGCTCGTCCCATGCTGTCCGCAGTCTTCATCGGCCAAGGTGTCGAGACGTTGCGCAACCCCAAGATCACCCTCGATGCGGCGCAGACCGCTGTGACGGCGTTACAAGCGTTGCCGGAGCCGGTCGGAAGCAAGGTTCCGTCGAACCCAGAGACAGCCGCGCGGATCAACGCGGCTGTACAGGTCGGCGGCGGCCTATTGCTCGCTACCGGCAAACTGCCGCGGATTGCGTCGGCGGCTCTGGCGTTCACAGTGATACCGGGCAGCCTTGGTGGACACCTGTTTTGGACAGAGAGCGATCCGGAACTCAAGGTACAGAAACGCCGCGACCTGCTCACCGACCTCAGCCTGCTGGGCGGCCTGATCATCGCCGCGGCCGACACGGCGGGCAAGCCGTCATTGGGATGGCGCGGTCGACGGGCAGCCCGCCGCATCTCAGAGGCGGTGTCTGCTGCTTTGCCGCTGGATGGATCCGACGACTCGGTGCTCGACTCCGAGTTGGCCGAGCGAATCGCACACGGCCTGCACGCCGGTGCCGAGCGCGGCCGCGAATTGGCCAGCACGGCCCTCGAGAAGAGCGCGCCGCTGGTCGAGTCTGCCCGTCAACGTGGCGGCGAGCTGGCCAGCACGGCCGCCGAACGAAGCGCTCCCGTGGTCAAAGCCGCACGCAAGCAAGCCCGCAAACACGGCGCACAGTTGGCGGAAACGGTGCGCGAACGCGGGGCCGAGCTGGCCGAGACTGCACGCGACCGCGGCAGCGAACTCGGTGAACGAGCCCGGGACCGCGGCGTCGAACTGGCCGCTGAACTCGGGGAGACCGCGCGCGACCGCGGCAGCGAACTCGGCGATTGGGCCCGCGATCGCGGTACGGAACTGGCCGACACCGCCCGGGAACGCGGCGGCGAACTGGCCCACCGCGGACGGGTCAAAGCTCGTCGTTGGCGCTGATCAGCCGATCAGCGGAAGGCTTCGCTGCTGCGACGCCCCGCCACACATAAACGGCCCACGAGGCCGCCACCAGCCCAAACACCACGACTGGGACCGCGTCGGCCCAGCTGGCGGGGTAGAACACGCCGGTGATGTAGTGGGCGATGAAGCCCTGCGGGGGCAACGGTGCCATCCCTGCTTCCGCGCGCCCCCTACGCTCGAGCCACGTCAACGGGCAGTCGAGATGTTGCGTGGTGATCGCGATCCCCCACAACGCCGCCAGCACGTGCAGCCAGATCGTGCGGCGCCACCGCAACGCGACGAACCCGCCGACCATCAGGTAGCACAGAAAAACGAAGTGCGCGACGATCGTAAGGACGACCACGACCTGATACACCGCTAGCTGCCGTCAGGTGATAGGACGGTAGCGCGTTTTGGTTCGCTCATAATCTGGTCCAGTCAAAAGCTTGCCAAGTGAAGTGCCCTTCTTGCAAGATCTCCATGTTAGCTACACGGCACGGTCGATCGGCACACCAGCAACGCACCTAGGAGCGAATCTCATGACATCACCTGACTTCGACCCCAGCTCGGCGCAGGGGGCGCATGCGCAACCGGGCGACCTGGTCCCGCGATTTTTTGCCCGGCTGATCGACGGCATCCTGGTCGGCATCGTGGCGTTTTTTCTGTCATTCTTCCTCTTCGACGCGGAATACCAATTCTTGGTAACCGGCATCTTCACGGGCGTGCTGACGTTCGGCTACTTCGTGCTCTTCGAAGTGAATTACGGCGCCACCCCGGGCAAGAAGCTCCTCGGCTTGGCTGTGCACGGCCCGAACGGGGCATCGAAGCCGGATTTCAAACAGTCGGCCATCCGAAACTCGTTCACGTTGCTGGCGGTGATTCCTCCCTACTACCTCGGCAGCCTCCTGGCGTTCGTTGCCGAAGTCGTTATCGCCGTGACGATCAACACCAGCCCGAGCAAGCAGGGCAAGCACGACGAGCTGGCCGGCGGGACCCAGGTAGTCAAGAGCTGAGCGGCCCCGAGCGCTCGATCAGATACCCCACGAACGTCTCCACGATGGCCTCGACGCTCGGCGCGACGTCGAGGGCCATCCCGTGTTCGTCGGGATCCAGCGGCTCCAGCGTGTCGAACTGCGACATCACCAGCGACGACGGCATGAAGTGGCCCGACCTGCCGGCGTGTCGCCGACCGATCAGCTCCGGTGAACCGGTCAGATGCAGAAACTCGATGCGCGGACGATGTGAACGCAACTGGTCACGGTATCCGCGCTTGAGCGCCGAGCAGCTCATCACGCCACCGTCTTGGCCTTCCAGCCACTGCCCCACCGCGTCCAACCACGGATAGCGATCGTCGTCGTCAAGTGGCTGACCGGCGGCCATCTTCGCGACATTGGCCGGCGGGTGAAAGCTATCGGCATCGGCGAACCGAACTCCGAGGCGGCGCGCCAACGCCGCACCCACCGTCGATTTGCCGGACCCGGAGACGCCCATCACTACGACGGATATGTCTGGCGGACAGCGCTTTTCAAGGCTCACGCGTCGCCGGTTACCGTGCTGGCAGATTGCGGTTCCACTCCAGCCAGCCCACGCCGGTTCGTCCATCGGCTGTCCTCACGGTGGCCCACACCCGCGGGAATTGGCTAACGCGCCCGTCCTGAGCGACCAGGCGTAGTGGTGCGTGCCCGCGCACGTCCACAGTAGCCGTAATACCACCGGGATCGACGGCCAGCGTCGCGCCGAGCGGCAATCCGTCGGCATCGAATGTCTGCTCGCGAGCAACGTTTTGCAATTCGGTGACGTTGCCGCCGCAGTCTTGAACGTAGCCGATACCGACTGGCGGGACGCCCGGTATCCGGATGTCCACCGCGTGCACGTGTGTCCCGTCGTCGAGGTGCAGGGCGCTCCAGAGCCAGTCCATACTCCACCAATCGCGGACTCCCCACGAGTGGTCCCGCTGGCCGGGTACCGAGTCGACGGTGTAGCGCCGGCCATCGATGGTGACGGTCCCAGAGACGGTGCAAGGGATCTCGTAGCGGGTGGCAATCCGATACTGATATGGCGTGCCGTCGGAGGTCCACTCCAGGTCGATCGCCACCTCAGTCGGCGCGCCCTGTTCAGCCCGCAACAGCGCCGCCGGATCAGGGAATGACTGGCCGCGGCCGCGCAGGGAAATCCGGTAGATACGTAGTGGGTCGTCGGCGGAGTGTGTGAAATCGATTGCACCCGTTTGCAGCGCCCACGGGTCGACGGGTAGCGGGACCTCGAAGTCGACGACTGCGACGGTAGGCAGGTCGGGACCGCACAACAGGGCGTGTAGCCACGCCGTCTGCTGGTTGGGTATCAGTCCGAGTCGTACCCAGCCGCCGAATCCGTTTGCGGCATCGGCGAAGTCGACGTACCAGCTCTCGTTCCACAGCGGTTCACCGGTTGCGCTGTGAGCCGATTCGTCTTCGGGCGACGGGCACAGTGCCTCAAAGGTCGCGGGCGCCGGCAGAACTGCCAGTGCATCGGTGTCAAGCACGTGCTCACAATGCCGTTGCAGCATGGTCATGAACATCGCGTCGCCCCGTTCGGTGCGCTCTACCAACATCGACGACACGACGGCCATCATCACCCCGAAGAAGCTCTGCCTACGCACCCCTTCGCGCACGTCAGCGAGGCTGATCGGCGCGTCCGGCCCGAGCGCCTCGTGGTAAGCATCCAGCAGCGCGCCGTAATGCTCGCGCCGGTCCGCCACTTGCAGCGCGCAGCCGAGGAAGTAAGCCAGGTCAGTCATCGCCGGGCCCCAGGTGACCGTTTGCCAATCCACCACCGTCAGCGGGCGTTCGGCGCCGGCGGCGCCGAACAGCATGTTGTCCAACCGGTAGTCGCCGTGCACCAGACCATGAACCCGGCCCGCTGCTGCCTCCTCGGCCAGGTATTCGTCGAATCCGCCAACCAGTCGCTCGCACACCAAGCGATGCTGCGGCGAGATCTGGTCACCGTAGCGGTCGACGAAGCCCGCGTACAGCGCAGTGATCAACGCCTGATTGATCGGCGCCGCACGGTTCAGCCACGCCGCGTCGGCCAACGTGGTGTCACCAAGCAAGGGGCCCTGCAGGCGGGCCAGCTCGGTGACCGCACGCCGGGCTTGACCCGTTGTGGCGCCGCGGATTTCGTCACCTATCACAGCCGGATTCGCGTCGCCGAGCAGGACGTCGAACGTGCCCGACGCGGGGTCGAATGCGGCGTGGTAACAGGGCGCGACCGGTCCGCGCAGCCGCGGGGCGATGTCGCGATAGAACGACACCTCACGCTCGTACAGGCCCAGCGTCATCCCGGTCTGGCGGCTCATCGGATCGGTGGCCGCCACCTTCAGCACAACCGACTCCGGATTATCGCTGCCAGTCGCGCCGTCGGCGTAGGTCAACTGCACCCGGTAGCACTCGCTCATCTGACCCGTGCCGATGCGCTCGACGGCGAAATCGGCGATGGTTCCGGCGCCTAGGACTGCCGACAGCCAGTTGGCGCTGAGGTCAGCCGGCCGTTCGACAACGTTGTCGGTGTGCGGTGTCATGGCTCGTCCACGAAACCACATCCGCCGTCATCGCGCCAGGGAGAACCCCTCCCACGCCAACCGCCGCTCAGGGTAGGGATCGAACTCGATATGCGACTTGCGATCGAACACCATCACCGCACGGTCGGCATCGGTGTAGGCAGGCCAGTCGTCGCCGGGTTTGCCTGTTTGACTGAATGACCGCCAACGCCTTTGTACTTCGTCGGTGACCCGGAGAGCAGATCGCCGGTCGATGGGCGCTGTCAGCAACGCCCCGAACTTGGTGCGGTAGACACCGAAGACGGCGAGCATCTCGGTGCCATGCGTGGCTCCTAACCCCGACCAGTGCAGCGCACGGGGTGCGTAGTCGTATCGATAGAGATACGCGGGAGCGTGTCGCCCGTGAGCCTCGGCGATCTCCCACGCCGCGGAGCTGAAGGCGAAGTCTCCGCCCAGGCTTATACATGCCGCCCGCCCGGGATAGTCGGGGTAGGCGCCGGTAATGCGTTCCCGCGCAGCCGGGTCCACCTCAGCCAGCAGCGCTTCGATCATCGGCTCGGTCGTCGGCAGCAACTGCAGGAAGCGAGTGAACAGGCGACCCTCGTCTGCGTTGGTGCCCACGATCAGCGGGACCCGGTGCGCCTTGCCATGCCGCATCGCCTCGACGGGATCCACGGGGACGAGATCGTCACCGAAGACAGGGCCAATGGGGAACGCCCCCAACATGTCCCGAACTCCGTCTTCGATCAGCCGATTCTGCGCATCCACCAATTCCGCGGGGGAAGCCGTCATCAGCGCGTGGGCAGCATCCTGCTTGCGTGCGCCCAGTAACGACGCGAATCGGTCGGCGAACTGTGCGGCGACTTCGCTCGAACGCGTCATCCCACTCGCAGGGCTCTCCGAAATCGCCTGTGCAAAAAGCCCTTCCGCCTCCGGAGTCGCCATCAGCGAAACGACGGCATGCGCCCCGGCGCTTTCGCCGAACACCGTCACGTTGTCCGCATCGCCGCCGAATGCCGCGATGTTGTCTTTGACCCAGCGCAGCGCCAGCACCAGATCACGCAGAAACAGGTTGCTGTCAATGGTGACGCCCGCCGTCGACAGCGACGACAAATCCAGACATCCCAGTGCACCCAGGCGGTAGTTGACCGATACGTAGACACAGCCGCGGCGAGCCAGGTCCGCCCCGTCGTAGATCGGAGTGGCCGAGCTGCCGAGGATGTATCCGCCGCCGTGCACGAAGACCATCACGGGTAGCGGTTCGGTTTCCCGAGCTTCCGGGGCTTCCGGTGCGACGACATTGAGGGTCAGGCAATCCTCGCCGATCGGCTGGTATTTGCCGACGCCGATAAGGGCGTAGCGACGTTCTTGGGGTGCGCATTTGGTGAACCCGTGGCAGTAGCGCACACCCGGCCACGGCTGGACCGGCTGCGGCGCGCGGAACCGCAGCGCACCGACCGGCGGTCGGGCGTACGGGATGGACCGCCAACGGTGCACGCCGTCGCGGGTGAAGCCTTCCACGGTTCCAGCGACGGTAGCCACGCGGACGATGTGTTCGTGCATCACCTGACGGTAGCGAACCTCAAGGAGCACCGCGCGGCAGGTCGAGTTCGAGGACCTCGATTGTCCCGTTCACTCCGTCGACCTCGACCAGCGCCCCGGGTGGCAAGCGCCGTGTGGCGTGCTGGACATCCACCACACAAGGGATACCGAATTCGCGCGCAACGACGGCGGCATGCGACATCGGCCCGCCGAGCTCGGTCACGACCGCGCCTGCATAGGCGAAAGCGGCGGTGTAACCGACGTCGGTCACCTCGGCAACGAGGATCTCTCCTGCTTCCAGGTCGTCGATGGTGTCAGGCTTGACGATCCGGACTCGCCCGCGTACCCGTCCACCGCATACGCCGACGCCCGTCAGAGTCTCCCCGGGAGCCAGTACGTTCGCGACGACGGACGTGACCTGCCAGTCACCGCTGAAGACAGCTGGCGGCACGAGGCCGGCCAGCCTGATCTGTTCGGCACGGCGGCGCGCGACCAGCCCGGCCACATCGTCAGGGAGCGCATCGAGTTCGTCGACCAGCAGATAAAACACGTCGTCGGCGGCGTCGACGACACCTGCATTCACCAGCCTGCGCCCCAGTTCACGAAGTAGGTTGCGCAACAGCCAGATCGCACGCACCATGCGGTCGCGACGGACTTCGCGGCCGCGAAGCTGCTGAGCGGCAAGAAATGCGACAGGCCGCGCCCGTAGCGGTATCGCCGGCCCGTTGATCTGTGGACGGGTCGGCGTGTGCAGCGACTTGACCACCATGCGGATCAACAACTCCGGATCGTCGGCGTAGCTGGCAGACCGCATCTCCACCTCCGCGGGACCGCGGTGTCCGAATATTTTCAGCTCGGCAAAGACAGCCGCGTAGAACTCCGGGGCTTGAGCGGACAACTCGTGAAGATGGTCGCCGGGGCCGGCCAGAATCCGGGCCACGTCGGGGTCCTGCTTCGCGGCGTCGGCCAACCGGTATACGGCGTTCAGCGGCTCTGCACTGGCCAACTCCTGCCCGACCGGCAGCACCATGTCACGTCCGTTCAGGCCGCGCAGGATCACGCTGAGAGCGGCGAACGCCATGAATGATCCGGACGCCAGCACCCATCCGTCGACCACGTGGTCGCGCGCCAACAAGATCAAACTCTGCAGTCGCCCGTCGCTGAGTTGTGAAAGATCACCTCCTGCAAGCTCTTCCAAGTGATCGATGTCGACGATGAAGTCACGGGTATCGAGACCTGCGCCGGTGGTCAGGCCGGCCAAGTTGGCCGCGAACACGCCCAGGTTGCGGACGCTGCGCGACAGCCCCGCGATCCCGCCGGCTTGGCGGGGCAGCAGTTGCGCACCGTAAATGGGCATCGAGGCCACGCTCGGACCGAAGAACTGGCTCTGCCGAATCACCGTCTCCGGCTTGACGAACGGCACGGTCTCGGCCATGAAATGCGCGGTCGTGATGGCCCCGTAGAGGCGGTGGCCGAAGACTCCGACGGTGCGGGTCGCCATCTCACGCTGGATCACACCGCCGGGCCGTAACCGCCCGGCGATGATCGCGCCGCCTGCGCGCAAGCCTTTGACGGTGACCGACGCCGACGACGGTGAGAACGGCCCCGGCAGGGCCTCCGACAAATTGGTGGCCAGATACGTCGGGAACCGCGGGTCGATCGGGGTATCGAACTCGCCGTTGGCGCCCTCCGGACCAGCGAACACCGGCAGAACTCCGTCGGCGGCCGGGGCGTCGACCGCCGGAATGTCCTGGACACGAGTGAGCCGCCACGGCAGCGACGTCGACCACGTGCCGATGCTGATCCAGCCGCGCACCGCCAATGCGACGTCGCGGACGCATTCTTCGGCGGTCCAGGCCGGCGTGAAGTCCCACTTGTCCCGTAGCAGTGCGGTATCCATCGGTGGTGCACCGACCAGCAGCTCCAAGTCGGCGGTCGAGCTCAGCCGTCTGAGCAGCCTGCCGACCCGCGGTGTAGGCCGGCCGAGCGAGTCGGCTATCTCGCCGAGGGTGACCTCTCCTGGTGCGGCAAGGTTCACCGGCCCGCTGTCGATGTCCGGATCGACGGCCGCCCGGACGAAGACCCGGTGTGCGTCGTCGCTGTGTACCACCTGTATACCGCGCCCAGCGGATCCGTCGACGTCCGGGAAGAATGCCGAAGCCAACGCTCTGCGCACCCAGTTGTCGACAGCTCGGCCAAGGATCGTCGCGGTACGGATCGCCACCCATTGCGCGCCGCACGCCGCGACCATCTCTTCGGCGCGGACTTTGTCATGCTCATCCGCCGAAACCGGCTGCAGCAGTTCGCCTTCCGATAGCGGCGCCGCGATGTTTCGATTGAGGCCATAGACGTGTGCCGACGAGGCGAGGACAACGCGGCGGGTCCCGTTGTGGACCATCGCATCGAGCACGTTGCCCGTCCCACCGATGTTGACCTCACGGTCGATCGGGTGATCAGTGGCCGGGTTGACCGCCCAGGCGCAGTGCACCACGACTTCCGCACCCGCGACGGCGTGCCGAACGGCGGCTGCGTCGCGGATATCGCCTTGCACGAAGCGAGCTGCGCTCGGCCAGCTTTCGAGCTGGTGGCGGGCCAGTCCGACGACGTCGTGGCCGCGGCTGAGCAGTCGCAACACCACGCCGCGACCGATCACCCCGCTGGCGCCGGTGACGGCAATCCTCACGGGCGAACCTCGAACCTCATCTGGCTAGTCGTCGTCGTCGAGGAACGCGGCACTGACCAAGTCGTCGAGATCCATTGCCGCGATGTCTTGTTCTCTCGTCTGTCCGGCGTCGGCGCCGTCGGTTTCGTTCGCCAGGCCGAGCAGCAAGTCCAATACCCCGGCCTGCCGAAGGCGTTTGACCGGAATAGACGCTACGACGCGTTGGATCTCCGCCTCGCCGGGTGCTGCCTTGGGAGCCGACTCGGTCGACGCGCCGACCAGCTCTTGGCGGAAGTAACCGGCAAGCGCCTTGGAGTTCGGATAGTCGAAGATGAGTGTCGGCGAAAGCGCCAGCCCCGTGGCGGCTTTGAGCCGGTTGCGCATCTCGACAGCGGTCAGGGAGTCAAAGCCCAACTCCTGGAACGCCTTGTCCGGGTCGATGGACTCCGGAGTGCTGTTGCCCAGCACGGTGGCGATATGCGATCGCACCAGATCCAGCAGCAACGAGTCCTGCTCGTCTTCCGGCAGGCCTTCGAGGCGTTGCAGCAGTTCAGACTTCGATTTCGCGGCAGCCAGCGAGTCGTCCACCTGACGACGCGCCGGCGCGTTGATCAGATCGACGAACATCGGCGGCAAGGTGCCCCCGTCGAATTTCGCACGCAGAGCGACGGTGTCGATGCGGGCGGGCAGCAAGAACGGCTCGTCGAGCACCATTGCGGTGTCGAGTAATTGCAGCGCCTCGGCCGAAGACATCGCCACAATGCCGTCACGGGCGAACCGGGCGAAGTCGACAGCATCCAGTGCACCGGTCATGTTGCTGGTCTGGTCCCACAGGCCCCAGCCCAGCGAGATCGCCGGCAAACCGCGAGCCCGTCGATGTACCGCCAACCCGTCCAAGAAACTATTGGCCGCCGCGTAATTCGCCTGACCAGACGAACCCACGAATCCCGCCATCGACGAGAACAACACAAACGCCGACAGCGATAAATCACGGGTGAGCTCATGCAGATTCCACGCCGCATCCACCTTGGCCCGCAACACCGCATCCACCCGCTCCGGCGTCAACGACGTCACCACCCCGTCGTCGAGAACACCGGCAGCATGAATCACCGCCGACAACGGATACTGCACCGGAATGTCGGCGATCACCTTAGCCAGCGCTTGCCGGTCCCCGGCATCGCAGGCAACCGCCTGGACCACTGCACCTGCGGCACTCAATTCGGCTATCAACTCCGCTGCGCCCGGCGCATCGGGTCCACGTCGACTTACCAACAGCAACTGACGCACACCACGCTCCGCGACAACGTGGCGAGCCAGCGACGAGCCCGCCATCCCAGTGCCGCCGGTGATCATCACGGTGCCCTCGCCCAGCGCACCACCCGGCCCGAAAGGCAATGTCAACACGACCTTGCCGGTATGACGTGCCTGACTCAGATACCGCAACGCCGCGCCGGCCCGCCGGACGTCAAAGGTGGTCACCGGCAACGGCCGCAGCGTCGTGTCATTGAACAGCGCTGACAGCTCGGTAAGCATCTGCTCGATGTGGTCCGGCCCCGCCTCGAAGAGGTCGAATGCGCGGTAACGCACTCCGCGGTGCTCTTGGGCGACGACACCGGCGTTGCGGATATCGGTCTTACCCATTTCCAGGAACACCCCGCCGGGGCTGACCAAACGCAATGAGGCGTCAACGAACTCACCGGCAAGCGAATCCAACACCACATCCATGCCCCGGTCGCCGACCACAGCACGGAACTTGTCCTCGAACTCCAGCGTGCGCGAATCACCAATGTGGTCGTCGTCAAAGCCCATCGCCCGCAACGTGTCCCATTTGCCCCGGCTGGCAGTGGCAAAAACCTCCAAACCGAAGTGCCGCGCCAACTGCACCGCGGCCATCCCGACTCCACCGGCGCCGGCATGCACCAGCACCCGCTGGCCGGGTTTCACGGCAGCCAACGTCGTCAGCGCGTAGTAGGCCGTCGCGAAAACGACTGGCGCCGTGGCGGCATCGTTGTAGGACCATCCGGTCGGAATACCGATCAGCAGGCGCGCATCGGTGGTCGCAATGGTGCCGGTGCCCTCCGGAAACAGCCCGGTCACCCGGTCACCGACGGCGAAACGACGGACATCGGAGGCGGTGTCGATCACGATGCCGGAAGCTTCCACACCCATGACGGCGTCGTCGTCGGGATACAGCCCCAGAGCGATCATGACATCGCGGAAGTTGGCCGGCATGGTGCGCACGGCGATCCGGACCTGCCCGTGCTCCAACGGCGCATCGGCATCGGGAATGGGCTCGAGGATCAGATTCTCGAATGTGCCCTTGCTGGACATGCCCAGCCGCCATGGCCCGTCAACAGGCGGCACCAAAAGAGCATCCACCGCCCGGCTTGCGTGCACCCGCCCCGTGTACACCGTCTCACCGCGCAGCAGCACCTGGGGCTCACCGACAGCCAACACCTGCGCAATCGCCGTATCACTCAGCGGCGCATCAGAATCCACCAGCACAATCCGGCCGGGATGCTCAGTCTGCGCCGAACGCACCAACCCCCACACCGCGGCGCCGGCCAAATCGGTGACGTCCTCCCCCGACAACCCCACCGCGCCGCGGGTCCACACCACCAGAACGCCCGACTCATGCTCGGCGAGCCACGATTGCAGCGCAACCAGAGCCTCGTGCGTGCGCCGGTATGTCGCTACCAACGCATCGTCGCCGGTGTCCTGAGATTCGAACACGTCGTATGTCGGTGTCGCGGCGCGCGATTCGGGCGACGCCGCGGGTGACCAGTTCACTTCGAAGATCCGGTCCGGGCCTGACCCCGACACCGCCGCCATCAGCTGCTGCTGGGTCACCGGACGCGCCACCATCGACGCCACCGAGAGCACCGGCAGGCCCAGCCCGTCAGCCAATTCAACCGACACCGCAGACGGACCCGACGGCGCAATCCGGGCCCGCACCGACGACGCCCCCGCCGCATGCAACGACACGCCCTGCCACGAGAACGGAACCAGGACACCGCTGCTCTCGTCCTGGTCGGCTTCGGTCGCCACGATCACCGCATGCAGAGCAGCGTCCAGGACCGCCGGATGCACCCCGAATCCGGCTGGCGATACACCGGCGTCGTCGGGCAGGGACACGTCGGCGAAAACCTCGTCGCCACGGCGCCACATGGCGGTCAGACCTTGGAATGCCGGGCCGTACCCGTACCCGCGGGCTGCCAACCGGTGGTAAAGGCCGTCGATGTCGACCGACGTCGCACCCACCGGCGGCCAGGTCGACAAGTCGGCGCTCGGCCCGGCGGCGCCGGGACGGACGACACCTTCCGCGTGCAGAGTCCAGCCCGAGTGCGCCTCACGACGGGAGAACACCGACACCGAACGGTTGCCCGACTCGTCAGCCCCGCCGACGACCGCTTGCACCGACACCGTGCCGCTGGCCGGGATCACCAGCGGCGCCGCCAACATCAACTCGTCCACGATCGAGCAGCCGACCTCATCCCCGGCACGGATCGCCAACTCGACAAAGCCCGCGCCCGGGAACACCACCACGCCGCCAACCGCGTGATCGGCCAGCCATCCGTGCGAGACAGCCGAGAGCCGGCCCGTGAGTATCACCCCGCCCGAGCTGGGCAGCTCCACCACCGCACCCAACAGCGCATGCTCGCTGGCTGCCAGCCCCAGACCGGCAGCATCGGCCACGGCATCGTCGTTCAATAGCCAAAAACGTCGTCGCTCAAAGGCATACGTCGGCAACTCGACGAACTTCGCCTCAGGCACCGTCGCGCGCCAGTCCACCCCGACACCCGCGACGAACGCCTGCGCCACTCCGGTCATCAGGCTGCTGGGTTCGGGACGGTCCTTGCGCAGCATCGGCACCGACACGACGTCCGACTCGGCGAGTGACTCCTCGATGGATGACGTCAAGCCCCCACCGGGGCCGATCTCCAGGAACCGACTGGCGCCACTCGCATTCGCGTAGCGGATGCTGTCCGCGAACCGGACGGCGGCCCGGATGTGTCGTGACCAGTAATCCGCCGACGCGAAGTCGTCTCCCGCCAGTTCTCCGGACACGTTGGAGATCACCGGAATGGTCACCGGATTAACCGTGAGTTCTCGTGCCGCGGCTTTGAACTCGCCGATCATCGGCTCCATCAGCGGCGAGTGGAACGCGTGGGAGACGGCGAGCTTGTGCACTCGCCGGCCCTGGGCGCGCAACTCGTCTGCGATGGCGGTCACCGCGTCGTCATCTCCGGAGACCACCACCGATGACGGGCCATTCACCGCGGCGATCCCGACATTTTCAGTCAGCAGCGGACGTACTTCGTCCTCGGTGGCCTGCACGGCGACCATGGTGCCGCCCGACGGCAGTGCCTGCATGAACCGACCGCGCGCCACCACCAGCAACGCCGCGTTCTCCAGCGACAGGGCGCCGGCGACGTGCGCTGCGGTCAACTCACCGACGGAGTGGCCCATCACGAAGTCGGGCTGTACTCCCCATGATTCCAGCAAACGGTAGAGCGCAACCTCGACGGCGAACAGCGCTGGCTGGGCGAATTCGGTTGTATTCAAGAGGTTTTCGTCGTGGCCCCAGATGACTTCGCGCAGCGGGCGCAGCAGGTGCCGGTCGAGCTCGCCGACCACGGTGTTGAACGCTTCGGCAAAGACCGGGTACCCGGCGTGCAATCCCATGCCCATGCCGAGCCACTGCGAGCCTTGACCGGGGAAGACGAAGACGGTTTTGCCGGCCGGCACGGTCTGACCGGAGATCACCGATGCACCGGGCTGGCCATCTGCCAGTTCACCCAGACCGGCCAGCAATCGG